>WNGR01003012.1_pt1 | contig 25799 bp, 25 predicted proteins | sample 5407581 | NCBI WGS metagenome assembly WNGR01 (sample SAMN13153383, study PRJNA577476) | soil metagenome | isolation source: 80 cm soil or saprolite under Garry oak tree replicate 2 | place: USA:California | collected 2016-06-15
GATTAATCGGACTCTCGGGGTTGCCCTCAATGTCAAGCACCTTGCCGTCTTTGACGTAGACGTTCTGGCTGCAGCCCACAGCACAGTAGGGACAAACGCTATGATACAGCCTGGCATCGCGAATGCGGAGGATCTTCTTAGTACTCTCTGGACTGAACGGCTGTGATTTAGTGCCTATATCCAGAACGTCTGAGACAAGCGTGGAAATGGGTTCAGGTAGCAGTGTAGGTTCTTGCATAGAACGTATCCCTTTCTAGAAAAGAAACTCGCTCAGCTGCCTCACTATCGCCCGACTGTCCTTCAGCATAACGGATCTTAAGGAAAGTCAATAAACAAAATTCTTTGCGGTCGATGAACAAAATATAGCATAACTACTAGCGTTAACGCAAATTCTTTTACTACGACGATTGTTCAGGCTCCACGTTCGTTCCTGCATAGGAAGCCCGGCGCAGCACATAGTAGAGCACGCCTGCGACAAGCATACCGACGTAGTAGGCGATGTCGGCGCCGTGCAGCAGGTTGGCAATTGGGCCGGTGTAGAGCGAGGAGTTCATGAAAGGAATGGAGACGGCGAGGCCGACGAGGAAAGCCAGCAAGCCGGGCCACTCGATGGCTCGCCTGAACGAGGTAGACAGCCCATCAGGGCGCATGGCCTGTCCGGGGTGGAGGAAGAAATCGACGAAGACGATAGCGAGCCAGGGACCAATCCAGTAGGAAATCAGCAGGAGGAAGTTTTCGTACTTGCCGGAGAGGCCGCTGGAGCCATAGAGCGCGAGCAAGCCACCAAGTATGCCGACTGCGATCACCGAAATCCACCGCTTGATCGGCACGTCAAGGGTGAGCAACGAGAGTGCACCGGTGTAGATGTTGAGGGCATTAGCGGCAATCGTCCCTAGAATAACTGCTATCAGCGCAGGCACCCAGAGAGGTCCCATGACCTTTACCACCAGATCAATCGGTGCCAGGTTGAGGCCAATGGTCGCTACCGCCGCGCCAAGTACTTGCAGCCATACGCAACCAATGAAGGAACCGGCAAAAACGGCCCCGAAAACGCGCCATTTGGAGGTATCTTTTGGCAAGTAGCGCGCGTAATCCGAGGCGTAGGGAGACCAGCTAAAGACGTAAGAGGCCACCGCTGTCGTCGTGAGCACGAACAGGCCAAGATGATCGGTCAAGGGCAGCTTTGATGAGAGGCCAAAGTGCGCCTGCGGCAGGGCGATGACTGACATCAGCAGGAAAATGATCGCCAGCAGCACGGCGCTGATCGCCTCAAATCGGTGAATGAGGTTGTAGCCGTAGATGCCTAGCACCATCTGTGCAATCGTTAACACGAGCAGCGACACCCAGAATGGCAGGGTTGTCAGCCGCGCAATTGCGAGGGATCCGACGATGCTGTTGACCGCGTACCAGCCGCTTGCACTGACCCAGTTCAAGAGGGCAGGTAAGTATGCACCGCGCATCCCGAAACTATGGCGCGTAAACGAAAGCTGGGGCATACCAATCTCCGGCCCCATGCTCGCGGTAAGCGCCAGCAAGCTACACCCTATGAGATTTCCTACGAGAATGGCAATCACGCCATCGACAAAACCGAGGCCGAATACGATTGCCAGCGCCCCGACCAGCCAGACGGGCAGCCCCATGTTGGCCGAGAGCCAGAGCGTAAACAACGCACGAGGGCGACCATGGCGCTCACCGGCCGAGACCTGCTCGATCCCATGCGGCTCTACCGTCAGCACCTGCCCACGATACTCGCCTCCCACTTCCACAGGGTTCTCAGTCGAACTGATCTCGCTCATCGATATCTCTCCTTTGTTGCCAGGGGCTTTGCCCAAAAAGTCTCACTTCTCGGCTCCTTTTTGGGCAAGTGGGGATTCTGCCCAAAAAGATGGCTCTATGCCTAACTCATACATGAATTGTACCACCACACAAATATTATGGCACAACACCTTACACAGCAGTTAATTGACGATAGCCGTATCGGTTTTGCTTCTGATTTGCTCACTGAACTTTGATTTAATCATCCACTTTAAGGAAACAACTTGTATTGATCGCTCAGCTTATGTCTGTTCTGCCAATAGCACATGATGTGGCAAGTAGCGCTTTTATCGAAGCTTAGCAGTATCAATCTTGCTAGATTTGGTTAATCACCATCTTGTTCTTAAAATGGGTACGCGAAATAGACCGACTTCATCTTTAACTGTAATGGAATATTCCTCATGTAACTCGATGAAGAAAGATTCTTTCCAAAAACATGGATAGCTTTTCATCACTCTTTGGAACGAAGGCATTGTAGTTTTAAGGTGAACGATGATCAGCGGAGTTCTTATGGGTTTACTGGATTTCACAACCTTTATGCAACTGTATAGGTTTCAAATTCGATCAGGAGGAAGCGATGGTTACGAACGTATATCTTTGCAATACTCATTGCAGTGACCTGAGTAGTGATGTAATGTGGATTGAACTTTACCCAAAGCTTCTTTCTCTCTGCAGACGCTTTGTCTATATGTACTGGATACCTTGTTGGTCTGGACAGGAAGAGGACATAGCGAATGACGTTGCACAAGAAACTGCACGTCGCCTCATAGATCGCTCTCAAAAAGCGGTACGAGGAGAAGCCACACCTATTGGTTCAATTGAAAACATGATGGTGATAATTGCACTCAACTATGTCCGAGATCTGAGACGTCATGATCGTCGAGTAATACGCATACTATCGGACGATGGTTTAAATGAAATGAGCAGTGATGTGAAAGATCTGATGAGTATGTCAGAGGTAGCAACTGAGAATGTGTACCATGAGAGGCTCTTTCTGCTATCAGCTCATGAAATTGCCAAATTTCCTTACAAGCAGCGCCGAGCAATCTTGACAGATCTGGCCAATCGGATGAGTTTTGGTAAGCGACCCACAGCGCTCCAAATAGCCTTTTCTATAGTGGGTATTGACTTACAAGAATATCAGCAACCACTTCCTGAAAACCCTATAGAGCGAGCACGACATACTTCACTCCTTTACCAAGCTTATAAGAGATTAGCTCAACTTAGCTTTTTGCATCAAGAAGCTTTGGCCGCATAAAGCATTTGTATCTTGTTTAACTCCGTGACTATATACTTAATCTTGCATTTCTGCAAGAAATGCTTGCATTTCTTCCAATTCTAATTGCATACCCAATCGTTCAAAGCCATCGAAAGCTTCTGTGGCCCAGCGCCGCGCCTCGCCTAAGTTACCTAATTTCCTGTAGAGGTGAGCAAAGGAACATTTAAAGTATGCTGTGCGTCGCTTGTCTTTGTTGCGTTCACATACAGTTAGGCCCGTTTGCAGCAAGCCTTCTGCTTCATCAAGCCTATCTTGTGCTATTGCGATATTAGCTAGGTAATTCTGAGAAGAAATAATGGATCGTTGCCTGCCAATCATCTGAGCACACTCTAACACCTCTCGGAAGTACATTTCAGCTTGGTCATAGTCTTGTTTCTGATAACATAATTCGCCGTAGTAACGCTGGTTGTTAATCCACTTACGACTATGCTCTAGTTCATGCAATTGTGTTTTTTCAAGGAAAGCATTAGCTTGATCAAGCCAGTATTGCGCCTCAGCATATTGCTTCTGGTAAGTGCGAAGACGAGCAATAATCTGTATTACTTCTACCTGTATCCTAGAATCTGCATGCTCATGAAGATCCCAGGCTCGTCTCAAAAACCTATCAGCTTCCTCTAAGCGACCCATATGAGTGAGTGTAGATCCTATTTCCATCATTGCGTTCACGGCAATTGACCAGTCTCCACGTCTTTCGGCAGCTTGTGTCAGCCAATTGAGCCAGATGAGAAGATCATCCCAGTAGCCATAAATGTAAGCAACCTTTAGCACTCCTCCTGAAAGCCAAAAGCTTCGGATAGCATAGTAGTCTTCCATAGCTGCACACCAGTCGAAGACAGCAAGTAGATTCTCCCACTCTTCTTCTATGCGATCAAACTGGATATGCCATTCTGTCCAATCATAACCTCCATATTGGTCGATAAAGTGCATATACCACTCGACCCATTGTCGACGTGCTTCCCGCTCAAACTCTGAATGTGTCGACAATTCAGTTAGGGCATATTCGCGAGTGAGAGGAAGCATACGGTATCGTCCTTTGTGCTGGCTTATTAGAGAAAGCTGTAGTAACTGTGCAAAACCATCTTCTAAAGCATTCGCATCAGCTATCAGTCCTGCTGCTTGAGCTATCGCCTCTCGCACAGGATGCTTAGGGAATATGGCCATTGCCATTAGCAATTTATGGGCTGGCCTTCCCCTTAGGGGGCTTATGGATCCCTCAAAACAAAAAAGGGGGACATCACCATTCGTCTGGAGGACTCTATTGAGCACTGTTTTTAAGGAATAGCCGCTGGCAATCTGGCCAATCGAATACACGAGAGCAACCGGAATACCACCAATACGGTGATAGAGAGTGAGAGCCTGTTCCTCGCTCAATTCCACACCTTTCTCCTGAGCTTCTTTCTTTATCAGCTTCAGCGCCTCTTCTTCCCCCAGTTGTTCCAGTCTGATGGGAGAGAACAAGGCCCGCTCACGGGTAGTAATTACAACCTTAACCTGATAAGGCAATCTGTAGAGGAAAGCCACGATCTCTTGTTTCTCCTCCATCGTCTCCAGGTTGTCCACGATGAGCAATGTCCGTTGTCGCGATAGAGCATCTCGTACCTTGGATGGTTGATCTTGGGGAGTAACCTGAAGGATCTCGAAGCGGTTCAATGTCTGAGCGACTTCACGAAAAATATCACGCAGGGTACGCTGAGCTTCAGTGCTTGGTAGGAGACCACTAGAAGTGAGGTATTGTTGCTTTGCTGAGACAAAAATGATTGCATCAAAAGTGGGAATCTGGCTGTTGGGAACTTCACTCGTACTAGTTCGCAGACACCGATAGGCAACCTCCATGACGAGGGCTGTTTTGCCAACTCCTCCAATGCCATCCACGGTAATAAGATGGGCAGAATATTGGTCTGAGAGAAGGTCTAGTAAATCATCTATCTCGTCCTGGCGACCAATCAGAGCCGAATGCTCAGCAGTAGGCAGGTTACAGGGTATCGAGCGCCTTTCTTTCGGACCCCATAGTTTATTCAAGATAGCTACGGCATCAGGATGTCGAGAAGCATTAAGCAAACTTTCTCCCCATTCACGGTCTAAGTTTGCTTCCTCCTTGCCAATTTGGATCAACATTTCAATCGTTTCAGGTCGTGGACTCACTCGGCCTTGTTGCCAGCGGTAGACAGTATCAGGGCTGTAATTAGTACGTCTGCCTACACAATCCATGGTGAATTCCATATCCCAGTCTTTTACCGCGACCAGACTACGAGTTAAGCGGGTAATTAGCTTACCTAGATGAGGAGATCGTGGATCTCGTTGAGACATTGGTTGGCTCCTTTGGAAAAAGGTGATATACGCTATAATTATGATGCTAATAGATCAGCCAGTATAATTCTAACATGGGCATTAGCTATGAAGTTGGAAAAGGCTGCGAATTTTTTGGAGTTTTTGAGTTGCTCAAGAGGTATGCAACGGTCTTTTGCTTAATATCGTTAACAACCCCAATTCAGTAACCTTATTAAAGGTGCTTGAGGCTCTCGCCAATCATGATTGGCACTACAAAGTCTGCTTTCCCAAAATGTATGGGTGCAGAAGCAAAAATTACTGAGAACAAAGCAAGCTTGAGACGTTGATGGAACTCCATTGGGTCTTCTCCAAACGCTGCCGCTATTGTTTGGGCAAACGTGAGAACCATCTGTTGGAGATCACGGCAACGGGCAGGCACTTGTCTTTCAAGCTCTTTTTCATCATACGTAATAATTAGTCGATTATGTTTCAGTTCCTCAGTATCATATGCTGCTTTGAGGGTTTCTCGTATGCTAGAATCCTGCTTGGCCAGTTCCAAAACGCAATAGAATTGCCACCAGAAAAGCATTTTAGCTATACTGAAGATCCAATCTGCTTCCTTTTTGGCATTTACATAATCAACTATCACCCACCCGGTTGGATTATGGCCTATAGCATTCCTAAAGACCATGATATTTTTTGCATGTTCGTCCCCATGTAATGTGCATGAGGAATGAACACTTGCACTTAAACGATTCATGCGCTCTTCGAAGTTAGCCATCAAATTTTCAAAAACGTCATATTTCACTCCGTTTACCTTTATCACTAAATCCTTAAAGCTAGGTATGTTGAACCCTTGTTCCATTAGAGCGATTCTGTCCCAAATTCGGTTTGCATATATCTGCCTGAAATCTGGGGGTGTAGAGGTCTTTCTAGTTTGAAACCACAGAGCCTTCATTGCACTAAAAAAATCTTCATAAAGGCGTCTTAGCCACTGATCAAATTGAGCGGATTTCCCCGGCCTGCATGCTAAGTCATGAAGCGTTGTCGCATCAACAAGAGGAGTCAACCAAAGAGGTATATTACCTCTTGTAGGCAGAGGAGGTACAAGATGACTGGTAAATTCATTAGGACCTTGAAGGAGAATGTTGTATCCGTTATTTTCTCTTGTAGCATTTTCAGGATGGAACTTGACAAAGAGCTCTATATTGACATTCGCACGGAAAATAATGGCATCGGTTGCACCAACTTCCTGAGAAAGACCTATATCAATTATTGGCTTGGCAGTTCTATGTAACCAGTTGTACTGCAGAGATTCCTCGATAATATCCCGTACCATCCTACATAACTTAGCTTCTACATCACTCAGCCTCGGCTGTTCTACCATGTACTTTTTCCCATTCCATTCTCTCTTGCTTGACGGCCACTAGCTTCTCTTGCAACTCATTTATTACGAATTGTGGAAAATCTTTGCTTTGAGCGAGGGTTTCCAACTGTTGCTCTCGGGCCTCAGCCATGACCGCAACAGCTTGCTCGAGAATACTTCGATCAAGACCGAAATGCTCGGTCTCTTGAACTTCATGCTTTCTTTCTGGATTTTGCTCTTTGTTTATGGTTAACTCACCTCCTTTCTGTCCGCTTTCCAGGTAATTATCAGCATCTTTTTTGTATTGCACGTATCCTATCATACCTACAACAGCCATAGCTTCGTTATACTTTTGTCCAATAATAGATTGGGTGATCTTGCTAGCAGGAAGCGGCTCATAGACAGCGAGGAATTCATTACCTGGAGAGAGACGATAAACAGCAACCTGAAACTTGAGAAGCTCGCTAATACCTGTTCCTATGGGAGGCAGCATTCTGAGAGAATATTCCCATACACGTTGAGATACCCATTTCTTATCAGGAATATATTTCCCTTGAATGTAAATTTCTTTCAAATACGGATCATGCTCTACGTATTCAAGAAAGGATTTATAGGGTTCCTTCCCAAAGCCTCCGATTAACCGCTTTAGAATCGGTATCTTTTTTCTGAAAAACTCATCATTCTTATATTCTGGAATCCGTCTAATGTTGCGATAGAAGATTTCAAACACGTTGAGATCGAACAAGTGGTTAAGCTGTGGCACTTCCCACAACCATGATGCTAGCAGATTAGCAGCAATGACAAAGCCTTGAGGAGTCAAGAGCCAGACGGGATAAGGCTTCGTTAAATACTCTTCTGCTTGAGAAATTGTTATCTGCTCAGGCTCTTGAAGGGATAGATCCGTGTGTTCAGTTCCTGGCATATGAATAAATGCTCCTCGTAATTCACGGCATCCAATTAAACAGCAGATAAAGTAGTTTAGAACCGATAATGTATTTTTCCGAGTAGTAAAAAGAGTATAACATATTCTCCTTAACAATTCAAGATATTTGATAATAAATCTAAAATCGTGGTACAGGATTGAGGATGTATACGGAGATACTACAAGACCTCCTAGCCTGCTGAGAACAGCCTTAAGAAGGGATTTTCGTGCAGTAAATCTTTTTTGTAATGGATCTTGTATCTTAGAATTAGAATAATTCAAAACGAGCCTCCTTTTAGTCACATATACAAGTAGGAGTGAGAAATATTAACTTTCTAGTAGACTAGACGTAATATCATAACAATTATCAAACCAATTTGGTCATCCACGATCTAAAATCAACAATAGGATTGCTTCATGAAGCAAGGTTGAGACCTCGGTGAAGGTTAAAGTATTCTCCTTTGTCTAGACAATAAGCGTGTGCTAGCTACTTGGGACATCCGTTCAGAAAAGAGGCGCTTGGAGAATGTATTTGGTGTCGCAATTCTTTGCCAATAAGCCGGTCGAGCATTTGTAAGGAGAAGGTATCAGTGCAGATATGTTGCATGATGATTGTTTAGGTCTGACGTTGGACTGAATCAGCGAGCACAATCTGACAGTCTTATTTGTCAGGTTAGCGCAGCAGGCCTGCCAGCGCTTTGGGCTCGCCGGCAGCCGTGTGCATGTCGATACCACCTCCTTTTCGGTCAGTGGAGCATATGAGGCCGATCCAGAGGCGCCCAACCAGCCCAGATTGCCATCACGTACGGCTACTCGCGCGATCAGCGTGCCGATCCAAACAATAGATGTTGGCGTTGGTGACCACCCTTGATGGGAATGTCCCTCTATTCATGTGTCCCTTGGATGGTAACGGCAGTGACAAAGTCAGTATCAGCGCCGTCATCACCCAGATGATTGAGCAACTGCGAAGCAGCGAGCCAGACGGACAGGAAGAGCCCCTCGTCGTCTTTGACAGTGGAGGATACAGTCAGGTCAACTTGAAAACCTACCATGAGGCCAAGATTCGTTGGTGCAGTCATGTCCCGGAAACGAACGCAGAGGCCAAAGCGGCTCTGACAGAAGAACCAGAGCAGTGGCAGGGGCTCTCCGATCACCGTGGTCGGTATGTGAGGCTGCACCGTGCTCTACCGCAAGGAGAAGAACGCTGGATGCTGATCCGCACGGCCGAGAACCTGGATACGGCCCGCAGGAGCATCCAGAAGAAGGCGAGCGAGGAGCAAGCGAGCTGGGAGAAACAGCTCTGGCATCTGGGCACGCAGTCGTTTGCCTGTCAAGCAGATGCAGAAGCGGCTGGAAGAAGGCCATCAGCAAACTTCCTGTGTGGTTGCGAGCGGAGAGGGCCATGACTGCTCTATAGGTTTGTATTTCCTGTAGTTCCTTCAAATTCTACGTCTGTATAGGCATCTGAGAGAGAAAAGTGTGCGCCTAAACTGTGAAGAGGGATTTCGTCAGTATTTTCAAAGGCTTCGTAAATCCACTTGTTGTTCTCTTTGTGATAGATTTCTATTTTGAAAGATTGCGAGTCTACCAGGAGATATTCTTCGATGGTATGATGCATGCGATAATTTTTGAGCTTCCACGTTCTGTCTGTGAGCTCTGTAGTTGGGGAAAGCACTTCAACGACGAGGCGTGGGGATTGGATCGCTTGAACGGTGCCCCGGTCGCGTGGATTGCAGGTCACTATCACATCGGGATGAAAGTAGCGTGTCTCAGAAATGTATACTTTCATATCGGAACTATAGAGGCGACATTTGCTGCCACGCAGAAGGTCCCAAAGAATCCTTTGGATATTTGATTTGATGGTGCCATGATTGGCGGTTCCGCCTGCCATGGCATACACATGGCCGTCGATGTACTCGTAGCGTGTGTCAGGATCGTTTTCCTCGAGTTGAAAGTAGTCTTCAACCGTCATAGTTCCCCGTCGTCTTTCTCATGTGGCAATTGCCCTCAGCGGCGCTCTTCGCGTATTTGTTCACGCATCGCTTTCAACGAGCCGCTGGCTTCCCAGCAAGCCGATAGCCATATTTGCTCCGGACGGTTCAGCATAAGATCTGGTACCTTCCCATCAACTACGTCGTATGGATGTTCCCATCCGGCATCACCCATATAGAGTGTGCCGCGTTCCTGCTCGTAATCATACAGGAAGATAGCTTGCTCACCGTTCTGGTTCTCAAAGTAGCTCCGATAAACGCCGGGGAAGGTTTGCTCGTCAATTTGCGGGGATATGCCGCAAGATTCTCTATGATGATTGCTGACCTGAAAAAGCGGTTGATTACTCATCAATCCCTGTCTCCCAATGTTACATGGTGGAAAAGTTGGGGTCATCTCGAACTGTCTCTATGCACTCATCCACTGTCAGGTCCGTGTACAATTGTATCCACTGACCGGTATGGCGCATATACGAGAGATGAAAACGGTGGTTCCCGGCATATTGCATACGAGCAAATTTCACCTCGAAGCTCGGCTCTATTGGATTGGGGCCTGCCACGCGATATTCGGCGCAGAAGTAGAATGCCTTTTGGTACCACTTGCCGTAAATATTGACGATGTAGTTGAACTGCGGGTTTTCAGGCGGTGGCTGGATATTATTAGGCTTCAGTACTGTCTCAATAAGTTCATTGGCCTTCGTTGTGACTTCCATTTTTAGCGATTCTGGAAGAGGGGATGTAGATGTTTTGCGTGGGTACATCGCCCACGGGTTGATTTCCTTTGGCATCCAATTCCTCCGTGTGGTTACGTTTGTCTAGCGTTCACCTGCATATGTCGATGACCAACCAAAAAGCGCTCGTAATCGCTGGGCTGGATTGAATTTGAAGACCCAGCTTTCGGGCTCCGGGCGGACATAAAAACCACCAAAGCCAGGCAAAGTCACGCTTTCACCTGCTTTGAAGCTCTCATATAATGTTTCGACGATACCATCGACCCATGCTGTCGCCGTTGTTTCATCGGCATTCATCCGTGCAGCCAGCCGGCGGACAAGCGCATCTTTGTTGATACGTTCAGTCATCGTGTTTCTCCTTATAAACCGGCAACCACCAGTTCTACCTTTGCTGACCCAATCTTACCATAGAAGGAGAGACATGTCAGCCATGCTTTGTTGTGTTACGTGATATTTCAAGATAACGCGGCGTGGTGATGAGAACGATATGATAGAGGTACAACTCGTCAGATTACAGGACTCACTTTATAGTGACTCTGTATGGTACACTTAGTAAACGAAAGGAGAGAATGCATGGCTCTGCAAGGAATACGGAGAATCTCTGCTGGGATTGTGCAGGATCCGGCTATTAACAGTGGGAGACCGATCATCGAGGGAACACGCGTCTTTGTCGATCGTATCATCGGACATCTTGAGAGCGGCATGTCAATTTGGGAGATCTGCCAGGAGTATGACCTGACCCCAGGACAAGTGGAGGCAGTTAAGCAAATGAGCCCGGAGCAGGTTCAGTACATAAAGGGATACGCCGATGCGCTAGAAAATGTGGTGATGAGGTAAAATAATGATAGCTCGTCCACAAACGTTTCTGTTATACTGCCGGCCCTTCAAGAAGTTCTGTTAGCCCACGAAGGTGCGAATATGTGCCCGGTTATGGTTGGTATGGAACTTACGGCCGGTCGACCTGTTCTAAGGTGGCTAGAAAAGCCTCATATAGCTCGCGGCTCTCCTCCGTTGTGGTTTGTGAGATGGCATCACGTAGCCAACCAGCTAAGATCTGGCGCTCCTCGAGAGTGGTATTGCCTACCAGCAGACCAGGAATGTCTTCATCCAGGTCCATCCAGCTGTCTGTGTAGAAACGATAGATGGCAAAGAGTACACGTATGACGCGCAGTCGCATCTCCGGGTTGTCTTCTTCGCCTGCAAAGCAGCTATCAAGTCCATCGATACAACCCATAAGGATAACGCTGAATGCGATATACTCATCCCGGTAGTCATTGAAGTGTTTAATGACCTCGGTGACCAGCACTTCGTAGATGGTGAGAGCTGCAGCATAATCTACCTGTGCGACAAACTCGTCGGCAATGGACTTAATAGCGGTAAGTCTTCTCTGGACCTCGCCGCGTTTGCGTTTGCGCTGATTCTCCCCAGCGGCCATCGCAGCCATTGCAAATCCGGCTCCTGGCGCAGCATATTTTGAATGATGGCGAGTAATTCGCTTTTCTCGCGTTGTTCCAGGTTCTTCTTCAAGGCATCCATATCTGTTCCCTTTGGCAGGTAGGACTCAAGTCGATGGTCTTATCTTACTATAGATCCTAAGGCTCTTCTTTCTCGTTTGACCTCCCAAAATAGTGCTGAAACAAGCTAACGGATTTTGCAAGACCTTCTTCGGTCAGTACCACTGACTTTGCCTTGCTTATCGGGTTTTCTATCCACCCTTTCTCATGCAGTCGGTCGAGTGTCTCCCAATCAAAACCTTTCCAGGCGCGATAGGAATCGTGAAGGGTGAGATACATGAGAGCAAGGACTATCTCATCTACTTTGTCGCGATCAAAATTATCCAAGTTTTTCCTCTTATTGATCCTGGCTCGCAAGCCTCCTTGCAGAAGGATTACCCTCGTTTCTTGCTGCTTTTCTTTCGTAAACTTTTCCGTGAACGGGGGAATCGCACTGAAGATTGTAGATGGTTATTGTAACTATCTTCCTTCACCTGTTCTTGCAGTGTCTGCACTTGCTGGGTCAGCAGCAGGACCTGTTTTTGAAATGCGTCCATTAGCTGACCATGCAAGCTGATCGTCTCTTCCTGCAAACTGACTGTCTGTTGCAGCAAGTGAGACTGCTCTTGCAACAAATCAGCCTTTTCTCTCAGCGCTTGATTCTCTTGTTGCAGCAGGTTGACTTCTTCCTCGGATATCATGCTGCTACTGTATCTCCTTTGGCCTTTCTCTGCAAGCGTTTTAGGACTCTTGAATGGTTACTTAACCTTTTCTAAAGCTGCTAAAAATGCTCCATAGTGCCGATCCTATTTTACCATAGCTGGCCAGGAATCGCAGATGTGCTTTTCTTTCTGCTGTACTTATTGTATCCTATTCTTGATAGAGCATGAGCAGTCAGCAGAGGAGGAAGAGAAAAGGTATGACGAGACAGATTTCAAAGGGAACGCGTACCTTTTGTCATAGAGAGCTGAGTAAGGCAAGCATGACCGGGCACCTGGAATCCTGTGAGCAACGAACAGCAGTGCAGGGTGAAATTGAGAGCCGTCAAAAAGCGAAAAAGATCAAGGAACAGGAGTAGAGTATGGCCAACAGCGAGCAAAAAGGGGACAGAAGTGCGCCGGTGCCTGGGACACGGCGTAAAGCAGTGCCAATCGTGATGGCATCGGGTCCTCAGGAGTATACCCCCGGCGATCAGGAATTGCCAGTTCAACTGACCAGCCTGGCCGATATGCTGCACTGGGCACAAAACTGGGCCCGCTCCAAATCAGTCTGGCCGCTGGGTTATGGACTTGCCTGTTGTGCGATTGAGATGATTGCATCGGCTTCTGCCCCGCAGTACGATCTGTCGCGCTTTGGTTCGGAAGTGTTTCGTTCCAGTCCTCGCCAGGCCGATCTGATGATTGTGGCAGGGACGGTGTCGATCAAGATGGGCCCCCGATTGCGCCTGCTGTGGGAGCAAATGCCAGAGCCAAAATGGGTGTTGAGTATGGGGCAGTGTGCCAATTCAGGCGGGGAATTTTATGATAGTTACTACACTGTTCAGGGGGTCGATACCATTGTTCCTGTCGATGTGTATGTGCCTGGCTGCCCTCCCCGTCCAGAGGCCTTCATTGAAGGAATCCTCAAGCTGCGTGAGAAAATAGCGAAGCAGGGGTTAAGAGTGCGCAGTCGGAAGGAGCTAGAGGGTTTATAGCGTCGGTCGCTAAAAAAATGACCTCGTTGATGCTCTTTCTGCTCTTCGCGTATGCGCGCATTGGTTTCTTCTGTGCGAGGTGACATCTGTTCTCTACTCTTTTGATGTTGATTGAGTGGTTGGTCGATGTGCTCATAGCGTACCTTATGAGATCGCTTTGTGTCAATACCTTCCATCCTAATGGGAAGAGAGAGTCGATAATACTCCCACAAATGTCCTACATAGATGGTAAAGATTTAAGCATTTGCATGAATCTATGTTATACTGCTTTCGCAAGCAGCAGGCAATTCGCTTAGCAGAAAGTAACAGGACTTCTCAAACTGTAGGGGTAATATCCTCGTACAGGCGGGTCGCCTGTGGCGACCACAAGTTGTAGTACAAGTTTTTGTGTGTTTTGCGTGCGCGCCAGCGCACGCAAAACACACAAAAACTTGTAGAAAAGGACTATTTGCGGCGCAGCCGCAACATGTACGTGAGTACTGCCCCTACTGTTTGAGAGGCCCGCAGAAAGTAATGACTGACCAGGAGGTCATACTGTGGATTGGTCCCCTCCACCAGAAGATATTTCTTTGCTTGATACCCAATCTTTGAGGATAATACACACTTCATCGCAAGATATTACATCCCTGGACACCGGGCCTCAAAGCATACCCTTTATACAAAAACCGCGCCGAGTATCTCACAATCCACGCAGGCTGCTTGCCATCGTCTTCCTGCTGAGTATCAGCCTCATCATCGTCGGGAGCGCAAGGTTTATTGTACCTGCGCTAAAAACTCGTACTGCGGCACCGATCCCAACTCTGACCCGGCGAGCGGTAGCAACTCCCACTCCCACACCTACACCGGTCTTTGATCCTGACGTGGGAGCTGTGTTGCCAACACATCGTGTGGTTGCATTCTATGCAGTACCCTATGCGGAGCCTACCGGACCTGCCTATGAGCCCAATGATACAATGCTTGCAGAACTGAGGCACCAGGGAGCTGCCTACGAGCAACTGGACCCTGATCATCCTGTTCAACCTGGAATTGATCTCGTAGTAAGTGTACCTGACGCTTTTCCTGGCCCAAATAAAAGCTACAGCCATCATGTTGATGCTGGAACTATCCAGACCTATATAGATTTCTGTAGCACGCACGATCTTCTCCTGTTTCTGGATCTCAACTTTGGGCAATCCCCTGTAATGGACGAGGTTAAATTCTTTTTACTATACCTGCAGAAGTATGCTTTCGTGCATATGGCAATAGATCCTGAATGGATGTTTCCTCGTCGTGATGGTATTCCCGGGGTAAATTTAAGCAATGTGCGTGCATCGGATTTGAATCCCATCATTCAAGCAGTTGCTGGAATTCCTATGCAGTACCATGTACCTCGAAAGATTCTGATTATTCACCAGTATCGTTCCGATGGGGATGACTTAAAAAAACCTTATGATCCTGGGCAGGCAGAGATTGCGGATAAACGTAACCTGATCTACGATCCGCGTGTTGATGTCGTGATTCATGTTGATAGCGTCGGTGGCTATCCAGGCGATATTAAGGATAAGAGGTTTCAATACAGTGAGTGGGTTCAACAGGATATGGAAAAGTACGACAATTTCCTCTATGGTGGTTTTAAGTTGTTTTACCAGCATGAGGCTAAAATAAGGTTGATGACGCCAAAGGAAGTCCTCTCACTGGTCCCACCGCCAATGGTGATTACTTATGGAAACTAGCCCATCAAAATAGCCTGGATTGCCTCGAGTTGCCCTCGTTCGATCGATTCTTGTAACTTGCATATTATCCCTCCTGTGTAAGCTGTATCTCTCTATAGCGCTGCCACGTGGTAAAAGAAAATATGTTTTTGCACAAGGTCTGGTTGATTTTTCTACCGCAGACCAATGGGAAGGCGTTCGTCGCTCTTGATTGAGCGATCCTGGAGGGAGGTTTGTAATCCACTACGCCACGTCTCCGCAGGTTGTAAATGCGTTACGCCACGTTCGGCTACGCACAAATTGAAAGCATCCTTGCAACGGTACTCCGTACCTACCTTCGGTCAGCAAGGATGAAAGGTAGCCTTGTGGCTAACGCAAGGAAGATGCGTCGCTTGTGGCTAGTGTAAGGAGGATACGGATGGCAGAGCTATTTGTCGGAGTTGATACTGGAGGTACATTTACCGATCTAGTCCTTCTTCAAGAGGGCGAAATTCGAGTCCATAAAGTACTGTCTACGCCCGATGATCCTTCTCAGGCAATTCTTCAGGGATTATCCGACCTTGGCGCCAGGGAGAACCTTAGCACATTAGTGCACGGCTCGACTGTTGCAACCAACGCGGTGCTTGAACACAAAGGGGTACGCACAGGTCTGATCACGACTGCTGGTTTTCGTGATGTACTTGAGATCGGCCGGCAGACGCGCCCAAAGCTCTACGACCTCAAAGTTCAGAAAGAGCCTCCACTGGTACCTCGATCATTACGCCTCGAGGTTGTTGAGCGTCTCAATGAACGCGGCGAGGTGATGACTCCACTCGACGAAGCGTCCCTGAAGGCTGCAATTGAGCACATGCAGAAAGAGAATGTCGAAGCGGTTGCTATTTGTCTCCTTTTTAGTTTCACCAATCCAGATCATGAGAGCAAGGTAGCCGAGGCAGCACGCTCGGCAGGCTTTTATGTCTCAGTCTCATCCGAGGTGGTGCCCGAGTTCCGCGAGTACGAACGGACCAGCACAGTCGTTCTCAATGCATACATCGGCCCACTCGTAGACCGTTACTTAGCGAAACTGGAAGAGGTGCTGCCCAAGGATATCTCTTTTCGCATCATGCAATCGAATGGTGGTTCAATTTCGAGTGCAACAGCAAGACAAGAGGCGGCTCGCACGCTTCTCTCAGGTCCAGCAGCAGGGGTAGTTGGTGCAGCATTTGTGGCTGAAGCATCTGGCTTTAATCGTGCAATCACCCTCGATATTGGCGGAACATCGACTGATGTTGCGCTTATTGATGGCGCAATCACCGAGGCTACAGATGGTAAGATCGGGGGGTATCCCACGAAGCTACCAATGATTGATATCCACACAGTTGGCGCTGGCGGAGGCAGCATCGCCTGGTTCGATGTTGGCGGAGCACTGCGCGTCGGGCCGAAATCGGCCGGCGCTGATCCTGGTCCGGCAGCCTATGGACGTGGAGGAACAGAGCCGACGGTGACTGATGCCAATGTTGTTCTTGGAAGACTCATCCCGACAGCGTTCCTTGGTGGCACAATGTCACTTGATACAGATCAAGCCCGTAAAGCCGTAGAAAACATTGCCGGGCGTCTGGGTACAAGTCCTGAGGAGGCGGCATGGGGAATTATCCGCATCGTGAATGCCAATATGGAGGCCGCTATTCGTGTCATCTCAGTTGAGCGAGGCTCTGACCCGCGCCAATTTATACTCGCCGCCTTTGGCGGCGCCGGTCCTCTCCATGCATGTGAACTCGCAATAGCATTGCAGATTCCGCGCGTGTTTATCCCGAAGGCGCCAGGCGTGCTCTCTGCCCTTGGAATGCTGGCCGCCGACATCATAAAAGACTACGTCCGCACCATTATGGTCCACTCCCAAGAGGCACATGAGACAGTGGAAAAAGCCCTCTCCGAGCTAGAGGAGCAGGGACGAGCCGAACTTGCACAGGAAGGTTTTTCTTCCGAGCAGGTCACACTAGAGCCAGCGCTTGATTTACGCTATGTGGGACAATCCTATGAGCTTAGCGTACCATTCGAGGGAGACATCGAACGTGCAGTCACACATTTTCACGCGACACACGAGAAAAGATTTGGCTACAACGACCCACGTGAGCGCGTTCAAGTGGTGAATGTACGACTGAAGGCACGTGGAACGGCTACGCGTCCAGTATTAGAACGGCAAGAAGAGGGTAAAGGGGCTAGCGCGACTCCCACAGAGACTCGATCGGTTGTCTTTGCAGGACCAGATGGTGCAACTACTCATGATACAGCGGTGTATGAGCGAGAGAAGCTGGCGCCAGGAGTAACCATTCAAGGACCGGCTATCGTAACGCAGTATGATACGACAACGGTTCTACCTCCCGAGTGGCAAGCACGGGTCGATGCTATTGGAAATCTCATCGCCGAGCGTGTAGAAAAGGAATAGGTCTCATATGAGCGAGAAAACCTCAGTTAATCCAGTTAATCCGATCAGCCTGGAGCTCTTTAGAAGTGCGCTGACTGCTATTGCCGAGGAGATGGGCGTCGTTCTCACTCGGAGTAGTTATTCACCAAATATCAAGGAGAGGCGTGACTTTTCCTGTGCACTCTTTGATCTTGAGGGCCGGCTTGTTGCTCAGGCGGCACACATTCCAGTCCATCTCGGTTCAATGCCCGACTCAGTTGCCTCCGCACTCGACACCTTCGATCATTTCTCTCCTGGCGACATCATCGCCTTAAACGATCCTTTTCTGGGTGGAACTCATCTACCCGACATTACACTCATTGCACCGATTTATGTACAGGTCAATGGCGAACAACGTTTGATCGGATTTGCGGCCAATCGCGCCCATCATTCCGATGTTGGAGGAATGTCGCCTGGCTCGATGCCAATGGCGACTGAGATCTACCAGGAAGGAATCATCATTCCACCGGTTAAGCTCTGGGAGGCAGATCGCCCCAACCAGGCACTGCTAGATGTAGTCCTGCGGAACGTTCGCACTCCCGATGAACGCCGGGGTGATCTCGCCGCGCAGACTGCGGCCAACCGCACCGCTATACGACGCATGCAAGAACTTATCGACAGATGGGGTCTCTCAACAACAGAAGAACACATCGATGCCTTGATCGCCTACGCTGAACGAATCGCAAGGGCAACCATTGAGGCGATCCCAGATGGACACTATGAGTTTACCGACCACCTTGATATGAGTTTACCGACCACCTTGATAATGATGGAATCGTTGATGAGCCTGTCCCTATAACGGCTAAGGTCACAGTGCAAGGGGACAGGATCACCGTTGATTTCACCGGCAGTGCGCAGCAAACGCGTGGCAACGTGAATGCAGTTGCCGCGGTTGCTAAGTCAGCCACCTATTACGTTGTGCGCTGTCTCATGCCAGAGGACGCTCCAATGAACCACGGTACATTTGCACCTGTCACAGTTATCGCGCCAGAAGGAACCGTCGTAAATGCTCGCCAACCCTCGGCAGTCGCTCAGGGCAATGTCGAAACGTCTCAAAGGATTACAGATGTTGTTTTTGGAGCGTTAGCTACTGCAATGCCTGATATCGTTCCCGCAGCAAGCCAGGGAACGATGAATAACATCACCGCCGGAGGCATCGATCCACGTACAGGTCAACCCTTCGCGTACTACGAGACAATGGGGGGTGGGATGGGTGCCAGACCAGGACTCGATGGCCTCTCAGGCGTTCATACGCACATGAGCAATACACTCAACACTCCTGTCGAAGCCTTTGAATATGCCTACCCCATGCGAGTGAATAAGTATTGCTTGCGTGATCATTCTGGTGGCAAGGGGGCATCGCGAGGAGGTGATGGGCTGGTGCGAGAGCTGGCCTTTGAAGTGCCGACGGAAGTCACGTTACTGACTGAGCGACGAAGCACAAGCCCTTATGGTCTTCAAGGGGGTGAGCCTGGGGTGCGAGGCGAGAACCGTTTACAGCACGAAGGCCAGGAGAAGGTTCTGCCAGGGAAGGTACATTTTCAGGCTATGCCTGGTGACCGCTTGACGATCCTTTCTCCAGGTGGAGGGGGTTGGGGAAAGCCTGAAAAAGATACCAAATAGCCATCCTGGCAATCTTTGTGATATGCTACGGCATACTTCTTGTTGTTATTGACCTTTTATGAGGAGGAGCGCATGGCTAACCCACGTCCCGATGAACCTACAAGCTCTACTGAACATCAACCTCGCGGTGTCCATCTAGTGGGCAGCGTTCCCCTGGGAGATGCCGAAGACGTTTTTCGCACGACCAGTTCGATTCTGGGTGGACGTCTGCGGCGTATGCCAGATGGTGAGACGGGTGAGCGGACCAACTGGATCGGATGGCAGTCCCGCTTCATCGGGAGCAATCCCCACTTTGAGAAAATCCCGCCCGATCCCAGTAGCTACGCCCCGCTGCCGCGATTCAAGCGGCGTGCGCCGCTGTCTTCCAGTGAGATCACCTTTGAGCGGCTCGGCTACGCAGATGCGGCCAGGGCGTCTTACGCCGTATTCTTGCAATTGAAGCAGAAGGGGCTGATCTCTGGCAGGACGCGCTTCCAGGTGAGCCTCCCCACACCGCTGGCTCCGGTTTTCGCATTTATCGAACCCAGCGACCAGGCAGTGATTGAGCCTGCATATGAGGCGGCGATGTTCGCTGAGCTTGACCAGATCGCGGCGGCAATCCCGCATCATGAGCTCGCCATCCAATGGGATGTTGCGGTCGAATTTGGTATTTTAGAGCTTGCGACGCCCAGTACTTTCGAAGACGCGAAGAAGATGGTGGTCGAACGTCTCGTGCGGCTTGGTCATCGCGTTCCGGCAGAAGTCGAACTGGGCTACCACCTCTGTTACGGCGATGCCGGGCACAAGCACTTTGTAGAGCCTGTGGATGCCTCAAAACTGGTCGAAGTCGCGAATGCGATCTCCGCGGAGGTCAGGCGGGAGATCAACTGGATTCATATGCCCGTGCCGCGCAATCGGACGGACGTTGCCTATTTTGCCCCATTACGGCGCTTGCAACTGCATCCGGAAACAGAGCTGTACCTGGGGTTGGTGCATTTCACCGATGGCGTAGAGGGGACGCAGAGGAGGATCGAGGCGGCGCAGAGGGTCGTTGCAGATTTTGGGGTCGCGACTGAGTGCGGTATGGGCCGGCGAAATCCTGAGACGATCCCAGAACTTTTGCGTATCCATAGCGAGGTGGCCGCTCCTCTCGAGGGGTACTGATCGAACAAGGATATAGCACGATGATGTCTCAATTCGAGAGGAGAGAAGGGCGCTTGCTTCGTCGGCGGGAGGGGTGTCCACTCGTTAATTATTTCCAGGCTCCGATTCCGACATATCCTCTTTCTCAACTTCTTCAACAACTGCGGGAATAGATAAACGCCGGTACAATTGGCGTACATCGATTTCAATGTCCAGGCTTGTCGAGAACTCCTTGAAAAGACTGTCTCGCAGCGAGTGGATTGGGAAGAGAACCACGAGCATAGAGCAGCATACCGTCGCGAGCCAGGTTGTCAAGGAACATGGAGTCCCAGGTCTGCATCGTCCGGTCGGAGAGCAGCACATTAACCTCACGCGGGGCATCAAGGTGAAGTGCACACGCATCGATGATGGTAGCAAAGATGTCTTCCCGATAGGGCCTGACGAGTCGATCCGTCGTGTCAAAGATGGCTAACAAGTCCACATCACTTGGACAGGCGTCGTCAGGAGGGCGCTCTTCATGCCGGGCAATAGAACCGAAGAGAATCACCGCAAGCAAGATGTCAGCATGACGCTTGATCAGCAGGCTCACCGTTTCTTCGACAAGAGCAGCCGTCGCATCGTCAAGCCAGACTGGAATAGGTACCATCTTCATGAGTTCTCCCTTGTGGCGGCGAAGGGCATCTGCTTTCATTGCGTATCCTTGCTTGTTGAAAACTCATCATTTCAGTTGCACCCGGATTGACCAGATTCTTCTGACCTTCCTCTGTAGTGTAGCATAACAGTTTAAAAACCGCGAGTCTCTGTGTCTCCGCGGGGGGCTGGAGCTCTTGAACATCCAGCCTGACTCGTGTTATTTGGTGGGTCGACAGGACTCCTAGTAGGCCACTGCTTCGAAGTTGTTACCCTAAGGCAAGGTTCAATTTGGACGAAAGGTTCTTGACCGTTTGAACAGTCGTACCGTGTCACCCTGAGCGAAGTGAAGGGTCTATCGCGGCCGGCAGCGAGATCCTTCGCTTCGCTCAGGATGACAGGGCCGGACCTTTCTGGTGCTTGAGGCACTATCAAGTTCATTTGAACCATGCCTAAGCGTGAGGACGACCTGTCCAGTGGGAGACACCGGGGAACAGGATGAGCTGGCGTCCTTTCCAGTCGGCCCCACGTCCGGTCAGGATGAGGCGTGCCACGTCGAGCAGGAGGATTCCACAGGCGACCCAACTGACAGGAGCCGCTAACGACCAGGGGAATGCCAGGTCGTATTCACGATCAAAGCAGCGTTTGGCGTCGATCTGCGCTAGCAGCGCTAACCCCGCTAGCAGGGTGGACAAGCGGAGTACCTTTCCTGAATAGAGAGCATGCAGGAGGAAACCGAGGGGCATGAGGCCGTAAGCAATGAATGCCAGGCCCCCCGGCAAAGTGGAGAGTGCCATGTGGGAGCGGATAAGCTCGCCGTAGCAGCTCTTCACCCACCCCTGGCGGAGGCTCTTCCAGGTCGTCCACTGGCGATTCGTGATCAGGCCGCGCCCATTCACCAGTTCAATGCGCTGCCTGTGCTGCTTGAAGTGTACGGCCAGGGCGACGTCATCGACGGAGGTCATGCGGATGCCGGGTGCCGCGTACCCGCCTGCTGCCAGGTAGGCCTCGCGCCGCAGGAGGATATACTGGCCGAAAGCGAATGCGCGTGGCGATGCAGGGTTCCTCACTTCTGCCGGGGTCAACCCGTGGGCCAGGAGGACCTCACTTATGGGCATGAGCAGAGGCATGAGCGGTCCACTCAGGGTCATCAGTGTGGTGCGCGTGGAAAGCAAATCGGCTTGCTGGGCTAGCGCGTGCCCGGCCATGAGACGGAGCGTGTGTGGAGCGTGACGGGTATCGGCATCAGTAAACAAGAGCCACTCACCGCTTGTGTGCATGACACCGGTGTGCAGGGCGTGTACTTTTCCTGCCCAGCCGTCGGGCAACTGGTTGACCCGATGTACCTGTACACGGTGATCCCGCCTGGCCCATTCGGCCAGGAGGTGCGGAGTCGCATCGGTTGAACCATCATCGACGAGGGTGATATCGAAGTCTGGATAATCCTGCGACAGGAGAGAAGCAACACAGGCATCGATGGTGGCCTCTTCGTTGCGTACCGGCACAATGATGGAGACGTGTGGCGGCGATTCTGGCAAGAGGACCTCACGAGGTGGGTGTGTTTCCCGGACGGTTCGGTGTGCTCGATAGCTTTGCCAGAGTGCAACCAGTGCAGACGCTGTGAGGGTGATAAGGGGGAGGTGTTGCAGGGGGTGTTTCCACTGCGTGCTGGCTACTGTTTGACCAGAATTCATGGGCTTTTATTTGTCTCCATTTGTATGAGATCTCATTCCTATGTTATTATAGAATAACATAAATTGTAACTCTTCAGGGACCCCACTCATGCCGCCTGCGGCGGCGAGAGGAGAAGGAGAAACTGGGGACACCCCAGACCCCGGCAAGGGACTTCGCCCCCTGCACCCCCTTACGTCCTCGCTTATGGGGGACACTTGGGGGCGGAGCCCCGTAGACCGCGGCAGGAGGACGGCCGTCCCCTTGCCCCTTGCCGAAGAGATACTCCCAATGAGGTGCAACTTGCAGACACCAGAGCATCAGGATGGACAAAATGTGGCGTTGGATGAAGTGATGAGGGCCAGTAAGCTGTTCCATGGCTTGCAGCCACAGGAAATAGCTGAGATTGTTGCTCTCTTGCAGCCTGTGAATTGCAAACGAGGGGAGCGCATTCTTGAACGAGGTATCTGGCAGGGTCAGCTGTACATTATTGCATCTGGCCAGGTGAGCGTTGTGCTGCAGGAGGGTGTGCCCGGGGGAGGGAAGGAAGGAGAGGCATTTGCTGCGCCTGGAGGACAAGACTGGCCGGATAGGGATACGGGGAAGCGGGAGCCCAGCGGGACGCAATCCTATATCATCACTCAGTTAGGCCCTGGCGAATGCTTTGGAGAGATGTCGCTCATTACCGGCGAGCCACCGAGCGCCAGCGTTCGTGCGGAGCGGGATACAGTTCTCTGGTCGCTCACACACCTGGATTTTATGAGATTGATGAGTGCCTGCCCAACGCTGCTCAGCAATATCAATGCTATTCTGGTAGAGCGGCTGGCGCGCATGAACCGGCGCCTCGGCCCGGCCCATACAGTCGAAACGGTTTGGCTCGCCCTCGTGGAGAACCCTGCTGCTCCCCTGGAGCACTCGCTGGCCTTTCATATCGCGGATGCACTCGCCGTACGCAGTCGTAAGCGCGTCCTGCTGATAGATATGGGTGAGAAAGATGCGATGCTGGCAGCGCACTTCGCAACACATAGCGGCCAGATGCGCCCCAGTCTTCTCGAGTGCGCGCGCGACCCTGGTTCACTGAGCAAGCACCAGGCACCTACGGTGATGACTGATGGTCGACACTACCCGGCCATAACGACGCTGCTGCCAATCTCTACCGGGCAGGTAGCCTCTGGAGTTAGTGAGTCAGGCGATTTCGATATACGCTCGACTCTGAGAGAGCTGGCGGTATTCTACGATTACCTCTTGCCCGTAACAACAGCCACGACGCCGCCCACAGTGATAGAGACGGTAGCAGGGAACTGTGCGAGAGCAGTCCTGCTAATCTCCAGTGATGTGGTTGAGACAGAGGGAGAGTCCGCTGCTGCTTTGCCATTGACTCCTGGGCCGGGAACCAATTCGTTGCCGTATTCCATCTATATAGCCCATGTTCCTGAACCTCCCATAATCAAGGTACAGGATCGTTACTCGAAGCGATTGGGTTGTAGCGTGACACGGCTTCTTCCGGCGGATACTCCCCTGCTCGAGCAGAGTTGGAAGCAACAAATAGCATTGAGCGAGGCAGCTCCGCATTCCGATTTGACCAAGGCTGTGGATTTCGTAGCCCGGCATATCGCCCGTCTGACTGTCGGTATTGCCTTTGGAGGTGGTGGAGCGCGGGGCTTTGCCCATCTCGGAGTGCTAGAACGATTGCTGCACTACGGTATTCCAGTCGATTACCTGGCAGGTTGTAGTATCGGCGTCCTTCCCGCCAGCCTGTACCTGATGGGAAAGTCTATTGCCGAGAGTGAAGCGTTGTTTTTAGACATACATCGCCACATCGTACGCTGGGGGTTTCCCCGCATGTCCATCTTCTCCAATAGAGGACTCAAGCGAGAACTTCAAAAACGGTGCGGGGATTTGCGCTTCGAAGACCTCTCGACACCTTTTGCAATGATAGCACTTGACCTGGCAATGCGAACGGAAGTGGTACTGGACCGCGGCCCGCTCTGGCTAGCTGCTTTAGCAAGCGTCTCCATACCAGGAATCTTTCCTCCTGTCACAATCGGGAAGCATATGCTGATAGACGCGGGCGTACACGATCCGGTGCCGACTCGAGCAGTCCGTAAAATGGGCGCTGATGTCCTGCTGAGTATAGACGTAGATGACCGCGAGCCGCTCTTACTCGAGAGCGCGACTCCCTGGATGGAGGAGGCAAAGTATACTCCATCCAGGAAATCCCTTTCGCCGCATATTGTCGATGTGCTCTTGCGTGCGTACGAAGTAAGCACAGCTACCATCAATATGCACAGTGATCTCGAGGCCGACGTGGTGATTCGCCCTCAGACGCGGAGTGTTTCGCTGCTGCAGTTTACTAAAGGTCCTCAGCTTGTCGCGGCGGGACGTGAGGCGGTTGAGGAATTGCTGCCAGCGCTGCGAGGGTTATTTCCGTGGGTTGCAGGTTGAGGAAGAGGAAGTTGAGATCCTTCGCTGCGCTCAGGATGACAAGCGAGGAGTAGGTTGACGAAGAGCTAAAGGTAGAGCGATGATTCATATAGAGGGTTCCTATTTCAAAGATGAGCAGGGGCGGACACGGATCCTGCGCGGCATCAATCTGGGCGGCAGTTCGAAAGTTCCCTTCGGGCCCAATGGCGCTACCCACATGCGCGACGGGTTCTTTGAGCACCGCTCGGTCTCGTTCGCCGGGCGCCCTTTTCCGCTGGAGGAAGCGGATGAGCATTTTGCTCGCTTGAGGGAATGGGGCCTGACCTTCCTGCGTTTCCTGGTGACCTGGGAGGCCATTGAGCATGAAGGACCTGGAATCTACGATCAGGCGTACCTGGACTATGTCTACGCGATCATCAAGAGAGCGGATGCGTATGGCATTCAGGTGTTCATCGATCCGCACCAGGATGTCTGGAGCCGTTTCACCGGTGGTGATGGCGCACCCGGGTGGACCTTTGAGGCCATTGGGATGGATATCACAAAATTCCAGGAAGCTGGCGCGGCACTGGCCCACCAGCTTCGGGGCGGTCCTCTCCCACGCATGGTCTGGCCCACCAACGGAGCGAAGCTGGCCGCCGCG
>WNGR01005648.1_pt1 | contig 25795 bp, 17 predicted proteins | sample 5407581 | NCBI WGS metagenome assembly WNGR01 (sample SAMN13153383, study PRJNA577476) | soil metagenome | isolation source: 80 cm soil or saprolite under Garry oak tree replicate 2 | place: USA:California | collected 2016-06-15
GCTTGCCGTCCAACTCGACCAATCGCACAATCGTCTCGTCGCCCGCCTCGGCCTTCTTCAGTGCCAGTACGCGCACCCGTGGGTTGCTCACATGCACCAGCGAGAAGCTCTTGCCCAGCGTGCCAGCGTGCTTGACCGTCCAGAACGCCCGCAGCGGATCATTCAGGCGATACCCCTGCCAATCCGTCTGCGCCTCACGCCATCCCGCAGCATGGCCAATGAGCCCGAACGAGAACTCGTGATGTCCCCAGTCCTGGTTCGCCTCGTCGGAGTACGGTCCCGGCCCTCCGGTGCTCGGAGGCTGCAGACCCGGCGTGCGCAGCAGGGTTAGACGAATCGTGTTGTCAGCAGGCTTATCGGAGGCATTCTTAGCCTCGGTCAGGATCGTCGCGCCAAAGCCGCCGCTCCTATCCGTGAGATCGATCCTACGATGCGAGAAGGTCTCGAACTGCCGATCCGTCGCATTCGGCCGTTCGATCGTCCCCACCTCTTCGTTGTAGGTCGCATTCGGGTTCGAAGCCGTCAACGGGAACGCCACCTTCAGATTCACCGCCTTGCTCCGCCAGTCGATCTTGTTCGCGAACTCCACGCGATTGCCCGCATCGCCCGCAGCCAGGCTGATCGTCTGCAGGAACTTTGATCCCATCGCCTCGCGCGACACTTCGATCGACACTCGCACTGGCCCGTTCTCCTTGATGCGAATCTTCGCCGGCCCGCCAACATAGCTCACTGGCGCCGCCTGCTCCTGGTCGAAGTCCATGTTCCACGCCGGCCACTGCTTCGGCCTGTCGTTCGAGAAGGCCATGCGAATCGGCGCCGACAGCAACTCCTTCTTCAGATTTTTGTCGAACACACTCGACACATCCCCATCCGCGTTCACCTGCACCTTGTAGCGCGTTCTCAAGCGAGTTCGCCGTCACCTTCAGCACCGAGCTGGTCGCCGGAACTGAAGCCGCAACCACGTCGTACACGGCAAAGCCGACTGACGGAGCCTTGGCCACAAACAGCACCTTGCCCTTTTCCATCTGCGCCGGCATATCCTCGCCGTTCGGACCCTTCACCCGCACCGCCTGCGGAGCCGCACCCGGAAACGGTACCTTCGCCTCCACCAAGTCCTCACGGTCGACGTTAAGCGAGTTGAAGACAACCAGCGGCGTCCCGCTCACCTGCGTATTCATCCCCGAGGCAACCGCCTCGGTGGCGCTGGTCAGCACCCCCGCAAACTGGTTGGCCACGATGATGTCGTCGTTCCACGCGAACTCATACGCGCGCGGCGTCGCCGTCCCCGCAGCTGTATCGTGGAAGTGCCCGCCCAGCGCAAGCGTCCACGCATCGTTCATGCGCTGCTGTGGATAAGCCCGGCCCCCCATCCATGCCGCGGCAACCGAAGACTCCTCCGCCGCCTCCGCAAGCAGTTCGTTCTTCATCACCCAGCGCTTGTGGTAAGCCTGCGAGGTCAACGAACCGGCCGAGTGATTGATCAGCTCAAGATCACCCTTGTACGACGGCATCTTCGCCGTCATCTCGGGCTTAATGTCGTTGAACAACTGGTCGGCCTCGGTCTCGATCACATGCACCGGACCCTCACCTACGCGCACGCTCTCCGTCGGTGCCGGCGCCGGCTTTAGGAAATTCGGCCGCGGCGGTGGGGGCAGTACCGTCTCGCCCTTGGTCGCGATCGCCTCCAGCATCTTCACCGAAAACTCCTGCGTCGCTCCGCCGATGTCCCCGGTGCCCACATAGTGGTAATCGGCAAATATCCCAGTAACCTTGCCGTCCAGATCGATCCGCTTCACCCAGTTCGGCTCATTGTTCCGCACCCGGTTCCGCGTGAGCTGGTTCTTCTGCTGCAGGGTCAGCGTCGCCATCTCCTCCGGCGACACCACAGGCATCGGGAGCGGCGGATTCTCCTTGCTCAAGTCCGTATAGACATTGCTGTTGTAGCTGCTCGGATTCAGCGCCGCGATCACCTTGCTCCCATCCGGCCCAACCCAAAGCCCCACGTTGAACGGGATCCCCTCAGGAGTCTGCTCGGGCGACCCAGGTCCGCCAATCTTCGGCGCCGGCTGCCACTCCGCATTCAGCTTCTGCGTCGAAAATCCCTTCACCCCCGCATGTGCCAGGATCGCCGGCAGCGAAGCAGGGAAGCCAAAGCAGTCCGGAATCATATACTCATTGCTCGCCTTGCCGAAGTCCTTACGGTAGTAGTCATTGCCGTACAGAACCTGCCGGAAGATCGCCTCCGCACTCGGCAGATTGACGTCACCCTCTTCCACCGAAGACCCAGCCGGAAACCACCGCCCCGCCGCAACATACTTCGTCATCCGCGCATAATCGTCGGGGAAGTACTCCTTCATCAACCGATAGCGATTCGACCCCGTCCAGTTGAAGACATAGTGCGGATACTTGTCGATGTAGTCGAAGTTCACCTTCAGCGTCTTCAACAAATACTCGCTGATCGTCTGCGGCATCTCCCAACGCCACTGCGTATCCAGGTGAGCATAAGGAACCACGTACAGCGTCGGCACCTTCGTGATATCCGAAGCCTTATTGATCGGCCCCTGTTGCGCGACAAGAGGAAGGCTCAATGCCAGCGGCGCCAGACAGAAAGCCTTGATGCGGAGTCGATTGCGCTGCTTCAAGGGATGACGATGTGCGGAACACTTCAGATGCATGGGCGAAATGCCTCCAACCCCGGCCGGGGCTCGTAAGACTACACAGAACAGCATGCGAGAGATGAGCATCCACACTCAAACTCCGCAAAACCTAAGTGCGAGCGATCAACGTGGAAACAGAGGAACTGCTGGGCATGCACTCCGCCCAAGGCCCACGGCGATCGCGACGGTCCCATAACCAGCTCAAGGATTGCGCCATCCATAATATCGTCATAACGAAAGACCAGCGAGTCAACACATGGGAACAGGTAGTGTGCCTTTATTGTGCCCACGACCTCCGCCCTATAGACCTCTGCCCACCCAACCCGGCGTCGGAGCATGGACACCAAACTCCTAGGCAGTAACACGCGCACGATTACTAAATAATCTCCGTATATCCCGTGAATCCCATTGACACTGTGAGTGTTGTAAGCGTTTTATCGGGACCTCGTGGAGTGGAGCAGTACGAAAACCGCAATCGAAATTTGCTACAGAAAGAATTTTCGTACTTTACCCCAGAGGCTAACGCTATGAGATACAAGATACTACTGTTGGCCTGCCTGGCCACATTTGTAATTCCACTCTCGCTCGCGCAGACCCCGGGCGCTGACGTCCGGTTAACCAACGATTCTCCCGGCAGTTCGGGCTATATCAGTGCGTACACCCTGGCTACTGGTAGTCCCTATACCGATGCTGTGCTCAGTGAGTGTTCCATAGCGCGCGGACGCCAGAACGAGCCTGCGGTAGAGGTCAACCCTCGTAACACTAACGTATTGATTGGCAGTTCCAATGATTATTGCGGTGTGTACTCCACCGTAGTCAATGGGACTCCAGTAGCGCTGGGCCCAATATGGTTGGGCTACTACCGTTCTGAAAACGGGGGAGCCAGTTTCCAAAGCTCTCTGGTGCCTGGCTACCCGGGAGACGTCTCGCCCTTCGCTGCATTGGCACAAATAAGAACCGCCAGTGCTGGAGACCCGGTCATTACCTGGGACAACCATGGCCGCGTATTCTTTGGCTCGGAAAGTTCCGGCGACCCAGCCGGAACCGTGAAGACCTTTGGAGATGAGTGGGTCGCGCGATATGAAAACCCCGACGGCGAAGGCGGAAATACGATCAACGATGGGAAAGCATATCGAGGCACGACTCGGGTAGCCAAGGGCTCGTCCGCCCCGAACCTGTTAGGTGTGTTTCATGATAAGACGTCAATCCAAGCAGACCGAACCGGCGGGCCCTGCGACGGGAATGTCTATTTCTCGTGGTCTCGTTTCACAGGTGGGAAGAACTCGAACATTTATCTTGTCCGTTCCACAGATCATGGCGTGACATTCTCAAACCCGATCCTGATCACCAGCAGCATCAAGAACGTGCAGGACCCCGACATCTCGGTCACAGGAAATGGGCATGTTTACGTCACGTTCGACGAGTTTGAAACCAACAGCGGGCAGCCTTTTGCAGTGGTGATTGCCAAATCCACTGATTGCGGACAGACCTTCTCCAAGCCGCAGGTTGTTACCACATTTATCCCATATGTTCCTCTGGACGTTTCGGCGCCGCAGCCAATTCCTATTCCGACAGCGTCGCTCGACGATCCGCTTTTCGAGAGTGACGTGTCAGCTCCGGGCTCCGTCGCGCGTGATTGCGGTGACTTTGCCGATCACTGTGTCTCCGGATACACCTTCCCCCGCGGCGGGACGAGCCCCCGTTCTACCGCCGATCAGTTGGACAAAACGAACGAGTGGGTTTACATCGTCTATGATCCAACCAAGCCGGGAACCATAGTGCAATCAGGAACAACGTTCTTTACGACCACAGTGGCCGGCCAAGGCAGCCAAGCCGGCATCTTCTTTACACGGTACGACGGCGCGGCTGGAACACACACCACTCCCGCGCTGATTGATAATCAGACCGTTGGTCACCAATTCTTCCCGGATATTTCCGCCGATGGTGGAGTGCTGCACGTGCTTTGGTGGGACAGCCGGCTTGATCCGAACTACTCGCCGGCGCGCCCGATCGGCAACAGCGCCGCCGGCGTTATTGCGCCATCGCTGGATGTCTTTGGCGCCAAATCCACTGACAATGGAACTACGTGGACAACTCCCGTTCGTTTGACCGACGTGACCAGCAACGCCAACTACGAGCAGTTCGATAATCGCTCTGTGCCGTTTGCGGGCGATTACCTTTGGATCACTTCGCTCGGCAACTTCTCGTTCGGAACCTGGACCGATTACCGCAACACGGTGCAGGGAACCGATCCGCGTGAGACTACCGAAGATGAAGACAACGCCACTGCAGATGTGCATCAGTGCCGTGTTTTCTCGGCGCTGATCGGTGCATGGAGTGGCGATCTATGTCCACATGAAGGCGGAATAGACCAGAACATTTACGGGGACCACACGCCGTAAATGCAATTCGCTGATTGTTGATTGGAGAGTCAAAATCTCCAATCAACAGTCTTCAGTTTTAAACAATCAATATTCAATTGTTCCTGTTTGCACCGACTTGACCGGGGATAAGAGTTGCAGCGAGTCGCGTCGTTGTCGGCTCCTATAGAAAACATCCTAGCCGCCTTCGAAGCCAAGGCCTCTTCTGGAACAATCCAAGTGGGCCAGAAAACGCGCGCGGATTGCCCTGAATGAGCTTGCCCGTGCAACACGAATCCTTACCGTCGGTGTTCAAGATCGATGGCAAGAACCTGATAGCCCCCGCCAGGAAACATGACCACCGCAGCGCCGGTATTCTTTCCCTTCGGCGAGTAGACCGTCAGCATAGGCCGGGTTACGTTGCTGACACCAACCGCCGGCCTCCCGCCGGGAAGAAAGTCTTTCCCCGACGTCTCAGCGTACTCTGGCCCCGCGACAGGCTGCGGATCAGGGGCCGCTCCCGGCCATATCGGTATCTGCGTATGTCCCGGCGATGGCTGCCACACAGGCTTTTGCGCGCTCAGACTGCCAACTCCAAACACAACACAGAGAGCAAAGATCAAAGGCTTCATTACAATCCTCACGATTTATAGATCTTCAACTGTTTCACTCTTCCCGCATGAGTGTGGATGGATCGACGGCAAGCGCTCGCCGGGCTGCAGCCCAAATCAGCATCAGCGTGAGTCATTTCGAAGGAATCGTTGCCATACCCCAATGGTCAACAGCGGAAGACCATGCGCTTACTTTTTTTTGAGCGATGACGCAAGATGCATCACCGGTCAGGTGCTGGCTGTGGATGGACAGTGAGCAGCTAAGATCAATCCTGCCAGAGCTGACCGGATTAGACACGTCTTACCTCTATGCCTCGTTTTATGAAAGGTTGCACGAGTTCTTCCGTTGCTTCCACGCCGGTGATGATCATGTCGAGCAGGCTAAGGTTGGCCACCACATGCGAAGCAACCACTGAGAATTTTGTGTGATCGACCACAACAATTCGCTGTCGGGAGCGTTCCCAAAAGACGCGATTGACGGCAGCCTCTTCCTGATGGAAATCCGTCAATCCATTTTCGATGCTTATTCCATTTACTCCCAAAAACAATCTGTCGCAGATCATCTGCTGTGCGGACTCAATTGCTCCTGGGCCAACGAGAGAGAACCAAGCCCCTCTCATGACTCCACCGGTCAGGCTCACGGTGAGATTGCTGCGGCGGCCCAGCTCCATTGCCATGTTGACGGCATTGGTGAACAACGTAGCCCGGCGGTTTAGCGGAACGCTGCGCGCCACCTGCGTAGTTGTAGTGCCGGCACTTATTGCGATTGTCTCACCCTCTTGAATCAATTCTGCTGCCGCTATGCCAATCCGGCGTTTTTCGGAACTTTCTTTTTTAATCTGCTCCTGAAAGGAGGAGTCGGTCGAAAAAGCCTCATAAAACAGAGGTTCCACCGAGGTAGCTCCGCCATGATCGCGGCGCAACAACCCGCGCAGTTCGAGCATGCGCAAATCACGACGAACAGTTGCAGGCGAAACCTCAAAGGTCGCACATAGATTCTCCACATCGATGCGATCAGAATTTGTTAAAAGCGTGACGATTTTCTGGAGACGCCGTCTCCGTTCCGCGTTCCCTCTCAACTCCATGTAAGCGAATGTATCAGTAATGTTCACCTCACTGCAGAGAGCTAAAAACCTGCCAATGGATCGAATAAATCCATTACCCTCAGCGAATCGCGTATCCCTTCGATCATAATAATAGACTGTTCTGGCATAAAACAATCATTTTTCTTGACTATGATTCTTCAGCCTCATTACACTGCATCGGTCTTGAAACTCGAAGAACAACACGCGCTAGGGCTAACCTTCCCTGATCGATCACATACCGAGTCATGTCAGTTTGAGAGCTCCGCTGCGGAGCCAAAAATAGGGCGAGTTGATTCCATTGCTTTTGCCCCCATTTTGGGCGGCTCAGGCGCAATCAGACAATCTTTCGGCCCAGTGTAGCTCAAGAAATCTAATCCGCTTGGAGGCTTTTCAATGATAGGTATCAAGCTTGGCGCAAACACGGCGATTAAGGCTCTTCTTCTGCTGATCGCGATCAGCATTACTGCTTCGCTCAAAGCACAAATCGACGCAGGAGGGATAACTGGGACGATCACTGACAGCTCTGGCGCAATTGTTGTTGGTGCGAAGGTCACTCTAATCAACGAAGCGACCAGAGCGAGCCAATCGACAGAATCGACATCAACAGGCGTCTACAATCTCGGAGCCCTGAAGCCAGGGCTCTACACATTGCGAGCCACCTCAACCGGCTACTCCACCTGGGTAACGGAGAGTCTGAGTGTCCACGTACAGCAAACCCTGACCGTTGACATCAATCTCACTGCTGGTGCTGTTACCCAACAAGTAATCGTGACTGCGAACACGCCTCAGCTGCAAGCTGAGAATGCTGCGATTGGCCAGACGATTGGCACTGAAAGCGTCAACAATCTCCCTCTGAATGGAAGAAATTGGGTATCGTTGGCCCAACTCTCTGCAGGGGTTTCGACTGCGCCGGTGGGCCAACCGACGAGCAGCGCAGGAACAAGCGGGAGCGCTTTCTTCTCAGTCGGTGGAGTAAGTCTCTGGCAGAACGATATTCGCCTTAACGGAATCAATAACAATATTGAACTTTTTGGCGGCGCCTCGATCGGCACAAATGCAACCATTACGCCCCCGCCGGATGCTATTCAGGAATTTAAGATCCAGAACGGCGACTACAACGCCGAATTCGGTCATTCAACGGGCGGCATCGTGAACGCAGTCACGAAGTCGGGCACAAGCAATCTTCATGGAAACCTGTGGGAGTATCTTCGCAACGAAGCCTTTGATGCGAACGACTATATATCGAATCTGAATAAAAAACCGAGGGCCGAATACAGACAGAATCAGTTCGGAGGAACGATAGGGGGGCCAGTCTACATTCCAAAATTTTACAAGCAGACCGATAAAACCTTCTTCTTTTTCTCTTACCAAGGAACCAGAATCATCATTCCAGCCTCATCTACCGCATCTGTTCCGACCACGGCTATGCGAAATAGTGGCTACACGAACCTTCAGGATATCCTTACCTACACGACTGGCACCAAAACAGACGCGCTGGGCCGTACGATAGCGCTCGGCACGATTCTGGATCCTGCAACCACCCGTGTGGTCGCTGCTGGGGCAACGGACCCCGTGTCCCTGCTGCCTAATAGAACCGCAAGTGCTATATATGTCCGCGACCCGTTCTACAACGGAGGTAGTGTTGCAGGTATCAAGGATTTTACCGGGGTCAAGAATTTTCTCAACGTGCTTCCGGCCAGTAGGCTAAATGCTAACTCTATCAGCTTGCTGGGCGTCTATCCGTCGCCGACCAAACAGGGTGTCGCCAACAACTTCTTTTATAATCCCAAGCAGACGCAAAACGGGAATCAGTACGATCTCCGGATTGATCACAGCTTCAGCTCAAGGGATCTCGTATTTGTCTCAGTGGACTGGAATCGCACAGCGTACGATATTCCAGGAGCACTTCCGGGAATTGCCGTCGGGCAAAGCGGTGCACTTTCTCCGAAATATCCAGCTTCCGCAATAGCGGTTGGCTACACGCACATATTTAGTCCTTCGTTGGTAAACGACATTCATTTTGGCCGCAACCACATCAACCAGAACTCACTCTCGTCTTATGGCAACGTTTCTGGTATTCCTGCCATGTTCGGAATCCAGGGGATTCCGCAAATTGCGAACAACGGAGGACTGCCCCCCATCGGCCTCAGCGGCCTTACCTCACTCGGTGTTCGCGGTTATAACCCCACTCTGTCTGACATTGGCAGCTATGAAGTGGTGGAGAATCTAACAAAATCACACGGTAGTCATACTTTTAAAATGGGTGTCCAGTTTGATCACATTCGCGGTACGATCACGCAGCCACCATACGGACGCGGGAATTTTTCGTATACCGGCCAATATAGTGACGTGGTCAACAATAACAGTACGCTCCTGGGTGTAGCGGATTTGCTCCTGACGCCGACTGGTTCGACGGTTCCTAATGGAATCGACTACCTCGGCGGTTTGACAAGTTACAGTGGATCTAACTTTGCGCAAACCAGTTATACCCGCCACTATATCGGAGCCTACGCTCAGGACGATTGGAAAGTAACGCCAGGCTTGACACTCAACCTCGGGTTGCGTTGGGACTACTTTCCTCCATATTCCGAGGGTTCGGGGCGACAAGCGAACTTCATAGCGGATGGCGGCAACGGGCCCACTGGCACACTGTACATCCCAACAGAAGGGTGCAGCGTGCCGAGATCAGCATCATTCGATGCATTGCTTGCGTCTAGCAACATTCAATTGAAATGTGTTCCGAAGTCAGCTCTTGGCCAGACGCAAGTCACCAACTTCTCGCCTCGAGTGGGCTTCGCCTATCAGTTCCTTCCAAAAACGGTCATTCGAGGTGGCTACGGGATTGCCTATGGTGCTCTCGCTAACACGGGCTATAGCGGCACGCTTGGGGCAAACTATCCTTTCGAGTACACTGTCACCAACAACAGCAGCAACTCTTACACGCGCTTCCTGGCCTCCAATGGTCAGACTGCCACAGTGCAAAATGCCTTTGCGGCAACAAACTATAACGATCCTAGTGTTCTGAGCGGATCAGGTCTTAACCTGATAGGCCGTCAGCTCGATTACCACACGCCGTATCTCCAGGTATATAACCTGACGATTCAGAATCAGTTCACGTCAAAGGATTCGATTCAAGCCGGATATGTCGGAAGCGTAGGCCGCCACCTGAACGCGGGAGCAATGGGGCATAACTCCACCTCAAAGATACTTCCGCCAGGAACTAACGTTTACAACTACATCCCTTTTCCTAAATTCAGCTACAACTCCAACTATGAAACGACCAACGCGGTCAGCAGCTATAACTCGCTTCAGCTGACGTATGTGCGGCAAGCTGCCCATGGGCTTTCTGTTCTCGCAAATTACACTTTCAGTCGCTGTCTCTCGGATCAGGCAACTATCAATTCGGTTCCCGGAACCTATAGAGCCCCGTGGCTCCCGGGCTTCGGGATCGACGCGGATTACACATTGTGCGACACGCACACAGCGCATATCACACATCTCTCGGGAACTTATGAGCTGCCCATCGGGTCACGCCGAGCGGTCCTCGGAAACGCGAACAGGTTCGTAGATGCCATCGTGGGAGGATGGTCGACGAACTTCATCGTTACCTATCAAAGCGGACAGCCTTTCAGCGTGACGTGCCCAACAGCAACTACGGCAAACTTTGGCTGTTTCGCACTAGTCAAGCCCGGAGCTGACATCTACGCTGGCGGGCACACACAGAGTCACTGGCTCAACGCAAGTGCATTCGCGAATCCGCCAGTGGCAACCGCGGTCGGTCAGAGCGACTACTCCCCGCTTGGCGCCAAACCAATGCAAGCACTTGGGCCAGGTTATTTCAATATGGACGCCTCGTTCTTCAAGGATTTCATCCTGCCGAGAGAGCTTCGACTGCAGTTCCGGGCCGAATCATTCAACGTGACGAACAATGCTCAGTTGGGGCAGCCGGCCTCAGGCAGTCTAAATTTTCTGAATACGGCTACCTTCTCTACGATTACCTCACTCCGGGGTGGCCCGCGGAGGGTCCAGTTGGCGCTCAAGTTCGCGTTTTAACTCGGAATATGCTGAGGACCATTTTTCATGGTCTACGGGAGAATCAGCGGAAAGATGCAGATAAATACCTCGGTGACCAGTCGAATACCGTTCATTCTCACATTGATGTGCTTTCACTTCGCTTTGGCCTCGACACATGGTTCGTATGGCCATAATGCCAGAGCCGTGGGCGTAGAGAAGTATCGCCCTAAACTGTCTGATTTTCGATTAGAGGGCGATCAGATAATTCCAGAGGTCGACAGCAGCAATGCCGTCGTCTTCAGCGGTTCGACTTCGGCTGTTCCTGAGGGATCCGGAGTCGACCGCTTTACGGCGCCACCGATCACAGTTGTCATGCAGCAAAAGATCGGAGTGAGAGATGCGAAGACAGGAGCTGCAATCTTTGATGGACAGCCTTCTAACGGATTTCAGAAAACTGCCAAAGAAAGGAGTGTGTGGGAGCCCGGATCGTGGACGACATATACGCAAGGGTGGCCTTTCTCACTTCGAACACAGATAGTAGCGCTCTCTCGACATCAGGGTTACGTCGTTAGTGTAACGATTAGGAATCGATCTAAAAGAACCGGTCACTTCGATATAGTGAGTGTTCAGCAGCCGAGTGTTGCGACCCCTCCCGAGTGGAATTGGAATGCCGCTTTCAAGAGAGACGTCATTACGCCTGTAGTGATGCAAACGAATGATGCCGTCGTTCACGGCAACAGCAGCGGCGCGGTCGCAATCGCGTTGAGAGGTGCGTCGATACGAAGTTTCAGCTCTCGCGCGGAAGCGAAAGCGGCTTTTGTACCAGGGGAGGCTAGGAATCAGGAACAGTCGGATGTGCCACAAATTGCGACTCTCCTATCCACTCGTCTCACTGTAGCGCCCGGCGAAGAGGCGATCGCAACGATTGTTGTTGTCGCTGCAAGTGAGGGACAGAAGGCTGTTCGGGCAGCTGATGAACTAGCTGACAATCCAGCCTCGACGATCTCACAGGCTCACAAAGATGCCCAGTTATCTCTCGAGCGGTGGTTTCAAAGATTGCCAGCCGTCACCTCATCGTCGCCTCAGCTCCTTAAGTTCTACCGTCACGCAGCCGCACAATTGCTTTACGACCGATGGAGAGTTGGGAAGACATTTCTCCTTGACCCTTGGTATCCCACCTCGGGTCTCGATTCGGGAGCAATGAATACCTACGCTTGGGACATTCAGTATGCGGCGCTGGCATTTTCGCTCTTGGATCCCCATTCGTTCAGAACGCTTCTTACCACACTGCCAACCGCTCCTTTGACAGAGCACTATTCGATTGAACCAGTCCACGGCAGAGGCATAGGAACGTACTACGCATATAACTCCTATGCGTACATCAACTCCGTAGATCGGTATTTGTCCGTCACCGGTGATCGCAGTCTCCTTCAGGAACAAGTCCGAGGAAAGACGGTGTTGGAGTGGATGATCACGCTCGCCGAATGGGGCGAGAAAGAAAAAGATCCGGATGGCAACGGTCTCCTCGATTATGGAGACGATCACAACCTACTTGAACTAAAGAAGACGGGAAACGGACCAGGATATTGCAACGAAGTGCCCAGCCCAAATGGTGAGCGCGTCTACGTATATCAGACGGTCGCAGACCTCATGGAGGAAGTAAATCCTCAGCTCTATCGCGAGAAAATCTCCCATTTCCGAGCGATGGGAAAAAAGGTTATCGAGGCGCTAAACAGCATTTTATGGCTTGAAAGGGAGGGCTGGTACGGTACGAGACAACGCGACGGATCGGTAGTGCCGGTCTACTCAATTCAGGTCTTCGATCTGCTTCGCATACCTGGACTGCTGGCCCTTGAGAAGATTTTGTGGTGGCCAGACCACATGGTCGTTTATCCCCAGGGGATCGCGAATGACAGCTATGCCTTTCGATTTCCAGCCGCCACTCCGTTCGGGGGACGAGTTACTGCTGGCCGTGCGAACATCGTTGCGGGTGTTGCGGGTGTTGAAACGGTCCTTCGTGGAATTTTCGGACTAGAGTTGAGAAGAGATGGATCGATCGGCTTCTCCAACAATCGACTGCCCGCCTCGAAGAGCCTCGCATTAAGCTTTCCATATAACGACCGCTTATGGACTGTGCACTCGGCTACTGAGGGATTACACGTCTCTTCGGACGATGGTTTTGCGACGACATTCTTTCGTGCCGACGGCACCCTCCGAATCAATGTTCAGCAGACCAGTGTCACCCTGTGGATGCGATCGCGTTCGGCGGGTGCCGGGCACCTAACACTCGATCTCCATGGGATAGAGGAACTCCTTCACGTTCACAAACCAGGGCAACTTGTGTTTCGGCAGAATGGCGTTCTTATTCAGCCAGAATTGGCCAGAAAGCTGGTAACGATTGAGACAAGCACCTCTCCGGACGAGGATGAGCAACTGGAAATCCAAGCGGTGAGTTCGTCGTTAGGGACAAGATGAGCAGCACAAGGATGAAACGGAGGCAGGGGAGACCATGTTTCGTAGAGACGTTGTGAAGTACACATTTGGCGGCCTTATCGGAGTGGGCACTCCTGAGTCGTTGCTTCGTTCTGTTCAGGGACAAACGGCGATCCCTGCGGCGGTGCAGGACGCTATGTCTCGTTCCTCCTGCCAGCTGAGAAGCGGAACGTGCACCTCGTACCTGCTTGTTCGTCGGCTATCGGGAGCGCGAATCCAATGTTTCCGCCTAGGGGTGGAATCTTGTCGATTTTCGCGACAAAGTGCGATCGCACACAAGTCAGCGCGCACAATGCAGTGCTCCTCATTCGGAACGTTTGGAAGCGGATGAGTCCGAATAAGAAACTTATTGCCATCTTCACGATGAATGGACTCATACATATACGAAAACTACCCATCATTTGCATAGCCGGTATATATACCCGCCAACCAATAGGTAGTTTTTCTCTATCAGTGGGCTTTACACTCCTCCAGATGTTGATTCTGCCTAAAGTTAAAACGTGCTGGTAATGCGAATCAGCTTGCTACAGCACTTACAGGTCCTCGAAGAATTGGCGGCGAGCCTTAAATCCGAATACAGAGACTCACATCTAGTGGTGGTTGCTATGGAGATCCTGCTCAATGTTAGCGGGCGCCTAGGAATCGGCGGTGAAATGATAGGAGAAACACATCAGTGACTGCAAAATGGAAAGCCATCTCCTTCTCTTGGTTCGTTTTGTTCTTCGTGTCTGGCGTGCAGGTTCATGCAGTCGCGACAAAGAGCGATCAGGACACAATTTTTCGGATTGGAAGTTTCGATCGATCCTCTGCAGAATTCGCATCAGGTAGCCCAAAACAGCCTGTGAAGTTCGTTGTTGGAAAGAGTGACCCGGCAAAGGACTGGTATGGTATGCAATCGGCGAAGCTCAGCTCTACTTCAGTGGCCGCCGAACTAACTATCGCCGCGGCTCCACGCACCGTCGTTTTTTCACTAGCTCAGACTTCTGGGAAGGCCTATCAGCTTCATGTTGCGTTCTTGGTAGAAAGTGCTAGTGTGCCAACGTTTCGTGTGGATATCAATGGGAAGCATGGAATCTTTTATCTGCATCCGAAGCTTGACTATAGCAACGGGGATCAATGGGATTCCTTCTATGCCGCCTATTCTCATGCCGACGTCGAGGCCACCATTCCGGGTAGCTATATGCGTCAAGGTGAAAATACGATCACATTCCAAGTAGTAGAAGAAGCGGACCAAGCGGTTCCCGATGCCACGCTTTCGTACGACGCTATAGAACTCGATAACGTCGCAACAAGCGGGAGTGGCCGCGAGGCCGCCCAGCTTCTTCCCACTATCTTCTTCCGCCAGCAGCACGGTGAATTGGAAGAAGACGTCGAGGCTTTTATTCGCTATGGTGAGCGAGTCGATCCGGGAAGCTCAGTTGATCTTGCAATTGCCGGGAAACACTATCGTCAGACGGTAAATGGAGACCAAGATTTCGGCGAGAAGAAGATCAATTTTTCAGTTCCGGAATTCTCAGCACAGACCCGAGCAGAACTAACGTGGATTGTAAATGGTCACCGCGAGCATTACGAGCAAACCATCGATCCCAAAAAAAAATGGACAGTCTTTATCGTTCCCCACATCCATGTCGATGTGGGCTATTCGGATTATCAGGCGAAGGTTGCAGCCATTCAAAGCCACGCGATCGATGAAGCCATGGACATGACGGCTAAGCAGCCCGACTATCGCTTTAGCACGGACGGTGAGTGGAACCTCGAACAGTTTTTAAAAACACGCACGTTGGCTCAACAACAACGGGCAATTACGGCGATTAAAAAGGAACAGCTGTTTGTTCCCGCCCAATACGCAGAGCTCCTTACCGGTTTTCCAACCGCCGAGACGCTGATCCGTTCGCTCTATCCCAGCGCGAATTTTAGTCGTATCCACGGAACACCGTTTAACTATGCCAATCTAACGGATGTTCCGTCTTATTCGTGGTCCTACGCGTCCATTCTCGCGTCGGCGGGTATCCAGTATCTGGCTGGAGGCAGTAATAATTATCGCGCACCGGTTTTGCTGCAGGGCAAACTTACTGAAAATTCTCCGGTGTGGTGGGAAGGTCCAGACGGGGCAAAAGTGCTTGTATGGTATTCCCGCCTTTACCAGCAGACGCAAATGTTGTTCGGGCTTCCACCACTGCTATCTGCTGGTCACGATACGTTACCTTTGTTTCTGCAGATGTATGAGCATCCGAGCTACCACGCGGATGCGACCATCCTTTACGGTACTCAAGTTGAGAACACGGATCTTTTCCCGCAGCAAGCGGAATTGGCAAAGAACTGGGATGACATCTATAGATTCCCACATCTGCAATACTCGGGCTTCCATGAGGCACTCAAAAATATTCACCGGCAATTTGGAGATAATATTCCTACGATCCGTGGAGATGGTGGTCCATATTGGGAGGACGGCATTGCTTCCGATGCGTACTATGCCGGAATGGAACGCTGGAATGAAGGACGCGGCACGACAGCGGAAAAATTTGCCACATTGACATCTTTGATCGATCCGCATCTGAAGGCTGACACTGCAGAACTGAATCGAATGTGGACGAATATGATCCTGATGGACGAACACACATGGGACTCCAATAACAGCGTTTCGGATCCCACAAGTATGGAAGCGGTGAAACAGCTTGCACTAAAGAATCAATACGCTGTCAACGCCGAGGCCCAGGCAGATTTTATAATCCGGAGCAGTATGGCAAATATTGCAAACTCTATCCCACCGGGTCCGGGCAGCGTAATCATCTTTAATAGCTTGAATTGGAAGCGCAATCGGCTGGTTTCCATCGACCTCGATAAGGGCAAGGAGGTCGTCGATGTGTCGACAGGCCAAGCACAACCGGTTGAAGTTCTGGATGAAGGCACAAATTGTAAACACGTTCGCTTTGTGGCGCAAGATATCCCCGCACTGGGTTACAAAGTCTTTGAGAGTCGGCCTGCGTCAAAGGCGACATTGGCCGCTGAGATAGAACATAATGCGATACTTGAAAGTCTCTACTACAAGGTAATTCTGGACAGTGCAAGTGGAGCCATTAGGAGCATCTATGATAAGCAACTGGGGCGGGAACTGGTAAACCAGCAAAGCCCGTATCGCTTCGGACAATATCTATATGTCACGGGGGGCGATAAGGGACCTAATACTATCCAGTATTACAGCCGAGTCTACCCAAAGGCCGATTTACAGGTTCACCCTGCAATTGGTGGCGGCCTAGTCTCGGTAACGCGCACTCCCTATGGGTATGTCGCACGCATGGAAAGCCATGACGTCAACACTCCTTTAATCACAAGTGAGATTCGGCTATTCAATAACGAGAAGAAAATCGAGTTCGTCGAAGATATCGATAAGAAGGAAGTAAACAGTAAGGAAGCAGTTTACTTTGCTTTCCCGTTCGCGATGGATCAACCGCAGTTCCAGTACGAGATTCAGAACGGAGTCGTCGATCCTGCGAAGGATTTCTATTGTGGTGCGGGACACGAGTGGTTCTCGGTCCAGCACTGGGTATCGGTGCAGCAAGCAGGTATATCGGGGACCGTGATGCCGCTCGATGTGCCACTTGTTACGTTAGGCGATATCAATCGCGGAGAGTGGCCGGAACAATTCGGCAAACGCCCCGGCACAATTTTCTCCTATGTGATGAATAACTATTGGGACACCAACTATCGTGCCGGCCAAGGCGGTCACTTTCGCTTTCACTATGTCGTCACCAGTGCACCTTCCACAAATGCTCAGGAACTAAGCCGTATCGGCTGGGAAGGGATAACACCCCTGGAAACAAACGTCGTTACAACCCAGGATAAGGCGCTTAGCCCGGAAATGGGCACCGCGCAAAGTGGTAATCCGCGATACGCGGATGCTGCAACGCAGATTGAGTTATTGCATATGGCTCGACCTCTCAGTGCCAAAGCAGATAGCTTTATCGACATAGAGGACCCAAGCGTTGTTCTCGAGACGTGGAAGGCAGCCGAGGATGGAAACGGGACAATCCTACGATTTCTGGACCTTGGGGGCACTCAGCGCACAATAACGGTTCAAAGTAAGCTGCTTGAGTTGAAGGGTGCCTGGCAAACGGATGCGGTCGAAAGAAATCAAGCAGCACTATCACTGGTTGGAGAGCGCGGATTTAAGTTCACCATCCACAAGAATGAGATCGTGACTATCCGAATTGTGAAGACCGAGAAATCGGGAATGTCTGGGCGCTGAAAGAACTCTTTGTTGTGCCGTGCGCCCCTTCTTTTCTCAGTGCATTCCAAGAGTCCTAACCTGTGTGAAGAATAATCGTAGACAACGAGACTGGTTCAATGATGAATGATGGCGGTGGCAGCGCTGGTGATGTCCCTTGTGGAAAAACCACACCTTCGTCTTCGGGGATTATGAAAAATAGTCTCAGACAAACCTAACGCTTAACTCACTAGGCGCCACTGTTCCCAAGGCCGCAGTGTTACAAGGTGCCCGTGAGTCAGATTGCCTACGACGAATTCTGACCCTGATCGCATAGTTACTAACTACTCGGGAGACTATTAAGCCAGGTCGAATAAGCGGGTCATTCCGAGAAGCGCGGCATCTTCGCCCAACTCTGCTTGCCGGACATCGAGCGTGCCCCATGGCGTCCAGGCGTGCTTCTGAATCAGAGTGGTCAACTGCGGCAGTATGAGCGCGGATGCCCTCATCACCCCACCCCCAAGGATGACGGTATTCGCATCGTAGGCGTGGACCATTGTGATCGTCGCTGCACTCCACACGCGGAGACAATGTTCGAGCAACGCTAGCGCACCTGGATCCTTCGCCTCGCAAGCCTTCAGCAGGCTGCGAAAATCGGAATACACCCTGCCAGGCGGCACAGAAAGCGAACTGAATTCCCGCCTCTTGCTGATCTCACCAAGGAACCAGGTAGAGGCTTCGGTCTCCACGCATCCGATATTTCCGCAAAAGCAGGGCGTTGGGGCCAGGGTAATAGTGTAATGACCTCCGCGAGCCGCCGCCAGCGAGTATCTTCCCTGGACGATCCTCCCTTCCATAATGGCCGCAGTTCCAAAGCCGGTTCCGAGGAGGATCATGACCACATCGTTGCAGCCTTTAGCAGCGCCTGACACCGACTCACCCAGCAACGCCAGCCGCGCGTCGTTCTCCATCTGAAACGGAAGACCGAAGGTTTGCTGGCACCACGGCTCCAGATCGAGAGACACGGCATCGTCATATTTCCCGCCGACGCACCATGCCCTGTTTCGCTTCACATCGACCAGGCCACAGAAGGCAAGGCCGAGGCCCGCACACTGAGCCGTATCGACGCCCAGCTCCGCTAACAAGGTTTGAAGCATCTGAGTGAAGGCGGGCAGCAGGGGAGCGAGCAGAGAGCCTAGCGGAACGTCCATGGTCCGGCTTGCCAGAATCCCATCGCGATGCGCTATTCCACAAGTCGCATGGCCGCCGCCTAATTCAATCCCAAGTACGTACTCGCGTTTCGACATAACGGTCACGGTGTTGTCGCGGATGAGGGCCAGAGATGTTGAACTTGCTCGAGAGTCTTGCCCCGCGTCTCTGGCGCCATCTTCCAGACAAAGACAAATGATGCCACGGAAAAGCCTGAATAGATGAGAAATGCTCCCGAAACGCCCAGATGCTGCGTTATCGATAGGAACGACAACGTGACGACCAGTGTAGCCGACCACATGCTGACGGTAGCCATGGACACGGCGCTTCCGCGCGCGACGTTTGGAAAGATCTCCGAAATGTAAGCCCACATGGCCGGGGCCATGCCAAACGCAAAGAAGGCGATGTAGAATAGAAGGTTGACTATCACCAGCACCAGATTGGGTTGATTGCTGTAGAAACAAAAGGCCATGCAAAACAGCGAGACCGCCATGCCTGCGGAAGCGAACAGTAGAAGGAATCGACGGCCTAATTTGTCGATATAGCGCAATGCGGCGAGTGTGCCGAGCAGATTGACAATTCCCACCAAGATATTGGCGCCGAGAGACGCGCCAACCGTCTGATGAGGAAACCGGTCCTGGAAGATAATGGCCCCATAATAGAGAACCGTATTGATCCCTGTAACCTGAGACAAAACGGCGAGGGTGATTGCAATCAGCAATGGGAGGCGCATCGGCTTGGCGGACGAAGTCCCGCGGGCAGCCAACTCCTCCTGCACGGCTTCTTGAACCTCTTCCAGTTCCTTCTTTGCCTCTTCAGGTGAGGTGAGCGAGGCGATTACCGTCTCCGCTTGCGCGTACAGGCCGCGCTGAATCATCCATCGCGGACTTTCCGGCACAAAGAACAGCCCAATCCACAAAGCGAACGAGGGAATAACGCCTATGCCGAACATCCAGCGCCAGTTTGACGGACCGCTCGCCGCCAGCAGCCAATTGACAAAGTAGGCGATCAGCATGCCGCTCACGATGGCTAGCTGGTTAATCGTCACTACGCGGCCTCGTTGTTCTGCCGGAGCGATCTCCGCCAGATAGAGCGGAGCGAGCACGGATCCTGCTCCGATCGCAATCCCTCCGGCGAATCGCGCCAAAGACAATTGCATGAGAGTAAGTGAGATAGCCGCTCCGACAGATGAGCCAGCGAAGATCAACGCTGAAAGTGAAAGCATTCGCCTTCGCCCGTACGCATCGCTTAAGCGACCTCCAAGAGCCGCGCCTAGAATCGCTCCAACCAGCAAGCTGCTGGCCAGCATTTCTGTCTGCCAGGTCGTCATCTTCATCTGCTGGCGTAGATATACCAGAGCTCCGTTAATCACCGCCGTGTCGAATCCAAATAGCAGGCCGGAAAGCGCTGTCACCAGGGCGAGCTTAAGAATGTAGAAGCGAGACTTGCGACTTCTTATAGGCAAGACGGCAGTCTGGCTCATTCCGACCCCAATCACTGATAAAGATGAGCCAGACTCTTGCGATAGGCTTCGTAGAAGTCTTCCAAAGCTTCTTCAGGCTTCGGTGAACCGGGAAAATGATGACTTGGAAGTACGACCGGCTTTACACCGCGTGCAATCAACTTCTCTGCTGTGGCAGAGCGCACCATGTTCATCGCCATCGCGCCTGTGATGGTGGAGACGGGTCCAGTCTTCCAGTCCAGGCCCTCGATCGTTTGTGCGCAGTCGCCCGGGGGACACTGATTGTCCAGCACTACGTCGGCCACATCGATGAGTTTTTTCCCCGAAGAATGATTCGCTGGAGTTCCCTCACAATGCTCACGCGAAACCAGCGCGATCACCTTCATATTGCGAGCCTTCGCTCCCATCGCCATTTCGACAACCAGCGGGCGGATGCCGCTCGTGGAGACCACGATAAAGGAGTCATGCGGACCAAATTTGAAACTCTTCAGGATTTCTTCCGCTAACCCTTCGTACTTTTCCAGAAAAAGCGGGCCACGCAAACCGTTGGCCCCGACGATTGCCGTGTGATTGGAAAACGCCAGCTCCACCAGCGGGAAAAAGCCGACAAGGCCTCCCTGCCGGGGAGTCATTTCGTCGCACATGAAGCGCGAATGACCGGATCCGAAGACAAAAACCAACCCCCTATTTGCGATGGACTCCGCACAAATCTCGGCTGCTTCATCGACATTCATTCCTTGCGTCGATCGGAACCTCTCCAACCGCTCGATGGCAATGCCAAAGTAATCCGCTGCTGCGCTCATCTTTGCTTTCTCCCTTGGTCGATCCGACGGATGGCTCAAACAGAGCAAGACTATCTTTTATGTGACATGTCGTCAAGTTATCTGATCGTATTGGTTAGTAACGATCATAATTTCTGTTATGATGATCCATATGGAACTCCGACGTTCTCTCGATGTAATTGTAGATACGGATGTCGTCGTTGTAGGGTCGGGCTCCGCCGGTGCGACTGCCGCTATTGCTGCAGCGAGGGAAGGCGCCAAGGTACTTGTATTGGAACGTTCCACGTTCCTGGGTGGTACCAGCACCGCCGTGTTGGATACCTTCTACGGCTTCTACACGCCTGGTGAGCACTCGCACAAGATTGTCGCCGGCATCGGGGATGATGTAGTCGAGCAACTCAAAAAGCTAGACAGGATACTCGAACGGCCGAACACTTACGGAGCGGGACTTGGCATTACCTACCATCCCGACTATCTAAAGTGTGCGTGGGATCAATTGGTGCAGGGTTCGGGCGCAGACATCCTGCTGAATTGCTGGGTGCAGGATGTGTTACTGGAAGGCGACCGCCTCATCAGCGTCGTTGTTGCGACCAAGCTGGGGCTTGCGCAGGTTCGGGGACGGGTATTCATTGATGCTTCAGGCGATGCAGATCTTTGCCATTGGTCGGGCAGTCCGGTCGAGATTGCCGGTGAACACGAGGATGCGCAGTCACTCACGACGACTTTCAGGATGTGTAACGTAGACATCGAGGCCCGCAAATGCATCAGCAAAAAAGATTTTCATGCACTCATGGCAACCGCTGCCACAGAAGGATATGAACTGCCGCGACGCGAGGGTAGCGATCACATTACAACCGTGAAGGACGTCCTGGCGACCAACATGACCAGGGTGCGCTCTTTCGAACGGCGTCCAACCGGCGTGGTCAATGCGACGGACCCGCGTTTTCTCACCGCCGCCGAATTCGAAGGACGTCGTCAAGCTCTCGAATATATCCGCTTTCTTCATGACCGTGTGCCTGGATACAGCGGTGCGGGTCTCGGCGCTTTCGGCTCGCAGATCGGTATTCGCGAAACCAGGCGGGTACTTGGCGACTATGTTCTGACCCGTGGCGATGTTCTTCAGGCTTGCCAGTTCGACGATCAAATCGGTCTTTGTGGCGCGCCCATTGAGGAGCATGGGGTTGGTGACGGAACGAACTGGGTTTACCTGCCGGAGGGAGAATGTGTCGGCATTCCCTATCGCACGCTACTACCCCGGAAGCTTGCCAACGTGTTTGTCGTTGGCCGATGTTTTTCAGCGACACACGATGCGCATGCGAGCGTCCGTTCGATGGCGCAATGCATGGCGATGGGTCAGGCTGCTGGAACGGCTGCCAGCTGGTGTGCTGGTAACAACTGCGATACTCGGTCGGTGCCCTTTCCTGCCTTGCGCGATCGGCTCCTGGCGAATCAAGCGATCCTGGAATCGCCGCCAAGGGGGAGAGAATGAGCTTCCTTCGCACCGTCAACGGCGACATTGCCGCAGATCGCATAGGCGTCTGCTATGCGCACGAGCACATCGTCATCGAACGCAGCTTCGTGACCCAGCATTATCCCGAATACTTGCTCGATGACGTCCCCAGTATTGCCGCTGAACTCACCGCATTCCACCACGCCGGTGGCCGTGCTGTCGTCGATTCCATGCCATGTGGAGGAGGCCGTAGCGTGGTGAAGTTAGCCATTGTCTCCCGTCAATCCGGCGTTCATATCCTCTGTCCTACGGGGGTTCATCTCGAGCAGTATTATCCGCACGGACACTGGACGGAAGGTGCTGGCGTGGCTCGATTATCAAGCCTCTTCATCGACGAGATTCAACTGGGAATCGATGCCAACGATACGAACGGCCCCGCTCTCGAACGTACCGGGCATCGAGCGGGCTTGATTAAAGTTGCAAGCGGTCTAGATGCTCTCCGTCCTCGCGAATTCAGGATTTTCGAAGCTGCTGCCATCGCCCACCTAGCCACTGGCGCACCGATCCTTACACATACAGAGCAGGGAACGGCGGCGCTTGAACAGGTCGCCCTGTTTGCAAAACTCGGAGTAGATCCTTCGCACATCATCCTCTCTCACCTCGACCGTAAGCCTGATGTTGGATACCATCGCGAGGTCTTGTCGACCGGGGTATATCTGGAGTACGACTACGCTTTTCGCTGGAAGACGGACAATAATCCAACTCGCGAACTACTGATAAGCCTGGCCGGCGACGGTTATCTGAACCAACTGATGCTCGGAATGGATGCCGCGCGATCCAGTTACTGGAGGAGCTTCGGCGGCTCGCCCGGCCTGACTTTCCTGCTCGAAACGTTCAGTGAGCAATTACGCGCGGAGGGCTGGGCAGAGGAGCACTTCATCACCATCTTTTGCAGGAATCCTTCCCGCGCATTCGCTTTCACATCGCCAACATCGTAGCCGCTAGAAATAGACGACCGAATCTCCTTCCAGACGACTAAATTCTTTTCTATGAGACTCAAGAACAAGACCCTTCTGATAGCCGGCGCTTCCGGCATGGCCGCAGCTACCGCGCGGCTTGCTGTCGCCGAAGGCGCTCAGGTCTTCGCCACCGACCGCAACCCCGATGCCATTGCTTCACTGTTGCAGGTACTCCCCGGCCAGGTACATACATATCGTGCCGACCTGGAGAATGAAGACTCAGTTCAACGGGTCTTCAGCGAGTGCTGCAAAGTCTATGGCGGATTCGATGCCGTATTCCATGCGGTCGGCTTGAGTGGGAGAAGGTTGGGAGACGGCAATCTCCATGAATGCACGCTGGAAGGATGGAACATCACACTTACCAGCAATGCGACCACGAGTTTTCTGGTTTCAAAACACGCCCTCCGATACTTTTTGAGTCGCGAGCGGGTGACCCCTTCAGGGCTGCGTGGAACTATCCTGAACATGGCCAGCGTTCTGGCGGCGTCGCCTGAGCGAGAGTTCTTCGCCACTCACGCCTACGCCGCAAGCAAGGGTGCAGTCATCGCGATGACACGCGCGGCTGCTGCGTACTATGCCCCTTTCGGTATCAACATCAATGCGATCGCTCCGGGCCTCGTCATCACGCCAATGAGCGAGCGGGCACAAGGCAACGCCGAGATTCTTAACTTCATGAAACACAAGCAGCCTCTGCCGGCTGGGTTATTAGACGCCCACGAGATTGCGCGAGCCGCCGTGTTCCTGCTGAGCGATGACGCGCGCCATATTACCGGGCAAGTCATGAATGTCGACGGAGGATGGACGGTCAGCAGCTAGCACCGGCTGTCAAAATCCAGCACCAGCCGTCAAGTGGCCCGGACAATTTCGGTAATTTTGTGGATTCTTGGAGCGCCTTGGATCTACTTTTGCTCTCCAGGAGTTGGCGTATGTATCGGCGATATTGACCTCGTGGCTCGTTTTCTGTGTTCTTCCATTCCTTTGCGCGGAAAGAGCGGCGCAGACGGCGCATCGAACGGTTCTGGTGCAAATAGTGGAATACCGTCGAGTACAGTGGTCTTTTGTGAGTTGATGTCGCGCTGTACTTTACCTGTAGACAGGGGCGATTTGCTCAAAACCGCAGACATTCCGGTTGCCGAAATCGCGGCCCGCTTCGGCATCGCTCGATCAACCCTCTACCGTGCCTTACTCAAACCCGCTGCCTGACCTACACTGAGGCATTTATCTAATCACGCACAGTTTGTGTTACCGCTCACCTGTTATCGACAGGTAAGGGGTCAGCTCACGAAACAGAAGAAATCGTACGCTAAGGGTCTCCGAGCGTACGTAGGGGTCGAAACTTTCCCTTTTCGACTTGTTTGCTTTGCCTCCAAATGTAGTCGTCGGTCAGGTTGATGTGTTCCCAGCCCAATGGCGAGAGGTGTGGGAGCAATTCTTCGTTCACATCCTTGCCTGAGTCGCGCAAGGCCGTTATTGCCCGTTCCAGATAGACCGTGTTCCATAGAACGATAGCGGCCACCACGAGGTTCAATCCGCTGGCGCGGTAACGCTGGTTCTCGAAGCTGCGGTCGCGGATTTCCCCAAGCCCAAAAGGGGAATGCCTGCGGTATATAACCGCATACAACCCCATCTTCGAGCACTTCATGAACAGACTCATTCCGGGGCTCAGCAGATCTTGCGGCGTCTCACATCCACCAGTCCGTTTGATCGCGGGTATGACCTGATGCACATCGCGAATAGTCTCAGGACGGTCACGGCCGCCGTTTTCTTGGCAGCACTCGAAAGCTGCACAAAGGAACAAGTCAGCCAAATAGTCGTAGATGTTTAGTCCCGGCATTTGGTGGTGCATACTTTTCCAGAGAGTGGAAGGAGGCACTATGGGACAGATACTGCATCGGAGCGCCACAACGACAGAGGCGATCCGTCGAGCGATACAGCATAGTCAAGAGAGCCTAAGGACGCTCTCGAGGCGGCATGGCATCAACCCGAAGACGGTGGCGAAGTGGAGGAAACGCAGTTCAACGGCAAATCATCGAACTGGTCCAACCGTTCCCAGGTCCACCGTCTTGTCCATCGAGCAGGAGGCCGTCATCGTTGCGTTTCGCAAGCACACTCTCCTGCCGCTCAATGACTGTTTGTACGCCTTGCAAGCCACGATTCCACAGTTGACTCGCTCCTCGCTGCACCGTTGTCTGGAACGGCATGGCATCAGCCGGCTGCCGGAGGTCGAGGGAGAGAAGCCCAGGAGGAAGAAGTTCGACAGCTATCCGATCGGCTTCTTCCATATCGATCTGGCCGAGGTGAGAACGGCCGAAGGCAAGCTCTACCTCTTCGTGGCCATCGACCGGACCTCGAAGTTCGCTGTGGTCGAACTCGTTGAAAAGGCCGATATGCAGGCGGCCGCTGCCTTCCTCGAAGCACTCGTGGGAGCCGTTCCGTATCGCATCCACAC
>WNGR01001746.1_pt1 | contig 25752 bp, 27 predicted proteins | sample 5407581 | NCBI WGS metagenome assembly WNGR01 (sample SAMN13153383, study PRJNA577476) | soil metagenome | isolation source: 80 cm soil or saprolite under Garry oak tree replicate 2 | place: USA:California | collected 2016-06-15
ACGCGTACTATCGCCGCTGCATATACCCCAAACCGGACTTACTTGAGTCCCAGAGAGATCGGGGAAACCGGATTGGGAAGCCCAGGGATTTCCTCACCCCCGCAGCTCTCGGCTTTGGTGGAACAGTATCGTCCGGAGGATTCCGTGGATCGGTTGGGGCCCTGGCTAGTATACAATCATCCTGTCTTCGGTTGTCAGCAGCGTCAATCAGATGCTCCAGGAGTCGAAATAAATTCCAAATTGAATGAGACCGCATGTGTTCACCGAATAGTTTTTGCTTTGCAGAAATCGGCGCTTCCACTCCACCGTGCTTATTGAATGCCGTACGCCGAGGCACACGCCAATGAATGAAATTAAAAAAAATTGAAAGAATATCATATGCGGGCGATCGCTCCAATCTGAAAAATGCCGTGACACTCGCTTATCACGGTAGTGGGACATTCACGATCGCCTAGTCGCCAGCACTTGACGCGCATTCTGTATGCTTGGCGTGGCCGGGGGTTGATCGTAGAGGGAGAGGTGTAGACTCTGGTGCGACTGTCGGATCAGCGCTCACTCAGGGTGGCACGCCGGGCTACACTTGGGACCTGGCCGTGGCTAACCCCATTTGTAAAAAGGGTGAGCAACAGTGAGGACCCACTCCCCACGCACACAGAGAAAGAGAGAAGACGCTAAGGCTACATATACAGCACCAGAAGAACGATCCAAGCCAAAGCAGCACATCACAAAGAATCTGCGGCCGAGGCAAGGCCGGTGCTTGACAGTGATGACGAAGAGTCTGATCGTATGCATAAGGGGATCAGGGAGCTGCAACCACTTGTCGACACCAAGTTTTAAGACAGGGTTAACTGATGAAGAATTTCTCATCTCGTAGGGGATGGGCCCATGGTCGCGATGTAGGTAGCACCTTGGGTGGCACTCACAATTCCAGACCAGTGTCGGGAGTTTTGCTGAAGTATCAGGGAGGAAATAGTACACTTATATTAGTAGCACCTACGTGCTCGAGTAAAAGTCATGCCTGTAAGATAAGTAAAGAGTGCGGGCGACGGGGTATACGTATTAGTGTAGTAGACCAGCAGACCAGCCCTCTTTCTGCGCGGAAGAGAAAGTCCACTACACGGGAAAGTCTAGGGTCCTCGCCGGCCCACACTCCGTCGCAGTCTCACCGCACGCAACGTCTCTCACTCGAGCGTTCCGCGTTTGTGTATACATAAACTCCGCCGGCACAGTGAGCGTCGATATGAACGTTGTAGGTCTCTCGTCCGGTTGTAGGGGTTGAGCGTTGCTTGACATGAGGTCAGAAATGGTGTGAACCACCGAGACGCAGACAACATCGAGGCGACGCACATCATGTAAAAGAGCGAAAGAACGTAGAGCTTCCCAATCATCGCTCGTCAGTGTTCCATCACTCCGGTGAGCTCCCGCAAACAAGACGCCAACAGAATCCTGAGCAGGGGCAGAAATCGGGGGCACTTACCCGAGGCGCAGTCGAGAATAGGAAATAGAGTACGAATGTGCATATCGCACAGAGAGTCGGTGGCAGGGCAGATTGCCACACGATGTTCACGAGACGAGTGATTCGCTATAGTTCCCAACAAAGCTGAGCACACACAAGGCATTCTCCTAAACACAGGAGACATACCTTGCGTTTATGGGGAGCATACACCTGCTTCATTGTTCGGGTGAGGTAATGAAGTACTTGGTGTAATAAATTCGACGATAAGCGCGTCGATACAATGTCACGGGAAGCACGGATGACGCACAGATGCCAGTAAGAGCGAGGTCGAGGACTGAGAGAGGTCGGGTGTTTGCAACGTGTTATGAGCTACGGCGGACTTACCCGAAGGGAGAAAGAGAGACATCAAGTCTATAAATGTTCCAGAAAGGGCTTTCTCAAGGAACCGGTTGAGTGCTTACAAGGCCAAAGTATGCCAACTGATTTCGGTGACAGGGGAGCCACTGACGATGATGAACATGTTCTTATTCCCAAGCTGTTTGTGCTGGTCAGATGGGGAGACGATGCAATATGGTTGAGAACGAACCCAATAGCAGCGTCTAATCATCAAAGCTTGAACGGGAAACGATATGGCATAGGTCTACAAACGGGGTTAGGAGCTATAAGACAAGAGGGATCCCCCACGCACTGGAATTGATTGAACGATATCCTCCCAGTCCGGACGCAGCTGAGGCGCAACTTAAGCGTAAGAGATGTGTCACCGATGCAGCAAGCAGGAGAAAAGCGACACGTACAGGCATCCCAAACCGCTGTACGTACTTACACCAAGCAGATGCAAAGCACAACCCGGACTGTGCACTTCATAAACGGCAATAGATGATGAGACAACGCAGTATAGAGTCTGGAAGAAACGTACAGTCCAACTACGGTCACAAATATAACGACGGCGGATAAAATGGAGCTCCCGCTGCGGTCTGGTCTGAAGAACCACCGAGAGAACTGGGCGAAGACGAGACCGGTTTCTATCCCTTGGATGAATATATCTGCAATGCCTGGACCGAGCACCGAGGCTTCACTCTGCGTTAAAACCGATCGTGGTGATTGTGGCAGCAGCTGCATTGGTGGAACCAAAGTGGACATAATCTTGCCCCTGAGAACTGGCGCATCCAACGCAGCGACGGTAAGGGAGAAGGAATGAAGATGCGGGCCTGGGGTAGAGGTTCAAATGCTGCGATGCGTGATCATGCGACCAGTTTTTTAAGGTCAGTTATAGACGCGGACACGGCCATTCGTACCAATCATGACGATCACACGTATACTGGTCGGTGCCTGGAAGATATGGGCGTGATGGTCGGCTCACAAACATTTTTTCCCACACTACTGTAGAATCTACGCGAGGGCCTCTTCGGGCTCAAACACGGGTTCTCTTTGGCTGACGCACGTAATCGTGTTGCACGCGTAACTTGTTTCAAAGTGTGCGAATTGAATCAATTTCGTTTCCCCTGCGAGCAAAATTATTGGTGGGCGGCGCTGGTTTATTGGTGGCTGTGTCCGGAACGTGCCCACTATGGAAGAAAGGCGTGCATCGAAATAGGGTCCGAAAGCTAATGGAGTGTGAAAAGCAAGTTGTCGAGCTGCATGGAGCAAGGCGGGAACTCAGTGAAAGAGGAAAGGGAGGCGTGAGCGCAGTTCCCGTTTTTTACAGGCAGCAGAAGCGCGGAGACGGAAGCACATGTAAGTTACCAGTCGCGCGAGCAGGGAGTGAGCGGGGAACAAAGTACGAAACTAGACTCATGAGCAGTCGTTCAAATGAGGAGGGGTCGCACTGGCAAGCGACTGGAGGATCCTCGATTATCGAACGTCCTAAGCGCAGCCGGCACCCCATAGTGCGAACGGTCACCGGTCTAGTATGAAACATTGCGTTTGGTGTGTGCTAGATAGTTGACGCAGGTGTGTTCGAGCATGCTCGCAGCTCGAGAGTGCGCCACAGTTTAGTGAACTGTGCAAAAAAAGCACTTACTGTAACATTTTCTCCAGCTTCAACAACACACCATAAGGACTATTTGATATAGTGGAAATGTATATACAGCGATGGTGTGGTGAATTTTTTTCTTTTTCTGAATTGCCTGGAAGTGCAGCAGACCTCAAGTTGGTACCTCCAGGGGGAACTGGAGGGGAAAAGGGAGGAACCGAAATAAAATCTTTGATCTTTTTGTTTTTCGGTACTTAGGACTGGTAATTTAACCTTACCTGGCAGGTGACTTGCGCCCTGCGCGTTCTTGAGAGCAGTTAGACTAGTTAGGATTGCAAATGCTCGTGAAATGAGTCCGTTCCAGTTGGATTCCACCTAGACTAGGTACCATCTGGAGTCTGAGTCCGCTACATGCCGCTGGAATCTATCGGCTTCACGAGGGACATTTTAACTTTCCCTCGTTGGGTGTTTTTGTCCTTCTCAACTTCTATGCTCACTATCACTTTGTCGAATACGGCGATCTCGACGTCTTCACCTCCTGAACCCGAGCATGGTATCGTGAAGGTGTAATTGTCCGCATCGAACCTCGTCTCGCGCTTGAACGTGACCAGTCCTTCGATGCCAAGCCTTTAAAAGGAGAACAAGCCTTGTATCAGGGCAATTTTGGAGATGAGAAATAGCACTAACTTTGAAACGAATACGTTGAGACCATTGCGGAAGGTCCGGATGACAAATGCCTCCTCGGTCACCTTACCAGTTCCTAGGGACGCAGACCTCTCTGCTCGGGCTTTGAGGGCGAGGCCGACGTAGAACTCTACGCTAGCACGACCCGCCATTTGTGCCATGCGATGTCTTCTGTTCACGACGTCTAGCGCGCGCTCTACATGCGTCTTCGAGTGAAGGGAAGCATGCAATGGGCAATAGGATATTGCGGCCGCAAGTTGCCGGTGTACCAAGACGTCTACTCGTTTTGTAGAAAATATCGGAGATATTAAGAAAAACAGCTTGCTTACCAGCATACCGTCTGATGGGGCTTGTAAAGTGCGTATAAATTGGACTAGCCAGGCCGTAATGTCCGAACGTTTCCTTGGAAACGCTTCCAGAGCAAAAGTATTCTGCAGAGAGCATGCATCGCGTTGCCATGATACGGACAAGTGTGTTGAACGCGGGCTCTCTAGGATCCTACAATCGCCTTAGTGTTCATATGCGCGGGAACCGGTCTAGACACCCACAATGCACTTATCCAGCGACGCTGCCAGTGTGCCAGAGGAGGACACATCCAGTGGTATACCGCGACGCTTGTGGAGAATATCCTGGAGTTTCTCAAAGTTCGCTTTGGGGGGTGGCATGTGCCTTCTGAGAACGGCGGTTTGCGGGAACGCTTCCTGGATTTTTTGGGCAACGCTTATATTCGCGAGCAGCATGAACTCTTCGACCAGACTGTTTGTTTCGCGCTGCTCCTTCTGCTCAACGTCTATTGGATCGGAGGACTCTGCACTATCCAAATGAATCTTGACTTCTGGTGATGCCAGGTTAAGCGCTCCGGCTGCCATACGGCCGGCTTTCAACTTCTGCGCGAGGGTGTTGAGAAGGCGAATGCTGTCAGTCAGCTCGTCTTGTTGGTGTCTATGCACACACCATGAGACCATGTAATCAAGAGAAGGGAAGCGAAAAACGAACAGGTCATCTTTGCGAATCTGTGCTTCCTCGTAAGTGAAAGCGCATTTAGATGCGATAACAGACTTCGTAAATCGGACGTTCGCAATGTTCGCATCGGGTGTCAACTCCTACGTCGAATGCCGATATCAAAAGCCGTAAGTGACAGAGAAACACCCCACTTACCCAGATTACGGAAAAGGCCAGCCGCTCGACGAAGGGTCGGAGGGAGCAGAGATTCGTTCCTAGAAGGGCGGGCAACATGTCTATGCGTTTGTCCACCAGATAGACTGTCGTTCCACGCGCTGCGGCCTCTGCATCCATTGGGTTGTCGGGGAGAACAAAATGGGAGACATCTGCGATGTCTGAAGCAAGAAATACCAATTAACGGGGGGGTTAGATGCTTAAAAAAATCAAGCTCACGGACGCCTGCTTCGATGTTTCCGTTTGGTAATCGACGAGCGTGCAATGCGTCATCAATGTCCTGGCAAGCTTGGCGGTGGACGGGTGTCAAGCTAATTTTCCAGAAACTGGACGGCACACGTACCAGGAGGATCAATGCTACATATATTGAGTTGTCGAAGGTCCTCGCGATCTCTCCAGGTGAGGTTGTCGGCGCTCTTAGGCGGCACGACCCACTGCTCGCCTTCAGTTGGCAAGCAGTCCAAAATAGCCTTCCCGAAGGGCCTATATGGGACATCAAACTCGAGCAACAGGCTCTCCTGCTCGGCCTCTTTACTTTCAACCTTGCCGAGAGCTCTCACGAAGTGGCCTTCTGGATAACGCGAAGTTATATCCCACTTGTCAATAGTGACAAGGATTTTTTGACCAAGAAGCGCGGGCGCCTGGCGGGTGCGCATCCGAATGCGTGGGAGGAGACGCGAGACCGGGGTTGCGAATACAGTCTGTTGAGAAAGCGAAGTTATCGTGGATGAATTTAAGGACGTGCTGTCTATGTGACAGACAAAACTGGAAATAAACTGTGTTAGGACGTGGGGTATAGCGGGGCACTGACCACCTACGCTCGCCAGTTCCTTTTGATGACACCGACAATGCGGCCTGTGGGCTGCTTCTCGGTTGGTGTTCGCGAAGGAACTTCAGCTCTTGGAGTCTTTTCTTCCACGATGACCCTTTCTCCCTCCTCATCAGACTCCTCGGCATCGTCGTTTTTATGCGCGGCTTCAGATTGATCAGTGGCGTCCGGCGAGATTTGATTCTAAACTCACATTCCTGGTCGACCACCTCCTCCGTCGGAGCTTTCCATTCTTGTTCGCTGAATACCTCGACTGCAACTATATCCCCGTGTACGGCTCGGTTCATATTTTCTCGTCCACTAAGGAGAATTGGTTTGCCATACGCCTCCACATTGACGCCCCCCTATAGATCTCGGTTGATGGACGAAATTACTCGTGATCGTAATACTGACCTCCAAAAAGTTGAATTGGCTCGCGTTGAAATGCCCTTGATGCAATTGGCCGGCTTTGACTCCTGCCATGAGAGCACCGGTGGGCAAGTACTTGACAACGATCGAAATCAGTAACCAAGGACGACGGGACACTGGAATCTTCTCACTTCGGTATATAAGGGAGGACGTCCTGCGGCTAATGCTGGCTCAATGCTATCAGATCCTGCCGATAATAAGTCCATAAGTTGAGCGGATTCAGGCATGCCTTCGAGATATTGCCGAACTACAAGTAGAGATAGTTTGAGTTGATTATCGTGCAAACGATAATAATAACGAGTTACCTGAACAACAGGGTATTGAGTCTTTCTCAGCTTTCCGTCGGTTGTCGACGTCTTCTGTCAAGAGTACAATTGTTGGTAGTATCGGCTTCGGCTGCCCTCGAATTGGTGGACGAGTAAGATATATATGCGAATTGTACCAGGCGGTTCCAACGCGAATGGCTTGGGCTCTAAGTCAGCAGGTGATATAGGTTTGTAGCAGCACCGGACTGCTAACCCCTATCGTTGCGATCGTTTGGGGTTTCACCCACTTCACGGACTACGGCCGTTTCTCTGTAATGGATGAAATCACGGCCCTCTATTAAACTATGATACTCACGAACGAAATTCATTATAAAATATCCAGGTACGTTTCTCATCCATCTTCATTAGCGCCTTTAGTCGGTTAAAGAGTGGCAGCGAACGGTGTCGAACTTCCTCTAGCACTGTCTGTAATAGTATAATAGGAGTTTTGAAATAACTCGACTCTATGACGTCCATCTGCAAGGTGAAAGTTCACAGTCAACCCATATAACTCTGCCTACGTCTGTGTAAGAGACAAACCTGGGCGAGGAACACGTTTGTGTCCGGCAAGACGAAATGACCCTGAAGGAACAGCTTGTGGTCTACGGCGCCACCAAACGGAAGATGTAGTGCATGGGAAGAGATGCATTCTCTACACTTCTCTATTCCGCAGGAGACATCGTCCCTGAGATATCTCTCTCGGATGACTGGAAAAAAAAATCTGATGCCTAGTCACGAAAGGAAGTGGATAACGGCGCACTTTTGACCACTTTACCCCTAGCAGTTTTCTTGAAGAACTTGCGTTGTGTAAATTCTGCATCCTCTCGTTGTCGTTTACGAACAGTGATCTCGACCATGATTATAGCAATGAGTGAAGGACCAAAAGCAAAGTTCGACCTTATTTGGCGGGAATCAATCTAATCTAATCTAATCTGAACACTGTTCCCATCAATATTGCCAAGAATGTTGCCGTGGCCACATTGCCGAGGCCACGAAGTCAGTTACAGTGATAAAAAGTTACGCGGTTGTAGGTTGGGGACCAATGCAACTACTCTGGCTTCTCCTCACATTTGTTCCCTCTGTTACACCGTATTCTTTCAACGGCTCTGACTCACTCCTATGGGGTACTTACCGTCCCAACCTTTATTTTGGCCTAAGGCCGCGGATACCCCAGTCCCTGATGACTGGTCTTGTCTGGTTCGGTACTCAGGACTACCAGTCTTTTACAAGTGCGTCACTTTTCAAGACACGTTAGTAATACCATTTCTGACGCTCTTCACAGAGGCACGCCACGCTTGCGACCAAGGAGATGGATTGGATGGGTACACGTGGACACAGTTTGACCCCCGTGAGGGAGGCATCCAAGTTGTCAAGGATTCCCATAACAACGTCAAAGTTACTACCGAGCTGCTGAAGGTCGCTGGTGGTGAGCATGGCGGAAGCTGGGCAGCGCGAATCAGGGGAGAGCCTATCATCCAAGGTTTGGGCATTCCAACGTGCAGTCCGTGCCTCCGCTAATTATAAACAGGGCAACCATCACGCACCTCTTTTGTCTTCTACGCCGGGTTGGAAGGGATGGGGGGGCTTGACCTAGAAACGGATGAAGACGAGAACGTACGTGTTCTGTATCTCCGCCCGCACTATCAACTGAACGAACACACCAGGGTATTGACGGTCCTGTCGTGCTCACCGGGTTTACACCTGAGCTTGATGACTTTGCTATCCGAGTTGTGGATGGTAGGCTCCCACCGTCCGTCTCTGTAACATATCTCAACAGAGTTTATAGGCCCGAACAACACGGTTTTTTCTGGTGGCTCATTTGCTGATGCATTCGCCAAGCGTATCGGGAAAACGCACTATAACGGATTTCGCATTCCTGCGGGGAACATATGGCAAGCTAAAGGTAGGTGCATATACTCGTTGCTTTAGGTAAGGAAGCTTAACGCGAAGCAGAAATTATCATAAAACATCTCGCCGAAAGCGCCGGAAAGGCTGTTGAGGGCATAACGGATCCGAAGCAGGCTCCTGATCCATCGTTCACCCTTCAGCTTTCCGACGAAACATTCTCAGGAAGCAATCTGTTCGCCATCCAGAAGTTCTTTGATGGCAAATTCCAATTTGATGTGTTTTTTGAGAGCCGAAGCTCTCGTGCGAATCTAAACTGTACGTGTCTAAGCCGTGGTCCAGACGCGTGCAAGGCTAACGTCCCCTCAGCTGCAACTCTCGATGAAGGAATCGCCGCGTTTTCTGCCTCATTCGCCGAACGCTTTAATAGGATATTTCCTATTCCAGATTCCCCGAGACGAGATGCACTTAACGCGTTCTCTCAAGCAATTACTTCGAATCTACTTGGAGGTATCGGATACTTTTACGGAACGTCAATCGTAGACCCTTCCTTCTCCAATGAGTGGGATGACGATGGCTCGTCGGCCGACCATGAAGATGACGACAAGCAATCCACTTCCAAGGGTCCTCATTTGACAGAGCCAAAAGCCTTGTTGACTGCGACTCCCAGTCGCAGCTTCTTCCCAAGAGGCTTTTACTGGGACGAAGGTTTCCACCTTTTGCACGTTGGCGAGTGGGACAACGATCTTAGGTGAAATCCCCCCCACATTCACACCGCGTTCTCACCTGCTGACCCCACCTACCACAGCCTAGAGATCCTGAAGGACTGGGTAGATCTAATCGACGATGACGGCTGGGTTGCCCGTGAGCAGATTCTTGGTGAAGAAGCACGCAGTAAGGTATGTTGTCTGAACTCACAAACTCGTGAACATTTCACTCGGCACAATGGTTATCAGGTTCCAGAGCAATTTCAGACACAGGTCCCCAACTTCGCCAATCCCCCCACGCTGACCATGGCAGTGACCTCTTTTATTAAACGCCTGAGGCGCCACGCCGGGCCCACCAACCAGGACTTAGGTTTGGATTTCACCACAGGAGGCCTTCAGGTTCCTCTCGCAGCCTCGCGGTCTTCACACAGCAGCCGGTATCTGGAAGATCAATCCTCAGCATTAACCTTCTTGCAGTCGATCTATCAACCACTCAAGCGCCACTACGAGTGGTTTAGGCGAACACAGCGTGGACAGCTGAAGCAGTATGGGCGCAAGGCCCGTTCAAGGACTGAAGCTTATCGGTGGCGAGGTCGGTCGGAAATGCACATCCTAACAAGCGGCATGGACGATTATCCTAGGGCCCCGCCTCACACTGGTGAACTTCATTTGGACTTACTTTCCTGGATGGGATTCTTTTCCAGAACAATGAAGGAGATTGCTGAGTTTATCGGGGAAGATGAGGACAGATTGTACTACGCCAACGTTGAGAAGGCTGTTATCGATAATATCGATGGTCGGCGCCTTCACACCCTATTCTCACACTATCTCCTAACCATTGTTGTAAACAGATCTCCACTGGAGCGAAGAATCACAGATGTACTGTGACATTGGTGTGGATGACGACGGTGCGACGATTCCCATGGTTCCCTAGACAACTCGACAACTAATTCATAACAACAACAGACGAATCGTATCATGTCTGCCACAAGGGTTACCTCTCTTTGTTTCCGTTCTTGTTGTCTCTGTTACCACCAGACTCCCCACACCTTGGCTCCGTTTTGGATCTACTGCGTGATCCTCACCACCTATGGTCGCCTTACGGTCTCAGGAGTTTATCCGCATCCCATCCCGAATTCGGAGTGGGCGAGAACTACTGGAAAGGCCCTATTTGGATCCAAATGAACTATCTTGCATTACAAGCGTTGCACGAGGTGGGCACGAGACACGGCGCGGCGATTTTTAAAAAATTACAAATGGCACCTTTCTATAGACCTACACTGTGCATGAGGGACCTCACCAGGACAAGGCTCGATCAATCTACACAGAACTCCGTCAGAATGTAATCAACAACGTTTTCAAGGTACGTAAATTACGGATTTATTGTACTTCTGTCTGAACGCCCAGCGCCCAAAGGAATATGAACGTACGGGCTATGTTTGGGAACAATACGACGCCAACACGGGCGAGGGTAGTAGAAGGTACTGTCGTCCATGTCACATTTCGAAAGCTCTAACTGATAGACACCCTTATCCTAGTCACCCTTTCACTGGGTGGACTTCCCTGGTCACGTTAAGTGAGTATGGTGCTGTCATATATATCTCCTTTCTGATTCTCGGACTTTCAGTCTTATCGGAAAAGTATTAAATTCGGCTCGCCCGTGCCAGCGGCGGTGCATAGCCTTTTTACCACAACAACACCCATACAGGTCTCCATGTGTTGGCACTCAGATACTCACACGCCTGTGCCCATTGCCTCATCACACGCTCATTTCTAAGTTCACTTGTCAACGAGTGAAGGGCTCGAATACTATTTTCTCACGCCTTGTGGTCAACTTGGGAGTGCAAGCCGCATATCAACGAGAGTCCAGTGCTTGATCGGTTGATAAGCGCCAACAGAGTGGGAGTGCTCCCCAGGAAAGTTTCCCAGCTGCTGGTCGGCTGATGAGGCTATGAAGAGCTGTGGGACGCCGACGTCAGTTACTGTAACTGAGCCGGATACTGTGCTAGACCCCTCATTCGGACAGGACCCCTCAGTCGGACAGCCACACGTTATCACAGTCCCGTTTTGGAATTGTCAAGCCACCGCCCGTATTTCCTTCCGTTTGCAGTCAGCCACTAAATAAAACCCTGACACGGTATGGGTCGGCAAGCGTGACAGACGGCCATTTTGCCAACTTCGCAACACAACAAGATTTTAACAAAATAAAAGTTGGAGCATGTTAAGAAGTAGTACTAGACATCATATATTTAATTTGGTAGTAATTGAGCCAGAAGTGAGTGAGAAATTTAAAGTGTCCGACTGAGGGGTCTAGCACAGTATGGCACTTGACGGCGCTGTTGCACTCTATTTTGTTCCTGGCGCTTTATGAGGGCGCGACTCCTCGGCACAAAGAATCGGGTACTATGTATGCATCCGTGGCGAGTCCAGGCCTTGGTCCTGGAAGCCAGATTGGAAAAATGTTCCTAGGAATGAGCCTCCTGCATATGCTGTGTGCTGCAAAGTACTGTAAGTTATACGGATCGTGCACTCATTCTTCTTTTATTGACTTACGGCACACCTAACTTAGTTTGCTTCCGAGATATGTGAAGGGGACTGACTTCATCTTGTTGCGGTGTATAAACGCCAAGATAAACGCAGTTTTTTTTCAAAAAAAAAAAAAACAAAAGAGAGAGAGAAGAAAAACTGCACGAGGGTATTCAGAACTTCCGGCGGAGTAAGGGGTACAACAGCATAGCCTACCGGAGCATGGCACGACCCAAATATGACACAAAGTCCGAGTCACCGAAAGTCCGACTCAAACGGTGTCCACACCAAAAATTCGGTGAAGTACTGTAAAATAACTTCAATATGGTAACACTTGTATATTTGAAAAGTCTCCACTTTGATGTGACAAGTCTAAACACTACGCAGAAGTGAGTGTCCGAGTTGGGGATGTCTCCTACTTCCAAAAAAATATATATATATACATGAGTGCATTCACCTAACGTACAAATGCGACTGCATGACCTTGGAATTCCGCCAGCAGCCCTATTCTGGATACCAGGTACCGTACCCCACATCGAGTCTTTGATGCGTGCCCCGTCCACACCAATTTCGACGAACTCGCGTATCAGTGAATGCAGCGGCCTGGGGCACCCAACACGGCAAGCCCCATGCGGCATGCCGCGTTGTCACCGTCCTGGATGACGTATGCCACCCTGGGCCCCTACAGCGACCAGTAGCCGCGTGGTCAGACCACGGAACGAACATGCAGAGTCGGATCGCCTCCTATCATGACCTATTTGATGTGTGCTACCTCCATGCTAACTCACACATCGGGCACTACAACTTGGGAAGCTCCTCCGGTGCGGAGTGCACACCTACCTCATGACATGCCCCTATCCGCGTGGCACGCGCTGGGTGGCTCACATTGCGGAGTGCCTAGCCGCAACATTGTAATTGCTGGGGTTGTTTGCCGCATGTGGCTTGCATTGGTGGAGGGAGCTACTGCGCCCTTCTTTTTGTGGGGATATTGGGGTACCGGTTGTCCGCTGTCACAACGCATGCAGCGATGGTCAGCATAGCAAGCGCAATGGCATGCAGTCACTCATCGGTCCGCATGGTGACTATGCGTTCATGATGCACGCCTGCATCAGGTCTTGTTGCTGTTCCATTGCATGTGCGCACTCCAAGCGCCTACCTGAAGCTTGGCTCATGCTCCTGGGCGGAGATGTGGGCGTAGTCGTGCTCCCCTTGGATTCTCCGCACATTGTCCGTTCAAGTTGTCACATTTTGTAAATCGTGGCACCGGTTTTACTTAATTATTAATTAATATTAATTTGCCAAATTTAGTATTAATTAATATTATGTCACAATGATGAATTATCTATTATAAGGGGTTTTTGCGGCATTTTAACGGAGCTAGAACCGCCACGGAAAGATGCGGTGACTACAAGTCTCACAGCTCAACTCACCATCAAACTTGAATTCACTGCCATCGTCCAGACTCCAGAACTTTGGTCCCGCTCAAGCGTAAATACCGACATCCTCACCCCGGATCGCCCATCGAGCCTAGAGATATGCTCCCACAAGTGTCCTCAGAATGCATTATCAAAGGCCTCTTCTTGTCACTGGTACATTCACCGGCTTCGTGGGGCCATTCAGCCGTCTGACGCCTCGTGTCCGCAGACGAGCCTCTACGTCGTGGTTACCTACAGGGACACCCAAGATCACACCCCATCCGACCCTTCTATGACAGAGTGGGATATCTGCTGGCCCATGGCGACTTGGTACATGAGCTGGCATGTGGCCATCTGCCTCTCTGTGGTCTCCCTTCCATCCAAGCTCTTCAAACTAGAGTGCGGGCCCTTCTTCCGCTCTTGGGCCGATCAAACTTCTGACTTACGTTTTGGACACCAGCGTGGACGAACACGACCTCACTCCATCTCCCGATTGGAGACGATTGACCATCCTGTTACTGTGGTACCTGGCGGGTATCCCCCTCGCCTACGTAATGCAAGGATCCTGCAGCGCAGAGGCTCCCGGGACGTGGGGACGCGCGATCAGAGTATTCATCGAAGGCGTTGTAGCCTTTGGGCTGGCGGGTTGCATATACGTAAGTACTTTTCTGATTTTGGCTAGCTTGATGAAAATGACAGAATTTTCATTACCCTGGGGTTTTCAGGGTCTAGGGCGGTGTCTGCTTCCAACTCAACCACGTTCACGGGTGGCGGTATTGCCATTCCTCCCCGAGAAGAAGTCGCCTGCTCCATCAGGTATTGAACCTAACTGCGCGGCTGTGGAAACTGTATAGGTATGGATGGTTTAGTGTCCTATGTTGATAAGAATTCACGTTTCCGTTCCTTCTTTCCAGGTGATCCGTGGAGGGGCAATGGCCACCAATGCCAGTGCGAGCCAAGAGCATGGCTCCTAAGTTGCACTCCCGGACCGGTCACCTGTTCGGGGTTCCTACTTCATGCTATTCGGTTTAGGCGCTGTGGCATTGGGCCATAGTCCAGAGTAATGCAGATGACTCGGATAGTAAACTTCGTAGCACTCTGTGAAATCTGTGGTAGTTTCTTAGCCATATTGATTGCTGCAACTGTCCGATTAATCGGATCACCGCTCTCCGTCGTTGGCACAGCTGCTGTATCCTGACTGGGATGTTGTGGGGCACCGTGCTATGCTGTAGTTTACGTGACTGACAAAATTCGTCAAACCATAAATTCGTTTCCTTCGTTTCACTTCCATCACGTTGTATACAATAACAGTGTGGTGTCTTGCGGAGGTGCCACTCAAAACGCCACGGTGCAGCGCTTGCGAGTATATATGCCTTGGCCGCAAGTTTGGCCAATAGTTTGGCGTATCTCTATCCCCAACCCTAGGAACTGATAGATACATCAATGGAAGCGCTGCTGGTTCATCCCAGGTACCCTTCTTAGGCGTGCACAAGCAGCTTCCTTGCCAATAACATGCGCATCCCAGCAATGAGACCCGCACTGGCCATGGCCCAAAGACCCGGCATAGTAGATCGCAGGACGGAAAGCCGCACGGCCCGCACTGGAACCTCCGTATGCTCGAAGCAGCCATCTGGCTACAGGTGAGCCTTCCATCCGCCGAAATTACCGGTCAAAGTCTGCACAGGTTTAAGACGGAAGGAAGGGACCAACCAGGAAGTAACCGAACCCCCATCCTGACATCATCGCCAGCGCATTCGTCGTTCGCGTATTTCCGTATATGCTGCCAACAACACTGGGGATGAGAGAGAAGAACCCTCCCGAGCCAAAGCCGTTTATCGCGATGAAAGCCACGAGCGGGGCGATGCTCGACGACGCAGGCCAGATGGTGAGCATGGTGAGCGCGTTGACGGTCAGCGCGAGGACGAGAGCGATGATCGGGCCGACGGAGTCGCCCAACACCCCGAAACCGACACGCCCCACCGTCGAGGCGAGATTGAAAGTGGCTAAGAGACACGAGGCGAGCGAGGCGGAAGCGCCGACGGAATTGGCATAGAGCGGAATGAAGAAGGGCGGAACGAGGAGCGGAAAGGTAGCAATACCCGATCCGAGGAAGAGAAAGACAAATTTTGGGATCGCGGAAGAGACCTTCGGGTGCCAATAGCCCGAATCGGTAAGAGGATGTACAATTACAGTAAGGGAAACACTCGACGGACCATTCTACAGTGACGGCGCTTCACCTCATCCGTTCCTTGAGAAGTAACGCGTCAGGTATCGCCACGACCCACGTGGACAGTCCGAGGATCCTAAATGCCCAAGAGATCCCGACGCGATCTATGAGCGAGTTGAGTGTGATGGAAGTTACCCCTCCGCCGAGCCCATTCCCCGCGAAAACTAGGCCGTTGGCAATACCACGTCGACGCTTGAAATACTGAGATGGAAGTGAGCTGCAAGCCTATCGCACCGCCACCTCCAGTCAGAAATATCGAGACAAGCTTACATACTTGGCCTCGCTCACCATGAATGTCAAACTCCATAGCTCTTTATTGCAAAGCCGTTTAACAGCGGGCCTAATCCAAGGGGGGAGCTGCCCAGCGCGCATGTTTTCCTCGTCCCCAACCACAGAATAAGGCGCATGTTAATCAGTGCCGCCACAGAGATGAGTGTGATCGTAGTTGATCCGATGAAGGACAATTGCGAGTCGCCCGCGAGTCGTGATTGCGTCAATCGGGCTTGCACGATCCCCCAGGAGTACGTCAAGCCTCCGAAGAAAAAGCTTGATAACAAGAATGGTGCCTCAGGAACCTGTACACCGGCAGACGCGTATAGCGTACCTAATAACACTGCATGCCAGGATGGACGAATGACTCGATTTCGCGTGGCTCAGTCTCCTCTGGCAAACAATTTTACAAAACAATTTTTTATCAACCAGCCATCAGGGTGAAAAATTTTCACTGGACCGCCACTCTTTCTTGCGAGTCGGGGTTTGTAAGTAGTCGGCGGAACGGTGGGCAGCACGTTTCAGCAAGGAATAACTTAGGCATGTTGTACCCACGATGCACCATTTGCAGTTACTGAACGAGAGGCGCCGAGACCCGGTGCCGAGGCCCTCTTTATCTATGCAGCGTCACTGGCAGCTGATACGTATATCGGTGTTTTGGGGTGAGAGAACTCCAGATTCGGATTGAAGTCCGGAGAGCAGCTGATTGTACACAGGATGCCCATTGACATGCTCATTGGGTTTATACTCTGGCGGGGTTGTTCTGGATCCGTCCCATCTTGGCTCTTGCCATGGCTGGTAACATGCAACCTTATTGGCACCCCTGGAAGGCACTCAGGCTGCAGCGCTACTCATGATGCATAATTGGCACGATCAACCGCCGACTGACAATCGATCAGATCGATCAGAATTTGAGCGCTAGATTGTTCGAACTTGAGTCTCTCATCCGTTTCATATAGAGCTTTCAAGTTAATTGGAACGGAAGACGCAGCGCCGTGCATTCCTATCTACATCTCTGTGCGTCTGTGCCGCCGTTAAAAGCCCCGTTAAAATAGGAACATGGGTCATCATTAATCATTACTTATACCTTCCTAGCCCGAAGTGCCTCTAGACACTCAAGTTCTGACAGACCTGACAGGCTGGAAGAAACGAGGCCTTTAATCGGAGCCGGAAGCCGGGAATCTTCCTATATGCCAGTTCAAGCCGTAAGTACAGTGCTGCATAGAAGTACTACGTAGACTTCTGTACCCCAAATGCGCACCCGATTTCCTGCAATCCATCAGCTAGTTCGTATTCCGGTCCACATGCGGCCAGCCGCATGAATAAATCTATTTGAATCCACGAGCATGATAACACGATAGATAGCAAGGGAAAGCGATAAAGAAAGCATGACAATAGCGTGAACAATCATAAGAAAACTTCAAAGCAATCAAAGCAACGGTCAGATCAAGAAAGCAGATAATTTTTTTGCAAGGCGGTCTAAAATAAGAAAGAGGAATATATGGGTGTTTTGGCAGAGGGGTAATTGTACAGATGTATATGCGTGAAAGAGATGCCAACGACGGGGGAGAGGGTTTCGCAGCGCATGATTTCTCAAGTCAAGAAAAAGTGGAGACTTTAGAATGCGTCCGCATCAAAGCTAAACGAGTCAAAGTGCAAAGAGTTGAGTCGCGTCTCAAAGCTGAATTCCTGCTGCTCCAGGGACGGGCTCTCATCCGCGGGTCTGCGCATCGTCGTGCCGAGGTTGGCGTGCCGCCGCGGCGAGTCGTAGTCTTCCTCGTCATCCCACCCATCGTCGACCGGCGTTTGCACAGTCCGTGACCGCTCGGAGTCAGTTTCAGCATTTGCGGTCGTAGTCACCGGCTCTGACCCTGGTTCCGGTTCCGGCTCTCGCTCTGGTTCATGAGGGACTGTCGCGTTCACAGAGAATATGGATTGAAGGTTGACAAAGGAGAATTTGTGCCGGGTGCCCCGAATCGAGAAGCTCGGAGACGTGGGACGAGCGGGATCGTCGGTCGGCAGGTGTAGAGCAGATGTAGATGCGGATGTGGATAGAGTGGCAGACGTGCCGCGGGAGTGTGGCATCGTCCGAAAGCGTCCAGAAGGGGATGGAGTACCAGCGGCGTCAGGGGCGCTCGAGGACGCGGGAGCCCCCTGCCCGAGGCTGAAAAGGTTCGAGAGCGGCTGCGACATCCGCTTCTTCAACAGCGGCGAGCTCGGTTGCGTGGGCAGGACTTTCGCGTGCTTGTCCGCCCATGCCGGTGCGTGCGTGGGGGAGGATGTCTTGGCGGTGTGCCCGTTGTTATCCTTCACGAGGAAAACGTGTTCCAGCGCGGGTCTACGCGGCACCTTGCCGACGTTCTTGATCGAGCGTAGGGCCTGCGCAGCGCGCGTGCGGAGAGTCCTGGGTTTCCTGAACACGGGCACGGTTCCGTGTGCGTATGCGACGTCGGGCATGCCCTCGCTGCGGCGTACTTTCATGACCTCGACGATGTCGTCGTCGTCCCTCTCCTTGTGGCGCTTCGGGCTCTCGGGAATGGATGCAAGTCCCAGGGTATTTGAGCTGCTGCCTGAGGGCGATAAAGAGTCTTGTCGTTGTATAAACACATCAATATCGGTCTGTGTATGGTGGAACGATGGCGCGGGCTCTGCGGTCGGATGTACTGTCTGAGACCAGGTATCGAGCTTTGACACCAGCACGTCCATCTCGGGTGTTGTGAATGCCACTCCAGACATAGAATTCTCTTTGCTAGCGTCGAATGCGCACCAAGGCTGTGATTCCTCTTGTTCTTCCTCTGGTGGATGAACGAAGACTGTAGGCATTTGAGTCGAAGAAGACGAGACCGATGAGGGTGGGGGAGCGATCATATCGACCATACTGTACTCATGAGTGAATGGTAATGATTGTGTGCGAAACATATCAATGAGCTATGCAAGATTCTAGGGCTAAGATGAAAAGGAGGAAAGAAGGGTAAGCCGCTGAGATTCGGACTTAACGCCGAAAGTTGAAATCGTGTTCTGAACTCGTGACCGCGTCAGCCACCTCGGCCGTGGGACTCCGGAGATGTGGCTGTGTCAACATCACGATAGTGCAATTGCGATTTGTGCTGTGTCTTGGCTATGTCTTGGTGCACACTGTCATCCCGTTTTTCCTTTGCTGCGATGTACGCTTCTATCGATTCTTTTATTGTTTGTGAATGGAGCGACGTGTCGACTACGTGTCCCAAAATTCCGGAAAAGGGTTATAATGGCTTATGATGATCTAATGTAATATAATACTGTATTGCCAAGATCTTATAAAGGTTACAAGCGAAGCGAAATTATTATTATAAGAAGCCTTGTAATACGATTACAGTATACCTTGTTTTATAATAATTTATAGTTACGGTAGCTCTTCTAATATTATTTTAAGGCCTTTATACAAACAAATAATGCTTATAATTACCTTAAAATGGTTATTATAAGCCAGTTCAATTATAAACCACTCCGGAATTTTACGATACGCACACCTTCCTTCTTTTCCTTTCAGCAATACCTGCACCTGTGTTTCGGGCTGGACGTGAATTATCCATATGACTTTACATGTGCAGGCTGTGCGGCTACAACGTTTTTGTTTATGTAATACCAAACCGCCTAAAGGATAAAATCTGGCTCTATGTGGTTTCTGGTCCCGCGACTCCCGCCCTCCCCTTGACCATCCCTTTGAAAATGCATCCCCTCAACGCAATCCTTGAGTGCCTTTGCTTGGGCCGTTCTGCCCACTACGATGTCTTGGAAGAGCAGTCTGCCCTCGGCTTCCCCCACGAAAAGCAACAATACCCACACCCACAAACCACTCAATCCCAGGCAGCAGACATTCTATCAATTCTCTACGCCGCTGACACCAACGATGAGCATCTCTTTCAGCATGTACAAGATGTCGTCCGCGAGACAGGGTGGTACGAAAGCCTTGCCGCCTCAGTCCTCAATGGCTTGGAGAACGCGCTCAAGGCGGGGGCGCCTGTGGGCCAGGCGATGAAAGATGCCTATGAGAAGTCGGCACAAGTCGTTGGGGACGTCTGGGGGTTTGTAAAGGAGCACCCGGTGTTCTTTACTGTTGTTGCATTGGGGATACTTGTGATTCTGGCGCCGTGGGCCCTTGAGGTGTTGGGCTTTGGGGAGCTGGGTCCAATTGAAGGTATGTCGATTATCGTATATGTACAAGGAGATATCCTCATGTGTTTGCTGTAGGAACCTTTGCTGCTTGGTGGCAGTCGACATATGGAGGTTATGTGCCTGCAGGATCTTTGTTTTCATTCTTCCAGCGACTAGGAATGGTATGGAAGCGGCTTCCCTGAGCCAAATAGAAATTCATGCGAAATCTCATGGTGGTATGGATGAAGGTGAAGCGATACTCGGACTGCAACGGTGAAAGGGCTCCGGTCTATAGATCGCATGACGTTTCGTTGTGATTCAAACATGTCAAAGTTCGTTATACCAAATCCTGCTCCATTTCCATGCCCCACTACATGCCTCGTTTAAACTTGTATCACAGTATCACCCTATTTATCAAATACGAGCTTGAATACGAGACGTGGTTACATTTTTACTCGAGTGGTTTAAATCTGTCGGCCACAGGCCCACAGGAGAAGAACGGGACTGAGCATCGAGAACACTCTGTTGAAAGCTTTCAACTCCTTCCATGTTCATCAGCAAACGTCAAAACAATTTGTTTTCACTGGTTTTCCATAGTAGTTTGTGGCGTACAATAACAAGTGGTTCAATAATTACTTACATAATAAATCATTTTGCATATGTGGTCTGTCAGACTAAGTTAACTTACTTTAGTTGTCCAACAAGGAACTTGAGGAGCAGTCACGGTTGCTTCTCCCGTCCGAGAGCGAAAGTCCGCAAAATTTTGGAACACCTGGAAAGATCTGCGACTGATGATCGAATTCGACTGCGAATCTATTTTACAAAGCGGAATCAATTGGTATCTCCCGTGGAGAGACAAGTATACGAGGGTAGAGCACCACCTCGATCATCATACATCATATTCCGTTCCAACTAATAAATAGTAGTCTCCGTGAAAGCAAAGAACGGAAACCAAGCCACCAAAGTGGCGTACAATGGGGAGAAAAGGGAATCGTAGAAGCAAAGATAAGCACCATGGAGGGATAGAATAATAGTTTTCACTCGAATTAAACACCTTGCAAAGCAAACACCTTCCCAACTCCCGTGTCCTGAAATGCGGACACATGTACTGTGGCATCTAGGTTATGCGCGGATACGCCACCCATCCCCCTTCCTGCTGACCTTCCCGACGCCCCCAATACTCTCCCGCACGACGAGCCACAACCCAGTCGACGAAAGGATGTCCTTAATCTCCTCCGCGGTTAGCACAAGCCCGTCCGGCGGGTCAGCATTCCAGCTCGGCCGGGCGATACCCTGCGCGCTCACCGCGCGGCGGCACACCTGCATCCGGTCGACAATGATGTCCGGCAGCGGGAACGGCACCTTGAGCAATGCGACGACTTTCGGGTGGTGGGGTGTCGGCGAGAACGTCGCGACGCGCACGCGCACCGTCGCACCGTCACTCCCTCCACTGCCGTCAGGCGAGCCCCGCGCCGACAAGGCGCCGCTGCTGTTGCCGAGCCGGGACACAACGAGTGTGCATGTCCAAGGAGTCTCTGAGTCCTCAGGGTCGCTCAGGTCCCCAGCGTCGTCGCCCCGCCCCCGCCCCGCCGCACTTCCGACTTCGCTCCCTGTTGACACGCTGAGGCCCGACGTCGTAGATAGTCGCTTTTCAGCAGCAGAAGTCCCCTTGTCGATCGTCCCAGAACGAGGTAGCGACGATGCAGAGCCGGTCTTCGGTGGGCCGATAGTACTCGTCCGACGGCTCGAGGTGCCGACCTGTTGACTGCCCTCGCGCAGCCGACTCTTTTTCTTACTGCGAGTCCATATGAATTTTACTTCTACAGCGCCTTCTTCTGGCGGTGGCCGCGAGTGTCGCCGTTCCTCTGTGAGGCTGAGGGGGTTCATCTGTCCAATCACGTTACTCAAAAGACTTTCGTTGGATCCCTTGATCCACTTGCGCACAATCCACGTATAGCTGTGTGGCCTGCCTTGTGGAGGGTACGAAGGAGAGCTACACAAAGGTTGGATTCCCAGGACCGCCGGCTGCAAATACAAGCTTGGATGAATGTTGGATACAGGACTAGGAACCGGCTCGGCATGGTACGGGCCGGAGGGTGGTGGGCCGATTGATCCGAGCCACGAATTTCGCTTCGGGTTCCTTTGTGTGGGCAGGGCTAAAGACTGCCCTGTCGAAGGGCGTACGGCGCGGAAGAGAGAGTTGTTGGGAGATGAAACTGGAGAAGGTGAGGGCGACGGAGGTTGGTTGTCCTTCTTCTTGAATATCTTGCCAAATATCTTCTTCGGACCGTTGGTCGGCGTCGAGTTTTTATCTGTGCGCATGATTGTTGACGCGGGCGGGGAGACAGGATCCGCGCCCCCAGATGAAAGTGAAAGAGCAGATGATGCAGGCGTATGCACACCATCGGGTCCACCAGGCCTAGGCGCGGCGTGTAAAATAAGGTCGTGGTGTTCGTCAATACTGGTTCGGTTACTAGATGGGGGGAATAGAGAGAGAGATGCTGTGTGAGAGCCGAAAACTTCGACAGGCTCGAGTACGGCGAGGCCCAGGACTTCCAGGCCGCGTTTCTGGAACTTTGCTACTTTGGCGTCAGTTCCGGCGTCAACAACGACATTAGTCATGACGTTGTGTGCTTGGAGGTTATAAAGGGGAATAATCATCCTTCGAGATGATGTCGTGGATGTCGAAGTGACAGAGGCAAACGAAGTAACAGAAGAATAAGCAGAGTACATCGAAACATCAGATCTATTTGAGGTGGTACGACTGAGCGTGCTCCCATCGTGTTCCTGGGATGATGTAGATGCATCCATGGAGCGGGAGCGATCACGGTCACGAGATTGAGGAGGGACAAGCTGGACCTGTAAATTCAAGGGATGATTTGACTTGGCAGGTGGAGGTCGGACAACTATGAAAGACTGGGTGTAAAAAGGAGGTGAGGTCGGACAGCCGACAGATCCGCTAGGTATTACAGACATACTTCATTGTTGGTTCTCCTCTCTTTCTTTTTTACGCCGACTTCATCCACGCCTACCGGTCTGCTTGGCTGTTCCCCAACATTGACGGTCGGCGCGTCTTTGCCCGTTCCGTTACTAGGGTTAGGAGAATTCTGTAGGGCCGATGGGAGAAATGAAGAAAGGGTCGCGAGCATATGGCTGCTTGTAATATCAGCCAGTCGGGAAGATTACCATAAAAGCAAATCGCACCAATATACTAATGTAGTATTCCAATATCTGGGTGCGCGCCGAGAACAGAGATGTGAAAAGACTAGTTTTCAAAGCGACGGCGTTGGTGCTGGAGCCAAACAACCACTGGCCTATTTGTATGGAGATCAGGCTTACAATGAATCCAGGTCTGTGTTTCGAAGTTCGTGGTCAAATCAAGCAACAAGAAAGATAGTTAATTTCGAATAGTAGATCGCAAGAAATATATGGGAGAGGAAGCCGAATGGGATCAGTTGAGGATGGGATGGCCGGCAAGGCTGCCAGCGTCCAGCGTCATTTAGTCTCTCGGGACATTATATAAGCACGGCAGTTTACTTTAGTCGGACCCGAGCTTGCTGACAATCATTCGCTGACAATCATTCATATTCAAGTTTGAAACTCGGACCCGGAGAGATACGGGAATCACTGACCCGGGATGCAAACCAGCGCATCAGTTCACTGCAACATGGGACAGGACAGAAGCTCGGCATTACGTGGGACTGTGTATGATGCATACTGCACTTATTGTAATTCCATTGATCTTACTTCCTGAGTTCGGGCGGTGCCACTGTACAGCATATCCGTACAGTGTTTCGTAGGTGAGTCGAGACTGCTCTGCATAGTCAAATGCAGAGTAAAACGAATTCCCCAACCCTGACTATAATAGCTGCTGATACAGTCCAGTACTGTAGCGGCATTCAAGGCGGCATTGGTCGCCTACTGGTATTAGATTTTGAGATCGGGGAGACCACAGAAACTGTCGATCTGGATTAAGATTTTGGCATCTGCCAAGGACTCGTCGTACGACATGCGACATACCTCCCTCTATTGCAGCCGTGGGAGCTGGCGTGTGTGCCTTAGCGGTAGACCTGTCACTGAAATACCTGTGTGTGGCTGAAGCTGTACTGTACAGTAAGTTAGCACCGTCTCTATCGACCTCAGTTGCGGGTGAAACCCAACTACAAACCCAACTACAATGTGTCATGATACAACTGTTGCCTGCGTTACGGGTCAACCGATCTGCGACCAGCCGACGTCGATCAGCTCAGTATCGGGAGCCCTGATCGGAGCGTAAGCACCGAGCAGACTCGGAAGCGGAAGGACGTGCGGTTCCGGCTGGCGTGAGAGCAGGACAGTGACTGGTGCGGCCATGCCCCCTGCGGTTGCTGTGGATTTGCGCCGAAACTGCGTTCAGGCACATGACATTCCCTCTTCGCAGCATCTGGCCTCACGCCCGATTTACTGCGCGTGTTCTGAATCGACATAGCTTTCTGTTTTAGGCTCTCTGGGACCTGGGTCTGATGAGTCGGAGTTGCCGATCCCGATCAAACCGTTTACGACGGCGCATCTCACGCGCAGCAGTGGCAACGATGACAAGAGAAGCCGAACCCAATGACCACGTGAAAAGAGGTATTCAATTTAGCAGGAATACTGTACTTCAATGACACGTGGTCATAAATCGGCGCGCACCGCCGGTAGCCACTAGCATAACCACATCTCGACTCACCTTTTCTCCCTGGTGGGTGCCGCACCTAGCCGGCCCCCTACACCAACGTTCATAACGCGTGTGACATCCCGGAACGTCAGACTGTACCGCGTCCCGCGCAGCAGCACCTCCCCTTCCGTCGGTAAGCTTGGGCTTGCAGCTCCTTCACCTCTCCCTCCTAGTCCCCTTCCCACCATTTCCGCGTTAGCCCACACAAACTCCCCAATGCGGTCCTCAGTGACTGAGTCGATACCATGCGCGCGTGCGGTGTATTGCTCCTGCGTCGAGATGACAAGGCTGCGCGGCTCTAGGAGAAGTGAGAGCACAGGCTCCGGCGCAGGCAGGTCATAGTAGTGCATCACTGTGTGACTCCCGAGCGAGAGCGTTGCGACAACTGGGTGGTATGCGGGACCGTCCTGGTGTGGCTGTTGGAGAGAATGGCGAGCCCCATTGCTCTCATAAGCGATGGGGGTGGGGAGGGATGGAGGTTGCGAACCATGATGCCCTGGCCAGGGTAGTACTGCAGCAGAATTGCGCGCCAGTCCCGACGCCGACACCCGTCAGCGGGCGCTTTTCGCGTTGACCAACCACGGGCACGGGCACGCACCTCGTTCAGTATGACGTGGTTCGGCTGGTGGTGCGGAGAGTCGTCAAATGCTCCCGTTGAGGCGATGCGCGATACCAGACCAGGGCTCGTCACGAGATTCTAGTTAGTTGTCGACAACGGAATGGATGGGATGCACGCGACAGGAACGGTGTGGGGTGCCATACTCACTAGTTGCATATGAATGGCGGGAGGGGCTGCGCGATCATTACATTTTTCGCTGTCAAGTCTCCACCTGTGTGTGCCAGGGAGATAGACGTTAGTTGGCGTGTCCTGCAACTGGAGGGTGGGGGGCAACAATGGTGCGCGATGTGGCTCAAGACTCACCCCATATTTGTAACCTAGAATATAGTCGTTGAAGTGCACCTCCGAGGCAGTAAATCAATGAGACATACCTCCGATTTGAAAGTTGTTTCCACTTCAGTTGGGGAGTTTCCTGAATCTACAATGTGTCTGATCAATGATCTTGTGAGGGGACAACTGGCTTACTTTGCGCAACAAGTGGAC
>WNGR01001543.1_pt1 | contig 25746 bp, 26 predicted proteins | sample 5407581 | NCBI WGS metagenome assembly WNGR01 (sample SAMN13153383, study PRJNA577476) | soil metagenome | isolation source: 80 cm soil or saprolite under Garry oak tree replicate 2 | place: USA:California | collected 2016-06-15
GTGAGCGTGACGAACAGACGGTCGCGGCCGTACACCGCGGGGTCCCCGAGGGGCTCGCCCACGACGGGCAGGATGCCCGTTCCTTCCTTGCCGGTGCTCTCGGCGACGAGCTGCTCCGCCCACGTCCCAAAGGTCTCGATCCCGGGCGACAGGACGAACGTGAGCTTGTCGCGGCCTGCGAGCGCGGCGTCGCCGAGCAGCGCTCCGAGCCGGGCGCCGGGGCTGGCGCGCGCGGGGGTGTCCGGACCGCACACCGTCGCCTCGGCCTGCGCCCGGCGCAACAGCCGGGCGACGTCGAGCCCGAGCAGGGCCGCCGGGACGAGCCCGAAGTACGACAGGGCCGAGAAACGGCCGCCGATGTCCGGGGGGTTCAGGAAGGCGCGGCGAAACCCGTGTTCTCGGGCCAGCCGGGCCAGCGGGGTGTCGGGGTCGGTGATCGCGACGAAGTGGCGTCCCTGCCCCCCCACGCGGTCCCAGCAGTACCGGAAGAAGCAGTCCGACTCGAGCGTGGTGCCGGACTTGCTCGAGACGAGGAAGAGCGTTCGTGTCAGGTCCGCGGGCGGCGGGGGCACCGCGGCCGCGACAGCGCGGGGATCGGTGCTGTCGAGCACCACGAGCGCCGGGTAGCCGGGGGCGGCGCCGAAGGTGCGCCGCAGGACCTCCGGCGCGAGACTCGAGCCGCCCATGCCGCACAGCACGATGCGATCGTAGCCGGCGCGCACTTCGTCGGCGAAACGCGCGAGCGCCGGCACCTGGTCGAGCATCGTCTCGGCGACGGTCAACCAGCCGAGGCGATCGCGGATCTCGGGCGTGCTGGGATCGTTCTTCCAGACGGTCGGATCCTTGGCCCAGATGCGGCGGGTCACGCGCGCGGCCTCGAGTTCGTCGAGGCGGCGCACCACGGCGCCCTCCATGGTGCCGAGCTCGGTCTTCACCTGCCGGGATCCCCCGATGGACCGGCCGTCAGACAGTGGTGGCCGGCGCCCCGCCGGACAGCGTGATGACGACCGTCGCGACGACGAGCACGGCGATGTCGGCCGGCCAGCCGAGTTCGGTGGCGGGCACGGCCGTCTGCACGAGGTACAGCGCGAAGTCGAAGAGACCGACGAGGAGACCCAACAGGACGGTGCGCTGGAGCACCCGGCCCAGTCGCGCCAGGACGCTGCCGGTGAGCAACGCGACCGCGCCCTGCCCCGCCGCGATGGCGAGGGCCGCGACGAGGTCGGCGAACAGCGTGTCCATCAGGCCGGCGCGGTTCGGGACGTAGCTGAAGAGCCAGGTGTGGATCAACGCCATGAGGACGCCGGCCGCGCTGGCGCAGACGACCGCCCACGCGGCGTAGTACACGGCGATCTTCATCCGATCACTCGGGTCCGCAAGCATGCGCTCCTCCGCACCTTCAAATTTGCGCGCCTGCGCGCGATCCGCCAGATTGCATCAGGTAACCGCCCGCATGACCCTTGGCCACCCGGCGTTCCCTCCTGCGCGGCGTCGGCTCAGCTTGCGCTCCCTGCTGATCCTGGTGTTCCTGTCGGCGGCGCTGTACGCCGGTGCCTTCCCGATCTACGTCTTCCTGCGAGTCGGCTCCGCCACCGGTGCGCGCGCCCCTGACACCGAGGCGCAGGCCGTGGCGGCGGCGACGGCGGATGTGCCGCGTGACGCCGCGCTGTGGTTCGCTTTCGGTCTGCTGCTCCTCGGGCTCTGCCTCATCGCTATCCGGCGACGCGTCTGGCAGCCGCTGCACGCGCTCGAGGCGGGCCTCAGCCGCGTGTCGGAAGGGGATCTCACGACGCAAATCCCCGTCGACGGCATGGACGAAGCGGGGCGCCTCGCCGCGCACTTCAACGAGATGACGCGTGTGCTCCGCCACCGGGCGGAAGAGCAGGGCCGCTTCGCAGCCGCGGGGGAGCTCCTCGCGGGCGTCGCTCACGAGGTGAGCAACCCCCTCATGGCCATCGCTGCGCACGCCGAAAATCGACTCGCCGATCCCGGGGTCACGCCCGACCAGCGCGAAGAGATGCAGCAGGTGCTCCGCCAGGCACAGCGGGCCACGAAGCTGCTGCGTGGCCTGCTGCGGTTCGTCCGCGCCAGCGAGCGCCACGTGGCGAGCGTGAATCTGAACGACGTTGTGCGCAGCGCCCTCGACGTCGTGTCGTACCGCTTCGGGGTGGATGAGATCACCGTGGGCGGCCGGCTCGATCCCCACCTGCCGCCCGTGCGGGCCGATGCGATCCGACTCGAGCAGGTCGTCGTCAATCTCTTGTCGAACGCGATCGACGTGCTGCGTGCCGTCAAACCGCCCCGCCGGCTCACGGTGGACTCGTCGGTCGACCAGGGGGACGTCTGCGTCGCGGTCGCGGACAACGGTCCAGGGGTGGCGCCGGACGTGGTGGACCGGCTGTTCCACCCGTTCGTCACCACGAAGGGCCACCGCGGGACGGGATTGGGGCTCTACATGTCGCGCCAGATCGCGCGCGAGGCTGGCGGCGACGTGACGCTCGTCCCGCAGCCCAATGGGGGGGGAGCCCGGTTCCTTCTGAGCCTGCCGGCCGCCGTCCGCCACGGGGTCGCGCCCAAGGAGGCGGGCGCGCCCGCCGATCGCGACGGGGGCGGGGGGGCCGGGGGGGGCGCGCCGCGCCCGGGACGGCTCGCCGGCGTGCGGATTCTGATAGTGGACGACGAGGCGGCCATCCGCCGGCCCATGGCCAAGTTCCTGGGGCGGCGGGGCGCGCAGGTCTACGAAGCGGAGGACGGAGCCGGGGCCCTGGAATGGCTCCAGGGCCAAACGCCGGACGTGATCCTGGTCGACCTCCGGATGCCGCGGATGAGCGGGACCGAGCTGTTCGCCGCACTTGAGGCGGCACAACCGGAGCTTGCCGCGCGCGTCCTCTTCCTGTCCGGGGACGTCGCCCAGCTCGCGGAGCCCGGCAATACGCCGGTACCGCGGGAGCGCGTATTGGTGAAGCCCGTGGAGCTGGCCGACCTGGAGGCGCGCGTCGCCGCCTTCCTCGCCGGGCGGGCGGCCCGCAAGGCCCCCTAGCTGGCCAGGACGGCGGGACGGCGATAGGATGGGGAAGGCATGCTGATCGTCGTCGTGCTGCTCGTCACCGTGCTCATCCGGTTCGCGATCGTGACCGCGGTCGTGTATCTCCTCCTGCCGGCCGGCCCGTCGTGCCCCCACTGCAAGGTCGAGATGGTGCCGATCCGCAACGGCTTCATCGATCGGCTGCTGCCCGTGCTGCAGCGCCGCTGGTGTCTCGGGTGCGGCTGGAACGGCGTGGTTCGCCGCGTCCGGCCCGCGCCCACGCGCACCGACGCGCCTCGTCCTATTCCTCGGTGATCAGGCGCGACGCGCGTTCGTAGAAGAAGTAATCCCACGCCCAGTTCAGCAGCACGAACAGCTTGTTGCGGAAGCCGATCAGCTGGACGATGTGCACGACGAGCCAGACCACCCAGGCGAGAAAGCCCTTGAAGGCCAGGCCGCGGACGTAGGCCACGGCGGCGTTGCGCCCGATCGTGGCGAGCGAGCCGGGGTCCCGGTACCGAAACGCCGCCGGCGGTGTCCCCCGTAGCGCTCGGGCGATGTTCGCGCTCGCCGTCTCGGCCATCTGAATCGCGACTGGTGCCATCATCGGCAGCGGCTGCCCGTCGGCCTCGAGGTATGCGGCGTCGCCGATCACGTACACGTCGGCGCGGCCGGGCAGCTGGAGCGTCGGCTCCACCACGACGCGTCCCTGTCGCGCGGTCGCGAGGCCCAGGCGACCCGCCAGCGACACCGCCTGCGCTCCGGCGGCCCAGATGAGCGTCCGTGCGGGGATGATTTCCCCGCCCTGGAGCGCGACGCGCGTACCGTCATAGTCCCGCACCGCGGCGCCGAAGCGCACCTCCACGTGCTTGCGCCACAGCGTCTCCTCGGCGGCGGCGCGCAGCCGCGGCGGCATCGCGGCGAGCAGCCGGTCGGTGGCCTCGAGCAGCAGTACGCGTACGTCCTTGATGTTGAGGCGCGGGTAGTCCTTCACCAGGACCAGCCGAATCAGCTCCGACAGCGCCCCCGCCATCTCGACGCCGGTGGGACCGCCGCCCACGATCACGAACGTGAGCAGCGCGCGGCGCTCGTCGGCCTCGGGCTCGAGCATCGCGCGCTCGAAGCAGCCCAGCACGTGGTTCCGGATCGCCACTGCCTCCGCGGTGTCCTTGAGGCCGAACCCATGCTGCCGGATGCTCTCGATGCCGAAGTAGCTCGTCTCGCCGCCCGGGGCGAGGATCAAGTAGTCGTAGGGTATCGGGCCGTCGCTCGTGACCACGTGCTTGCTCGCGAGGTCGAGCCCGGTCATCTCCACCATCCGGAACTCGAAGTGCCGCTGTCCGCGCAGGATCGCCCGCACCGGCCGGGCGATGTTGTCAGGCTCTAAGCCGGCGGTGGCCACCTGGTAGAGCAGCGGCTGGAACAGATGGTAGTTGTGCCGGTCGAGCAGCACGACGTCGACCGGCACGCGCTTGAGCGCCCGCGCGGCGCGCAACCCGCCGAACCCGGCGCCGACGATCACCACCGTGGGTCGCCCCGTGGCCGGTCGCTCGGCGGCGGGCTCGCGGAAAACGGCTCTCGGCTGCGGTGAAACGGCTACATCGCTGGTGCGCGCTTGGTGCATCGTGCCTCCTCTCGCGTCCAGGCCTTCGGGCTTGCCACGGTTCGCAACCGGTGAGGTGCTGGTGTGGCGAAACTGGTAAACGCGGTGATCCCACAAGTCACTGGGTGAAAGCCCTTGCCGGTTCGAGTCCGGCCGCCAGCACCGCCGTGTCCCGGCAGCCTTGACCCGCCGGGATGCCCAGGATAATGTGGTGGTACTTGTGGGATCACCGCAGCCAATTTCGCTGCGCACGAAGCCGAGGCCTGTCGCTCCTCGGCTTCTTCATTCCAGCACGACTGCCGTCCCATAACACAGCACTTCGGTCGCCGAGGCGCGGGCCGCGACTTCGGACGCGTCGAAGCTCATGCCCAGCACGGCGTTGGCGCCGACCTCGCGGGCGTGCTCGATCATCAAGTCATACGCCGCCTGGCGGGTCTGCTCGCACATTTCGGTGTACGCGCCGATCCGCCCCCCGATGATGCTCTTCAACCCGCCCAGGATGCCTTGCGAGATGGTGGGCGCGCGCACGGTGATACCGCGGACGACGCCCTTGTACTCGCGCACGCGGCGACCCTGGATGTCGAAGGTCGTCGAGACGATTAACGGTGTTGCGAACGCCATCGTGCACTCCTCGGTGAAGTGTGATCGCTCCGGCTTGCTTGAGCACCCGCCGGGCAGGTATCATCTCCCCGTCCTTCCCTCTCGCCCGCGGAGCGTGGATGCACCGCCTGCTGATCCTGTCGCGCTCGCTTGTAGGCCAGAAGATGGTCATGGCCGTGAGCGGCGTCATCTTGTTCGCGTTCGTCGTGGGCCACCTGCTCGGCAATCTTAAGGTGTTCGAAGGGGCGGAGAAGTTCAACGCATATGCGGAGGGGTTGCGCACGGTGGGCGCGCCGTTCTTCGGGCGCAGCCAGCTCCTCTGGGTGGCGCGCCTGGTGCTGCTCGTGTCCCTCGCCGTCCACCTCTGGGCTGCCGTGGGCGTTACGCTCGCGAGCCGGCGGGCGCGTCCGGTGGACTACCGGTTCCTCGCGGCCACGGAAACCACCTACGCGGCCCGGACGATGCGCTGGGGCGGCGTGCTCATCCTCGTGTACGTGATCTACCACCTCCTCGATTTCACCTTCGGGCGGGTCAACCCGAGCTTCCAGCCGAGCAACGTCTATCACAACGTGCTGGCGAGCTTTCAAGTGTGGCCGGTGGCGGCGGCGTACGTGGCGGCGATGCTGGTACTGGGCTTGCACATCTACCACGGGGCGTGGAGCGCGCTGCAGACCTTGGGGCTGCACCAGCCGCCCACCGACCGCTGGCGCCGCGGGCTCGCGGGGGCGATCGCCGTCGTGATCGCGGCCGGCTATATCTCGATTCCGGCGGCGGTGCTCGCCGGGGTGCTGCGCTGACCGTGGAGCTGCACCCCGGCGTCCCCTCCGGACCGCTCGAGTCCAAGTGGACGCGGTACCGGTCCGAGATCCGGCTGGTCGCCCCCGCGAACAAGCCGAAGCATCATATCCTCGTCGTCGGCTCGGGGTTGGCGGGCGCCTCGGCGGCCGCCTCGCTCGCCGAGCTCGGCTACCACGTCTCCTGCTTCTGCTTCCAGGACTCGCCGCGGCGCGCGCATTCGATCGCCGCCCAGGGCGGGATCAACGCGGCCAAGAACTACCAGAACGACGGCGACTCCGTGTTCCGGCTGTTCTACGACACGCTGAAGGGCGGCGACTTCCGCGCGCGCGAGGCGAACGTGTATCGCCTGGCGGAGCTGAGCGTCAACATCATCGACCAGTGCGTCGCGCAGGGCGTCCCGTTCGCCCGGGAGTACGGGGGCCTGCTCGCGAACCGCTCGTTCGGCGGCGTGCAGGTGTCGCGCACCTTCTATGCCCGCGGCCAGACGGGCCAGCAGCTGCTGCTCGGTGCCTACCAAGCCCTCTCGCGGCAAGTGGCCCGCGGCAAGATCCGGATGTACCCGCGGCACGAAATGCTGGACCTGGTCGTGATCGACGGCGCGGCTCGCGGCATCGTCGTGCGCGACCTCGTCAGCGGCAAGCTCGACGCGCACGTCGGCGACGCCGTGGTCCTCGCCACCGGCGGGTACAGCAACATCTACTACCTCTCGACCAACGCGAAGGGGTGCAACGTCACGGCGATCTGGCGCGCCCACAAGCGGGGTGCCGCGTTCGCGAACCCCTGCTTCACGCAGATCCACCCGACCTGCATCCCGCCGTCGGGGCACCACCAGGCGAAGCTCACGTTGATGAGCGAGTCCCTGCGCAACGACGGGCGCATCTGGGTGCCGACGCGTCCGGCCGACAGCCGGGGGCCGCACGAGATCCCCGAGGCAGAGCGCGACTATTACCTCGAGCGACTGTACCCGAGCTACGGCAACCTGGTGCCACGCGACGTCGCGTCGCGGCGCGCCAAGGACGTCTGCGACGAGGGGCGCGGCGTCGGGCCGGGAGGCCACGGCGTGTACCTCGATCTCCGCGACGCCATCGCGCGCGACGGCCAGCGCGTGATCGCCGAGCGTTACGGTAACCTGTTCGAGATGTACGAGCGCATCACCGGAGAGGACCCCTACCGGGTCCCGATGCGGATCTATCCCGCGCCGCACTACACGATGGGCGGCCTGTGGGTGGACTACAACCTGATGAGCACCCTCCCGGGGCTGTTCGTGATCGGCGAAGCGAACTTCTCCGACCACGGTGCCAACCGCCTGGGCGCGAGCGCCCTGATGCAGGGGCTCGCCGACGGCTATTTTATCCTGCCCTACACCGTCGGCCACTATCTCGCGTCGGCGCGGCTCCCGGCCGCGGCCCCGAGTCACGCTGCCGTCCGCCAGGTCGAACGGGACGTCGACGAACGGATCACACGTCTGCTCGCGGTGAATGGCCGGCGCAGCGTCGACCAGTTCCACCGGGAGCTGGGGCGCCGCATGTGGGACCGGTGCGGCATGTCGCGCAATGCCGCGGGGCTGCGCGACGCGGCGGCACAGGTGGCCGCCCTGCGCCAGGAGTTCTGGCAGGACGTCTACGTGGGCGGGACGAAGGGGGGGACCGGGGGGACCGGGGGGACCGACTTCAACCAGTCGCTCGAGCATGCGGGGCGGGTCGCCGACTTCCTCGAGTTCGCCGAGCTGATGTGCCACGACGCCCTGCAGCGCGAGGAGTCGTGCGGCTGCCACTTTCGCGAGGAGCATCAGACGCCGGAGGGCGAGGCCCAGCGCGACGACGAGCGGTTCAGCTACGTGGCGGCGTGGGAGTTCACCGGTGCGGGCAAACCCCCGGTGCTGCACCAGGAGCCGCTCACCTTCGAAGTGGTGCACCCGTCGCAGCGGAGCTACAAGTAGTGCGCCTCACGCTGCATCTCTGGCGCCAGGCGGGCCCCACCGCCCCCGGACGGTTCGTGCGTTACGACGTCGCGGACGTGAGCGGAGACATGTCCTTCCTCGAGGTGCTCGATCTCCTGAACGAGCAGCTCCTGGGGCGCCGCGAGGAGCCGGTCGCCTTCGACCACGATTGCCGCGAGGGGATCTGCGGGGCCTGCGGCATGGTGATCAACGGCCGGCCGCATGGCCCGCGCGAGGCCACCACGGCCTGTCAGCTCCATATGCGCCACTTCCCGGATGGCGCCGAGCTGTGGGCGGAGCCGTGGCGCGCGCGGGCCTTTCCCGTCGTCAAGGACCTCGTGGTGGACCGCAGCGCGCTCGATCGCGTGATCCAGGCCGGTGGGTTCATCACCGTGCGCACCGGCAGCGCCCCCGAGGCCAACGCCATCGCCGTCGCGAAGCGTGCTGCCGATCGCGCCATGGACGCCGCGCAGTGCATCGGATGCGGCGCGTGCGTCGCCGCCTGCCCTAATGCGTCCGCCATGCTGTTCGTGGCGGCGAAGGTGTCGCACCTCGGCCTCTTGCCGCAGGGCCAGCCGGAGCGCGCGCAACGCGTGCTGCGCATGGTCGAGGTGATGGAAGCGGAGGGGTTCGGTGCCTGCAGCAACCACGGCGAGTGCATGGCCGCGTGTCCCAAGGAGATCAGCATCGACTTCATTGCGAGGCTGAATCGAGATTACTTGAAGGCCGTCTTCAGCCATCAGCCTTCAGCGGTCAGCGAGGACGTTGCTGACAGCTGACAGCTACAGTTTCACCACCGCCATCGTCTCCTTCACCGCGTCCGCCGATTTCTTGAGGGCCGCACGCTCGTCCGGCGCCAGCTCGATCTCGACGATCTGCTCGAGCCCACGGCGTCCCAGCTTGCAGGGCACGCCGACGTACACGCCCGAGAGGCCGTACTCCCCGTCGAGCCACGCGGCGCAGGGCAGCAGGCGGTGCGTGTCCCGCACGATTGCCTCGACCATCTGGACGACCGCGGCGGACGGGGCGTAGAACGCCGAGCCCGTCTTCAGGTGCGCCACGATCTCGGCACCTCCGTCCCGCGTGCGCTGCACGATGTGGTCGAGCGTCGGGCCGTCGAGCAGTTGTGCGACGGGAATGCCGGAGATGGTCGTGTGGGAGATCAGCGGCACCATGGTGTCGCCGTGCCCGCCGAGGACCATGGCCTGGATGTCCTCGACGGAGACTTCCAGGGCGGCGGCGAGAAAGCTGCGGAACCGCGCCGTGTCGAGCACCCCGGCCATGCCGAACACCCGCTCTCGCGGGAACCCCGTCACCTGCTTCATCACCCAGCACATCACGTCGAGGGGGTTGGACACGACGACCACGATGGCCTGGGGACAGTGCTGCTTGATCTGCTGCGCCACGTCGCGGACGATGCCGACGTTGGTTCGGACCAGGTCGTCGCGGCTCATCCCCGGCTTGCGGGCGATGCCGGCGGTGACGACGACGATGTCGCTTCCGGCGGCGGCGCCGTAGTCGTTGGCACCCACCACACGGGTGTCGAACCCCTCGATCGGGCCGGCCTGCCACTGGTCGAGCGCCTTTCCCTGGGGCAGGCCTTCGACCACGTCCACCATCACCACCGTGCGGGCGAGCTGCTTCTCGGCGAGCCGCTGGGCGGCCGTCGCCCCCACGTTGCCCGCTCCGACGACGGTGATCCTGTTGAGCATGTGATCCTCACCCGCCCCGCGTGTGCATCTCCCGGTGCGGGTCGGCGCGCAGCCCGTCGACCTGGTACAAGGCGCCCCGGTCGGCGAGCGACAGCCGCTCTTCGGCGCCGCGGTCGGTACGGCCTTCCCAGGCGCGGGCGATCGTCGCGGCGAGCTCGCGATCCGTCGCCCCACGCCGCAACGGGTCCCGGAGATCGATACCCCGTGCGGCGTAGAGGCAGAGGAACCACGTACCGTCGGCGGTGAGCCGGCTGCGGTCGCACGTTCCGCAGAAGGGGGCGGTGACCGAGGCGATGACGCCGAACACCGTGCCGTCCGGGAGCCGGAACCGCTCGGCGGGCGCCGCGGCGCGCGGCAGGGGCTCGATGGCGCCGTAGCGCCGGGCCAGCCGTCCCACGATCTCGCCCTGCGACACCACCTGCTCCCGCGACCAGCGGGTGGCCCCGCCTACGTCCATGTACTCGATGAAGCGGACCTCCACGCCGGCGCGGCGGCCGAACTCGATCAGGTCCACCAGCTCGTCATCGTTGAAGCCGCGGACCACGACCGTGTTGACCTTCACCGGGTCGAGCCCCGCGCCCCGCGCCGCCGCCACGCCCTCGAGAATGTCCGCGTGCTGCGTGCTGCGGGAGAACGCGACGAGCCGCTCTGGCCGCAGCGTGTCGAGGCTCACCGTGACCCGCTCCAGCCCCGCGGCGCGCAGCGCGTCCCCCTGGTGCGCCAACAGCACGCCGTTGGTGGTGAGCGAGAGGTCGCTGATGCGAGCGTCGCGGTGCAACAGGGCCACGAGCGTCGGCAGATCCTGACGCAGCAGCGGCTCGCCGCCCGTGAGCCGCAGCTTCGTGACCCCCAGCCCCGCGAACACGCCCGCGAGTCGCGCGATCTCCTCGAACGTGAGGATCGACTCCCGCGGCAGCCAGACGTAGTCTGCTTCCGGCATGCAGTAGCGGCACCGCATGTTGCAGCGATCGGTGACCGAGATGCGGAGGCTCGCGAGGGGCCGGGCGAGCGTGTCGCGGACTTCAGGCATGCGTCGGCCGGTCGGCCGGTTGGGCGGTGGGGCGGCCGGAGGGATCGACCCAGACCGCGGTCCCGTCCTCCCGCAGCTCCTTCTTCCAGACAGGCACGCGCTGCTTGACGGATTCGATCATGTGGCGGCACGCGGCGAACGCCTCGGCACGGTGCGGGGCGGCGATCGCGATACCGATGCTCGCCGCGCCCACCGGCACGAGCCCGACGCGGTGACGCACCGCGACCCGCGCAGCGGGCCAGCGCTCGTGCACTTCGGCGAGGATGCGCGTGAACTCCGCCTCGACCATCTCCTCGTAGCCCGAATACTCAATGCCGGTCACGCCATGCTCGTCGGGCCCGTTGCGCACGGTGCCGAGGAACACGCACGTCCCGCCACACCCCGGGGCCGCCGTCTCGGCGAGCAGGCGTTCCAGGGATATGGCTTCGCCCGTGAGGAAGTTCATTCGAGCACCCATTGATCCCGGGGCGTCGCCCCGGGGTTTCCCCCCGCCAGCGGCGGCAACAGCGCCACTTCGTCGCCGTCCTCCACGGAGGCGTCCAGCTTCACATGCCTCGAGTTGACGGCGGCGAGAGGCCGCTCCGGCAGCGCCTCCCCGCCGGGGACGAGGGCGCGCACGCGGCGGATCACGTCGCCGACGGTGGCCGGAAGCGAGATGGCGAGCGCCGTCTCCTCCCGCCCGACCAGCTCTGCGTACCGCGCGAAGAAACGGATGCGCACGGTGCCCGGCGTTCCCACGTCCATCGTCCGGGGATAATAGCCCTCTTCACCCGCCGGTGGTACCGGTCGCCAGGCCCTGCCAGATTTTCACTTGCTTCGCCGTTGGGCCCGCGCTGCGCGACAGCGCAAAGGTCGTAGCGGTCCGCTCCTGCACCCTGGTGGTGAGGGTGAGGGAGCGGCCGTCTCGTTCCACGGTCAGCGTGAGCGGCGCGCCGGCCTGGCCCTGGTAGCGGCGGCGGAACGCAACACTCCAGTCCTCGACGCTCGAGACCGCGACGTCGCCGATCTTGCTCAACACGTCACCGGGCAGCAGGCCGGCCGTCTCGGCGGAGCTGCCCGGCTCGACGATCTGGACGACCCACCGTCCCTGGCCCGAGAGCGCGCCGTTCACGCCGAGGAACGGCGTGCTCGTCGTCTGACGCGCCACGGCGATTCCGGCTTTCGGCAGCAGCGTCTCGTAGGGGAGCGGCTCGCGCCCATTGATGTAGCGCTGGTAGAACCCGTCCACGTCCGGCATCCCCATCTCTCGCAGCAGGGCCAGCAACCCGTCGGTGGTGAAGCCCTTTCCTTTCTGATAGTAGCGGGCGTACAGGGCTCGCATCACGTCGTCGAGCCCGTGGGCGTTGTTGGTCGCGTCCCGGATGGAAATGTCGAGCAGCAGGCCGGTGAGGGCGCCCTTGGGGTAGTACAGCTGCGAGCTGTTCACGAACACTTCGTTGATCCACGTGGCGAGGCTGCCATCCTCCTCGCTCCACGGTTCCGGCGCCGCTTCCACTTGATCGATGTCGTTCGAGGCGTTATGCAGGAACAGCTCCGGCGTCCACAGGCCGGAGCGGAGGTTCGTCAGGTCGGCGTAGTAGTCGGTCACGCCTTCCGACCACCACAACAGGGGCGTGTACTGCTCTCCCCGATAGTCGTACGGCCACATGGCCGCGGGGCGGATCCGCTTCACGTTCCACAGATGGAAGTACTCGTGTGACATTAGCGGGACCATGAAGTCGCCGAGGGTCCCCGCCATGTCCGCGAACGCCCCCGCGGGCATGATGTCGTACTGCGACGCGCTGTGCTCGAGCCCGCCGCCGAAGTTGATCGGCTGGTGGATGACGTTGAGGAAGACGGTGTAATTGTCGTACGGTGGCCCGCCCATGAGCCGGTCCTCGCTCTGCGCGATCTTCTCGAGATCGGCGCGCATGTTGCGCCCCACGGCGGCGGTGTAATCGTCCGCCGGCCACACGGCGATGCGGATCCACTTGCCTTCGACCTTGAGCGAGTCGAGGCTGTGGGTCCCGACGAAGGTCTCTGCGTCTGCCAGCTCGTGATAATCGGCCGCCGTGTACGGCCCTGCCCCGGACCCTCTGAGCGCGGTGGTGACCTGCCAGCCAGCGGGGAGCGCGAAGCGCACCTCGGCGGGCCGGTCGAGCCTGCCGGGCTCGAAGAGAAACAGGTTCGTCCCGAGGAACTGGCCGAAGCCGGGGATGAGGCGTGCGATCGAGAGGTCGATGGTGTCGGCGAGATAGTCGAACGCGACGGTCACGCGCTCCTGATGGCCGGTCGCGATCCGCCACGTCTCCTTGTCGGCGCGATCCCAGAACAACGGCTGTCCTCGGGCGGCGGTCGCGCCGAAGTGGCGCACGTAGCGCGCGTAGTTCTGGATCTCGTAGTTGCCGGGACTCCACGCGGGCAACGCCACGTACAGTGTGTCCTTGCCCCCGGTCGGGAAGTCGGCCTTCACGTGGAACAGGTGCGCGCTCGCCGACGCGACCGATACTTCGTACCGCACCGCCTGCGCCGTCGCAGCGCGCGACACCAGTGCCAGGGCGGCGGCGACCAGCGCAGGCCCCTCGCGCACCAAAACCATGGGTGATCTCCTGATAAAGCGCGCGGCCCCGACGGAACCGCCGGAGCCGCATGTTGTTAGTGCGCCAGGGTGGGCGCGGGCTACGAGCTCACGCGTTCGCTCGCGTCCGCCACCATGGCGCGCAACTCCTTGCTGGGCTTGAAGACAGGCACTGGACGCGCTGCCACCTCCACCGGGTCGCCGGTGCGGGGATTGCGCGCCATGCGGGTCTTACGCTGACGGATCTTGAACGTTCCAAACCCGCGTACCTCAATGTTATGCTGCTCAGATAGCGCCGCTTTCACGGCATCCAGGAAGGAATCGACGACGCGGGCGCAGTCCTTCTTCGAAATCAGGGGACCGGCGGTGCGGGCGATTTGTGCGGTGACCTTCTCGACGAGATCAGCCTTCGTCATCCGTCCCCCTGCGATGCAACCCTTGGGTGCAAAGCCGGGGGCCAACATACGAGCTTACCTATTGAGTGTCAAGGGCTTGGAGGAACTGTTGAAAATGTCCCCGCGCGTCATGTGGACCGGGTGACGCTTCCGGGTGATACTGCACGGCGAAGATCGGATACTCGCGGTGGCGCACCCCTTCAACGGTGCCGTCATTGAGGTTCAAGTGAGTGACCTGGAGCGGGCTTGAGCCGGGAACGCCCTCGGCGTCGCCACGCACCGCGAAACCGTGGTTCTGTGACGTGATAAGTACTTGTCCCGTAGCGAGATCGCGCACCGGATGGTTGCCCCCGCGATGGCCGTAGGGGAGTTTGACGGTCTCCCCGCCGAGCGCGAGCCCCAGCAGCTGGTGTCCGAGGCAAATCCCGAAGATGGGGATCGAGCCGTCGGCGAGCTCGCGGATAGCCCCGATGGCGTAGCTCACCGCGGCCGGGTCGCCGGGGCCGTTCGAGAGGAAGACGCCGTCGGGCTCCAGCTCCCGCACGCGCGCCGCCGGAGTCTCCGCCGGGACCACCGTCACCCGACAGTCGTGCTGCAAGAACAGCCGCAGGATGTTGCGCTTCATGCCGTAGTCGTACGCGACGACGTGGTAGCGCGCATCGGGCGACCCGGTGACGAACTCCCGCTTGATCGTCGCGCAGCTCGCGAGGTCGAGGCCGTTCATCGACGGGCTCGCGGCGAGCGCGGCCCGGATCTCGTCTGTGGGTTGGTCGCCCGGCGCGGCGACGCCGCGCATCGCGCCCTTGGAGCGGATGTGTCGTGTCAGCTGGCGTGTGTCCACGTCGGTGACGATGGGCACATGGGCGCCCGCGAGCCACTCCGCCAGGGGCCCGGTGGCGCGCCAGTTGGAAGGCTTGAGCGAGAGCTCCCGCACGACGACGCCGGCGACGCGCGGTTGATCGGACTCGACGTCCTCGGGGTTGATGCCGTAGTTCCCGATCATCGGTGCCGTCATCACGACGAGCTGGCCGAGGTAGGAGGGATCGGTGAAGACCTCCTGGTAGCCCGACAGGTTCGTCGTGAACACCACCTCGGCGTACGCGGGTTCGAAGGGGAAGGGCGCGGTTCCGGCGAACCAGGCGCCGTCCTCGAGCAGCACGTAGGCCGGGCGCGGACTAGGGATGGCTCGTCGGAGTCGGAGAGTTCGCCGGATGCGGCGCGGTCTGGAGCGGTAGGGGCGCCGGTTGGACGGGCGGCGCCGGGACGGCGCCCTGCAGCACCGAGCGCGGGGCGCCGCTTTGCGAGGACATGATCGCGAGCGTGAGCGCGAGGAACAGGAAGAGCCCTGCGCACCACCAGGTGACCTTGGTGAGGAGGGTGACCGCCTGCCGGCCGCCCATGAACATGTCCGTCCCCGCTCCGCCGCCCAGCGACGCCAGCCCGCCTCCCTGCCCCGCCTGGAGCAGCACGGCGGCGGCGAGGACGATGGCATCGGCGAGCAGCAGGATCAGCAGGAAGGTATACATCGCGTGGAGGAAATTACTTAGTCGGCGGGCGTCTGCACAAGTTGCGCCCACGCCTCGGGATCGAGCGAGGCGCCGCCTACCAGGACGCCGTCCAGCTCCCGCTCGGCCAGGAGCTCCGCAATGTTCTTCAGGTTCACGCTGCCCCCGTACAGCACCCGGACCCGGGAGGCCCCGCGGCCTCGCAGCCAGCCGCGGATCTCTCGGTGCACCGCGCCCGCGTCCTGCGGCGTCGCGTTCCGCCCCGTCCCGATCGCCCAGACCGGCTCGTAAGCCATGATCACGCGGGCGAGCGCCGCACCGTCGAGGCCGCCCACGGCGCCCGCGAGCTGCCGGTTCACGACCGCGAGCGTGTGACCCGCCTCGCGCTCGGCGAGCGTTTCCCCCACGCACAGGACGGGGACCAGGCCCGCGGCGAACGCGGCTGCCACCTTCTTCTTCGTGTCCTCATCGGTTTCACCGAAGAGGTGGCGCCGCTCCGAGTGCCCGACCAGGGTGGCTCGGGCGCCGGCCTGCACCGCGAGCGGAGCGGACACCGCCCCGGTGAAGGCGCCCTTCGGCTCCCAGTGGATGTCCTGGGCGCCGACCAGCAGGTCGGGCCGCTCCCGCGCCGCCTGGGCCGCCGCTTCGAGCGATACCGCGGGCGGGAAGAACCAGGCTTCGCGACCCTCGTGACGGTTGTAGCGCGACCGGAAGCTCTTGAAGTACGCTCGAGCGTCGTCGGGCCCGAGGTGCATCTTCCAATTGGCGGCGAAGAGGAGATCCCTCACGCGGCGTCGAGCGCGGCGACGCCGGGGAGCGTCTTCCCCTCCAGAAACTCGAGCGAGGCCCCGCCGCCCGTGGAGACGTGGGTGAATTTGTCCTCGAGGCCGCGCACCGCGGCGGCCGAATCACCCCCGCCCACCACGGTGACCACCCCTCGCTTTCCCGCCTCGATCATGGCCTCGGCGACGGCGCGGGTACCCTGGTCGAAGGGCGGTGTCTCGAACACCCCCATCGGCCCGTTCCAGAACACCGTCTTGGCGCGGAGGATGTACGCCCGGAACTCGAGACGCGTCGTCTGATCGATATCGAACATGGCGCAGTCGGTGGGAATGCGGTCGGAGGGGACCTCGCGCCGCTGGGCCGCGCGCGCCAGGCTCGGGGCAACCACGGCGCCGCGCGGGAGAATCAGCTTCGCGCCCCCCCGGGCGATCACGGCCTTCGCGAGGTCCATCTTGTCGCGCTCGACCAGCGATTGGCCGACCGGGAAATCGACCGCCAAGAAAAACGTGCTCGCCATCGCGCCGCCCACCAGGATCTGATCCACGCGCGGCAGCAGCGACTGGATCACGTCGATCTTGCCCGAGATCTTGGCCCCGCCGAGCACCGCCACGAAGGGCCGCTTGGGTTGCTGCAAGGCGTCGCCCAAGTAGCGGAGCTCGCGCTCCATGAGGAAGCCGGCCACGGCGGGCTTGAGCAAGTGCGCCACCGCTTCCGTCGAGGCGTGGGCGCGGTGCGCCGTGCCGAAAGCGTCGTCGACGTAGAAGTCGCCGAGCGCCGCGAACGTGCGGGCGAGCTCCGGATCGTTCGTTTCCTCACCCGGCCAGAAGCGGACGTTCTCGACCAGCGCCACGCCGCCCCGCGGCAGGCGGCGCGTGGCGGCGACGCCCGCGACGGGATCGGCGATGAACTCCACGGGCGTGCCGAGCAGCGTTTCGAGAGGCCGGATGACCTGTTGCAGCGAGAGTCCCGGGTCCGGGCCGCGCTTGGGGCGGCCTAAGTGCGACAACAGGACGACGCGCGCGCCCTTCTCGCGCAGATACTTGATGGTCGGGAGGGCGGCGCGGATGCGGGTGTCGGCGGCGACGCCGCCACCCTCGGCGAGCGGCACGTTGAAGTCGACCCGCACCAGCGCCCGCCTGCCCTCCAGCGCATCCGGGGGAAGATCCCCCAGGCTGCGCGCGCTCACCGTTGGGCGGCGAGATAAGCGAGCAGATCAAAGCACCGCGCGGAATACCCCATCTCGTTGTCGTACCACGACGATACGTGCACCAGCGTGCGGTCGATCACGTTCGTCGAGAGCGAGTCCACCACGCTCGAGTACAGGCTCCCGATGTAGTCGACGGACACGAGCGGCTCGTCGCTCACCTCGAGGATGCCCTTCAGCGCGCCCTGCGCCGCCTGCTTGAAGGCCGCGTTGACTTCCGCCACCGTGGTCGGTTTCTCGACGACGGCGGTGAGATCCACGAGGGAAACGTCGGGCGTGGGTACCCGCAGGGCGATGCCGTCGATCTTCCCCTTCACTTCGGGGATCACGAGGCTCGTGGCCTTGGCGGCGCCGGTCGTGGTCGGGATGATGCTCAACGCGGCCGCGCGCGCGCGCCGCAGGTCCTTGTGGGGCAGGTCGAGGATCTGCTGATCGTTGGTGTAGCTGTGGACCGTGGTCATGAAGCCCTGCCGGAACCCCCAGTTGTCCATGACGACCTTCACCACCGGCACAAGGCAGTTCGTCGTGCACGAAGCGTTCGAGAGGATGTGATGCTTCGCGGGGTCGTACTTCGTGTGGTTCACGCCCATCACGATCGTGATGTCCTCGCCCTTGGCCGGCGCGGAGATGACGACCTTCTTCGCTCCTGCGGCGAGGTGCTTGCAGGCCGACTCGCGGTCGGTGAAGCGGCCGGTGCTCTCGAGCACGAGGTCGACACCGAGCTCGCGCCACGGCAGCTTCTCCGGCTCCTTGATGGCGGTGACCCGGATCGGCCGCCCGTTCACGACCAAGCCATCGTCCCGGACCTCCACCGTGCCGGGGAAGCGGCCATGCACCGAGTCGTACTTGAGGAGGTGGGCCAGCGTGGGGGGGTCGGTGATGTCGTTCACGGCCGCGAATTCCACCACGCTCTGCTTCATCATGACCGCGGCGCGCAGCACGTTCCTGCCGATGCGACCGAACCCGTTGATCCCAACCCGTACCGCCATGCGTGTCTCCTTTATGAGAGGAAGTCCGGAATGATGGCCCGCCCGAACGTGACGGCGACGATGGCCTGCGCGCCCGCGGCCTCTAAGGCGAGGGCGGCCGCCGCCAGCGTCGCACCCGTCGTGAAGACGTCGTCCACGAGAACGAACGTGGAAGTGCGAAGTGAGAAGGCGGAACGGTTCCGCATTGCGAAGGCCCCCGCCACGTTCGCTAGCCGCGCGGCCGGTGTCAACGTGGTCTGGGTCGCGGTCTCCCGCGTCCGGACGAGCAGCTCGCGCACGGGGTACCGCCAGCGCCGCGCCAGGGCGTGGGCGAGCAACGCGCTCTGGTTGTAGCCGCGGATGCGCCAGCGCCGCGCCCCGAGCGGCACGGGCACGAGGGCCGCCCCCGCCCCGCCGAGGGGGAGGGGGAGGGGGAGGGGGAGGGTCGGACGCAGGCGCGCCACCGCCGCGGCGAGGTCTGCGGCGATTCGGGGCAGGCCGCCGTACTTGAGGGCGTGCACCGCGCGGCGCGCAGCCCCGTCGAGCCAGACGGCCGAGCGCACCTGCCGCAGGGCGGCGGGCCAGTCGCGGCAGACGCGACAGCGCCCGAACAGCGGCTCAGGCTGCCCGCAGCGCTCGCACCAGGGCGGTACGACGGGCCGCCAGCGGTGGCGGCATAGCGGGCAGACGAAATCGCGGGAGCGCTCGAGCGGCAGCAGGGCGTGACACAGCACGCACTCGGCCGGGAACAGCAGCTGCTCGAGTGCGTTAGGCACGGAGCGCACGCGCGAGCGCGGCGCCCATCACCTCTTTCGGCGCCTGCGTCTCCGGAAAGAAACGCGCGAAGGCCGCGACGCCTTGCTGCAGCAGCATCTCGCGCCCGTCCCGCGCCGCGACCCCCGCGTCCCGCAGGGCGCGCACCCAACGGGTTTCTCCCGGGGCGTACACTAGGTCCAACGCGGCGCGCAGCCGCTGCGCCTTGGCGGGATCGAGCGGCAGCGGGTCGGCGTCCTTGAGGCCGAGGGGCGTGGCGTTGATGGCGACCTCGGAGAGCAGGGCTCCGTGGGCGGCCTGCGCCCGGGCCCCGCGGCTCGTCGCCCACTCTGCGAAAGCCCCCGCACGCGCCGTGTCACGCGACAGCACGTGGAGCTCGGCGCGCGCCTGGGCGGCGGCCACCGCCACGGCGCGCGCCGCGCCGCCCGTGCCGATCAGCAGCCAGCGATCGGCGCCATCGGCGCCGAGCTGCTTGAGCGACGCGAGGACGCCCGCCACGTCGGTGTTGTCTCCCACCAGCGCTCCTTGCTCGGTCCAGAACGTATTGCAGGCGCCGACGCGGGCGCACAGATCCGTTTTCCGCGCGAGGCATCGTTCCGCTGCCTCCTTGTGCGGCAGCGTGACGTTCCCCGCCCCGCCCACGGCGGCACAGGCCGACAGCAGCCCCGGCAGCGCGGCCCCGGAGCACCGCAGCGCGACGTACACGGCGTCGAGCCCGAGGGCCCGGAACGCGGCGTTGTGCATCGCGGGGGAGAGCGAGTGCTCGACGGGGTCCCCGAGCACCGCCAACAGACGGGTCTTAGCGCTGATCTCCACGGCCCGCTTCCGTCACGATCCGATCCACCGCCGCGGCGACGAGCGTCGTCAGCTCGGCGCAGGTATCGCGGTACACCGCGAGGTCGCCGCCGAAGGGATCGCTGACCTCGGCCGCGTCGCCGCCGCGGCCGGCGTACTCCCCGAGCACGAACACGCGTCCCTCGCCGCCCAGCTCATCCACCCGGGCGCGGTGGTGGCGCGCCATGGTCAGGATGAGATCGGACTGCTCGACCAGATCACGGGTGAGCAGACGGGCACGATGGGCGGAGAGATCGAGCCCCTGCTCCAGGCCGACGAGGTAGGCGCCCTCCGACACGGGAGCGCCGTCCCACGCCCCGGTGCCGGCCGAGGATACCTCGATGCCCTCGGCACCGCGCTCGCCGAGGGCGCGCTGCATCAGGGCGGCCGCGAGCGGGCTGCGGCAGATGTTGCCGGTGCAGACGAGCAGGATTTTCTTCATCGGGTCATGGCGCGAGCCGCCCCACCGCGCGCCGCAGCTGTGCCACCGTCAGGGCACCCTCCCGCACCAGGCGCGGGGCCGGTCGCGTGCAGTCAACCACGGTAGACGGAGGGGAGTTCCCCAGCACCCCGCCGTCCAAGACCAGCAGCACGCCGGCGGTGACCGCCGGCGCGAAGTCGCGCACGATCGCGGCCGCGCCCGGCGCCGGCGGCATGCCGGGGCGGTTAGCCGACGTGGACGTGAGCGGCTCGCCCAGCGCGGCCACGAGCCGCGCCGTCCCGCGATGTGAGGTCCACCGCACCGCGATGCCGCCCTCGGGCCCGCGCAGCTGGTCGGGCAGCCGTCCTCCGCCTCCAGGCAGCACCAGGGTGAGCGGGCCGGGCCAGAAGGCGCGGGCCAGGGCGTGCGCCGCTTCGCTGAAGGCGAGTCCCTGCGCCTCCGCCATGGCGCGGTCGCTCACCAGCAAGAGGAACGGCTTGTCGGACCGCCGGCCTTTGAGCCGGGCGAGGGCCTGCACGTCGGGGAGCACGGCGCGCGACCCGAAGCCGTACACGGTCTCGGTCGGGTAGGCGATCAGCCCGGCGGCGCGGAGATGGGATACGATGGCAGGGAGCGCGGCGTCGATCTCTCCCTCCCGCGCGAACGGCACCGGGTTCACGAGAGCTCACGCGCCAGCGCCTCGGCGATCCGGAAGTCGTCGCTCGTGGTGACCTTCACGTTGTGCGCCGAGTCGGCCACTACTTCGAGCGGGAAGCCGGCCCGCTCGCACAGCTCCGCGTCGTCGGTCGGGGGCGGGTCGCCGTTCGTGAGCTGTGCATAGGCGCGCTCGAGCATCGGGCGGGGGAAGCCCTGCGGCGTCTGCGCCCGCCAGAGACGCTCTCGCGGGACGGTTCTTACGAGACGATTTCCCTCAACGACTTCCTTCAGCGTGTCGCTCAGGGGCACCGCGGCGACGGCGCCCACACCCGCCCGGGCGCGGGCGATGACCTCGTCGATCGTCTCACGGCCGACGAACGGGCGCGCGGCGTCGTGCACCAACACGACGCGCGCGTCGCTTCCCAGCACCGCGAGCGCCGCCCGCACCGAGTCGCTGCGCGTGGCGCCGCCCGTCACGAGCGCGAGCCGCTCGCCACGTAGCGTGCCGAGCCAGTCGGGCGGCCGCTCGGCGAACCCCGCGGGGAGCGCCACCACCACCTGGCCGACATCGGGATGCGACGTGAAAGGCCGCAGCGCGCGCAGCAGCATCGGGACGCCGAAGATGGAGCGGAACTGCTTCGGTTCACCGGGGCCGGCGCGCACGCTGGCGCCGGCGGCGACCACGATTACCCCGACGTCAGGCGGCGAGCCGACTGGCGAGCTCACCGATCCCTGCCATGCCCACGATCTCCATCCCCTCGGCGGCGACCCGCGAACGTGCCGAGACGAACGCCCGCCGGAAGCCCTGGCGCGCCGCCTCCAGCAACCGCCGCTCCACCGCGGCCACGGGACGGATCTCCCCGCCCAGACCGACCTCGCCAAGAAACAGCGCGTCCGCCGGGACCGGGCGGTCCCGCACGCTCGAGACCAGCGCCGCCATGACCGCGAGGTCGGTCGACGGCTCGATCAGCCGCACGCCGCCCGTCACGTTGACGAACACATCCAGGTTGCCGAACGGCAAGTCACCGCGCCGCTCCAGCACGGCGAGCAACAGGGCCAGGCGCCGGTGGTCGAGGCCCGTCGCCACCCGCTGCGGCGTGCCGAACCCGGCCTTGGTCGCGAGCGCCTGGATCTCGACCAGCATCGGGCGCGTACCCTCCATCAGCGCCGTCACTGCCGATCCCGAGAGGCCGGTGACGCGGGCCCCCAGGAATGCCGCCGCGGGGTCGGGCACGGGCTCGAGGCCGGCGCCCGTCATGCGGAACACGCCCACCTCGTCCACGGAGCCGAAGCGATTCTTCACCGCGCGCAGGATGCGATGGTCGAGGCTGCTCTCGCCCTCGAAGTAGAGGACGGTGTCCACGATGTGCTCGAGCGTGCGCGGCCCCGCGATCCCGCCGCCCTTGGTGACGTGACCCACGAGCAGCACCGCGGGCCCGGACTCCTTCGCGAACCGCATGAGCCGCGCGGCACATTCGCGTACCTGGCCGACGTTGCCGGGCGCACCCTCGAGCGCCTCCGTGTAGCTCGTCTGGATCGAGTCCACGAACAGCACGCGGGCACCCACGGCGGTGGCGTGGTGAACGATCGCCTCGAGCCGCGTCTCGCCGAGCACGGTGACGCGACCGGCGTCGTCCGCCCCCCCCAGGCGGTCGGCCCGCAGGCGGATCTGCTCGGGCGACTCCTCGCCCGAGACGTACAGCGTGGGGACGCCGGCGGCCTCGAGCCGGGCGGCGCACTGCAGCAGCAGGGTAGATTTCCCGATCCCCGGCTCGCCGCCCACCAGCACGACCGAGCCGGGGACGATTCCTCCACCCAAAACGAAGTCAAACTCGGGCAGGCCGGTGCGCCAGCGGCCCACTTCCCCGCCCCGCACGTCGGTCAGGCGGACGGGCGGACGGCCGGTCACATCAAGCGAGCGCCTGGCCGCCCGCCCGCCCGCCCGCCCAATCGGCTCTTCGACCAAGGTGTTCCACGCGCCGCAGCCTTCACAGCGCCCCGCCCATTTCGGCTGCTCGGGGCCGCACTCGCCGCACCGGAACACGGAGCGGGCTTTAGCCGCAACTGCGCGGCTCGGAGGGGGGGGGGGCTTCCCGCGGTGAATAGTTGTCGAAGCGGGTGTACTCTTTTTTGAAGAACAACTTCACGGTCCCGGTGGGGCCGTTGCGCTGCTTCCCGACCGACAGCTCCGCCAGCCCCTCGATGCTTTCATTGGTCTTCGGATCCACGGGGCCGTCGTAGAACTCCTGGCGGAAGATGAAGCAGACGACATCGGCGTCCTGCTCGATCGCCCCGGACTCGCGCAGGTCGGAGAGCTGCGGGCGCCGGTGCTCCCCGCCGCGCTGCTCGGGGGCCCGCGACAGCTGCGACAGCGCCACCACGGGGATGTCGAGCTCTTTGGCGAGCGCCTTGAGGCCGCGCGAGATGTAGGAGATCTCCTGCTGGCGGCTCTCCGCGTCAGTGGGGCCCTGCATCAGCTGCAGGTAGTCGACCACGATCATGGCGATGTTGTGCTCCGCCTTGAGCCGCCGGGCCTTGGAGCGCATCGCCAGGGGCGTGATGGCGGCGGAGTCGTCGATCCAGATCGGCGCGGTGCCGAGCAACCCCGCGGCGCGGGCCAGCTTGGGGTAGTCGTCGTCCCGCAGCTGCCCGCGACGCAGGCGCTGCGCGTCCACCAGGCCTTCGGAGCACAGCAGCCGCTGCACCAGCTGATCCTTCGACATCTCGAGCGAGAAGATCCCCACCCCCACGCCGTGCTCGATGGCGGCGTGCTGCACCACGTTCAGGATGAACGCCGTCTTGCCCATCGACGGCCGCGCCGCCAGGATGACGAGGTCCGCCTTCTGGAACCCCGCCGTCAGGCGGTCCAGGTCGGTGAAGCCGCTGGGGACTCCGGTCACCGCCCCGTGGCCGCTCTGGAGCTGTTCGATCCGCTCCATCGTCGGCCAGATGAGCTCCTTGAGGCGGATGAATTCCTCGGTGCGCCGCAGCTGCGCGACCTGGAAGATCCGGTGCTCGGCGTTGTCCAACACTTCGCCCGGCAGGCCCCGTCCCTCGTAGGCCTCCTGGGCGATCCCCGTGGCCGCCTCAATCAGGCGGCGCAGCAGCGCCTTGTCGCGTACGATGCGGGCGTGGTACTCGATGTTCGCGGCGGTCGGCACGACGTCGATCAGCGAGCCCAGATATTCCATGCCGCCGGCGCGATCCAGGTCGCCGCGTTTGCTCAGCTCCTCGCGCAGGGTGACCGGATCGATCACGTCGCCGCGCTCGGTCAGGGCCGTCATCGCTCGGTACAGCAGGCGGTGGCCCTCGCGGTAGAACATGGTGTCGTCGAGCAGCTCGGCGGCCTTGAGGGCCGCGTCCTGGTCGAGCAGCATGGCGCCGAGCACCGCTTGCTCGGCCTCGTTGCTCCACGGGGCCTGGCGGCCCGCGTACTCGCGCTCAGTCGAGGAGGCGGCGGGCGATACGGACGTCATCCCAGGTCGGTCGCTTCCAGTTGGGGTTCCGCAGCAGGGCGGCTGGATGATAAGTAACGATGACGGGAGTCCCGCGGAACCGGTGCACCTGGTTGCGCAGCGACGCGAGGGACTGCTTCGTGTCGAGCAAGGTCTGCGCTGCCGTGCCTCCCATCGCGAGGATCACCTTCGGCTTGAGGAGGTCGAGCTGGCGGTGCAGGTATGGCAGGCAAGACGCGATCTCGTCGTACTGCGGCTGGCGGTTCTCGGGGGGCCGGCACTTCACGACGTTGCAGATGAAGACCCGCTGCCGCGGCAGCTCGATCGCGGCGAGAATCTTGTCCAGCAGCTCGCCCGCCCGTCCGACGAACGGCCGGCCCGTTTCGTCTTCCACCCGTCCGGGTCCTTCACCCACCACCACGAGCCGTGCGTCGTCCGGTCCCTCGCCGGGGACGGTGTGCGTGCGGCCTTCGCACAAGCGGCACTTCGTGCACGTCGCGACCAGGGAAGCGAGCGCCTGGAGCGAGCCAGCTTGGGATACCGGGTCGGCGGTGAAGAGATCGCCGGAGGGGGGATCGTAGGAGAGGCCCGGGGGTGGTAAATCGGCGGTAGGGCGGTCCGGCGGTTGGGCGGTCGGTAGGGGGGCCTGCACGTTGGCGCTTTCGACCGCCAGACCGCCTGGCCGCCTGACCGCCCCATCCGGCTGCACGGGCGCGGGGTCGCGAATCACCACGTCCCCGCCGAGCAGTCGCTGCTGTTCCAGGTATTCCCGCGCCAGAGCTCGCCCGTCGCTCACGACAGCGTTTGCTCCACCTCGTCGAGGATTCGTTCCGCCACGTCCCGTTTCGACAAGAGCGGCAGCTCTGCGGCCGCGCCGCTCTTCCGCACGATCGTCACGCGATTGGTGGCGACCTCGAACCCCGCGCCGGGCTCGAGCGCGTCGTTCAAGATGACCAAATCGAGCGCCTTATCTTGCAGCTTCCGGCGCGCCTGCGCAACGCCGTCGCCGCCGGCGGCGAGCGCGAACCCCACCACCAGGCAGCGCGGCGGTCGCTCGAGGGACCCCAGGATGTCGGGGGTGGCCTCGAGCGTCACGGTGAGGTCGCCGGCGGCGCGCTCGCGCTTGGTCGCGGCGGGTACGGCGGGCCGGTAGTCGGCCGGTGCCGCGGCCATGAGGAGGACGTCGGCCCGACCGACGAGCGCCTGCACGGCGCGCTGCATCTCGGCCGTGGTCTCGACGCGATGCGTCGTGGCGCCGGCGGGGATGGGCAGCTCGGTCGGGCCGGCGACAAGCACCACCTCCGCTCCGCGCGCCAGGGCCGCTTCCGCGAGGGCGTACCCCATGCGCCCGCTCGACGGATTGGTGATTACGCGCACGGGATCGAGATGTTCCCGCGTCGGGCCCGCCGTCACGAGGACCGTCTTGCCCCTGAGCCGGCTCTCCGGCGCGAGCAGGCGTACGGCCGCGGCGAGGATGGTCTCGGGC
>WNGR01002792.1_pt1 | contig 25746 bp, 21 predicted proteins | sample 5407581 | NCBI WGS metagenome assembly WNGR01 (sample SAMN13153383, study PRJNA577476) | soil metagenome | isolation source: 80 cm soil or saprolite under Garry oak tree replicate 2 | place: USA:California | collected 2016-06-15
CAGGCCGGGCGGCTGGACAGGATCTCGGTGCGGACCGTGGCGCCGCGGCGCACCGGTGTCAGGCCCCGGACGGCCGAGAGCGCGGCATGCTCCGTCTGGCTGGTGCCGAAGCGCAGCCCGACCTCGGCGCTGGCCCGGCCCGCGATGACGTTGGCCCTGGTGCCGCCGCTGACCCGGCCGATGTTCCAGCCGAGATCGGCAGCCCGGGGGAGCGCGTCACGCAGCCGCACCAGCTGGTCAAGCAGCTCGTCGATGGCCGAGACGCCGGCGCCGGCGATGATGCCGGCGTGGCCCTCCCGGCCGTGCACCTCGATCCTGACCCGGGCCACGCCGCGGCGGCCGGTCTTCAGGCCGCCGTCGGGATGCGGCGGCTCCAGGCCGACCACCGCGCCCGCGCCCGCGGCCGCGGCCATGACCGCGGTGCGGCCGTGCGGGCTTGAGACCTCCTCGTCGGCCACCAGAACGACCTGGGCCGGCTGCGCGAGCGCCAGGCCGCAGCCGGCCAGCAGCTCGAACGCGAGTTCCAGCGCGACGATCGCGCCCTTCATGTCCAGCACCCCGGGCCCGGTGGCCACCGGGCCGTTCACCGTGAACGGGTGGCTGGCCAGCCAGCCTGCCTCCCACACGGTGTCGTAATGGCCGACGTGGAGAAGGTGCCCGCCGGCCTGGCCGCGGCCGGATGCGCGGGCGTGGCGGGCGAGGGCAGGGCGGGCGAGGGCGGGTGGGGCGAGGGCGGGGTGGGCGAGGGCGGGTGGGGCGAGGGCGGGGTGGGCGGGGAAACTGGCCCGCAGCTGGTCGCCGGCGTCGCCGGGCATCACCTCGACCATCCCGCCCAGCTGGGTCAGGCGGCTGGCCAGCACGTCCCGCAGAATGGCCAGCCGCGGCACGTCCCCGGACGGGGACTCCAGCTCCACCAGCCGGGCGAGGCGCGCCGTGGCGGCGGTCAGCGCCGCCTCGCTGCCGCGGCGCAGCGCGCGCAGGGCCGCGGGCGGCACCCGGCCCGGGGCCAGCCGGCTCACCCGGCCGGGGCCGCGGGCTGCAGCCGGCCGCGATCCAGCAGGGCGGCGAAGTCGGCCGGGGCGATGTTGCCGCCCGACAGGACGACCGCGATCCTGCGCCCGGCCCCCGGCACCACCCCGGCCAGCAGGGCGGCCAGCGGCACGGCGCCGCTCGGCTCGACCACCACCTTGAGCCGGGAAAAGCAGAACCGCATGGCCTCGATGATCTCGGCGTCGTCCACGGTAACGACGCCATCGAGCAGCCGCCGGTTGACCGCGAAGGTCCGCTCCCCGGGCGCAGACGCCAGCAGCCCGTCGGCGATCGTGTGCACCGTGTCCAGCCTGACCCGCCGGCCGGCCCGCATCGACCGGGCGGTGTCGTCCGCGCCGGACGGCTCCACGCCGATGACCTCGGTGCCAGGAAGCAGCGTCTTGACGGCCGTCGCGACACCCGCCGCGAGCCCGCCGCCGCCCACCGGCAGCAGCACCAGGTCCAGCTCGCCGGCCTGCTCGGCCAGCTCGATGCCCAGGGTCCCCTGGCCGGCCATCACGTCGTAGTCATCGAAGGGAGCGATCACCGTCAGTGACCTCTCCTCGGCCAGGGCGGCGGCCACCGCCTCCCGCTCCTCCCGGCGCGGGTCGTAGCGGCGGATCTCGGCGCCATAGCCCTCGATCGCGGCCAGCTTGGCCGGCGAGCCTGTCTCCGGCACCACCACCGCCGCGTGGATGCCCAGCGTCGCGGCGGCCAGCGCGACCGCGCCGCCGTGGTTGCCCGACGAGTACGCGACCACCCCCCTGGCCCGCTCGTCGGCGCTGAGCAGCGAAAGGCGGTTGTACGCGCCGCGGAACTTGAAGGACCCGCCCCGCTGGAACAGCTCCGCCTTGAGGCGGACCGTGGCACCGGATCTGGCGTTCAGGGTAGTGGACCTGAGCAGGGGGGTGCGGTGGACGACGCCCGCCAGCCGGGCTGCGGCGGCCTGGACCCGGTCAAAGGTGAGACCCTGCGCGGCGCCGTCCGGCGTGCTGGTCACCGCTTCCCGTCCCTTCCCAGCCCTTCGCCTGCGGCCCCGCCGGCCCTGGAGACCAGCTCTCGGGTGGCCGTGAGCTGAAATGTTGGTCGTCACGCCAAACGATAAGTCAACGGCGCCTTCCGGGGTTCCGGGGGTTCTGGGGCCCCTGGGCGCCTCCGGGCCGCGCGGCAGGCCCTGCGGGTCGGGGATTCAGCGCCGGGCTGAGCCCCGGAATGGTCCCTGGGCGGGGGCTCCGCAGCCGCCTGCGCGCCGGGCGGCGCGACCAGAAGGGGAGCGAGCAGGCGCAGTGGAAACAGCGGACATGCCGGCCTGACGTAGGCTTTCCCGCATGGCAACGGACCCTGCGGGCGAAATCTCGGAACTGTCATCGAAACTCGCCAGTGTCGAAGCTGTCCTTGGCCCGGACGCCATGCGGAAGGAAGCCGATGGTCTGCGGGAGCGGGCCGGGGAGCCTGGGCTGTGGGAAGACAAGGAGCAGGGCCAGGCGATTACCCGCAGGCTTTCCTACCTGGACGGCGAGCTGGCCAGGCTGGAAGGGCTGCACCGCCGCCTCGAGGACACCAAGGTGCTGTTCGAGCTGGCCGAGAGAGAGCACGATGAGGCGGCCCGCGAGGAGGCCGCGCGCGATCTGGCCACGCTCCGCAAGGAGATCGACCAGCTGGAGATCAGGACGCTGCTGTCCGGCGAGTATGACGCGCGCGAGGCGCTGATCACCATCAACGCGCAGGCCGGCGGGGCCGACGCCGCCGACTGGGCGGAGGGGCTGCGGCGGATCTACCTGCGCTGGGCCGAGCGGCACGGCTACCCGACCGAGATCTACGACACCTCGTACGCGGAAGAGGCGGGCATCAAGTCGACCACGTTCGCGGTGAAGGCCCCCTACGCCTACGGCACGCTGCGCGGCGAGCACGGCACGCACCGGATGGTCCGCATCTCCAAGTACGACAACCAGGGCCGCAGGCAGACCTCCTTCGCCGGCGTGGACGTGATCCCGGTCGTCCAGCAGGCCGATCACATCGAGGTCCCTGAGGACGAGATCCGGGTGGACGTGTTCCGGTCCAGCGGCCCGGGCGGCCAGGGGGTCAACACCACCGACTCCGCGGTCCGGATCACCCACCTGCCGACCGGGATCGTGGTCTCCTGCCAGAACGAGCGCAGCCAGATCCAGAACCGCGCCAGCGCCATGGCGGTGCTGCAGGCGAAGCTGCTCGAGCGCAAGCGGGAGGAGCAGCAGGCGAAGATGGCGGAGCTGCGCGGCGATCACGCGGGCAGCTGGGGCACCCAGATCCGCAACTACGTACTCCACCCATACCAGAACATAAAGGACCTGCGGACCGGGGTGGAGACCGGGAACACGGCGGCGGTGATGGACGGCGAGATCGATGATTTCATCGAGGCCGAGATCCGCTGGCTCAGGACCCAGGGCCTTTAACGCTACGGCCGCTTGCGGGTCACGGCGGCTCACCGGCCGGTCCGGCCAGGGGCGCTGACCAGGCGCGCCCCTGCGTGAGACTCAGTGCGCGAGGTGCATGGCCAGCATCAGCAGCAGCGCGATCAGCGCCACGGCCAGCAGCGGCAGGGTCATGTAGGGCCCGGAATGGTGGTGGTGCATGCGGGCCCGCGCCGCGTGGCAGACCGGGCACCGGCCTTCGGCGACCGGCCCGGCGCACTGGGCACAGATCAGGTGCTCGCAGCTCATCTAAGTCCCTCCGGGCCGGAGCCTACCCGGTCACTTACTTCGACGATGTTGGACGTTCCAACCCAGTTTCCCCCCTAGACTGTCCTGTGGCCAAACTGGGGCGCGATTGGCGCCATGGCAGGCAGTCCGCAACTCGTCGAACGCGTGTGATGGGCCAGTGATCCACTTCGATAACGTCACCAAGACGTACCCCAATCAGGGCCGTCCAGCCCTGGAGAACGTCAACCTCGACGTCGAGAAGGGTGAATTCGTGTTCCTGGTCGGGCCGTCGGGGTCCGGCAAGTCCACTTTCCTGCGTCTGGTGCTGAAGGAGGAGCGGCCGACCGAAGGCAGGATCCACGTTGCTGGCCGGGACCTTGCCCGCCTCACCAACTGGAAGGTGCCGCACCTGCGCCGCAGGATCGGCTGTGTTTTCCAGGATTTCCGGCTGCTGCCCAGCAAGAACGTGTACCAGAACATCGCCTTCGCGCTCGAGGTCATCGGCAAGCCGCGGCGCTTCATCCGCAAGGTCGTGCCCGAGGTGATCGATCTCGTCGGCCTGGAGGGCAAGCGGGACCGGATGCCCGATGAGCTGTCCGGAGGCGAGCAGCAGCGGGTGGCGATGGCACGGGCGTTCGTGAACAGGCCGATGATCTTGCTGGCCGACGAGCCGACAGGGAACATCGACCCGGCGACGTCGATCGGGATCATGAAAGTGCTCGACCGTATCAACCGGACTGGCACCACGGTCGTCATGGCCACGCACGATGCTGCGATCGTGGACTCCATGCGCAAGCGCGTCATCGAGCTCGAATACGGCAAGGTGGTGCGCGACCAGTCGCGTGGTGTCTACGGCCAGGCCTACTGACCGGCCGGGGGCCCGACTACCGAGGGATCAGCGAACATGCGCGCGCAGTTTGTCTTTCATGAGGTGTGGATCGGCCTCAGGCGGAACCTGACCATGACGGTCGCCCTGGTGGTGGTGGTCGCGATCAGCCTGTCCCTGCTCGGTACCGGGTTGCTGTTCGTGAAGCAGGTCAACGACACCAGGACCTTCTGGCAGGGCCGGGTCCAGCTCTCCGTGTACCTGTGCACCAAGATCAGCTCCAGCCCGCAGTGCACGAAGAACGGGCCGACCACGGCGGCGGAGATGTCGCAGCTGCGCCAGGAGCTGACCGCGATGCCGCAGGTCTCCCAGGTCACGTACGAGTCCCAGGCCACGGCCTACCAGCAGTTCAAGTCCGAGTTCCCTTCGATGGTGAACTCGGTCAGCCTGGGCGATATCCCCGACTCCTTCGAGGTGAAGCTCAGGAACACGCAGGCGGACGCCACGGTCGTGGCCGAGACCGTCAACGGCGCGCCAGGGGTGGACCAGATCGTCGACAACTCCGCGATCCTGAACAAGTTCTACAAGCTGCTCAACGGGGCCAGGAACGCTGTCGTGATCATCGCGATCATCCTGATCATCGCGGCCATCCTGCTGGTCGCCAACACCATCCGGCTGTCGGCGTTCAGCCGCCGCAGGGAAACCAGCATCATGCGCCTGGTCGGCGCGTCCAACTTCTACGTGCAGCTGCCCTTCCTGGTGGAAGGCGTGATCGCCGGCCTGTTCGGCTGGCTGGTGGCCTCGGGCCTGCTGATCGTCGTGAAGTCGCTGTTCCTTGACGCGATGCAGCAGTACTTCCCGTTCAATGTGCAGCTGAGCACCACCGACCTGATCGAGGTCATTATCCTGGCGATGATCCTCGGCGTGCTGCTGACCGGCGCCACGTCGTTCCTCACGTTGCGGCGTTACCTGCGCGTCTAACGCCCCGGGGAAGGAATGTGACTTCCGAGAAGGGCACGAAGGTCATCGCCAGGAACCGGCGAGCCAGGCACGACTACCACATCGAGGACGTGGTCGAGGCGGGCCTGGTGCTCACCGGTACCGAGGTGAAGTCGCTGCGCGCGGGACGGGCATCGCTTTCCGACGGGTTCGGCCAGATCACCGACCATGAGGCCTGGCTGCACAACGTGCACATACCCGAGTACACCCAGGGGACCTGGACCAACCACGAGCCGCGCCGGACCCGTAAGATGCTCATGCACCGCAAAGAGATCGACAAGCTGGCCGCGGCGACGGCGGAGCGCGGCTTGACCCTCGTCCCGCTTTCGCTGTACTTCAAGGACGGGAAGGCCAAGGTCGAACTCGCCCTGGCCCGCGGCAAGCGGACTTACGATAAGCGCCATGACCTGGCGCGCAGGGATGCTGCCAGAGAGGTTGATCGTGCCCTGCGGCGGCGAAGGTAGCGGAGTGTGTGGCGATGGTCCGCACACATAGCCGCGGCGCGCACGCAGGCAAGCCTGCCCCGCTGAGAGGGGGGCCGGTCAGGGGGACCCGGGCTAGGGGAGCCCGGGCCGGTACCAGACGAGTCGGGGAAATACGGGTGAGAGGGGTTCGTCTCCGCTCCACGCGGGGACGGGTAATAGCTGCGGCGGGGGCGACCGTGGTACTGCTGGCCGGCCTGGCTCTCGGCTGGGCGTCGCCCGAGCCGTCGCCCGAGCCGACCGTTCAGTCGTTCCTGCTCGCCTGGGAGAACGGTGACTATACGGTCGCGGCCGCGCTGACCACCGGTGCTCCCGCGGTAGCGGTCGCCGCGGCCCTGCAGAGCGCTTATCAGCAGCTGGGCGCGGCCGACCTGTCTCTCGGCATGGCGAGCATCTCGCAGCTGGGCGACACGGCTGATGCGCACTTCAACGCGTCGGTCGACCTCGGCCGGGGCGGCCTGCCCTGGAACTACCAGGGTTCCTTCGCGCTGCGCCGGGTGGGCGGCGGCTGGAAGGTGGTGTGGCGCCCGTCCGTCATCGTGCCCGGGCTCCGGCCCGGGCTCCGCCTCGCCGTGCTCTCCACCATGCCGCCGCGGGCGCAGTTGCTCGACGCGGAGGGAACGCCGCTCGCGCCCCGGTCCCCTGTCTACACCGTCGGCGTGGTTCCCGGCCGGCTGACGGACCTGGCGCTGACCGCGAACCGCCTGGCCAGGGCGACCGGGCTGGACGCGAACGAGATATTCAACTGGATCGCCGAGGCGCCCTCGGCCCAGTTCCTCGAGCTGCTCCGGCTCAGCCCGGCGGAGTACCAGGCGCTGCGGCCCAGGCTGGCCCGGACGCCGGGGCTGATCATCAGGCCGGGACGGTCGCGGCTCTTCAACAGCATAGCCGCGTCGGTGTCCGGCTCGGTCGGCACTGAAACGGCCAGGGTGCTGAAGCAGGAAGGGGCGCCCTACCGGCCGGGCACCACGGTGGGGCTGTCCGGGCTGCAGCAGGCGTTCCAGCGCCTGCTGGTCGGCACGTCCACGACGGAGATCGTCGAGGAGAACGCGGCCGGCCAGGTGATGACCGTGCTGAAGCTCTGGCCCGGGCGGGGCGGCACGGACGTGCGCACCACGATCAACGCGAAGGTGCAGCTCGCGGCCGATCGTGCGGTGAACTCGCTGCCCGAGTCGGCGGCGATCGTCGCGATCGACCCGGCCACCGGGCACGTGCTGGCCGTGGCGCAGCACAACGCCGCCGGCAGGCCCGCGGTATCCGCCCTGACCGGCAGATACCAGCCTGGCCAGGCGTTCACCATCGTCTCGACCGCGGCGCTGCTGAGCTCCGGTCTCGGGCTGAACACCCCAATCCCCTGCGGCGTGTCGAACGCCGTGGGCGGTGAGAACTTCACGAACAATCCACCCGAGCCAAACCTGGGCACGTTCCGTACCGATTTCGCGGACGCATGCGGCACGGCGTTCGCGGGCCTGTCGCTGCGGCTGAACGCCAAGGAGCTGCAGTCAGCCGCCACCAATTTCGGCCTCGGCGCGTCCTGGCAGCTGCCGGTCCCCTCCTTCACCGGGACCATGCAGGCCCCCGCCAACCAGGCCGAGCTGGCCGAAGAGACCATCGGGTACGGAAGCGTGCTGGTCAGCCCCCTGGACATGGCCCTCGCCGCGGCAGTGGTCCAGTCGGGGACCTGGCATCCGCCCTCGCTGGTGACCAGCCCGCCCGATCCGGGACTGAGCCCCAGGGTTCCGTTGGGGGCCCAGGTCGTTTCCTCCTTGCGGACACTGATGCGATCGACGGTGACCACGGGCGCGGGCCACGCGGCCAGCATCGGCACCGCGCCGGTCTACGGGCAGGTGGGCAGCGCTCCGCTGCGACATGACGGGCCGGGCAACTGGTGCTCGTGGTTCGTCGGGTTCCGGGGGAATGTGGCCTTCGCAGTGCTCGAGCTGACCAAGTCCGCCCGTGACTCAGCGGCGCCGCTGGCGGGTCAGTTCCTCCGAGGGCTGCAGGCAGGATCATGACCGCATCGTTGCTTCCATTTTGATTACACGGAGCAACCAAGCCGATGCTTCGGGGCGTCTTACCAAGTGACTGGGGTGCCGCTTGGGGGGTTGCGGCCCAGTCACTGTGATGAGAACCGGGCCTCATCTCGGGGGAGGCCCGGGCGTTTATGACCGGCCCCGACCCTGCCGGTCGACCCCCGTGGGCGCGATTTCGGCCACCGCCAGCGCCCACGGGGGTTTCTCATCACCGCTCGGGGATGCCCGATGGGAGACCGCGCTGCGGAAGGCCCGTCGGGCATTCTGCGGTCCTAGCCCGGCCGGTGCGAGCTCAGCCGGGGCCGCGCCTCCCCGTCTCTCTGGCCGCCGTCAGCTGCCGCGTCCGAGCGCGATCAGCACCACCAGAACGACCGTGGCCACGGCGAGGAGGCCATGGCCGATGACGAGTGTCACCGGCAGGTGCCGTTCGGGCGGGGCGTCGGCGCTGCTGCTCGCCTTGGCCGCGTCGCTCACCGGAACGGGTGCCGACCTGGTCTTGTACGCCCGGTACACCCCGATCCAGCGGGTCAGCATGGTGAAGCCGAGGACCGCGACGACGCCGAGGATTGAGGCGGAGGTGACGGCCAGCCGCGGGGTGCCTGCGAGCAGGTACGCGATCCACACGGTCAGGCCACCGAGAGCGAGCAGCGCATGCGCGCCTATCAGCGGCAGGGGCAGGCGGGTGCCCGCGACCGCCTGGAACTTGCGGTCATACTCGACGAGCCAGATGGCCAGCAGAGACCAGCCAGCGCCGATGGTGGCCAGCCACGTGATGAGGGCAGCGATCGCCACTGGTGTATCCCATCTTCAGCAGAAAGCTGCGGCCGGTGTCGGTCTGCCGGAAGCTCACGTTAATACGCCGGTCGGCGTGCCTGGATCTATATGATAGGAGTCGTCCGGATTCACCCATGTTAACGGACAAGTTCGCCGGGCAGTTCAAATCGAAACCGAAATCGGTTACCGTCAGTAACCGCGGCGTATCTCGGCGACTCCCGGCGGGAAGCACCTGGCTGTGCGGGTGCACGTTCCCCGGTCTGGGGTTCTGGCCCGGTTTCGGGCATATGCCCGCGGCTCCGGTTGTTCCACTGTGTGATGCCGATCGGATACGGTGGTGTCACAACTCAATAGGGGGTGACTGGTTTCGACTTCGGTGGTTGATCCAGGGGAAGCGGGCCGAGGGTTGCGACTACGACCTCGTAAATCCTGTGGCCGCACATGTATAAGTGCCAACTCAACGCGCACTCGCCTCGCCCTAGCGGCCTGACCGCTAGCTAGAGGCTGTCAGCCCGGGAGTTCCTCCGGCCCGGTGCCTGGCATCAGCTAGGAGGATCCACCGTCTAGCCCGGCCGCGGGACTAGGCGGGACACCAAACAGCGGCTGAGCCCGCTCGGCGGCTGGCCTGCATGACCGCCGGGGCTGAGAAAAGCAGGGCAGGCTGCGCCCGGAGAAGCCCTGGTGAGGTACTGAAGGACGCGGGTTCGATCCCCGCCACCTCCAAGAGTGCTCAAGGGAGACCATGAGCATTGTTGGAGGTGCAGTCCAGCCCCCCATACCGCTCCATAATCTGCTGCGCCCAGGCGACGGCGTCGCTAACGCGGATGCCCGTCGGCTGCGGTCGGGTCCACAACTCCAGGTTCTCTGGCCGGTTGTCGTCTCGGACGCCGTTACGGTGGTGGACGGACTCCCCGGGCAGCAGGTAGCGCCCCAGGATCTCCTCCATAACCAGGATGTGCTCGAAGACGTACGCGCTTCCGCCGGCTCGCGGGTGGCCGGGAGCCCGGACCATGATCTATCCCCCTTGTGCCGAGTCTGACCACCCTTCCAGTGGCCGTTGGATGCGCCGGCGACAGTCCTGCAGGTGCCGCACGTGGCCGACTTCCCCTGCTTCGGGGATCCGCATGAGCACAGATCTCTGGAACGGCAGGCGGGGCAACGGAGGTGTCGGAGTCGTTGCCGATTTCCGAGCAGGCCCTCGCGCTCGCTCGGGGTGTCGGCGCACGCGAGGCAGAGGTCCGTGCGCTCACCGTGCTCGGCGGCGACCTCGCCTACCTCGGCCGCGGTGAGGAGGGTCTCGCCCATTTTCGTCAGGCCCTGCAGCTTGCCGAGGAGATCGGCGATCACATTGGCCTGGAACGAGCGTACGTCAATCTCACTGACGCGCTGACGATGCTGGGACGGCCCCGAGAGTCGGCGCGACTGGCGCAGGCGGGGCTGGAGGTGATGCGCCGGTACGGGATCGACAGCAGCCTGCTCGTCTCGAACCAGCTCGAAGCGCTGCTCGCGATCGGCGACTGGGACAAGGCCGTAAGGCTCAGCGCCGCCGCCCTCCGCGGCATCACCTCGAGCTTCCTGTACTGGCTGCTCACCATCCGCGCCGACCTCGAGATTGGCCGCGGCGACTTCGACGCCGCGCGAGGACACCTCGAGACCGCGTGCGCCACCCTGCGCGAGGACCGCATGCTCGGCCTCTATGACGCCTACCTCGCAGACTTCGCCCTCTGGGAGCGCCGCTGGACAGACGCCGACAAGGCCGTACGCGAGGGTGTGGCGCGGGCGCGCTCCGGCGACACCGCCCAAATCCGCGTCTGGCTCTGCGCCAAGGGACTGCGCGCACAGGCCGAGCCGGCGGCACTCGCACGCGCCCGCCGCGACGCCGGCGCCGTCCGTCATTGGCTCGCTCAGGCACGGAAGCTGATCGGGGGTCGCTCGCCGCGCGGCTGCCGATGCCTCTGAGGTCACGCCGAACGCCGCCGGCTGGCTGGCCCTGGCCGAGGCCGAATACGCGCGTGCGCGTGGCGTCGCACGGCCCGAGCTGTGGTCAGAAGCGGCAGCAGCCTGGGATCGGCTCGACCGTCCGCCCCTCGCGGCCTACTGCCGCTGGCGGGAGGCCGAGGCGCTCGTCGCGGCCGGCGCCTCCCGGACCGAGGCGGGTGCGCCGCTCCGCGAGGCCCACGCTGTCGCGGTCCGGATCGGAGCAAAGCCCCTGCTCCGCGAGCTCGAGCTGCTCGCCCAACGCGCGCGGCTCGATCTCGCGCCGCCGGAGGCCCAGTCACTCGATCGACGGCGGGGTCTGGGCAAGGCTCTCGGCCTGACACCGCGCGAGGCGGAGGTCCTGACCCTCGTCGCATGTGGCTGCACGAACCGCGAGATCGCGGCGGCGCTCGTCATCAGCGTCAAGACGGCCAGCGTCCACGTCTCGCACATCCTGCGCAAGCTCGACGCGCCGAACCGGCTCGAAGCGGCCGCCATCGCGCACCGCCTCGCCCCGCCGCCCGTCGGGCAAGCTGAGCCTGAGGCCTGAGAGATTCCTGTGGGAGACGAAACCGCAGCGGAGCACGCTAACAGTGTCGGCAAGGACGAGTCGCAGCGGCGAGAGCGGCCCGGTCCTCATGGTGCCGCACGGCGGCGGGCCGGCTCACCGTGCCTTGTTCTGGCGCGGGGCCTTGTCCTGGCGCGGGCCGGATACCGGTCAGATCCTGGCGGCGGACCCGGATAGTAGCGAGCGCGACAAGCAGGGCAACCAGCGCGATTCCCGCTGCGGCGAGGAACCCGCGGGCGAACCCAGTGGCGAGGGCATGCGACGCTAGCTGAGCGGGGGATGCGGGCGGCTGGTGGCCAGCCGCGATGGCCGCGCTGGCGTTCCTGACGTTATCCGCCACCGTGGTCCACGCGATCGTGCCCAGCGCGGCCAGCCCGATCGCGCCACCGACCTGCTGGCCCGTGTTGAGCAGGCTCGCGGCGACACCAGCATGCTGTTCTTCCACATTGTGCAGGGCGACAAGGGACAGCGGGACGAACAGCAGGCCAAGCCCGAAAGAGGTCACCAGCATCGGCCCAAGCAGCTGTCCGGGGTAGCCGGCCTGCTGGGTCAGCCTGGAGAACCAGAACATCCCGCCCGCGGCCGCGGCGGCGCCGGTCAGGATCAGCGGCCGGGCGCCGACCCGTGCCACCAGCCGCGAGGCGAGGCCCGCGGCGGTCACGATCCCGGCGGTGAACGGCAGGTAGGCGACACCCGACTGGACGGCGCTGTAGCCGAGCACGGTCTGGATGAAGAGGGTGAGGAAGAAGAACATGCCGAACATGGCGGTGCCGATGCATAGCATGATCAAGTAAGCGCCGGACCTGTTCCGGTCAGCGAGTACCCGCATCGGGAGCAGCGGATGCGAGCTGCGCAGCTCGATTAGGACGAACGAGACAATGAGGACCACGGACGCGGCCAGCGACGCCAGCACCGGTGCGTCTCCCCAGTGCGAAACACCATCTTGCCCGGTGGCCGCCTTGGACAGGCCGTAGACGAGCAACGCGATGCCCGCGGTGCCGGTGACCGCGCCGGCCACGTCGATCCGGCCCGGCCGGCGCGGCGACTCGGTCAGTACTCGTGGCGCCGCGGCCGCCACTCCGAGCCCGATCGGGACGTTGACGAATAGCACCCACCGCCACGACACGTAGGTGGTCAGCAGCCCGCCGAGCAGCAGGCCGGCCGCCCCGCCGCCGCCCGCCATTGCCGAGTAGACCCCCATCGCCCGGTTGCGTGACTCACCTTCGGGGAAGTTGGTGGTGATCAGCGACAGCGCGGTCGGCGCGATCACCGCGCCGCCGGCTCCCTGCACTGCCCTCGCGGTAAGCAGCCACCACTGGCTGGTGGCGAACCCGCCGAGGAAGGAGGCCGCGGAGAACAGCAGCAGGCCGGCGATGAACACCCGCCGTCGGCCGAGCCTGTCACCGGCGCGGCCACCGAGCAGAAGCAACCCGCCGAAGGTGACCGCGTAGGCGTTCACCACCCATTCCAGGCCACTGCCGGAGAAGCCCAGAGCACGCTGCACGTGCGGCAACGCCACATTGACGATGGTGGCGTCAAGCACCACCATCAGCTGCGCTGAGGCGATGACCACAAGAGCGAGACCGAGCCTGCTGCTTCCGGCCGTCCTGGGAATGCTGTCGGCGTAGCCTGCTGCTTGCTCATCTGGCGCGGGAATCGCCGTCACTTCTCCGTCTCCCTCGCGACGGGAACATGATGCGAAAGTCTCGCATGAAGATCCTGTATCTGTCATTACACAGTTACACCCTTCTCAACAGGACACCGCCACGGCCGTATCACCTGGGCGCAGTGACTGCCACTTGGCCGAACGGCCCCGTCAGGCCGCGGCCAGCCTAAGCTCGTGTTGACATGCAGCTATCTGGCTGCCTATAGTGAGAGCTGATTTAGGCAGCCAGATGGCTGCATATCGGGGATGGCGGAGGATGGATGAGGTGTTCCGGGCGCTGGCCGACGCCAGCCGCCGTCGGCTGCTGGACAGCCTGAACGCCAGGAACGGGCAGAGCCTGAGGGAGCTGTGCGCCGGGCTGGACATGGCCAGGCAGTCGGTCAGCAAGCACCTGGCGGTGCTGGAGGCGGCCAACCTGATCACCACGGTGTGGCGGGGCCGGGAGAAGCTGCACTATCTCAACGCCGCGCCGATCAACGCCATCGCCGACCGCTGGATCAACCAGTACGACCGCGAGCGGGTGCGCGCACTCGCCGACCTGAAGACAGCATTGGAGCATGATCCGATGACCGGCACCGAGTTCGTCTACACGACCTACATCAACACCACCCCGCAGCGCCTCTGGCAGGCGCTGACCGACCCGGCTTTCACCCGGCGCTACTGGGGGGCCACCCTGCAGACCGACTGGGCGGTGGGGTCGGCGATGACCTGGGAGCAGGATGGCGTGACGATCGCCGATCCGGCTCAGGTCGTGCTCGAGTCCGAGCCGTACCGTCGGCTGGCCTACTCCTGGCACACGTTCACCCCGGAGTTCGCCGAGAAGTTCGGGCTCAGCGACGACGTCTTCACCAGGGCGGCCAGCGAGCGCCGGTCCAAGGTGACGTTCGCGATCGAGCCGGTCGGGCAGATGGTCAAGCTGACCGTGGTGCACGACGGCTTCGACCCGGGCAGCGCCGTCCTGGAGGGAATCAGCGAAGGCTGGCCGGTCATCCTGGCCAGCCTCAAGACCCTGCTCGAAACCGGCGACACCCTCCCGGTGCCTGCCCTGAGCGCGGAGAAAGGCTGACCATGACCGAGGACAACCTGCGCCTCACGCACATCCCGGTCGTAGAAACGGCCATGCTCATCCGCAGGCCGCCCGCCGAGGTGTTCCGGGCCTTTGCCGACCCCGAGATCACGACCAGGTTCTGGTTCACCAAGAGCAGCGGCCCGATGACACCGGGCGCGAGCCTGCGGTGGGAATGGGAGATGTACGGCGTCTCGACCGGGGTGTCCGTCCGGGAGGTCGAGCAGGACCGCCGGATCCTGTTCGACTGGAACGACGACAGCCCCACCACGGTCGAGATGCGCTTCACGCCCTGGGCGCAGGACGCCACCTTCGTCGAGGTCACCGAGACCGGGCTCAGCGGCGACGGGGATGAGCTCGTCGCCCGCGCCGCCGGCTCCACCGGGGGCTTCACCATTGTCCTGTGCGCGCTGAAGGCGCTGCTCGAGCACGACATCTCGCTGGCCGTTGTCCGGGATCGTCACCCCGAGAACCTCGTATCCTGAGCGCACGCGGGCTTCAGCCGCCGACCCGGTCGCTGGCCTGGCCCGGCTGCCACCCGGTGAGCCGTCGATACTATGGCCCTGGCAGGGATGGGGGCGATAGGGATGGCCGTTCTGATCCGCACGAGCGACGTCCCTCCTGCGTACCGCTATGACGCCTGGCGGAGCATCGTGTGCGACACGCTCGGCCCGCTGGATTTTCGGAGCGATCCTGATGTGCCGCTGTCGGGTGAGATCGAGGCCGGGCATCTCGGGCCGGTGATTGTGGGCAGGGTGCAGACTTCCACGCCGCACAGTGTGCACCGCACGCCCGGCCTGATCCGCCGCGGCAGCGCTGAGTTGTACCGGGTTGTGCTGGCCATGTCGGGAAACCCTCGCCTGGCCCAGGACGGGCGGGCCGCGCAGCTCCGGCCAGGCGAGTTCGCGATCTACGACTTCGCGCGGCCTTATGACCTGGCCTATGACTCGGCGGTCCAGCTCGCGGTGTTCGGCTTCCCGCGCGATTTGCTGGCCCTCCCGCCGGATTCCGTCAGCGGCCTCACGGCAGTTTCCATCGCGGCCGACGGGGGGACCGGTGCTCTGGCCGCGCCTTTGCTTTGCCGGGTGGTCCTGGATCTGGAGACCTATCCGCCGGCCAGCGCGGCCCGGCTGTCCACGGTGATGACGGACCTGGTGACCACGGCTGTCGCCGAGCGCGCCGGCCAGGCTGAGTCGCTGCCCGTTGAGTCGCGGGAACGAACGCTGCTGTTGCGCATCCACGCGTTCATCGAAGAGCACCTGGGCGAGGCAGATCTTTCTCCCGGCGTCGTCGCGGCCGCACACCATGTCTCCGTGCGTTATCTGCACCGGCTGTTCGGGGCGCAGGGCACGACCGTGGCGGCATGGATCCGCCGGCGGCGCCTGGAACGCTGCCGCCGGGACCTGGGCGATCCGGCATTTCTAGCCGTACCTGTCAGCGCCATTGCGGCCAGGTGGGGCCTTCCGGACTCGGCGCACTTCAGTCGGCTGTTCCGGCAGATGTACGGGCTGCCGCCCGCCGAATTCCGCCGTAGCTGCCTCACTGTCCGGGCCTGAGGCCTCAGCACGCCCTGGTCGCATGTCAGGCAGGCCGCAGAGTTAGGCCTGGGCGCCTCTCAGTCCGTGCACGGACTTTCAACTAGCTGGCGCCAGCTTTCAAGACCGGTTAGTCCCGTGCTTCGCAGACTGTAGTCGTCCGCATCGCCCAGGTGAGGACGACGATGAGGGAGAGGAACCCGCAGATGCCTACGAAGCTATTCGTCAACCTTCCGGTCAACGACCTGAACCGGTCGCAGGCGTTCTTCACCGGCCTCGGATTTGAGTTCTTCGGCATGACAGATGACATGGCGTCGGTGATCATCAGTGAGCATACCCAGGTCATGCTCCTGGCGGAGCCGACATTCGCCTCGTATACCCCTAATGGCGTCGCCAATGCGACGGCGGGCACCGAGGTGATCCTGGTTCTTGGGGTAGAGCGCACTGATCAGGTGGATGAGCTGGTCGATAAGGCTCTTGCGGCGGGCGCCACCCCAGCTGGTGTTCCGCAGCAGGGCGACGGCAGGTACCAGCGTGGTTTCGCCGATCTTGACGGCCACCACTGGGAGGCGCTGTGCCTGGTGGGGCCTCCGGCCGAACCCGCAGGGCCGGCCCGGGGCTGACCCGGTTCGACACGGCGGGTTCGCGCGATGAGCGGGACGGCAACGGGCCGGGTGATCTCGGCCGACGGCACCACGATCGTCTTCGACCGGTCCGGCGCAGGACCGGCGATCATTCTGGTGCACGGCGCATTCACCGGCAGGGCGCACCCCCTCCTGTCTGACGTGGCGGCGGCCCTGGCACCGTGGTTCACGGTGTTCAACTACGACCGTCGTGGCCGGGGCGAAAGCGGGAACACCCTGCCCTACGCCGTCGAGCGTGAGATCGAAGATCTGGCTGCCCTCCTGGTGGTGGCGGGCGGACCGGCCATGGTATTTGGCGGTTCTTCCGGCGCCGGCCTGGCGCTGGAGGTCGCGGCGCGGAACCCCGCCATACCGAAGCTGGCCGTGTGGGAGCCGCCATACCACGTCGGGGACAGCGCGCCGGGACTGCCGCACGATTTCGCGGCGCGGCTCGATGCCATGGTCAGGGAGGGCCGGAGGGCGGACGCGGTCGAGCTGTTCATGGTGGAGGCGGCCGGGGCTCCGGCCGAGGCGGTCGCCGCTATGCGGCTTCAGCCGTCCTGGCCGGATGCCGAGGCTGTCGCGCACACCTTGGCCTACGAGGCTGCTGTCATGGGGCCCGGGAACGCGCTGCCCGCCGCGCGGCTGGCTGCCATTACCCAGCCCACGCTCGTGCTCACTGGCGGGAACAGCCCAGCGTGGATGACCAACGCGGGGAAGGCAGTCGCCGGAACCATCCCAGGAGCGGTTCACCGCGTCCTTGAAGGCCAGACGCACAACGTGTCCCCGGGGGCGCTCGCCCCGGAACTGCTGGAATTCTTCACTGCCTGAACAGTCTGGTCACTCCCGCGCATCCGCCGGTTCTTGCCGGTCACCGCTCGTAGAGGGTTGAGGTCCAGATGTGCAGGAGCGTGCTGACCAGGGTGTCCTGGTCGTCGAACGGCGGGGTGTTCGTGGCGGCGAGATAGTAAAGCCGCTCGCCGAGCCAGGTGAGCGCGCTGGCGGCGGCCGGGATGTCCTGGCCTTCGAGCCGCCGCAGGGCGCGCGGGTCGGCGGTGATCTGGGCGACGCTGGCGTCGGTGAAGCTCTGCATCTGCTCGAGCCACAGGGCCGTGAGGCGCGGATCGGTGCGCCAGTTCTCGACGATGGCGCGCAGCACCGGTGCTTCAGCCCGCCACAGCTCGGCTCCGGCGGTGATCCCGGCGCGCAGCGCGGCAGCGGGATCGGCGGGATTAGCCAGCCAGGGCGCCGCGGCGGCATGCCCCCTGGCCACGGCGCGCCGGACGAGCTCGGCGAGGACGTCGTGCTTGCTGTCAAAGTAGAAGTAGAAGGTGCCCCGGGAGACTTCTGCCGCGGCGAGGATGTCGCTGACGGCAAGTTCCCAGAAGGGGCGGTCGGCGAGCAGGCTGGCGGTGGCCGCCAGGATGGCCTCGCGCAGGTCCGGGCTGCCGCCGCTGAGGGCGGCCGCGCGGCGGCCCTGCTGCCGGCGGGCGTGCGGCCCGGGACGCGACGACGGAGGCATGGGCCGGGAGTCTAGCATCAAGTGTGTATAGACATGCCGTCTGTACACTGTGTACATTGCTCGCATGAGCACGCTGACTTTCCATCTGATCACGCGGAACCCCGAAGCGGCTGCTGCCTGGTACGGCTCGGTCCTGGGCGCAGTGGAGACCAGCCGGATTACCCTGCCCGGTGGCCAGGTGATGACCATTGAGCTGCGCTTCGGTGACAGCACGGTGGCGATCGCGGATGAGTTCCCGGATCTGGGCCTGGTCTCGCCGCTGACGCTCGGCGGCACTTACGGGGCGCTGCACCTGGCCGTCGAGGACGCTGGCGCGGTGTGGCAGCAGGCGCTGCAGGCGGGCGCGACCGTGTTCGAGCCGCTGCACGACGCGTTCTGGGGAGAGCGGACCGGTCAGTTCGTCGATCCGTTCGGGCACCGCTGGGCGGTCGACCAGCACATCCGGGATGTGCCGCACGATGAGGTGGTCCGCCTCGCCGCGGCGGCCTTCGGCCAGGGTCCGGGCTGATGCGGTACCGGCTGTTCGGCGCCAGCGGGCTGCGCGTGTCCGAGCTGTTCCTCGGCGCGATGACGTTCGGCGAGCAAGGCGGCGTGGGCGCCCCGCCGGAGGAGTGCCGGCGGATCCTCGATGCGTATGCCGACGCCGGCGGCAACGTCATCGACACCGCCATCAACTACCGCGGCGGCGCCAGCGAGGAGATCCTCGGCGAGCTCCTCAGCGGACGCCGGGACCGCTTCGTGCTGGCCACCAAGTACACCGTCTCCCGGGACCGCGGCGATCCCAACGCCGCGGGCAACCACCGCAAGAACCTGCGGCTGTCGCTGGAGACCAGCCTGCGCCGGCTGCGCACCAGCTACATCGACATCTACTGGGTCCACATGTGGGACCGCCACACCCCGGCCGAGGAGACCATGCGGGCGCTCGACGACGAGGTGCGCGCCGGGAAGGTCCTCTACGCCGGCATCTCCGACACCCCAGCCTGGCTGATCGCCCGGGCCAACACGCTCGCCCAGTGGCACGGCTGGACGGCCTTCACCGGCCTCCAGGCCCCCTACAGCCTGCTGCGGCGCGACATCGAACGTGAGCTGCTGCCCATGGCCGAGGCGCTGGGAATGACAGTTGCCGCCTGGAGCCCGCTCGCCGACGGGATCCTGTCCGGCAAGTTCACCCGGCAGGCAGCCGAGCCCGGCACCCGCATCGATCCGGCCACCCTCAGCGAGCATCAGCGCGCAGTCGCGGCGACCGTCCAGGAAGTCGGTGACGGCCTCGGCGCCACGCCCGCCCAGGTCGCCATCGCCTGGACGCGGGCCAGGTCACCCGCCATTCACCCCATCATCGCCCGCCGAGGCAGTCGCCAGGCTCGACGCGGCCACCGAACTCGACCTCGGGTTCCCCGCCACCTTCATCAGCGATAACAGCCCCTGGGTCTTCGGCGCAGCGGCACTCCCGGGCACGTAGCCGAATGCCCGGACGGGCCGGCGGTGCGCGCCGACGTACGATGGCTTCATCGCGAGGGCCCGCAGCCGTGCGGCGAGGACATCGGAGCCGGATCATGCCATCGTCAGTTCCCGTGATCGACCTCACGCCCTGGCTCAGCGGAGACCAGGCGGCCCGCGCAGCCGTCGCTGCCCAGGTCGACGCGGCGCTGCAGAGCGTGGGCTTCTTCCTGATCACAGGCCATGGCGTGCCGGGTGACCTGCGGGCGCGGGTACGTGCCGAGGCGCGGGCGTTCTTCGCGCTGCCGCGCGAGGCCAAGCAGCGCTACGGCGTCACGGTCGGCGGCCGGGGCTGGCTGCCGCCCGGCGTCGAGGCGAACGGCTACGCCGAGGGCACGCAGACCCCGCCGGATCTGAAGGAGTCCTTCGCAGTCGGCGCTGACCAGCCGACCGGCGACCCCGACGTCGACGGGTACTGGTTCCAGCCCAATGCCTACCCGGCCGAGGTGCCGGCGCTGGAGCCTGCTGTCGTCGCCTACCTGGCCCGCATGCGCGAGCTCGCGGATGAGCTGCTGGTGCTGTGCGCGGCGGCGCTGGGGATGGAACCCGGCTTCTTCACCCGGCACACCGGCCACGCCACGCACACGATGAACATCAACTGGTACCCGCCGATCACGCTGGCCGGCGAGCCGGAGCCCGGCCAGTTCCGGATCGGCCCGCACACCGACTTCGGCACCGTCACCATCCTCGACCGTGAACCGGGCCGGGGCGGCCTGCAGGTATGGACCGAGCACGGCGGCTGGCAGGACGCGCCCTACCACCCCGGCGCCTTCACCATCAACACCGGTGACCTGCTCGCCCGCTGGAGCGGCGACCGGTGGAAGTCCAACCGGCACCGCGTGCTCCCGCCGCAGGCCGAGGCGCCGGATGAGGACCTCGTCTCGCTGGTCTACTTCTACGAAGCCGACCACGACGCGGTGATCGAGTCCCTGCAGCCGCCGATCGGCAAGCCGAACGACTACGAGCCGGTCGTGTCGGCGCAGTTCCTGAAGGAACGCCTGGACGCGATCACGATAGGTTAGCCGCCTGCCGGGCCCGCGGTGCCGCCCAGCACCCGACGCTGAACCTACTCAGTCCCGGTGACGGCTAGGTCCAAGCCCGCGCCCGGGGACAGCGACCTGGCCAGGGTCTGCTGTGCGATCCACGGCCCGAGCGCCGCCACCACCGCGGCCTCGTCCTCGGGGAACGTCACGTCGATGCGCGCGGTCACTGCCAGGTCGCGGTCCTTGCGCAGCCGCTGGATCCGCCGGACCAGGTCGCGGGCGCGGCCCTCGAGATCGAGCGCCGGGGTGATCGTGGTGTCGAGCGCGACCGCCCAGCCGTCCCCGGTGGTGACCTCGCCCGTGGTGAACCCGGCCGTGCTGAAACCGGCCCGGGTGAACTCCCCGGGCGGGGCCAGGACGTGGAGTTCCATCACGTTGCACTCGCGGGCCACCAGGTCCGCCAGCCCGGCCAGCCGGTCGCGGCGCCCGGCATCCTGGTGGGCCGCCAGCATCACCCGCAGCTCGTCCCTAACCCGCCCATAAACCAGTGCGCCACGGTACGGGGCCCGCCCATCCAGCACCACCGACATGAACAGCAGCGAATAGAACCAGAGCCGGATCTGCTCGTACATCTCGCAGACGACCGGGTACCGGTCCAGGTGCACGCTGGCCGGAGCGTCAGGGATCACACCCGACACCAGGTTGCGCCACATGTCATCGGCGGCGAACGGCATCACCGGAGCCAGGCAGCGCACCGTGGTCACCAGCGCATACCACAGCGTCTGGTAGGCCGCCGCCTTCCCGGGGGTGTCCTCGCCGCCCCAGAACCGCTCCCGGGTGGAACGGATATACCAGTTGGAAAGGTCGTCGGCGAAGCGGTCAAGCGCCGTGGTGACGGCGGGCAGGTTGAGCTGGTCGAGACCGCTGCGGCAGTGCCGGATCAGCTGCTGGGCGCGGGCCAGGAGCCACCGGTCGACCGGTGCCAGGGCCGCTGCTTCCGGCCCGCTGTCGCGGAGCTCGCCGGCCGGGCGGAAGCGGTCCAGGCCGGCGTAGGTGACAAAAAACGCGTAGGAGTTCCAGAGCGTGAGAAAGCGCCGGGCGGCCTGGCGGGCGGCCCCGTAGCCGAAGCTGAGGTCCCTGGACGGCGACTGGCTGACATACAGCCAGCGCATGGTGTCGGCACCCACCGCTGCCACCGCATCGTCGAACCAGATCGCGTTGCCGCGGGACTTATGCATTTCGCGGCCGCGCTCGTCCCTAACCCGCCCATAAACCAGTGCGCCACGGTACGGGGCCCGCCCATCCAGCACCACCGACATGAACAGCAGCGAATAGAACCAGAGCCGGATCTGCTCGTACATCTCGCAGACGACCTCGGCCGGGAACCAGCGCTGCCAGTAGCCATGGTCGGGAAGATCAGCCGCGGTCAGGCCCTCACCCGCGCCCTCGGCGTACCCTCCGGGGCGGGCCCGCCGGTTGCGCCAGCCGAGTGTCGAGAACGCGACGATGCCCGCGTCCAGCCAGCAGTCGCCCACCTCGGGCACTCGCGCCGCCTCGGCGCCGCAGGTCCCGCACGCCACCTTGACCGCGTCGATCCAGGGACGGTGCAGCTCGGGGAGCGGGCCGGCGCCCGGCACCGCCAGGGCCAGCAGTTCGTCCTTGGACCCGACGACGGTGAGGTGCCCGGCCCGGCAGAGGTAGAACGGCAGCGGCAGGCCCCAGTACCGCTTGCGGCTGATGCACCAGTCGCCCATGTTGGCGAGCCAGTCATCCATCCGCCGGGCGAAATGAGCGGGACGCCAGGAGACAGCGGCCGCCGCCGCCCGCATGGGCTCGCGGATCTGGTCGCACGCCAGGAACCACTCGTCCACCACCCGGTGCACCAGCGGCGTCGCGCAGCGCCAGCACTGCGGGTACCGATGCCGTACCAAGCCGGCGTGCAGCAGGCAGCCGGCGGAGGTGAGCCGGCTGATGATGTGGGCGTCGACATCGGCGACGTGCCGGCCCGACAGCCAGCCGTATCCGTCGGCATAGCGCCCGTCCTCGTCGATCGGGGCCAGCACGGCCAGGTCCAGGGCCCGGCCGAGCTCGAAGTCCTCGGCGCCGCAGCCCGGCGCGATGTGGACGAGCCCGGTTCCCTCCTCCAGGGACACCCCGTCCCAGGCGACCACGCGGTGAGCGGTGGTGTGCTGGGCGGTGGCACCGTGGACGGCGCCGGACTGCTGGACGGGCAGATCTGGCAGCGGCGGCCGGTACGCCCGGCCGACGAGGTCAGCCCCGGCCCGGACCTGGATGACCCGGCCGGGGACCGGCAGGTGGCCGACCCGGGCCTCGGCCACCCATACGTCGCCCGCCAGTGTGCGGACCAGCGCGTAGCGCGCGCCAGGATTAACCGCGACCGCGACGTTCGCGGGAAGCGTCCACGGCGTGGTGGTCCACACGGCCAGCGCCTCGCCGGGCCGGCCGTCGAGCGGCAACCCAACGAAGAGCGAGGGGTGGGTGACCTCGGCATGGGAGTCGGCCAGCTCATGCTGGGAGAGCGACGTGCCGCACCGGTGGCACCACGGCATCACCCGGTGGCCCGCCTGCAGCCAGCCCCTGCGGTGGCACTCAGCCAGGAAGCCCCAGATGTAGCTGATGTTGGCGTCGGTCATCGTGTAGTAGGAGCGGTCCCAGTCCATCCACATGCCGAGCCGGGCCGACTGATCGCTGATCTTGCCGGCGTACGTGGCGACCCGGTCCCGGCAGGCCCGCGCAAACCGGTCCAGCCCGAACGCCTCGATCTCCCGCTTGGAGTTGAAGCCGAGCGACTTCTCGACCTCAACCTCCACCCACAGGCCCTGGCAGTCGAAGCCGCTCTGCCAGCGCAGCTGGCGGCCGTTCATGGCCTGGTAACGCTGGATGACGTCCTTCAGCGTGCGGCCCCAGGCGTGATGCACGCCCATAGGGTTGTTGGCCGTGATCGGCCCGTCGAGGAACGAGTACGGCTCCCCGTCGCTCGTCTGTTCCCGCAGCCTGGCGAATACCTGCTCCGATTCCCAGCGGGCGAGCATATCTTGCTCGATGGCCACCCGGTCGGGGATCTTGGCCACCGGGCGGTACCATCCGGCGGGACCTTGTTCGGACATGGCAGCGGCTCCTTCATTCACCGCGACCCTGGACCGGCCCGAGCCCGCAAACGCAACAAGCCCCGGCCGGGCCGGGGCTCGCTCTCGATGTCGCTAGGCAGTCAGCGCTCGACGACCCCCGGTGGGGAGCCGTCGATAATGGTGAACATGTCAGCAGGATAGCCGAGAAGGAACCGGATGAACCTGAGGGGTGGCCACGGGCATGCCGACTGACAGCGGGGAACTCGTGGGGCGGCTGCGGGCCGCTCTCGGCCGTCACATGGTGGACGCCTCATCACGGCGCCGGGCCGAGTACTCCTCCGATGCCTCCAACTACCGGGTAGTCCCCGAGGCTGTCATTTACCCGCGGTCCGCCGATGACGTCCTCGCCACCGTGGCCGTCTGCCGCGACCTGGGCGTGCCGGTGACCGTCCGGGGCGGGGGCACGTCGATAGCGGGCAACTCAGTCGGTCCCGGCATCGTGCTCGACATGAGCCGGCACCTCAACCAGGTGGTCAGCGTCGACCCGGGCGCGCGCACCGTCACCGTCCAGCCCGGGGTGGTCCTGGACCAGCTGCAGCGAGCGGCGGGCCGCCACGGGCTGCGGTTCGGCCCTGATCCGTCTACTCACTCGCGGTGCACCGTGGGGGGGATGATCGGCAACAACTCCTGCGGCGCGCACGCGATGGCGTACGGGACCACGGCGGCCAACGTCGTGTCCCTGGACGTCCTCGACGGTGCCGGCCGGCACCTGCACGCTGGGACCGGCGGCCCGGGGACCATCGGCACAGCTTTTGACGGCACAGGGACTGGCAGCACGGTGCCGGGGCTCGACAGTTTCGTCGCCGACCGGCTGATGCCGATCAGCCGCGAGTTCGGCCGGTTCCGGCGCCAGGTGTCCGGCTACTCGCTTGAGCACCTGCTGCCGGAACGGGGCGGCAGCCTGGCGCGGGCCCTGGCCGGAACCGAGGGCACCTGCGGCATCATTCTCGGCGCTACCGTGTCGCTGGTTCCGCTGCCAGCCGCGACGGCCCTGTGCGTCCTGGGTTACCTTGACATGCCGGCCGCCGCCGATGACGCGCCCGGCCTGGCCGTCTTGCGCGATCCGGCCGGCCAGGCTCCCTTGGCCCTCGAAGGCATCGACGCCCGCCTGGTCAACGTGGTCCGTGCGCACCGCGCGAGCGGTGCGGTGCCGCATCTGCCCGCGGGCGACGCCTGGCTGTTCGCGGAGGTCGGCGGCTCCAGCGAGCCCGAGGCCCTGGCCGCCGCCGAGTCGCTGGTCGCATCCGCCGCCGCGGTCGACTCGATCATCGTGCCGGCCGGGCCGCAGGCAGCGATGCTGTGGCGCATCCGCGAGGACGGCGCCGGGCTCGGCAGCCGGACCCCGGCGGGCGCCCCGGCCTGGCCGGCCTGGGAGGACGCCGCTGTGCCTCCCGCCAGGCTCGGCCCGTACCTGCGTGAGTTCCTGGCCCTGCTGCGCAGCCACCAGCTCGACGGGCTGATCTACGGCCATTTCGGCGACGGCTGCCTGCATGTGCGGATCGATCTGCCGCTGGCGGACCACCCGGAACGGCTGCGCCCGTTCCTGATCGACGCCGCCCATCTCGTCACCCGGTACGGGGGCTCGCTCTCCGGCGAGCACGGCGACGGGCGGGCCCGGAGTGAGCTGCTGCCGATCATGTATTCCCAGGCCGCGATCGATGCCTTCGCCGCGTTCAAGGGCCTGTTCGACCCCGACGGGCTGCTCAACCCCGGGGTCATCGTCGATCCCCGGCCCGCCGACGCCGACCTCCGGCTGCCAGCGGCCCGTCCGCTGCGGACCGCCGGCGGCTTCGCGCTCGCGGCCGACGGCGGGGACCTGTCCCAGGCCGTGCACCGGTGCATCGGGGTGGGCAAATGCCGGGCGGACAACGGGCCCGCCGGGGGCTTCATGTGCCCGTCGTATCTGGCCACGCGCGATGAGAAGGACTCAACCCGGGGCCGGGCCCGGGTGCTCCAGGAGCTGGCGAACGGGTCGCTGGTCCGGGGCGGATGGCACTCGGCCGACGTGCACGACTCACTCGACTTGTGCCTGTCCTGCAAGGCCTGCTCTCGTGACTGCCCCGTCTCGGTGGACATGGCGACCTACAAGTCCGAGGTGCTGCACCAGAGCTACCACGGCAGGCTGCGTCCCCGGAGCCACTACGTGCTTGGCTGGCTGCCGCGCTGGACCCGGCTGGCCGCCACCGCCCCCGGCCTCGCCAACGCCGCGCTGCGCTTCAAGCCGGCGGCCGGGATCGTGCGGTGGCTCGGCGGGATCGATCCCCGGCGGCCGCTTCCGGCGCTCGCCCAGCATCCGGCCACGCCCGCGCGGCTGCGCCGCGAGATGCCGGCCCGCGCTC
>WNGR01001545.1_pt1 | contig 25742 bp, 25 predicted proteins | sample 5407581 | NCBI WGS metagenome assembly WNGR01 (sample SAMN13153383, study PRJNA577476) | soil metagenome | isolation source: 80 cm soil or saprolite under Garry oak tree replicate 2 | place: USA:California | collected 2016-06-15
GACCGGCAGCACCGGGTCGGCGGGTTCCGCCGCATAGTCGACGATCCGGCCCTCGGGCCGCCGGATCACGGCCAGGTCCAGCTCCAGGTTCGCGCCCAGGGCCAGCTCCACCACGTGGTCGACGCCGCCCGGGCCCACAAACGACCGGATCTGGTCCGTGGCGGCCGGGTCCCGGTAGTTCACAACCAGATCCGCGCCGGCCTTCGCGGCCAGCTCGGCCTTCTGCGGCCCGCTGACGGTGGTGATCACACGGGCCCCGCCGTGCTTGGCGAGCTCGATGGCGAAGTGGCCGACCGCGCCCGCCCCGCCGGCGACCAGGACCGTCTTCCCGTCCACCGGCCCGTCGGCGAACAGGCACCGGTGCGCGGTCATCGCCGGGACGCCCAGGCTGGCCCCGAGCTCGGCCGAGGCGCTGCCGGGCAGCGGGACGGCCTGCCGCTCCGGGACCACGGTCCACTCGGCGGCCGTCCCCCACCAGCGGCCCGCGGCGGCGAGGAACAGCCACACGCGCTGGCCGTTGCGGCCAGGGTCCACACCCTCGCCGACCGCGTCGATCACGCCAGCACCGTCCTGGTGCGGTATCTGGAAGCCGTCGATCGGCCGGGGGGTGGCGCCGGCGCGGGACTTCCAGTCGGTGGGATTGACGCCGGAGGCCTCGACTCGGACCCGGACCTGCCCCGGTCCAGGCTCCGGACGCTCGACATCCTCGACCCGCAGCACCTCCTGGGCCGCCCCGGTCCGGTCATACAGCGCAGCTCTCATCGCTGGAACGCCTCCAGGCTCGTCTGCTTCCTCTACAGCGATCCTAGGAGCCAGCAGTGAGCGCTAGGCGTCGTCCAGCTCGGGACCGCCGTCGGGAAGCACGTATACCTTGCTCCATCCCGAGCGCTTGGCCTGGCCGAGGGCAGTATCAGCTGCCCCAATCAGCTCGGCCAGCGCATGCCTGGACTCGTTCAGGACGGCAACCCCGATGGACACCGTCAGGCGGAAAACGAAGCCTTCCTGGCTACCGGACTCAATGGCGATGGACTCAGCAGCGATATGATCACGCAACCGTTCGCTGATCCGCTGCGCTTCATCCCGGTCCGTCTGCGGCAGCAGAATGGCGAACTCCTCGCCACCGAACCGGCCGATCAGGTCCTGGTCAGGCAGCTGGTCCTTGAGCATGCCCGCTATGTCGCGAATCAGCTGATCGCGGACCATCTTGCCGGCCATCACGTTAACGTCCTTGAAATGATCGATATTGACCATTGCAAGGGCAAGCGGCGTGCGGCCGCGCAGCGCCCGGAGCAGCTCAACCTCTGCCTCGCGCTGCCATGTGCCGGCATTGAGCAAGCCAGTCTTCGCATCGAGGCGAGCCTGCGCGACGAGCTGGGAGTTCATGAGATACCGCCGGTACAAGACAACCGACGGAAGAGCCAGGATCATCAGCAGCGAGCTAATCGCGACCACGAGAGAAAGTGAGACAGCAAGGCTAAGCTCGATGAGGTCGGAAGTAATTGCCTCTCGATTTCCAAACATGTCGCGTATACGGGCTTGCGGGTCAGAGATCCTGATGGCGCCGAGGATGAGCCCATTATTGATAAACCACGCGGTAACGCCGCAACCAGCGACAATGCCGGTCCAGGTGAGGGCATGAGAGGCTGTTCCTGGTGTGGCTCCAGCAACCGAGCCGGGAATGGAATGGAAAAGGAGGGAGACGCTACCGTAGGCCAGGCTAATTGTGGCGTTGCTGAACACCCTTCGGTATACGAAGGCGCGGCGTACCCGCCAAAGGCGATATGCGGTGAGCGGCAACGGCGCAAGCAGCGCGTACGCAGGGGGAAGTGTGATCGCGATCGCGAGGTACCAGACGGTCTGCAGGTCGCGGCCTACTGTGCCCTGAACTTCCCTGACGGTCCTGGTCGACTCGATCGCTATGACGCCACACGCCAACAGCCCCGCGAAGACTACGAGGTCAGAGAACTTCCACTGGGTGCGGGTCACTGCGACCGAGGCCACAATGAAGGCGAAGGTGGTGATACCTAGGACATATGCGCGCAGTGGTTCCGGAAGAGTCCAAACCTGCCAGTCCCGCACGCTGCGGGCGCCATGCCGTATGTCACCCGGCACGGTGCCGAACATACGGAGGCCGGTCATGAGGACTCCCCCCTGTAACGGGGCAACTCTAATCCGTAGGTAACAGATGGTAAGTGATTAATGTCGCATTGTCACAGTACGTTAACTCCCCTGTCAAGACAGGTTAGCGGCCTGCCCGCAATCCGCCATCGGACGTCTCCAACCACGTGTACAAGCACGGACATGAGGTGGCTATGCCCAACGAATGACATTAAAACACTATAAACAGGTATACCTACCTGACGCTCACACCGACGTAACAGCCTGGCGCTCACACTCGCGTAACAACCGAGGGAGCCAACACGGACAGGAGGTCACCATGCGCAACGAATGGCACTGAATCACCACAGACCCGACGCCCAACCCGGCGCTCACCCCGGACCAACCGGGAGAGCCCAGCACAGACAGGAGACCGCCATGCGCAACGAATGGCACTGAATCACCACAGACCCGACACCCAACCCGGCGCTCACCCCGGACCAACGGGAGAGCCCAGCACAGACAGGAGACCGCCATGCGCAACGAATGGCACTGAAGAGCGATGCGCTGACCGTCAGGACGCTCTGTTATGCCTGACGACGCCAGCTAGTCGCCAGGGCGGCGGCCAGGATTGCTCCTAGGCCGCCGCTGATGGCGATGACAGTGCCAGGCGTGACCGCCCGCGATGCGGCGAGCGCGCCTGCGAGGATGATCCATAGGCCCTGTGATACCTGCATGCCTCCGTTAGCCAGGCCGAAGGCCTGACCGCGACGCTCGGGCGGCACGGCGGCGACAAAGGCGGCATTGGCCGCCAGCTGGTAGGAAGCGCACGCCCCAGACGCGGTGATGATCAGCAGGGCGCCGGGCAGATCCGGCTGAAGCCAGCAGAACATCAGCAGGCCACAGGCGCCCACCGCCAGCGGGCCCATCCACCGCTGCCTCGTCGCCTGCGGGACTATGCGGCCGAATACCACCGCACCCAGGGCCGTACCGAACGGCCCTGCGGCGAACACGAGCCCCGTGCTGATCGGTATCGGAAACGGGGCGTGCAGTCCCGCCGCGTAGGGCGCCGCCAGGCCCATCGGCACCACGTAGAAGGCAACGAGCCAGCCGAGCAGAGTGAGCGTCCGAAGCCTGCGGTCCCCGAACACCAGGCGCACTCCGGCGGCCATCTCCGCGAGGCTGGAGGAGCTGCCTGCCGCCCGGTCAGCCGCAGCGGGCCGCTGGTGAACCCAGAATCGCACCAGTAGCGCCGAAGCGGCGAAGGTGGCCGCGTCGGCCAGCAACGCGGGCCGCACTCCCAGGACGGCGACCACCAGCCCGCCCAGGGCGAAGCCGGAGACCATGCCTACCTGAAGGGTGGTCTGCGTGACCGCGATGCCCAGAACATATCGCTCGCCCGGCAGCACGTCGGGTAGCATCGCGGACCGCGCGGACTTGAACGGCGAGTCGAGCAGCGTCACCATGAATAGCAGCGTCACCATGATCCACAGCGCTGCACCGGGCGGCGCCTTCAGACTCACCAGTGCCATCAGGCAGACAAGCACCAGGCGTGCGACATCGCAGGCCACCATGACCTGCCGCCTGGGCAACCGGTCGGCAAGCCCGGACAGCGCAAGGCCACCGATCATCCACGGCAGGAACGTGACCGCATAGGTCAACGCCGTCCAGAGTGCCGAATGAGTGCGGTCGAAGACCAGCACGGTCATGGCGACCCGGGCCAGCTGGTCGCCTACCACCGACAGCAGCTGCGCGAGCCAGAGAGCCCGGAACTCCGAGACCGCGAAGACCTCGCGGAAAGTGGGCTTGCCGGATTCTGCGGGCGCACGGTGCATCGCGGTCCGTGCCGCACGATCCACCGCGATCTCCTGCTCCATACCGGGACTCAAGGCAAGGCGTCGCCACATGATTGCTCACGGTCATGGCGGTTTGCAACAAACGGTGGCCGAAACCTTACTCAGCGCGAGACAAGATATGCTTCGCGTGCGCGACAGCGCGGGTGACTGACCTGCGAGGGGGACTGGATGCGCCGAGGCATGGGGCATCTGCGGGCCGCTGCGCACGCCATCGCGGCCCCGGCCATGCGCCGGACGGTCTTGCTCGCGGGTATCATCGCCGCCTCGGTCGGCGCATATGTTGTGACGCCGGTGACTCAGGCGGCCGGCGTGACGGTCGTCAAGATCGGCGTACCCTTCCGCGGAACGGCCACGGTCGGAGCGCTGTTTACCAAGTCCGATGGCACGCTGGGCCGGCATTTCTGCACCGCAAGCGTGGTCAGCAGCCCAGCGGAGGACCTGCTCATCACCGCCGCGCATTGCCTGCAGGGCAGGTCCCTCAGGCCGACGGGCCGTATCGTGTTCGCACCCGGTTATCACAACGGCAAGTTCCCGTACGGCATTTGGATGGTCACGACCGTATACGTGAACAGCGCATGGTCGGAGAACCAGAATCCAAACAATGACGTCGCCTTTCTGATCGCGGGGCGCCCGGGCACTCATATCCAGAGGTACACCGGTGCGGAGACCCTGAAGGTCGGCAAGCCCGCGCAGGTCGTGCAAGTGATCGGGTACCCGGACGCGACGAGCGAGCCGATCAAGTGCACGGCCCCCGCGCGCAACTTCGACCATGGCCACGAGATGGTCTTCGACTGCGACAACTACACCAACGGCACCAGCGGCGGCCCGTTCCTCGCCCATGCCAACCACAGGACCGGCGAGGGCTGGGTCATCGGCGTGATCGGCGGCTACCAGGAGGGCGGCGACACCCCGGACATCTCGTACTCGCCCAGGTTCTTCGCCAGGATCCTGGCCCTGTACCGGACCGCGGTCTCGGGCAGCCTGGACGCAGGCTCAGGCTGACGGGGCCGGAGCCGGCCGCGCCTGCGGGACTCCCGGCCAGGCCTGATCGTAGCGATAGGCCAGCGCGCCGATGAAACCCCGCGTAGAGTCGCCCAGCAACGTCTGTCACAGTCGTCACTGGTGACAGCCCCAAACACTGGGCTGGCCGGGGTGCCGGCCGGCTGTCAGGGCGAGATCGGCAAGCCTCGCCCGCATACCGACTATTTGGGGTAGCGTGAAATCGCAAATGCGATATCATGTGGTAAGCGCCGCAAACAGAACACATCCATGACGCAATTGTCCCGGGGATTATCTGCAAAGATGTGGCGGGCCTGAGCCCACGACATGCCGCTGCGGTGTCAGGGCGACAGCGTCATCGGGTCCGCGCCGGTAGCGTCCGGGCCAACCGGGAGCAACCAGGAGGGAGTGCGACTCATGGTGGATGGGGCTGGCGGGCCCACGGTACTGCGAATCCTCCTCGGCACACAGCTACGCCGTCTGCGCGAGGCACGCGGAATCACCGCCCAGGAGGCGGCCCGCGCGATCAGGGGATCCGAATCCAAGATCAGCCGAATCGAGCTGGGCAGGACCTCAGTCAGAGAACTGGACATCGTCGATCTGCTCAGCCTTTACGGGATCACCGACACTGCAGAACGGGAAGAGCTGCTGGCCCTGGCCAGTCAGGCGAATCAGCCCGGCTGGTGGCACCAGTATCAGGATGTACTGCCTGGCTGGTTCCAGGCGTACATCGGCCTGGAGGAATCAGCGGAATCGATCCGCAGCTACGACGCCCTGTTCATTCCCGGCCTGCTGCAGACAGAGGAGTACGCGGCCGGGGTCATCGCACTCGGCGAGTTCTCCCTGGAGGAAGCGGAGCGACTCGTCTTCCTCCGCAAGGAGCGGCAGCGCAGGTTCGCCGCTGGCGGCCTCCGGCTGTGGGCGATCGTCGATGAGACGGCGCTGCGCCGGCCGGTCGGCAGCGCGCAGGTCATGCGCGAGCAGCTCGAGCACCTGTCCGACGTGTGTGACCAGCCGGGCTTCGCGCTGCAGGTCGTGCCGGACTCCGCTGGCGGCTATCTGGCCCCGGGAAGCTTCAGCATCCTGCGGTTCGCCGTCCCTGACCTGCCCGACGTCGTTTACGTGGAGCAGCTGACCAGTGCCATGTACCTGGACAAGGGCGTGGATGTAGACCGTTACGCCAGGGTCATGGACAAGCTCAGCGCGACCAGCGCGCCGCCGGAAAGGTCCAAAGAGATCATCCGTACACTGCTCGAGGATATGGAGAGATCCCCATGAGCAGCACCCGCAATGGTATGGACGCGAGCACGCTGGCGGGCGTGACATGGATCAAGAGCCGCCACAGCGGCCCCACGGGGGGTAACTGCGTGGAGGTCGCCTTTCTCGCCGGCGGCGAGATCGCGATGCGTAACTCCAGGCATCCCAGAGGGCCGGCGCTGATATTCACCAGGTCCGAGTGGGACGCCTTCCTCGGCGGCGCCAAGGCTGGCGAGTTCGGCCCGCCCGCATCGCTCTGAGCAGGAATCACCCTAGAAATGGCACCCGCCGCCCCGCCGTTCGGCGGGGCGGCGGGAGTCTTCCGGCATCAGTCGGCTAGCTGACCGGCAGATCAAACTCGCCGCTCTTGACGCCAGCGATGAATGCCGACCACTCCTCGCGGTCGAACACGTGCGGGGCCTTGCGCGCGTCCTTCGAGTCGCGGAGCGCCACGCTGCCGCCGGCCAGGTGCGCCACTTCCACGCAGCCATCGGAGCTGCAGAAACGGCTCCTCACCCAGCGAGCCTCATTCAGATCGTGTGACATCCGGCTTTCCTTTCATCGATCAGACAATTTCTCTCGCAAGCTTGCTGATCAGCTCGGTCGAGCCGGCCGGGGACAAGGCGGCCGCGCGCAGCAGGTCAAACGCCTCGGCACGAGCTCGTACATCTCTGTCCCGCTCGAGATATGCCTGTCCGTGGACGCCCTCGGTGTAGACCACGTCGGGGTCGAAGCGCTCAGGGAACTCGATGATCGCGAATGGCCCGTTCAGGCACGGGTGCGGGCCGCTGCAGAACGGCAGCACCTGCAGCGTGACGTTCGGCCACAGGCTCGCATCGGCCAGGTGATTGAGCTGCGCGCGCATAAGCTCGGGCGCGCCCATCGTCCTGCGGATCACTGCCTCATCCAGGATGAGCCACAGCTCTATCGGGTCCGCGCGCAGGATGACCTCCTGGCGCTGCATCCGCAGCGCCACCTGGCGCTCGATCTGGTCCGCAGTCTGCCTCCTGCGCACCGTGGTCATCACCAGGCGCGCGTAGGCCTCGGTCTGCAGCAGCCCGTGGACCACCAGCGACTCGTAGGCGCGCAGCGACGCCGCCTCCGCCTCCAGGCCGACGTAGACGTCAAACCCGGTAGGCAGCACGTCCTCCCAGGCCGCCCACCATCCCTTGCGGTGGCCCTCGCGCGCCATGTCGATCAGGACCTGACGTTGCCCGGGCTCGTCAACTCTGTAGAGATCGAGCATGGCCGACAGGTAGGCGGTCCTGGTGGGCGCCTTGCCCGTCTCGATCCGAGACAGCGTTGAAGCAGCAAGCCCGAGCTGGTCAGCGACCTCTTCCAGCTTGATCGAATGTGCTTCGCGCAACCTTCTTAATTCAGTGCCGAGCCGACGTCGGCGTACCGTCGGGCCGATTGACGCGGTCATTCGGCCTCCCCTCCTAGAGGGCACGCTGGGCAGTTCCCGCGCTCCGACCAGAGAGCGCGGCCCTGCCGTGCGGCTGCTGGGCTCGAGGATCACCATACCGGATATCGGGGCCAGATGGGATCCCAATTGAGATTTCGTCTGCAAGATTTGTACCACGCACTTGCGTGGCATGCACTCCCATACCATTATGAGTCCAAGCGATCCGAGCCCATGCCATGCCCGCCCCGGCACGGGTCCGGCCGATGTCAGAAGGCACTCCGCGGCAACCGGCTCGCGCCGGGGAGGGAGCGGACCGAGATGGCACCACTGGCGACCCGCGCGAGCGACGCCACCCAGGACCTGGCCCTGATGGCAAGTGCCGCGGTCCTCGGCAGCGTCACGATCCCCGGGCGTCCTGAGCACGTCGGCGCGGCGCGGTCCTTCGTGGCCAAGGCCCTGGGTGAGGCCAGCCCGGTCACCGACGTCGCGGTTTTACTCGTCTCGGAGACGGTCACCAATGCGGTGCTGCACAGCCGCTCACGCCGTGCAGACGGAACGGTAACGATCACGGTCATCGAGATCGCAGGCGGAACGCGGATCGAGGTGACCGACGAGGGCTCCGAGCTGAGCATCCCCGTGGTGAAGGGCCATAGCTGTGTCACCGGCGGGCACGGCCTGTTCCTGGTGCAGAACCTGGCCGACCAGTGGGGCTACGTCCGCGATGAGCTCGGGACCACCGTGTGGTTCTGGCTCGGCTGCCATCGCGAAGATCGTTAACCGTCGCGCGGCATTCGCCCGCTGACTCTCGTTCCGGCTCCGCGCCGGCCGGGGCTAGCGGCGGGAGCCACGCGCCTGACGGCCAGGCGAACCCGCGCGCTTCTCCCTGAGCCGCATCGAGAGGTGCACCGGGCTGCCGTCAAAGCCGAACTCCTCACGGAGCCTGCGCTCGAGGAACCTCCGGTACCCGGCCTGCAGGAAGCCCGTCGTGAACAAGATGAAGTGCGGCGGCCTGATCCCGGCCTGGGTCGCGAAGAGGATCTTGGGCTGCTTGCCGCCGCGCACTGGTGGCGGGGTCGCCGCGATCAGCGCGGCCAGCCACCCGTTGAGCCGGCCGGTCGGCACCCGCGTGTCCCAGCCCGCCAGGGCCAGCTCAAGCGCTGGTACCAGCCGGTCGACGTGCCAGCCTGTGGCGGCGGAGAGATTCACCCGCGGCGCCCAGCGGGCGGTGTGCAGCTGCCTGTCGATCTCACGGTCCAGGAAGTGCCTGCGGTCCTCGTCGACCAGGTCCCACTTGTTGTAGGCGATCACCAGCGCCCGGCCTGCGTCGATCACCATCGACACGATCCGCAGGTCCTGCTCGGCCAGCGGCTCGCTGGCGTCCACCAGCACCACGGCCACTTCAGCGCGCTCGAGCGCCCGCTCGGTCCGCACCGCGGCGAAGTAGTCGGCGCCCTGGGACTCACGCACCCGCCGCCTGATCCCCGCGGTGTCGACGAACCTCCAGACGTTCCCGCCGAGCTCAATGAGCTCGTCGACCGGGTCACGCGTTGTGCCTGCTGCCGCGTCGACCAGCACCCGCTCCTGCCCGGCGAGCTTGTTCAGCAGGCTTGACTTGCCGACATTGGGGCGCCCGAGCAGCGCCACCCGGCGCGGCCCGCCCTCGGCGGCGAAGCGCTCCTGCGGCGCAGCAGGCAGCGCGCCGAGGACCACGTCGAGCAGATCCCCGCTGCCTCGCCCGTGCAGGGCGCTTACGGGAACCGGCTCGCCGAGCCCCAGCGACCAGAGCGAGGCGGCAGCGGGCTCACCCGGGGCATCGTCGACCTTGTTGGCGGCCAGGACGACCGGCTTGCGCGAGCGGCGCAGCACGCCGGCGACGGCCGCGTCGGCGTCGGTCACGCCCACCACAGCGTCCACCACGAAAAGCACCGCATCCGCCGCAGCCACCGCGACCCGGGCCTGGGCGGCGACCCGGGCGGCCAGTTCCTGGGAGCCCTCCACGGACGGCTCCCAGCCGCCCGTGTCCACCAGCGTGAAAGCACGGCCGCGCCAGGTGGCGTCGTAGGCAACGCGGTCCCTGGTGACACCGGGGGTGTCCGCCACGACCGCCTGCCTGCTGCCGAGGATCCTGTTCACCAGGGTCGACTTGCCGACGTTGGGCCTGCCGACCACGGCCACAACCGGCGCGGGTTCCCCGGCTGCCTCTGCTCCCCCGGCTGCCTGTGCCGCTTCCTCGGCCGCGTCAGCGGGTCTCATACGGTCCACGCGCCCGCTCTGCTGTTCGCGAGCGTCACGATCTCACCGATGACCTCATCCAGGCTCAGGGCGGTCGTGTCGATCTCGACCGCGTCGGCCGCCCTGGCCGTCTGCGGGGCGTCGGATCTGTCCCGCCGCGCCTGCTCGGCCTGGGTCACCGCGACCGTCGCGCCCGGGTCCGCGGCGAGATCGGCAGTGCGCCTGCGGGCGCGGGCCGTCTCGCTGGCGGTCAGGAACACCTTCACCGGCGCGTCGGGCGCCACCACGGTCCCGATGTCCCGGCCCTCGGCGACGATGCCGTCACCGGCGGCCAGCGCTTCCGCGATGATCTCCTGCTGCATCGCGACGAGACGGCTGCGGACCTCGGGGATCGAGGCGACCGCGCTGACGGCGTTGGACACTTCGCGGGTCCGGATGGGCCCGGCCACGTCGCTGCCGTCCACGCGGATCGCCGGGGCTTCCGGATCGGTGCCCACCTCGATCACGGGCTGGCCGAGGTAGCCGGTCACCGCGTGCGGGTCTGAGACGTCCACGCCGTGGGCGAGGAGCCACCAGGTGAGCGCCCGATAGGTGGATCCGGTATCCAGGTAACGGAGCCCGAGGGCGCGGGCGACGCCCCTGGCCGCGGTGGACTTGCCGGATCCTGCTGGGCCGTCAACCGCGATCACGAGGCCGGGGTGCTTAGTCACGAAGGCGATGCTACCGGCGAACCGACCAGCCGCCTGCGGCCAGCACCTCGATGAGACGCTCGGCGGCCTCGGGCCGGACCGCGAGCTCCGCCACTCCGACCGGCAGGCCGGGCGGGTGCTCGATGCCCACGTCCTCGATGTTGACCCCCGCGTCGCCCACCGCCTGGAACAGCCTGGCCAGCTCGCCGGGCCGGTCGCTGATGACCACCTGGACACCGGTGTAGGCGGGAGCCGGGCCGCCCCGCTTCCCCGGGATCCTGGCCACTCCCGCTCCCCCGCGCTCCAGCAGCCCGGCCAGGTGCTTGACCGACTCCTCGTCGCCCTCGGCGATCGTGGCCAGCGCGCTGGCCGCTGCGGCGAGATCGGCGGCCAGCGCTGCGAGCACCTCGCCGGCATGCGCCGCGTTGGCCGCCAGGATCTGCAGCCACAGGCCGGTGTCGCTGGCCGCGATCCTGGTCACGTCACGCAGCCCCTGGCCGGCCAGGGCCAGCGCGCCAGGCGGCGCATGCTCCAGCTGGGCGGCCATGGCCGCGGCGACCGCGTGCGGCGCGTGCGAGACCAGCGCGACCCAGCGATCGTGGTCGGCCGCTGACATGCGGACAGGCTGCGCGCCGCAGGCGCTGGCCAGGCCGACGACGGCATTCACGGCATCGGGCGTGGTCTCCGGCAGCGGGCAGATTGCCCAGGGGCGGCCCAGGAACAGGTCAGCCCTGGCCGCGGCGGGGCCCGAGCGCTCGCGCCCGGACAGCGGATGCCCTCCGGCAAAGGAGGCCAGATCACAGCCGAGCTCGCGGGCGCGGGCCAGCGGCAGCTCCTTCACGCTCGCGACGTCGGTGTAGCAGCGGGCCAGGCCCCGCGCCTGCGCCGCGGCGAGGGCCGGCGCTATGGCCTCGGGCGGCATGGCGAGGACGGCCAGGTCAGCCGGCCCCCCTGGCGGGCCGCCGTCAGGCAGCTGGGTGCCCGCCCCGATGTCTGCCGCAAGCCTGGCTGCGGCGGGATCGGAGTCCGCCAGCCAGACCTCGGCGCCCCGTTCGGTGAGCGCGAGCGCCACCGACGTGCCGATCAGCCCGGTGCCGATCACCACTACCCTCCGCGGGCCGGCGGCGGCGAGCCCGGTCATTGCGCGATATCCAGGCGCAGGGCGGCCGCGCCGCGCAGGTACACGTGCTGCACCGCCGAGCGCGGCGACGCCGTTTCCACGTGCATCATCAGCCGGACCACGCGCGGCATCGCGCCCGGCACGTCGATCTCGGCGCAGCACAGCAGCGGCACATCCTGGAAGCCCAGCTTGCGCGCGGCGAGCGCGGGAAACTCGGCGTTCAGGTCGGGTGTGGCGCTGAACACGACGCTGATCACGTTGTCGGGGGCCAGCTTGTTGCGCGCCATGACCTCGGTCACCAGCTCGGAGGTTCCGTCCAGGATCGCCGCGCTCTCATTCGCGTTGACCTGGACCGCACCGCGAATCGCCCTGACCGCCACCAGCCTGCCTCTCCCTCACCATCCCCGCCCGGTCCCGTCATGCGCGGCTAGGCAGGCCCGGTTCCTAGGCTATAGACCCACGGCCGCGTAGAGATCGCCTATTTCCCTTGTGCTGAGCCGCCGGGTCGTGCCCGGCCGGAGCGATCCGAGCGCGACCGGGCCGACGTGGGTGCGTACCAGCCTGCTGACCGGATGGCCGACCTCGGCCAGCATCCGCCGCACGATGTGCTTACGCCCCTCATGCAGGGTGATCTCCACCAGGGCGCGGGTTCCGGCCCGCTCCACGACCCGGAAGTTGTCCGCGCTCGCCACCCCGTCCGACAGCTCGACCCCGGTGATCAGCTGACGGCCAAGGTCTCTCGGCAGCGGGCCAGCCACATCGGCCAGGTAGGTCTTGAGCACGCCATAGCGAGGATGAGCCAGCCGGTGCGCAAGCTCCCCGTCGTTCATCAGCAGCATCAGGCCCTCGGTGTCGTAGTCGAGCCTGCCGACATGGAACAGCCGCTCGGCCCGGTCGCCGAGGAAATCGGCGATTGTGGGGCGGCCGCGGGCGTCTGACATCGTGGTCAGCACCCCGGCAGGCTTGTTCAGCGCGAGATAGACGAGATCCTCGCGTGCCGGGATCCGCCGTCCGTCCACGCGGATGACCTGGCGCTGCGGATCGACCCTGGCCCCGAACCGGCGGACGATCTCGCCGTCGACCTCGACCCTGCCGTCGCCGATCATCTCCTCGCAGTGCCTGCGGCTGCCCACGCCCGCCGCGGCCAGCACCTTCTGCAGCCGGATGCCGCCCGGAACGTCAACGAGCGTGTCGCGGGAGTCATCGGCCCCGTCCCGGCCACCCGCGCCGTGCTGGCCGCGCTCGCGCTGGTCACGGTCCTGCTGGTCACGGTCGCGCCGGCCACGACCGCGCTGGTCACGACCCTGCTGGCTCATGGCCCGGGTCAGCCTCGTCGTCGATGTGGTCAGGCAGGAACGGGGCAAGCTCAGGCAGCGCGTCCAGGTCAGGCAGCCCGAGCCGCTCCAGGAAATACGACGTCGTCGCGAACAGGATCGCGCCGGTCTCCGGATCGGTGCCCGCCTCTTCCACGAGCCCCCGGAGCACCAGGGTGCGGATCACGCCGTCGCAGTTGACGCCGCGCACGGCCGACACCCGTGCCCGGCTCACCGGCTGCCGGTAGGCGACCACGGCCAGGGTCTCCAGCGCCGCCTGGGTCAGCCGAACCTCCTGGCCGTCGCTCACGAAGCGCTCCACGACGGGAGCACACTCCTCGCGCGTGTAGTAACGCCAGCCGCCTGCCACCTCCCGCAGGTCGAAGCCGCGCTGCTCCGCCGCATACGACGCGGCGAGCTCCCTCAGGGCCTCCGCCACCTCCGCGCGAGGCCGTTCCAGCACCTGCGCGATAACGACGTCAGAGACCGGTTCATCTGCCACGAGCATGATTGCCTCCAGGCTAGCCCGCAGCACGGGGGCGCCATCCCCGTCCGCCACCTCCGGAGGCACCGCCTCGCCGCCGGCAGCCGGGTCGCTGGTGCCGCCGGGGCCGGGACCGGATCCGTTCTGCATCGGTTACTCGTCGACTTTCTCGTTGATCGCTCTGTCGTCTCGTTGATCGTCTGCTATCCAGCTCACATAGAGATCGCCGAGCGGGGCGACCTGGTCGAACGAGACGCGGCCGTTGCGGTACAGCTCGAGCACCGCGAGGAAGCGCGCGACGATCTCGTAGGTTCCGCCGCAGTCCGAGGAGAGCTGCCGGAACGTGGCCCGGCGCAGCCGCGCGAGCCGCCCGGACAGGATGTCGACCTGCTCCCGCACGCTGGTCCGGGGCACGTGCAGGTGCGCGGTGGAGACCACCGGGGGCCTCCTGGGCGCCAGGGCCCGGGCCGCGATCGCGGCGAACTCGGCCGGGCCGAGGCCGAGCAGCACCTCAGGCAGCAGCTCGATAAAGCGGGGTTCCATCGGAACCCGCCGCGGGAACCTCCGCCCGGCGGCGGCCATCCTGCTCGCCAGCACCGCCGCGACCTCCTTGTAGGCGCGGTACTGCAGCAGCCGGGCGAACAGCAGGTCCCTGGCCTCCAGCAGCGCGAGATCCTCTTCGTCATCGACCTCCCCGGCCGGCAGCAGCCGTGCCGCCTTGAGGTCGAGCAGGGTCGCGGCGACGACGAGGAAGTAGCTGGCCTGGTCCAGCTCCCATCCGTCTGCCCGGGCGCGGATGTAGGCGATGAACTCGTCGGTGACGCTGGAAAGCGCTATTTCCGTTATGTCCAGCTTGTGCTTGGAGATCAGCGCCAGCAGCAGATCGAAGGGGCCCTCGAAGACATCAAGGTGCACCTCGAATCCACCAGCGGCCCGGGTGTCGCCGGGTTCACCGACCATCGTCGTCGTCATTCAGGACTCGTAGCCCTCATCATTCTGAGCGTCCCTTCCTGGAGCCGCCGGGCCACCAGGCTCCGCTCGCCCTGCGCACCCAGGTCAGCCAGGATCATGGCGAGCGCCTCGCGGACAATCCGGCCCCGGTCCACGGTAAGGCCAAGAGCGCGCAGGGTGAGACGGGACCGTTCCAGATCGAGCAGCTCGCTGCCGGACAGGTAAACGGTGATCTTCTGGGGGTGGCTCTCCCTGCCACTGGCCTGGCGCTGGGCTTCGACGGCCGGCCCGCGGGCGGCGGGACGAAGCAGCTCGGCGACTCCCGGCAGCTTACCCGCCGTGAACGTCGCCCTGGTGCCACCGATCCAGTACCTCCTTCGCCAGCTCACGGTAGGAGTTTGCCCCATTGGATGTCGGGTCGAAGCGGGTGATCGGCTCCCCCGCCACGGTGGCGTCAGGGAACCGCACGGTCCGGCTGATCACCGTGTGGTACACCTTGTCGCCGAAACCCTTCACGACTCCGGCCAGGACTTCCCGGGTGTGCAGCGTGCGCGAGTCGTACATCGTCGCCAGCAGGCCGTCGAGCACCAGCTTCGGGCTGATCCTGGTGGACACCTTGTCGATGGTCTCCATCAGCAGGGCCACGCCGCGCAGCGCGAAATACTCGCACTCCAGCGGCACGACCACTCCGTCGGCGCAGGCCAGCGCGTTGACCGTGAGCAGCCCGAGCGAAGGCTGGCAGTCGATCAGGATGATGTCGTAATCGGGGATGACCGGCGCCAGCACGCGGCCGAGCACGAACTCCCGGCCGACCTCGTGCACCAGCTGCACCTCAGCGCCGGACAGGTCGATGTTGCTCGGCAGCAGGTCCATGCCGTCGATATTGGTCTTGAACAGCACATCGTGCGCGGAAAGCCCGCGCTCCATGAGCAGGTTGTAGATCGTCGCGTCAAGCTCGTGGGGCTGAATGCCGAGACCCACGGACAGCGCGCCCTGCGGATCGAAGTCGACGAGCAGTACGCGGCGGCCCTGCTCGGCGAGTGCCGCGCCCAGGTTGATCGTCGTGGTGGTCTTGCCGACCCCGCCCTTCTGGTTGCAGACCGCCGCAACCCTGGCCGGGCCGTGCGTCAACAGCGGCTCGGGGTCGGGGAAGATGGGGACCGGTCGGCCGGTCGGGCCAAGCACACCGGGCCTGACCTCCAATGTTCGGGACGCTGCCACTGCCTACTGCACCTCCCCAGCGGTCGCCGTGATGCGCCCGCTGAAATCCCGGACTCTAGGCGAGGCTAGGGCTTGGGCATTGCGGCGGCAAGCCGACTCACCGTTTGAGCGGAAAAGGCGTGTGCGCAATGTGCGGTCAACCCAGTGCGCGGGGGTGCGCGCTGGCGTAGACCTCGCGGAGCTTGTCCACGGTGACCAGCGTGTAGACCTGGGTGGTCGTGACCGAGGCATGACCGAGAAGCTCCTGCACGACCCTCACGTCCGCGCCGCCGTCCAGGAGATGCGTCGCGAAGGAATGCCGCAAGGTGTGCGGCGACACCTCGGCGATCCCGGCCCGCAGCGCCGCGGCGCGCAGCACGGCCCAGGCGCCCTGCCTGGTCAGCCGCCCGCCGCGGGCGTTCAGGAACACGGCGGGACTGGCTGAGGCCCGGCGCGCCGCAACGGCGAGAGCCGGCCGCGCCATGACCAGGTACTGCTCGAGGGCCTGCCTGGCATAGCTGCCCACAGGAACGATCCGCTGCTTCTGGCCCTTTCCTGACAGCCGGACGCACGCAGGCGGGACTGCGTGAGGGGGCATTACGCCAGATGCCGCTGCCGACTGCCCCCCGCCAGAAGGCCGGTCGGGCCGCGCCAGGTCGAGGTCGTCGACGTCCAGCGCGGTCGCCTCCGAGATCCGCGCCCCAGTCGCGTAGAGCAGCTCAAGCAGCGCGCGGTCCCGCAGCGGCCTGGGTCCGTCCCCGGTGCTCGCTGCCTCCAGCAGCCGCTCCACGTCGGCCACGGGCATCGCCCGCGGCAGCCGCCGCGGCGGCACCGGCGGCCGGACCTGCCGGGCCGGGTCCGACGGCGCCAGCCCCTCGGCCATGGCGAACGCGTGCAGGCCGCGCACGGCGACGACCGCGCGGCCGGCCGAGCTGGCCGCCAGCGGCGGATGGTCCTCGTCTCCCTCGCGCAGCCCGGCCAGGAACTCGGCCACGTCCTGGGTGCTCGCCTCGCCGATGCCCGTCCTGCCCCTCGCCGCGAGCGCCGCCGCGTAGCGCCGCAGGTCCCTGCGGTAGGCCTGCAGCGTATGGGCGGCCAGGCCGCGCTCGACCATCAGGTGGTCGAGGTAGCGCTTGACCGCGCCCTCAACGCTGGTCGACTGGACGGCCTTCAGCTCAGCGCCTCGCTTGCCGGGGTCCAGGGCAGGCCATGCGCCTCACCGACGCTGCGGTAGGTAATGACGCCCTGATGGGTGTTCAGCCCCAGCGCGAACGCCGGGTCCGCGAGCAGCGCGTCCCGCCAGCCCCGGTTCGCGATCTCCACCGCGTACGGCAGGGTGACGTTGGTCAGCGCGTAGGTCGAGGTGTGCGGCACTGCCCCGGGCATGTTCGCGACGCAGTAGAACACCGACTCGTGCACCTTGTAGGTCGGGTCGGCGTGCGTGGTCGGATGGGAGTCCTCAAAGCAGCCGCCCTGGTCGATGGAGATGTCCACGAGCACCGAACCAGGCTTCATCCGCGACACAAGCTCGTTGGAGATCAGCATGGGTGCCTTGGCTCCCGGGACCAGCACGGCCCCGATGACCAGGTCCGCGTCGATCACGGCGCGTTCGATCTCATAGGCGTTGGACGTGACGGTCTGGCAGTGTCCCTGGTAGATGGCATCCGCGGTGCGCAGCCTGCTGACGTTCCTGTCGACGAGCAGCACCTCAGCCTGCATGCCGAGCGCGATCGCCGCGGCGTTCATGCCCGACACGCCAGCTCCGATGACCACGACCTTGGCGGCGTAGACGCCGGAGACGCCGCCCATCAGGACCCCGCGGCCGCCGCCGTCGCGCTGCAGGTGGTGGGCGCCGACCTGGGGTGCCATCCGGCCGGCCACCTCGGACATCGGGGCCAGCAGCGGCAGCGACCCGTCCGGCAGCTGGACGGTCTCGTACGCGATGGCCGTGATGCCCGAGTCGAGCAGCGCGCCGGTGCCTTCCTTGGACGCGGCGAGATGCAGGTAGGTGAACAGCACCTGGCCCTTGCGCATCCGGTGGTATTCCTCGGCTATCGGCTCCTTGACCTTCAGGACCAGGTCACCGGTCTGCCACACCTCGTCGGCGTTCGGCGCGATCGTCGCCCCGGCCGCGGTGAAGTCATGATCCGGGATCCGCGAGCCGGCTCCCGCGTCCTTCTCGACGAACACCTCGTGCCCGGAACGGACCAGCTCGTGCACGCCCGCCGGCGTGATCGCGACGCGGTATTCGTGGTTCTTGAGCTCCCTGGGAATGGCAACCTTCATGGCACCCAGTCCTTCCTGGTCGCCGTGGCCTCCCCCGGCCCCGTTGCCGGGCAGGTCCACTCCGGGCGCGTGCCGCGCCCGCCGGTCAGCACTCGGGGGCCTCCGCATCCCGCAGCGCGGTGAACTCGCCCTGGCGGGCCGCATATGCGGACAAGATACCTAGTGCAGTGACGCCGTTGTGCAGCTGACCCGCAAGAACGCGGGCCACAACCTCATCCAGGTCTACCCAGGCCGCGACCAGGTGGGCCTCCTCGTGCTCCGGCACGTAGGAGCGCTCGGACTCGGGAACCATGGTCAGGCCGCGGGCGCAGAAGATCCTGACCCGCTCGGTGCTGATTCCCGGCGAGGAGAAGAAGTCGACGAGCACATGCCACTGCGCCGCCCGGTACCCGACCTCCTCGAGCAGCTCGCGCTCCGCGGTGACCCGCAGCGGCTCGCCCGCCACGTCGCGCAGGCCGGCCGGGATTTCCCAGAGCAGCCTGCCGACCGGATGCCGGTACTGGCGGATCAGCAGCACCCGCCCTTCCTCGTCCAGCGCGAGCACTGCCACCGCGCCGGGGTGCTCCAGGATGTCCCGGCCGACCGCCTCGCCATCCGGCATGCGCACCATGTCCCGGCGGAGGCGCACGAGGCTGCCGTCGCCCCGGTCTGCGGACGAGACCACCGGCCAGCGCTCGGCGATGTCGCGGATGTCCAGATCCTCCGTCGCTCCGCTCACGTCCGCAGCTCCTGCCTCACAGTTATCAGCAATACGGCTCATACCCGCGCTGATACATCCTGCCGCAGTGCCGGTCACGCGCTTGCGGCGGCCCGGGGGCCGGCCGCGGCCAGGGGATCGGCAGCGGGCATCGCCCGCGAACGCTCGAGCGCGGCCTCCACCAGCCCGCTGAACAGCGGATGCGGCCGGGTCGGCCGGGACAGGAACTCCGGATGCGCCTGGGTGGCCACGAAGAACGGATGCATGCTGCGCGGCAGCTCGACGAACTCCACGAGCAGCCCGTCGGGGGAAAGACCGGAGCAGACCAGGCCGGCGCGCTCCAGGATGTCCCGGTAAGCGTTGTTGACCTCGTACCTGTGCCGGTGCCGCTCCTGCACGATGTCCGTGCCGTACAGCTCGCGGACCAGGCTCCCCTCGGCGAGCAGCGCGGGATACAGGCCCAGCCGCATGGTGCCGCCCATGTCCCGCTCCCCGGCTACGACATCCTCCTGGCCCGCCATCGTGGCGATCACTGCGTGCGGTGCGTCCGGGTCGAACTCCGCGCTGTTGGCCCCGTCCAGGCCGGCCAGGTTGCGCCCGACCTCGATCGCCATGCACTGCAGGCCGAGGCAGAGCCCGAGCAGCGGGATGCCGTGGGTTCTGGCGTGCCGCACCGCCCCGATCTTGCCCTCGATGCCGCGGACGCCGAACCCTCCGGGCACCAGCACCCCGTCCGCGCCGTCGAGGTGGCGTGCCGCGCCCTCCGGGGTCTGGCACTCGTCGCTGGGCACCCAGCGGATGTTGACCCTGGCGTCGTTGCCGAACCCGCCCGCCCGCAGCGCCTCGGCCGGCGACAGGTAGGCGTCGGGCAGGTCCACGTACTTGCCGACCAGGGCGATCGTGATGCTGTGGGCCGGCCGGTGCACCCGGCGCAGCAACTCGTCCCAGTCGCTCCAGTCCACGTCGCGGAACGGCAGCCCGAGCCTGCGCACCACGTAGGCGTCCAGGCCCTCGGAGTGCAGCACCTTGGGGATGTCGTAGATCGACAGCGCGTCGGCGGCAGACACCACCGCCTCCTCGTCCACGTCGCACATGAGGCTGATCTTGCGCTTCAGGTTGCCGCTGATGGGCCGGTCCGAGCGGCACACGATCGCGTCGGGCTGGATGCCGATGCTGCGCAGCGCGACCACCGAGTGCTGGGTGGGCTTGGTCTTCAGCTCGCCGGACGGGCCGATGTAGGGCAGCAGCGAGACGTGCAGGAAGAAGCAGCGGTCCCGGCCGATCTCGTGCCGGATCTGCCGGATCGCCTCCAGGAACGGCTGTGACTCGATGTCGCCGACCGTGCCGCCGACCTCGGTGATGACGACGTCCACCTCGGGGCCGCCCATGTCCAGGATGCGCGACTTGATCTCGTTGGTGATGTGCGGGATCACCTGCACGGTGTCGCCCAGGTAGTCACCGCGCCGCTCCTTGGCGATCACGCTGGAGTAAATCTGCCCCGTGGTGACGTTCGCCGAGCCTTGCAGCCTGGTGTCAAGGAACCGCTCGTAGTGCCCCACGTCCAGGTCGGTCTCGGTGCCGTCGTCGGTGACGAACACCTCGCCGTGCTGGAAGGGGTTCATGGTGCCGGGGTCCACGTTGAGATACGGGTCGAGCTTCTGCATGTTGACCCGCAACCCGCGGAGCTTCAGCAGGCGGCCAAGGCTCGAGGCCGTGAGCCCCTTGCCGAGACTGGATGCCACGCCCCCGGTGACGAAGAGATGCCTGGTAGAAACGGGCCGTGATGAGTGCGGTACCGTGGCCAAAGTTAGGCTCCCGTGGTCGTTGCCCTGCGGTAAATCCGCCGGTCCACGGGGTATCAGAATATCAGCCAGGCGGCACCAGGCTGAGCATCAACACCGAACGCGCTTCGCCGGCCCCCCCTGTGACCAGGAACAAAAGCATCCATTACCGGTCACACGGGCGTGGTCGCCTGCGAGTGACGCCGGGAGCGCCGGGCCTGCTCGTCGGGCGATCCGAGCCTGTCCTGCTCGCCGGCCTCGCCGAAACGCGCCAGCGCCACGGCGCTGGCCACCGCGAGGACGAACCCGCTCACGGCCAGCCCGGTCAGGCCGCGCCGGGTGGTGTCGCCGAGGAACATGACGCCCACGACAGCGGGAGGCACCGTCTCGGCGAGCACTACAGACGCGGTGGCCACGGTCACGCTGCCGCCCTCGAGCGCGGATGCGTACAGCAGGAACGAGACGATCCCCGCCGCCGCCAGCGTGTACGTGGCCGGGTTGCGCACCAGCTGCTGCGGCGAGAACCCGGGCAGGATCCGCGCCGCTACCGCCAGCACCGCGTACCCGAGCCCGGCGGTGGCCCCGAGGACCGGGGTCCGGGCCGGATTAGGCAGCCTGGCGGCGGCCATCCCGGCCACCGCAACCCCGGCCACGGTCACCATCAGCGCGATCTGGAAGGCCGGGCCCACGTTAGCCGCGCCCTCGGCCCCGGCTGAGGAGCCGAGCAGGCCCACCCCGACGACCACCCCAGCGACCGCCAGCCACTCCTTCATGCCGAGCCGGACGTGCATCAGCCATGCCGCGAACACCGCGGTGACGGCTAGGTTGGATGCGATCACGGCCTGCACCGCGAAAAGCGGCAGCTGCCGCAGCGCCACGAGCTGGGCCAGGAACCCGACCAGGTCGATGCCGAGGCTGGCCAGGAAGCGCCACTGGCCCATCAGCCGGACGAGCAGGCCAGGGTCTACCCGGTCGGCGGCCGGGTGCCCGTCCCGGATCCGGGCAGGCCTAAGGCTCGCCGAACGGATCGCCATGGCCTGCATGACCGCGGCAACTCCGTAGCAATAGGCCGACACCAGCGCGGCGACCAGGCTCGCCAGCATGGTTCAGACCCTACGCCGCTCGCCAAGTGCGCGATCATCCAACACCTGCATGAACGCGCATCAGCCCTGCGTCTGGGGCGATAGCCGCTTCGGAGGCGGTCCTGGGAGCCCCCGCCGGGCGGCTCAGGCGCTGGTGGCCAGGCGCCCGGCGACTGCCGCCCGAACCTCGGATGCGCTGGTGAAATGCACTGCCTGCAGACCCAGAGCCGCCGCCGCGGCCACGTTCTCGCCACGGTCGTCGATGAAGATGACCTCGTCGGCCCTGGCCCCGAGACAAGCCAGGGCACGGTCATAGCATTCCGGATCGGGCTTGGCAGACTTAAGCTGACAGCTGAATATAAGATGCCCGAAACGTCCGGCTATCGGCAGCTCGCTGATTGCTTCGGCGAGCTCGTCGGGCGCGTTCGATAGCAGCGCGAGCGGCCGTCCCGCCGCGGCCAGGTCCTCGATCAGCGCTACGGTTCCGGCCTGCAGCCGCAGCCATGCCGCCCGGTCCAGCCGGATGAGCTCGGCGATCTCGGTGTCGCTGTAGTCGCGCCCCAGGCCGTGCCCCACCTGCCGCCAGTACCCCGGGGCGTCCAGTTCTGCGAGGTCGTAGGCACGCCGCCAGGCCCAGTACACGTCCATGAGAGCCGTAATGGGGGCATCGGCGGCTGCCGCAAGCAATGCCAGGTCCTCGTCCGCAGGAGGATGCGAGACCACGCCGCCGTAGTCGAACAGGACCCAGGTCACTCGCACCTCCGGGGGTCGGCGCGCCCTCCGGGGTCGGCGCACCCGCCCGGCTGGGCCGTCCTGCCCGGCTGGGGGTCCGGCCGGGCTAGGCCACCCTACCGGGCCGGGCGGCGCCGCCAGCCTGGGCCACCCCGCCCGGCCGGGCCCGCCGCCACGGGCTAGGTCACACCGCCGGTCTGGGCCACCCCGCCCGGCTGGGCCACGCCCGGGCAGCCGCCCCGCTGGCTCGTCTGCGTGGACGGCGGCTGGCAGTTCGGCCCGCCGCTGAAGATCGACGGCCCTCTGGCCGGCTTCCCCGCCGCCAGATCCAGCACCCGCCAGAACCCGGGTGAGGTGGAGGCCCACCGAACCGGGCCGACTCCGGTGACCGTCTGGCACCCGGTGGCCTCGATGGTGACAGTGGGCAGTTGCCGGCCGCTGGCGGTGAAGATCAGGTGGTAGGTCGTCCCGATGAGCAGCGCCGGGCAGTGGAACGGGCCGCGCGGCATCTTCGGCAGCGCGCACAGTGCCCGCGCGACCGCCCGGGCCCTGGCCGAGTTCGAGACCGTCACCTGGTCCGGCATCGCATTCTGCAATTCCTGCGGGATCCGGACACCGTGATTCCGCATGATCTCCATGCTGGTGACCGTCCCGGCATCCCGGCACAGCGCCGCCTGCGAGGACGGGGCGCCAGCGCCGGCGGCCGCCGACGGGCTCGGGGACGCGGCGGACGCAGCGCCGGAGTCTGACGCCCGGATGCTCCCGCACGCCACCAATAGCATCACCGGACCGAGCACGAACGCGGCGCACAGCAGCGCCCGCCCTGCCCCGTACCCGCGGCTCCCCACGTTGCCGCCCGGCCAGAACGACCCATTCATGGCTGTCCCTCTCTCCGGCCGGCCGCCCCGCTGCTAACGGGCCGGGCACCGGATGCACTGCCGTACCTCGACCCTTGGACGGCTGCGCCGTGCCGCCGGTTCCCGGGGATCCGCTAAGTTCCACCGGTCAGCCGCCGCTCCGGGCACAGACCGCGGCACGCGGCTGGACCAGAAGGCACGCCCTGGCGTGTCAAACAGTCAATCCACACGGCCCGCGGCGGGCCCGGAAGCCTGCTGGCCGACGGCCTATACGCCAGCGGCCTGCATGCCGCGCAGCTCGTGCTTGAGTTCCTTGATCTCGTCGCGCAGCCGCGCGGCGATCTCGAACTGCAGCTCGGCGGCGGCCGTGTGCATCTGGTCGGTGAGCTCGGTGATGAGGCCGACCAGGTCCTCGCGGGCCGGGCCGCCCGCGGGCTGCCCGGTGCCGCCAGCGCCGGGATCGCCCTGCCGGGCCCCGGCCACGGCCGCCCTGGCCCGGGAGGACAGTCCGGGCACGGGCGCCTTCCCCCGGCTCTGCTGCCGTCCCGACCCGCCGATGAGCTTCTCGGTGTCCGCGTCCTCGCGGGCGAGCTGGTCCAGGATGTCGGCGATGCGCTTGCGCAGCGGCTGCGGGTCGATGCCGCGTTCGGTGTTGTAGGCGACCTGCTTGGCGCGCCGCCGGTTCGTCTCGTCGATTGCCCGCTGCATCGAGGGAGTCACCCGGTCGGCGTACATGTGCACCTGGCCGGAGACGTTCCGTGCCGCGCGGCCGATGGTCTGGATAAGCGAGGTGCCTGACCGCAAAAAGCCTTCCTTGTCCGCGTCCAGGATCGACACCAGCGACACCTCGGGCAGGTCCAGGCCCTCGCGGAGCAGGTTGATGCCGACGAGCACGTCGTACTCGCCGAGCCGAAGCTCGCGAAGCAGTTCCACCCGGCGCAGTGTGTCCACCTCGCTGTGCAGGTACCTGGCCCTGATGCCCAGCTCGAGCAGGTAGTCGGTGAGGTCCTCGGCCATCTTCTTGGTCAGCGTGGTGACCAGGACCCGCTCGAAGCGCTCGGCCCGTTCCCTGATCTCGTGCACGAGATCATCGATCTGGCCCTTCGTCGGCTTGATGATCACCTCGGGATCAATGAGCCCGGTCGGCCGGATCACCTGCTCGACCACCTCGCCGCCCACCCGATGCAGCTCGTAAGGACCCGGGGTGGCCGACAGATACAGCGTCTGGCCGATCCGGTCACCGAATTCCTCCCAGGTGAGCGGCCGGTTGTCGATCGCGCTCGGCAGCCGGAACCCGTGCTCGACCAGGACCCGCTTCCTCGACACGTCCCCCTCGTACATGGCGCCGATCTGCGGGACGGTGTTATGCGACTCGTCGATGACCAGCAGGAAATCCTCAGGGAAGTAGTCCAGCAGCGTGTTCGGCGGGCTGCCGGGCTCGCGCCCGTCGATGTGCCGCGAGTAGTTCTCGATCCCCGCGCAGCTGCCGACCTGGCGCAGCATCTCGATGTCATAGGTGGTGCGCATCCGCAGCCGCTGCGCCTCGAGCAGCTTGCCGGACCGCTCAAGTTCGGCCAGGCGCTCCGCGAGCTCCGCCTCGATCCCGGCGATGGCCCGCTCCATCCGCTCCGGGCCTGCCACGTAGTGCGTGGCCGGGAAGATGTACAGCTCGTCGTCCTCGCTGATCACCTCGCCGGTCAGCGGATGCAGGGTCATCAGCCGCTCGATCTGGTCACCGAACATCTCGATCCGGACGGCGAGCTCCTCGTAGACCGGGATCACCTCGATGGTGTCACCGCGCACCCGGAACGTGCCCCGGGTGAAGGACAGGTCGTTGCGGGTGTACTGCATGCCGACGAGCTTGCGCAGCAGGGCGTCAAGCTCGATCGTGCCGCCCACGGTGAGCTTCACCATCCGGTCGACATACTCCTGCGGCGTGCCCAGCCCGTAGATGCACGACACCGACGCGACGACGATCGTGTCCCTGCGGGTCAGCAGCGAGTTCGTGGCCGAGTGCCGGAGCCGGTCCACCTCGTCGTTGATGGACGAGTCCTTCTCGATATAGGTGTCGGTCTGCGGTACGTACGCTTCCGGCTGGTAGTAGTCGTAGTAGGAGACGAAGTACTCGACGGCGTTCCTGGGCAGCATCTCGCGCAGCTCGTTGGCGAACTGCGCCGCGAGGGTCTTGTTCGGCAGCATCACCAGGGTCGGCCGCTGCAGCCGCTCGGCCAGCCAGGCGACGGTCGCAGTCTTGCCGGTCCCTGTCGCGCCGAGCAACACAGTGTCCCCGGCCCCGGACCGGATCCGCTTGTCCATTTCCGCGATCGCCTGCGGCTGGTCGCCGGCGGGCACCATGTCGGTGACGACCTCAAAGGGAGCAACGCTTCGCTGCAGGTCGGTTACCGGACGCACGGCTCCCCCTTCTGGATCGGCGGCAGGGACGGCGATAGGGACGGCCTCTCCTCCACAGTGCAACTGTAGGCCGGCCGTCTGACATTCCGGCGTCAGCGCGGGAGCAGGTCCTCGGTAGATAGTCAGAAACCCATTTGCAAGGCTGCCGGTGCGCTCACGGCCGGGGTGCGGCACGCCGGCGCAGCTCCGCCCACAGGTCGCCGGCCTGGCGGTCAAGCTCGGCCAGCGAGCCGGAGTTGTCGATCACGATGCCGGCGATCGCCAGCCGCTGTTCCCTGGTGGCCTGGGCTTC
>WNGR01001546.1_pt1 | contig 25735 bp, 21 predicted proteins | sample 5407581 | NCBI WGS metagenome assembly WNGR01 (sample SAMN13153383, study PRJNA577476) | soil metagenome | isolation source: 80 cm soil or saprolite under Garry oak tree replicate 2 | place: USA:California | collected 2016-06-15
TGGCCGAACGGGCCGGCGTCTCGGTCGGCACGATCTATCAGTACTATCCGAACAGGGAATCGCTGCTGTACGCGGTATTGCAGCGGCATCTGGACCACGTCGCGCAGGCGGTGGAGACCGCTTGCCGGCAGCAGCGCGGCCAATCGCTCGATGCGATGATCGAGGCGTTCGTTGAAGCGAAAACCGCGCGAATAGACGAATCGCGCGCGCTATATGCGATCGCCGCGGAACTGAACACGGCGGAACTGGTGCGGAAGGCGTCGGAGCGCATGCGGGCGGCCGCTATTGCGATGCTGGAAACGGCTACCGATGCGAAGTTCGACGATTTGCCGATGGTGACGTTCATATGGCTGAACGCGCTGGTCGGGCCGACGCGTGCGACGCTGGAAGGCCGCGCTGCGCGCGTTGCGCGCGCAGCTGGTGATGCTCAGCGACGCGTATTTAGAACGCGTCGCTGTGGCGGCATAACAACACGCCGCCCCTACGCTAGCCCGCTTAGAAGCGGTGAATGATACCCACGCCGGCGGCAAACTGGCTGCGCGACGACGAAGGCGCGCTGTTCTGGCCGTCGCCGATATCGGCGGTTGCGTTGATGATGCTTGTGCCGTTCGTTCCAATCGTCTGGCCGCTCGCACGCTGATACGCTTCCAGCGCGTACAGACCGGTACGCTTGGAAAGGCTGTAGTACTGCGAGAGGTTGAACTGCTGATAACGAGCCGAGCTCGAAATGCCGTTCGACTCGGTTGCGCGCGTGTAGCTATAGCCGGCGGCCAGGTCCAGCGCCGTCAGCGGCTTGAAGTGCACCACTGCGCCAGCCGTGTTGAAAGTCGCCTGGCTGCGGAACTTCGAGTTCACGCCTGGGATGTATTGCACGTTCGAGTACGAGAACGACACGTCCCATTGCGAGTTGAACGCATAACCGCCCGTCACCGCGACGCGCTGCTGTGCCTGTGCGGTCTGATATCCGTTGTTGATTCCCGACACGCCCGCCTGAGCACCATTGTTCGACGTGGTGGAGTCGGCGCCCCACGCACCGCCGCCAGGCGTCGAGTTATTGATGCGCTGGAAGCCCGCCGCGATACCGAACGGACCGTTCAGGTACTGCAATGCCGCGCTCCAGGTCGAACCCGCGTTCAGACTGCCCGGCACGCCGCCCACCGAATACGAACCACTTGCCGTAAAGCCGTAAAATTTCGGGGACGTGTACACCAGCGAGTTGTTCGCGCGATACAGCGTATCGAGCGAATCGATATCGCCCGGGTGCGCGCCATAGGCGCCGGTCAGCCACGTGGTCGGGCTATACGGCGAGAGCAGCGTGTAATACGCCGTGTACTGGCGGCCCGCCGTCAGCGTACCGTAGGTGGGATTGGTCACGCCGACCCAAGCCTGGCGGTTGAACGCCAGGCCCGAGACGCCCTGCGCGCCGGTCGCGCTGTTAAAGCCCTGTTCCAACTGGAAGATTGCCTTCGTGCCGCCACCCAGATCCTCGCCGCCCTTCAGGCCGAAGCGGCTGCCCGCCCACACCCCGTTGACCATCTTCACGACCGAGCGGCCGCCCGAGGTCGAACCGAGCGACGTCTGGCTGCTCTGATAACCGATACCCGCATCGACGATCCCGTACAACGTCACGCTGCTCTGAGCGTGCGCGCCGAGGGCGACCAACCCAAGGGCCGAGGTTGCTAGTGCCTTTTTCATTTCTATTCTCCGCTTTAAAAAATTATTCTTTGTTGTTCGGCGTTGCCTGAGCGGCGCCAACTTTGAATTCAATAATCCAGGAATTCAAATCAAAACACCGGATGCCCATTGATCACACTCGGCAACCAGGTCGAGAACATCGGTACGTACGTCACGATGTTGATCGCGCTGAAGATAGCCAGGTAATAAGGCCACGCCACCTTGGTAGTTTCCCCGATCGACACATTGCCAATCGCGCAGCCGATGAACTGCACCGACCCGATCGGCGGGTGCACGAGGCCCAAGGCGCAGTTCAGCAGGATCATGATGCCGAACTGCACGGGGCCCACGCCGCTGTGCATCGCCATCGGCAGGAACAGGGGCGTGGTGATCAGGATGTGCGCCGCCATGTCGACGAACGTGCCGAGGAAAATCTGGATCAGGTTGATGTACAGCAGCATCAACCACGGGATGCTCGTCGCGCCGTTGAGCATGTGCTCGATCGCGTCGGGAATCTCCAGATAGGCCATCTGGAAACGCAGCATGTTCGACACACCGATCAGCAGCAGCACCACGCCGGTGGTCTTGGCCGCCTTGGCGAGCGCGACGGAAAGCTTCTTCAGCGTCATCGTGCGATAGACGACGATGGTCAGCACCAGCGAATAGAACACGGCGATCGCCGCGGCTTCCGTCGCCGTCGCAATGCCCTTGGCCACGCAAACCAGAATGATCGCGATCACCATCAAGCCCGGCAAAGCGCCGAGGAACGTGCGGCACACCGCGAACCAGCCGGGAAAGCGCTGCAGCGCCGTGGAGCCGTCGGGACGGCGCGGATAGCCGTAGCGAACCGCTTGCCAGTAGGCGGCGATCAGCACGAAACCCATCACCCACAGAACCGGAAGCAGGCCTGAGAACAGCAGATCGCCGATCGAGACGCCGCTCATCTGGTGTCCGTTCAGGGTCCCCGTGATGCCTTGGGCCGCGAACGCGTAGATGATCATGTTCGTCGACGTCGGCATCAAGGCGCCCGCCAGCGACGAATGGGTCGTGACGTTGACCGCATACGCCGCGCTGTAGCCTTCGCGCTTCATCAACGGAATGACCACGCCGCCCATGGCGGACGTATCGGCCGTGGGCGAACCGGACACGCCACCGAACAGCGTGCACGCGACGACGTTGGCCATGCCGAGCCCGCCGCGGAAATGCCCCACCGTGGCCTGCGCGAAACGCAGGATGCGGTCCGCAATGCCACCGTGCAGCATCAGCTCGCCGGAGAAAATGAAGAACGGAACCGCGAGGAACGAAAACGCGTTCATTCCCGAAATCATCGACTGCATGGCGGTGGCCGCCGGCAAGCCCTCATACAGATAGGTCAGGACACACGAGAGTCCCAATCCGAATGAAACCGGAACCCCGAGAACGAGGAATACGAGGAAACTAACAGAGAGAATGACAAGTTCCATGATTGTTCTATTTGTGCTTCCTGGCGAAAAGCGCCAGCAGGTGCTCGAACGAGAACAGCGCGATGCAGACGCTGGCAATGACCGGGATGAGGTAGCGCAGGGCTTCGGGCAAGCCGAGAATGGGAATCCGGTCTTCCATCGTGGTCTCCGCCATCTGCAGACTGCCGAAGAAAATCGCCACGGCCAACGCGATCAGGCAAATGTGCTGGAACGCCTCCGCGACGACCTGCCCTTTGGGCGACAGGCTCTTCACGAGCGAATCGAGCCCGATATGACCGCTCTCGCGGACCTTGAGCGCGGCGCCGAACATGGCGATCACGATCACCAGCAGCAGCGCGATGGGTTCGACGAAATCGGGGGCGTCGCTGAACACATAGCGCATCACGACGCCGTAGATCACGAGCAGGCTCAGCGCGGCGAGGCTCACCGACGCAACGACAACCAGCACGTGGAACAGAAAATCATTTGGGCGCTTCATGAATCTCATTGACCCCATCCTTGCATACGACGCATCCGTCTTTAATATTTAGTCATCCTGTTGGACGTCGCCGGTCCAGGCACAGCGCAGCGGAAAAGCCCTACTCTCGGGCTTTTCTCCGCTGCCGCGTATCCGCTATACGAGCCTTATTTGATCGCCTGGATCTCGTCGACCAGCTGCTTCATTTGCGGGGTCTTTTCGTACTTCGCCCACACCGGCTGCATCACCTTGACGAAAGCCGCGCGATCGATCTGCGACGATGCGACGATCGACGCGCCGCCCTTGGTGACCATCTTGCTTGCGTCGTTTTCACGCGCGGTCCACAGCTTCTGGTAGTACGGCACCGAGTCGGCCGCCGCCTTCTTGATGATCTCCTGCTGCTGCGGCGTCAACGTGTCCCAGATCTTCCTGGAGAACACCAGCACTTCCGGCGTCATTGAATGCTGGGTTTCGGAGTACACCGGCGCGACTTCGAAGTGCTTGGTCTCTTCGTACGAGGGCAGGTTGTTTTCCGCGGCATCCACGAGACCCGTCTTCAAACCCGTATAGACTTCGGCGAACGGCATCGGCGTCGGCGTGCCGCCCATCGCCTTGATTTCGTCGACCATCAGATCGGAAGGCTGAACGCGCACCTTGAGACCTTTCATGTCGGCCGGAGAATGGATCGGCTTCTTCGTGTAGATCGAACGCGCGCCGCTCTCATAGAACGTCAGCGCGATCATGCCCTTCGCCTTGAAGGCGTCAAGCAGCTTCTGGCCTTCCGGGCCGTACATCACCTTGCGGAAATGGTCGATGTCGCGGAACAGGAACGGCAGCGACGGAATCATCGACTCGGGAACGATCTCGTTGAACGCGGCGCCGTTGGCGCGAGCCATGTCCAGCGCGCCGATGCGCACCTGGTCGATCGTGTCGTTCTCGGAACCCAGCGCGCTGTTGCCGAAGACCTTCACGGAATCCTTGCCGCTGGTCGCCTTGCTGATCTGCTCACCCATGTACTTCACGGCCATGTTGGTCGGATAGGTGTCGCCATGCACATCCGACACGCGGAACACGCGCGCTTGCGCCGACACGGTGCTGAACGCCAGCACGGAGGCCGCGACAATCAGCGAAAGGCGGCAAATGCGGGAAGAGGCAGACTTCTTGTTCATCGTGACATTCCTTGAAAATAGGTCATCCAATCGATTGCGGAGGGCCGCTCGCGGATGCGACATGGTTTTGATGCGTCTCCCGGCTCTTCGCGCTCCCCCGACGGGTATGGCGCGCGTTTCGCCGTGCTGGCCGTGCAATGTCCCCGGCACGGATGCTCAGCACTCCTGTCAGACAACTCGACTTCTTTTACTTCTACTGCGTCGGCATGAAGCTCGTTTGCGAAGGGTCGCGCACGAGGCGGATGCCTAGCCCGCGCTGCAATCTTGAAATTCGAAGAAAGGAATCTGTTTGGGCTTATACGTTGTACGACGACATACGAAGTCTATAAAACGTGATTTGACTTGTACAGACGGTATTTACCCGCACAGCAAAGGCGCTCGGTATGGATGACCGGCGCACCATGCATGGCGCACCCGCATGGTTGCTGGCGGAGAAGTGGATGGTGGATACGGCGCGTGGGGGCGCTATGTTTTTCGTAGCGAAGCTTCGAGACGCGATCGTGGCCTTTACGCCACAATGTTGTACGACGAGTGATGAATATGTGTAAAAGAGCGCGTGCGCCAGGACTCCCGACGCTCCGCTGCCGCAAGCACCCGCTTACAGCTCGCCCGCGTATTCAGGTTCCGGTAATCCCACCACGCCGGGACGCACGGCGAAGAGGTGTCCGTCGTGCTCGCTCGCGCCCGTTGCGGGACGAATCGACGTGACGAACAGCGTATCGAGGTCGCGCCCACCGAACGCGCACATCGCCGGCTTCGCGGCGGGTACGGCGATCTGCCGGTCGAGCTTGCCTTGCGGCGTGAAGCGCAGCAGCAGGCCCGCGTCGTTCGCGCAGATCCAGTAGCAGCCGTCGGCATCGACCGCAGCGCCGTCGGGGCGGCCGGCATGGTCGTTCAGATCGGCGAACACGCGACGGTTGCGCGGCTCGCCTGTCCCGACGTCGTAGTCGAATGCCCAGATCTGCCGGCGCAAGGGATGCGAATCGGAGAGGTACATCGTCGCGCCATCCGGCGACCAGGCGAGACCGTTTTGCGTGATCAGCGCGTCGACGACCGGTTCCGACAACGCGCCCTGCGCATCGAACCGATACAGCGCGCCGGCGGGATTGGCCGCCGCCATGTCCTGCACCATCGTGCCGGCCCAGAAGCGCCCTTGACGATCGCAACGGCCGTCGTTGAAACGCATGCCCTCGAACGGGAATGTGGGCGCGGCGAGCTTGCGCGCGGCCACCGTCAGCGGTTCGCCGCTTTGTGTATCGCTCGCTGCCGCTTCAGCCAGCGTGACCGCAAAGAGCCCCGTCTCGCAGCCGGCCAGCACCGTGCCGCGACGATCGAACGCAATGCAGGCCACCTTCTCCGGCAATAACCATTCAGTTCGCTCCGCAGAGCCGAGCCGCAGCCGCACGATCTTCTGCGCCGGAATATCCACCCAGTAAAGCGCCTGTTCCGCCGCGCGCCACACCGGGCTTTCGCCGACCAGCGCGGGCGCCTGCCCTGCCGCTTCAACTCGTTCCACGCGCGGGTTCGCCGTTGCGCTCACCGCTTCGGCTCCATCGGACCGGCAAGCACGAACGCGCCGCCCTGAAAACGCTGGGTGGGATCGTCGAGGTTGGTGGTGGGCGCAGTGACCGGAAAGAGGTGCTCGAATTCGACCGAACTGTCCTGCGGACGAAAACCGAGGAATGCCGCTTTCGTGTTATCCACCCACTTGGTGCGGTTATCCGACACGCCGTAGACGATCGCATGTCCGACCCGATTGGTGAACAGCGAGCAACGCACCAGTTCGATGAAGTCGCGATAGCTCAGATACGTCACGAGCATGCGCGGATTCTTTGGCTGCTCGAACGACGAACCGATCCGCAGGCACACGGTCTCGAGACCGAAGCGGTCGAAGTAATAGCGCGACAGCGATTCGCCGAAGCACTTCGTCACGCCATACAGACTGTCGGGACGCAACGGCGCGTCGATATCGAGCACCGAGGTCACCGGATGAAAACCCACCGCGTGATTCGAGCTCGCATACACGATGCGCTTCACGCCCTGCTTCTGCGCGGCCGAATAAAGGTTGTACAGACCTCGGATATTCGCCTCGATCAGATCTTCGAACGGCGCCTCGACGGAAATGCCGCCGAGATGGATCACCGCGTCCACACCTTCGAGCAGCGCGTGAACGGCGGCTTCATTCGCGAGGTCGACGGTCGATGCTTCCTCGTGCGCCGCCACGTCGCCGAGCGGCGCGATGTCGGTCACGCGCACGATATCGGCCCACGCCGCGAGCGCGCCGCGCAACTGCGTACCGAGATTGCCGGCGGCGCCGGTAAGCAAAAGGCGGCGGAAAGGCTTTTGCGCCGCAGCGCGGTCAGGATTCGAATCGGTCATGTCTCTATCGATGTCTTTATCGTTTCGTGATTGTAATCAGGTCACCGGCGCCGGATTGAACAGCGTCAGCGCGTTGTGAAGCTTGAGCTTCTCCGCGCAGGTCTCCTTGCGCCCGCTTGCAATGTCGAGCATCAGACGGAACAACTCCCAGCCCACTTCCTCGATGGTCGCGGCGCCGGTTGCGATGGTGCCGGCGTTGACGTCCATCAGATCATGCCAGCGGCGCGCGAGATCGGAGCGCGTCGCGACCTTGATGACGGGCACCTCCGCGAGACTGTACGGCGTGCCGCGGCCGGTCGTGAATACATGCAGGTTGATGCCCGCGGCAACCTGCAGCGTGCCGCAGATGAAGTCGCTCGCCGGCGTGGCCGCGTAAATCAGGCCTTTCTGACGGACCTTTTCGCCGGGCGACAACACGCCGGAGATCGCCGAGTTGCCCGACTTGATGATCGACCCCATCGCCTTTTCGACGATGTTGGACAAGCCGCCCTTCTTGTTGCCCGGCGTGGTGTTCGCGCTGCGGTCCGCGCCGCCGCGCTTCAGATAATCGTCGTACCACTGCATCTCGCGGATGATTGCCGCCGCCACGTCCGCGTTGGCCGCGCGCGCCGTCAGCTGATCGACGCCGTCGCGCACTTCGGTGACTTCGGAGAACATCACCGTCGCGCCTGCGCGCACCAGCAAGTCGGTCGCGAAGCCCACGGCGGGATTGGCGGTCAGTCCGGAGAACGCGTCGCTGCCGCCGCATTGCACGCCGACCACCAGGTCGGACGCGGGACAGGTCTCGCGGCGGCGATTGTTCAGCCGCTTCAGATGACCGTCGGCCATCTTCATGATCGACTCGATCATCGACTGGAAGCCGACGTGCGCCTCGTCCTGAAGCACGACCACGTCGCCGTTCAGATCGGCCTCGACGTCGCCGATATCCGCGACCTCGGCGACATTGGCGGCCGCGGCGATCGGAATCGTGCCCGGCGGCATCAGGCGTTCAGGCTGCAGCTTCTCGCAACCGAGGCTGACCATCATCACCTCGCCGCCGAAATTCGGATTCAGGCTGATGTTGCGCACGGTGCGGATCGGCACCATCGCGTCGGGCGCGTCGATCGCGACGCCGCAACCGTAGGTATGGCCGAGGCTCACCACGTCGTCGACATTGGGGTACTTCGGCAGCAACTCGGCCTTGATGCGCGTGACCGCATGCTGAACCACGTCGGCCACGCATTGCACCGTGGTCGTGATCGCCAGAATGTTGCGCGAGCCGACCGAGCCGTCGGCATTGCGGTAGCCCTCGAACGTGAAGCCCTCGAGCGGCGGCATTTCCGGCGCCTTGATCGTGGCGATCGGCAGATCTTCGAGCCCCGGCGGGTTCGGCATGCGGATCACGTGTTCGTTGATCCAGCTGCCCTTGGGCAAGGCCTTGAGTGCATAGCCGATCACCACGTTATAGCGGATGACCTCTTCGCCTTCGGCCAGATCGGCCAGCGCGACTTTGTGCCCCTGCGGCACGCGTTCGCGCAGCACCAGGCCATCGGGAAAAACAGCGCCCTCACCCAGACCGCCGTCGTTGACGACGATCGCGACGTTGTCGTTGGGGTGAACACGAATGTAGAGCGGGGGTTGTTCCATTGCATCGATCCTTATGGCGTTTCACGCCTGCTGCGCCAGCTATTCATACGTCATCCTACAACACGAAATCTTATGCAGACGTTCCGTATTTACCCTATGACGTGCATTATGCCGCGAAATCAGCGTTGAGTTAGCCGATTTCTTGTTGTACGATGACGTATAAGAAATCTAGATTTCTATCCATCTACCCATATCGACGCCCTGGATACTCAATCATGACGACACCGCAGGAACTGAAGCAGATCGTTTCGGAAGGCCTTTTGTCCTTCCCTTTGACCGACTTCGACGAACAAGGCGATTTCCGCGCCGACACCTACGCCGAGCGCCTCGAATGGCTCGCGCCTTACGGCGCTTCGGCGCTGTTCGTCGCCGGCGGCACGGGCGAATTCTTTTCGCTGACCAAAACCGACTACACGAACGTGGTGCGCACCGCGACGGAAGTCTGCAAAGGCAAGGTGCCGATTCTCGCGGGCGCGGGCGGCCCGACGCGCGTGGCGATCGAATACGCGCAGGAAGCCGAACGCCACGGCGCGAACGGCATTCTGCTGATGCCGCACTACCTGACCGAAGCCTGCCAGGAAGGCATCGCCGCGCACGCCGAAGAGGTCTGCAAGTCCGTGCCGAACATGGGCGTGATCATCTACAACCGCGCTAATTCCAAGCTTAACGCCGATATGCTCGAAGGCCTGGCGGAGCGCTGCCCGAACCTGATCGGCTTCAAGGACGGCGTGGGCGAGATCGAGAACATGGTGACGATCCGCCGGCGTCTGGGCGAGCGCTTCTCGTATCTCGGCGGCCTGCCGACCGCGGAAGTTTATGCGGCGGCTTATAAGGCGCTGGGCGTGCCGGTGTATTCGTCGGCGGTATTCAACTTCATTCCGAAGACCGCGATGGACTTCTACCGCGCGATCGCCGCGGACGACCACGCCACCGTCGGCAAACTCATCGACAATTTTTTCCTGCCGTACCTGGCGATCCGCAACCGCCGTGCGGGCTACGCGGTGAGTATCGTGAAGGCCGGCGCCAAGCTCGTCGGCCATAGCGCCGGCCCGGTGCGCGCGCCGCTGACCGATCTGACCGAAGAAGAAATGGCGAAGCTCGACGCGCTCATCAAGACGCTCGGCCCGCAGTAAGGCAGTCGGCGCAAGACACATCGCATCGCATCGCGCGCCCGACGACAACTGCAAGAACCTGGGTCGCGCACACGGCACCATAAAAAGCGCCCGGCCCGGCAACGTCGCCGGGCGCTTTGTACAGCGCGAATGCGCTGGTGACGCTCCATCCAGGTAGAAGCGCCGCCGTCCGGAGCGATAGAGCCAGGGAGCCCGCTCCCTTGTATAAAAATTCAGGAGATGACCATGGAAATGAGCCGCACGGCGAATTCCGTCCACGTTGCAAAGCGCACCAAAGTCCGCTACGCGATCCTGCTGCTGATCTTTCTGATCACGACGTTCAATTACGCTGACCGCGCGACGCTTTCGGTGACGGGCTCGGCGATGCGCACCGAGTTCGGCTTCGATGCGATCCGGATGGGCTACATCTTCTCCGCGTTCAGTTGGGCGTATGTGTTGTCGCAACTGCCGGCCGGCTGGCTGCTCGATCGCTTCGGCGCACGGCGCGTCTACGCGGCAAGCATTTTCTTCTGGTCGCTCTTCACGCTGCTGCAAAGCTCGATCGGTTTGCTGGGCAGCGCGGCCGCCGCCGTCACCGGCCTGTTCGTGCTGCGTTTCGCGATGGGCGCGGCGGAGTCGCCGGCGTTTCCGGCCAATGCCAAGGTCGTTGCAAGCTGGTTCCCCACGAATGAACGCGGCACGGCGTCCGCTATTTTCAATTCGGCCCAATACTTCGCCGCGGTCGTGTTCACGCCGCTGATGGCCTGGCTCACGCACGCGTTCGGCTGGCACATGGTCTACGTGGTGATGGGCGGCGCCGGGCTGCTGCTCGCCCTCACCTGGCTGAAGGTGATGAAGAACCCCGCCGATCATCCGCGCGTCTCACGCGCCGAACTCGACTACATCGAACAGGGCGGCGGCGTGGTGAACGGCCACACGAAAGCCCGCGCCGACGACATCGCGAGCGTCGGCGGCTGGTCCCTCGTGCGTCAGTTGCTGACCAACCGGATGCTGCTCGGCGTTTATCTCGCGCAGTACTGCATCAACGTACTGACCTACTTCTTCCTGACCTGGTTTCCGATCTACCTCGTGCAGGCGCGCGGCATGACGATTCTGCAGGCGGGCCTCGTGGCCTCGCTGCCCGCGATCTGCGGATTCTCCGGCGGCGTGCTCGGCGGCATCCTGTCCGACGCGCTGATCCGGCGCGGCCATTCGCTCACCGTCGCGCGCAAGGTGCCGATCGTCGGCGGCATGCTGCTGTCGGTGAGCATCATCGGCTGCAACTACGTCTCGACCGACTGGATCGTCGTCGCGCTCATGTCGCTCGCATTCTTCGGCAAAGGCATCGGGGCGCTCGGCTGGGCCGTCGTCGCGGACACGTCGCCGAAGGAAGCAGTCGGTCTGTCGGGCGGCATCTTCAACATGTTCGGCAACGTGGCCGGCATCGTCACGCCGATCGTGATCGGCTATCTGGTCGCGAAGACCGGCTCGTTCAATGGCGCATTGGTGTTCGTCGGCCTGAACGCATTGCTCACCGTGTTCAGCTACCTCGTGATCGTGAAGGACATCAAGCGCGTGGAGTTGCGCACGCGTTGATCGCCGTCAAGTGATCGTACTTCCGGCGGGCTATCCAGGCTGTGCCGCCTGCGCAGCCATCACGGCCTGCCGGTCACAACGCCCGAAATCGCGCGCCGACTTCATGCCTGACGTCGGCGCTGAAAATGATCCGGCGTTTATATAATCAGTCGTCAGACGACGGTATAATGGATTGCAGGAAGCATCTGCATCTATCTGATTTAAGGGGCGTTTTCGATGGCTACACCACTGGCGTCCGCGGCACCGCCACGACGCGCTCGCAATCTTGCCGAGTTTGTCGTCGGCTACGTCACCGAGCAAATCGCGTCCAACGCCTTGAAGCCCGGCGACAAACTGCCGACCGAATCGCAGCTGATGGTCACGCTGAGCGTGAGCCGCACCGTCATCCGCGAAGCGATTTCGCGTTTGCAGGCGGGCAAGATCATCGAGACGCGCCACGGCATCGGCAGCTTCGTGCTGGAGCCGCAGCGCGAAAAGCTGGGCATCGACATGGTGCCCGCCACCACGTTGCGCGACGTGCTCTCGATCCTCGAACTGCGTATCAGCCTCGAAACGGAATGCGCGGGTCTCGCCGCCCAGCGGGCCAAGCCGGACGACCTCGCGCGCATGCGCGCCGCGCTCGACGCGATCGAAGCCACGCGCCACAACGGGCTGGATAGCGTCGATGCCGATCTGCAGTTTCATATCTCGGTGGCGCGCGCCACCGGCAACCGGTATTTCGTCGATATCCTCACGCAAATGGGCAGCGCGCTGATTCCGCGCAACCGGCTCGATTCGGCGGGCATTGCGCGCGCGGAACCGGACGCGTATCTGTCGCTCGTCAATCTGGAGCACGAAAGCATTCTCGAAGCGATCACGCGGCACGATGCGGAAGGCGCGCGCGCGGCGATGCGCATGCATCTGTCCAATAGCCGCGAGCGGTTGAGGCGCGCGAACGAAACCGCTGAGGCGAATAGCTGATTAGCTCATTCATAGCGGTTGGCGCAAAGAAAATGGCCGGGATCTCCCGGCCATTTTCATGTCAGACAACGCTCGTTCGTGAGCTTAACTGCGCGTGATTTCACCATCGCGGCGGCGCCACAAGTTCAACGGATTGCCGTCGACGAGCGGCTCGGGCAGCAGATCGGCCGGGAAATCCTGATAGCACACCGGACGCAGGAAGCGCTCGATCGAAGTCGTTCCCACCGACGTCGCCCGGCTATCGGACGTGGCCGGGAACGGACCGCCATGCACCATCGCGTGCGATACCTCGACGCCGGTCGGGAAACCGTTGACCAGAATCCGGCCGGCTTTGCGCTCGAGAATCGGCACCAGCTTCTTCGCCGCCGGCAGGTCGGCGTTGTCCATCTGCACCGTGGCGGTCAACTGGCCGGCAAAGTGCCCGGCGACCGCGAGCAGCTCCTGCTCGTTCTTGCAGCGCACGATGGTCGACGCCGGTCCGAAAACCTCGTCTTCCAGCGCCGGCGTGGCCAGGAACGTCTGCGCGTCGGTGACGAACAACGCCGCGCGCGCCTGTGTCGGACCTGTCACGTCGACGCCGCGTGCCACCGCCTCGACGCCCTTGATCGTCGCCAGCTTGCCCTCGCCTTCCTCATAGGCGGCGTGGATGCCGGACGTGAGCATCGTCTGCGCGGGCTTGCCGCTCAGCGCGTCGGACGCCGCCGCGATGAAGCCTTTGAGCGCGTCGCTGTCGACCGCGATCGCGAGGCCCGGATTGGTGCAGAACTGCCCCGCGCCGAGCGCCAGCGAATCGACGAAACCGCGCGCGATGCTGTCGCCGCGCTGAGCCAGCGCGTTCGGCAGCAGAAACACCGGGTTGATGCTGCTCATTTCGGCGTAGACCGGAATCGGTTCGGCACGCGCCGCCGCAACGCGCATCAGCGACGTGCCGCCCGCGCGCGAACCCGTGAAGCCCACCGCCTTGATTGCCGGATGCGCGACCAGCGCCTCGCCGACCGAATTGCCCGCGCCGACGATCAGCGAGAACACGCCCTCGGGCAAATCCATTTCCTGCGCAACACGCTGAATCACACGGCCGACCATTTCCGAGGTGCCGAGGTGCGCACGATGCGCCTTCACCACCACCGGACAACCGGCAGCAAGCGCCGCGGCGGTATCGCCGCCCGCCACCGAAAACGCGAGTGGGAAGTTGCTGGCGCCGAACACCGCGACCGGGCCGAGCGGAATCTTTTGCATCCGCAAATCGGAGCGCGGCAGCGGCTTGCGCTCGGGCAGCGGCGAATCGAGTGTCGCGGCGAGCCATTGCCCCGCGCGCACGACTTGCGCAAACAGTTTGAGCTGGCCCGTCGTACGGCCGCGCTCGCCTTCGAGGCGCGCCTTCGGCAAGCCGGACTCCTGCTGCGCGCGCTCGATCAATGCGTCGCCCAATACCGTGATGCCGTCGGCGATCCGTTCGAGAAATTCCGCGCGCACCGCGAGCGGCAGATGCCGGTACGGGTCGAACGCTTTCTGCGCAAGCTCGCAAGCCTGCGCGACATGGGCCGCCGTGCCGCTGCCGAAAACCGGCTCGGCGATGTCGGAACCCGTGGCGGGATTGAACGCATGCAATGGTTTTTCGTCGCCGCGCACCGTTTTGCGACCGATCAGCATTTCGCCGGTAATAGACATTTCGCTTTCCTTAAATAAACGCTTTGGATATAAGTCATCCTACAACATACGGAGGCATGCGTGCAACCGGAAACCCCTACCCGGCGAGGACCTCGGGTTTACGTGACCGTTACAACAAATGGGTCCAGTGCTAATCTTGACTAAGACGTACGACGACTTATAACACGTCGTTCAACAGACGCCGGAGCTTGCCCGACCCATCGCAGTTCGAGGAAACGTCCCATGCCAGCCGTCACGCCTTACCAGCCCCTACCCAATAGTTTTCGTCGCGCCGTATGCGGCGGCGAAACCCTGATCGGCTGCTGGGCGTCGCTCGCCAGCCCGATTGCTACGGAACTGCTCGGCGTGGTCGGCTTCGACTGGATGCTGCTTGACGCGGAACACGCGCCCAACGACGTCCTCACGCTGATCCCCCAGTTGATGGCGCTCAAGGACAGCGCGAGCGCGCCGGTCGTGCGGCCACCGGCAAATGATAGCGTGTTCATCAAGCGGCTCCTCGATAGCGGCTTCTCCAACTTTCTCGTGCCGTTCGTCGACAGCGCCGAGGACGCCGCCCGCGCCGTCGCCGCGACGCGCTACCCGCCGCAGGGCATTCGCGGCGTCTCGGTGAGCCAGCGCGGCAATCGCTATGCGACCGTGGCCGATTATTTCGACGTCGCCAACGACAACATTTGCGTCATCGTGCAGATCGAAAGCCGCAAAGCCGTCGACGCAATCGACGAGATTCTCGCCGTGAACGGCGTCGACGCGGTTTTCGTCGGGCCGTCCGATCTTGCGGCGGCCTACGGCCACCTCGGCAACCCCGGCCATCCCGACGTGCAACACGCAATTGCGCGCGTTTTCGAACGCGCGCAGGCCGCCGGCAAGCCGAGCGGCATTCTCGCCCCGGTGCAGGCCGACGCGGAACGCTATCTCTCAATGGGCTGCCGCGTCATCGCGGTCTGTGCCGATATGGGGCTATTGAAAAACGCCGCGCAGACGGTCCAGAAACACTTCATGCAGAAACAGGCGGGCCGGCAATAGACACGGCCGCCATGACATCCACGGAGAATTCCATGCAAAAGGCAGGCTTCATCGGACTCGGCATCATGGGCAAGCCCATGGCCGCGAACCTTCTCAAGAACGGCGTCAGCCTCGCGGCGTTCACACGCAGCGGCGTGCCGGACGATCTCACGCAGGCCGGCGCTCTCGCATGCGATAGCCCCGCGGCCGTGGCCGCGCACGCCGATGTGATCTTCATCATGGTGCCCGATACGCCGGACGTCGAGCGCGTGCTGTTCGGCGAACACGGACTCGCCGCCGCGTTGCGCGCGGGACAAACGGTGGTCGACATGAGCTCGATTTCGCCGATGGCCACGCGCGAGTTCGCGGCCCGCGTGCGCGAGCGCGGGGCGGACTATCTCGACGCGCCGGTGTCGGGTGGCGAAGTCGGCGCCAAGGCCGCTTCGTTGACCATCATGGTGGGCGGCGAGCCGGCGACCTTCGGGAGCGTCAAGCCGCTCTTCGACATGATGGGCAAGAATGTCACGCTGATCGGCGCCGTGGGCGCGGGACAGGTGTGCAAGGTGGCGAATCAGGTGATCGTCGCCGCGACGATCGAGGCGGTCGGCGAGGCGCTGCTGCTTGCATCGAAAGCGGGCGTCGATCCGGCGCGCGTGCGCGAAGCGCTGATGGGCGGCTTCGCGGCGTCGCGCATTCTCGAAGTGCACGGCGAGCGGATGACGAGGCGCACCTTCGATCCGGGCTTCCGGATCGAACTGCACCAGAAGGATCTGAACCTCGCGCTTTCGACGGCGCAAGCGCTCGGCGTTTCGCTGCCGAATACCGCCACCTGCCAGGCGCTCTTCAACGCGTGCGTGGCGCATGGCGGCAAGGCATGGGATCACTCCGCGATGGTGCGCGCGCTCGAAGTGCTGGCCAATCACGAAATCGGCCAGCAGACGGCTTAAGTCGAACGCGTCCGGCGGTCGTCGATCAGTTACTTGCCCGCAACGCTCGCCGCCCCCGCCGCGTTAGTCGGCCGACACGCGTAGACTTGACGCGCTTGCGCGACCGAGCCTAACCGCAACCCGGCCGCATCGAAAGCGCCCTTTCGAGTCCGATCCATTTCCAGCGCCGCACGTCACCATGCCAAACGCGAACTGTTCCGTGCTTTCCGTCGCCCTGCCGGCTGAATCCGGCGTGACCCGCCTCTACGACGCACCGGACCTCGCCGATGCGTTCGCGGTTCGTTTGCCGGACAACGCCATCGACGACCCGGAATCGCTCGCGCGTTTCGTGTTCGCGCATCAGGCCGGATGGGTGGCGAAGCTGATGGGGCTGCGCGACACGATCGTCGCGCGCTTTGGGCTGAAGACGTCGAAGCAGTTGCGCACCGAAGATTCGTCAGGCGCAAGGGAGCGCGTCGACATTTTCAGGATCTACAACCGCAGCGCGCACGAGATCATTCTCGGGGAGAACGACAGTCATCTCGACTTCCGGCTGTCGGTGCTGCACCAGAGGCAAGACACGCGCGACGGCAACTCGCGCTATCTGATCCTCTCCACGGTTGTGCATTGCCACAATGCGCTCGGGCGTGTCTATATTCTCGTGATCGCGCCGTTCCACCGGCTGGTGGTTCGCTCGGCATTGCGACGAGCGGCGCGCATCGGCTGGCCGACCATGTAAGCGGCGGTGGGCGGCGACGCAGACGCCGTCAAGGGCCCCCAAAGGCCTGGCTCCGGCCACACCCATGAGCGCCCGATTCCGGCCAGGTGCACGCGGTCGCCCGGCCCGGCGGCGCGCAGCCCACTCGCCGCGCACGCCGCACTCACTATCTCACCGCGTCACGAGCCGATAAATTCCAGCAGATCGGCATTCACCCTGTCGGCCTCCACCGTGCACATGCCGTGCTGGCCGCCCGAATAAACCTTCAGCGTGGCGTTCTTCACGATCTTCGCCGTCTGGCGGCCTGCTGCGTCGATCGGCACGATCTGGTCGTCGTCGCCGTGCAGCAGCAGAGTCGGCACGTCGATCTTCTTCAGATCTTCCGTGTAGTCGACTTCTGAGAACTGCGCGATGCAGTCGTATAGCCCTTTGATCGAACCGGCCATGCCTTGCGCCCAGAACGAATCGATCACGCCTTGCGACACCTTTGCGTTCGGACGGTTGTAGCCGTAAAACGGCAGCGCCAGATCCTTGAAGAATTGCGAGCGGTCGTCCACCACGCCTTTGCGGATGCCGTCGAACACGTCGAGCGGCGTGCCGTTGGGATTGTCCGCGGTCTTGAGCATCAGCGGCGGCACCGCGCCGATCAGCACCGCCTTCGCGACGCGTTGCGTGCCATGACGGCCGATGTAGTGCGCGACTTCGCCACCGCCGGTCGAATGGCCGACGAGCGTCGCGTCCTTCAGATCGAGGTGCTCGATCAGCGCGGCGAGATCGTCGGCGTAGGTGTCCATGTCGTTGCCGTCCCACGTCTGGGCCGAGCGGCCATGACTGCGCCGGTCGTGCGCGATCACGCGAAAACCCTTGTTGCCGAGAAACAGCATCTGCGCATCCCAGGCGTCCGCGGTCAACGGCCAGCCATGCGAGAACACGACCGGGCGGCCCTTGCCCCAGTCTTTGTAGAAAATTTGCGTACCGTCTTTCGTGGTGATCGTGCTCATCTGCTGGCTCCGTTGGATGAAGTCTGCCGTCGCCGGCAGGTGGATGAAGCGTGCTCTCTCGAACCGTTCGCGCGGCACATGGCGGCCGCCCGGTCACACTCGTTAACAGCAAAACCAAGACGACTTCAGAAGGAATTCGAAACGCATGCATGCATCGCGATGTGCTCACGCCAGCATGGCATGCTCCACAACACATTTTCATGACGGACACGCGAAGAACTTCATGCGGTTCATGCGCGCATCGGAACGATTATCGGGAATCGATAACTGAATGGCTACGCGGCGCTCATGCATCTCAAGCATGCGGTTTCCCACGAGACGCGCCGATGGCTGCTTGCATCGTAGAAGCAAACTGGCCGATTGGCTAGCTAACCGGCTAATAGAAAGTCGGTTCGGATAAGGCTATTGTCGGTCGATGGCGAGCGGCCCTCGATCCGCCGCCGCTTCGCACTCAGTTTGCCCCTGCAAAAAGGAGATTCCGTTCGTGCCGCGCCCGCCATCGCGTCCCGCACGAAACCAGCAAGCCGAACACCTGGTTGCGCCGACGCCGTCGTAAGCTGCGCGATCGGACTCACCTGGCGCGGGTGCGCCCGCGAGCGCGAAGGCGGCTTCACCGCGTTGCTGCAGCGCGGTTGATTGACGCAGTTTTCACGCAACTACGTCGAACAGTTGCAACAACGCAACAGGAAAAACTTGATATCCATCAACGGCTTGCCATCTCAAAATCGAAAATCCGCGTAAAACAACGCGGTTTTTTGACGCACGTCGCGCCGCAGCAAAAATTCCCTTCATCCCCTACTCTTGCGCCATCTGCCCAGCGCAGTGCGCACCGACAACGGTCGACGCGCGTAGTTCGCCCTCGCGGGCATCACGCACTTCACGCTCATGAACTCCGCTCTATCGGCATTCGACCTCGCCCGCATTCAGTTTGCGTTCACCGTCTCGTTTCACATCGTTTTTCCGGCGCTCAGCATCGGACTCGCCAGCTTCATCGCCGTGCTCGAATGGCGCTGGCTGAAAACCGGCAAGGCGTACTACAAAGATCTTTGCCTGTTCTGGTCGAAGATCTTCGCGGTGGCCTTCGGCATGGGCGTCGTGTCCGGCGTCGTGATGAGCTATCAGTTCGGCACCAACTGGTCCGGCTTCTCGAGCTTCGCCGGCCCGGTCACCGGTCCGCTGTTGATGTACGAAGTCATGACCGCGTTCTTCCTCGAAGCGGGCTTCCTCGGCATCATGCTGTTCGGCTGGCAGCGCGTGAGTCCGCGCGCCCACTTCGGCGCCACGTTGATGGTCGCCGTCGGCACGCTGATCTCGACCTTCTGGATTCTCGCGTCGAATAGCTGGATGCAAACGCCACAAGGCTTCGAAGTGGTGAACGGCCGCGTCGTGCCGCTCGACTGGTTCAAGATCGTTTTCAATCCGTCGTTCCCCTACCGGCTCGCGCATATGGCGCTGGCGGCGTTCATCGTCGCGGGGCTGGTGGTGTCGGCGGTGGGCGCATGGCATCTGTTGCGCGGCCGGCGTGATCCGGCCGTCAAGAAGATGTTCTCGATGGCGCTCTGGCTGCTGCTGATCCTTACGCCGATCCAGGCATTCGTCGGCGATCAGCATGGTCTGAACACGCGCGAGTATCAGCCCGCGAAAATCGCGGCGATCGAAGGTCTGTGGGAAACCGAAAAAGGCGGCACCGCGCTGAACCTGTTCGGGATTCCCGACATGCAGGCGGAAACCACGCGCTACGCGGTGTCGATTCCGCACCTGGGCAGCTTGATCCTCACGCATAGCTGGGACGGCGAAATTCGCGGCCTCAAGGAATTCCCGCCGCAAGACCGGCCGAACTCGACGGTGGTGTTCTGGAGCTTTCGCATCATGGCCGGTCTCGGCGTGCTGATGATCCTGATGTCGCTGACCGCGTGGGCGCTGCGCCGCCGCGACCGGCTGTTCGAGGCGAAGTGGTTCCAGCGTCTCGCCGTGGCGATGGGGCCGACCGGTTTCATCACGCTGCTGGCCGGCTGGGTCACTACTGAAGCCGGCCGTCAGCCGTGGGTCGTGTACGGCGTGATGCGCACCTCGCAGGCCGTGTCGCCGCTCACCACGCAACAGGTCGGCATCTCGTTGATGACCTTCGTGGTGGTCTATTTCCTCGTGTTCGGCACCGGCGTCTATTACATGCTCAAGCTGATGCGCTCGGGTCCGGCGCTGCCGGGACACACGCCGCATGGCGTGCCGGAGCATTCGCCGAATCAGACCGCGCGCCGCCCGCTTTCCGCCGCCGATCAGATGATCGACGCGGCCTGAGCCCACCCCGCTTCAACAGTTGCTTGCGAGAAAGACAATGGACGTAACCGTAGTGTGGGCCGCGATCATCGCGCTGGGCCTTTTCATGTACGTGGTGCTGGACGGCTTCGATCTGGGCATCGGCATCGTCTTCCCGTTCTTCCCCGATGAGAAGGAACGCGACCTGATGATGAACACCGTCGCGCCGGTGTGGGACGGCAACGAAACCTGGCTCGTGCTCGGCGGCGCCGGCCTGTTCGCGGTGTTTCCGGTGGTCTACTCGACCGTGCTGTCGGCGCTCTATCTGCCGCTGATCTTCATGCTCGTGTGCCTGATCTTTCGCGGCGTATCGTTCGAGATTCGCGCCAAGGCCAATCGCACGAAACATATGTGGGACCTCGCGTTCATCGGCGGTTCGGCGGGCGCGACGTTCTTCCAGGGCATCGCGCTGGGCGCGTTCCTGCAAGGCATCCCCGTGATCGACGGCGGTTATGCCGGCGACGCCTTCGGCTGGCTCACGCCGTTCAGCCTGCTCACGGGACTCGGGCTCGTCGTCACGTATGCGCTGCTCGGCTGCTGCTGGCTGGTCGCTAAGACCGAAGGCGATCTGCAACGCCGCCTGCATCGCGTGGTCTGGCCGCTGACGATCGTGCTGCTCGGCTTCATTGCGATGGTCAGCTTGTGGACGCCGCTGCAGGATCCGAATATCGCGCAGCGCTGGTTTCATGACGGCCTCTTCTATCGACTGTTGCCGGTGCCGTTCCTCGTGGCGGTTTGCGTGTTCTTCATGCGTCCCGCGGTGCGTGAACGGCATCACAACACGCCGTTCGCGCTCGCGCTGCTGCTGGTGCTGCTCGGTTACGCGGGGCTGCTGGTGAGCCTGTGGCCGTATGCGATTCCGTCGAGCATGACGCTGTGGGAGGCCGCCGCGCCGCGCTCGAGCCAGATGTTCACGCTGGTGGGCGCCTCGGTGATTCTGCCGATCATCATCGCCTATACGACGATGGGTTATTGGGTATTTCGTGGCAAGGTGCGTCATGGCGACCAACATCACTATCACTAAGCAAGCGGCTCGGCACACGGAGGCCCGCGCCGGCTCGCAACCGCCGGCGCGCAAGCTGCCCGGCTGGCTATGGTTCATCGCGCTGTGGTGTTTCGGCGTGACCGCGGCGGTATCGCTCGGCTTCGCGTTCAAGCTCCTGATGAATGCGACGTTATTTGCCGTCAAATAGAGACCGCTGTTGCGTGCTTTGATCCGGCGCGCATAACCTTCGGAATCCTTGATGGACGGCTTCAAAAACGGCGCTTGCGGCTCGTCTACCTAGCAAGCCGGAACCTGTGCGCGGGAGACCTGCCTTACCCACAACGTGGTGCATCGAACCAGCCGGCGATCGTATAAATAAATAGTCACATGCGCGGCCAGCCGAAAGGCGCGCCGCGCCACCGATCGGTATAGGATCGCGGGGTAGCCGGCAATGATGCAATTCACGAGAATAGAAGTAAAACGAGGCTCTACAACGGCGGCAGCCCATAACGCGCAGGCTCGACTCGCGGAGACATCATGAAGTTTCTTGTGGCCGACGACCATGAACTGATCCGGCAAGGCGTCAAGGGAATGCTGCGCGGCCTCGATCCCGACGCCCAGTTCGACGAAGCCGATAGCTGGGAAACCCTCGCCACCGCCGCGCGGCCCGACGCCGATCACGATCTGGCGATCGTCGATCTGCATATGCCGGGCATGAGCGGCGCTTCGTCGCTCGAGGCGCTGCTGGCGGCGAACCCCGCGTTGCCGGTGGTCGTGCTGTCCGCCGAGGAGTCGCCCGACGAGATGCGCGCGGTGCTGGCCGCCGGCGCGCTCGGCTTCGTGCCGAAGCGGCAGCCGGCCAGCGTCATGCTCAAGGCGATCGAACTGGTGCTGTCCGGCGGCGCTTATGTGCCGATGGAAGCGCTCAGCCTGCTGGGCTCGCGTGAGGCGCAAGCCGCACCCGCGTGCGCCGATGCGGCTGCCGGATCGCCGATTCAGGGCGCGGCGCCGATTGCCGCTCAGGCGGGCGCGGGCGGTGCCGCGCTCACGGAGCCCATCACGCAACTCCCGGCGCTGCAGCCGCATCAGCAGCATTTGCTGGAGAACCTGTCGCCGCGTCAGCAGGACATCATGCGGCTCGTGCATCGCGGTTGGACCAACAAGATGATCGCGCGTGAGCTGGGAGTCGCGGAAGGCACGGTCAAGGTGCATCTGTCGGTGATCTTCCGGGCGCTCGGCGTACACAACCGGTCGACGGCGATTGCTGTGATCAACGGGTGGCTCGAAGCGGGGAAAACGCTGTAGGTAAATGGTCGGCGAGGGGCGGCGAGGGGCGCGGTGTTTAAGGTTGCGCGCCCAACCTCGCTCCGCCCGCCGGCTGCTTCGCCACTTGCGCCACCCCGTCCGGCGCCGCCCAACCACCGGGCTCATATCCGGCCTCATCCGCGCGCAAATCCAACGTGCCCGCCGCCCGCCCCTTGTCCAGTTCCGCCTGCTGCCACAGCATTTCCAGCGTGCGCCGCAAGCGCGCCGGCGTGACCGGCTTATGCAGCACCGGAATCCCTTGCAAGGCCAGCGCCGCCAGTTCCGCCGATGCCATATCCCCCGTGATCAGCAGCGTCACCACGCCTTCGTGCCCCGCGCGCGCGAGCATGTTGCGCACAGCAGTCAACGCCTGCGCGCCAGTGCGGTGATTCGCCAGCTGGTAGTCGCACAACACGGCATCCGGCACGAAACCGTCTTCGAGCGCCGCCAGCGCGGCGGCTTCGTCGCGCGCGCCGCGCACGGTGCACCCCCAGCGTCCCAGCAAACTGGCAAGGCCTTCGAGAATCGACGGTTCGTCGTCGATGCACAGCACGCGCCGCCCCTGCGCCGACGGACCACCCGCCACCGCTTCGTTCAGGCTCGCCACAATGCCGCGGGCGTCGCCCGCCTGCACCGGAAAGCGAAACGCCGAGCCGCGCCCCGGCGCCGAACGTAGTTGCAACTCGCCGCCGAGCATGCTGACCAGCCGCTTCACCGTCGGCAAGCCCAGGCCGTGCCCCTGACGGGCATCGCGCTGCGGATTGGCGACCTGGTAGAACTCCTCGAAGATGTGTTCATGTTCCTCGGCGGGAATGCCGATGCCTGAATCGCGCACTTCGATATACCCGCCCGATTCCCGCCCCGCGCGGCGAAAGCCTAGCCAGATCGCGCCTTCCTCGGTATAGCGGACGGCGTTCGAGAGCAGATTGCTCAGCACGCGTTCGAGCAGCACGGGATCGTCGTGCACGACCATCGTGGTCGGCGCGATCCGCAGCGCAAGCCCCTTGGCCGCGGCTTGCGGCCGGTACTGGCTGCCGACGCGCTCGAACAGTTCGGAGAGCCGGAAATGCAGCCGGATCACCTGGGTCACGCCGCTTTCGAGCCGCGCCAGATCGAGCACCTGGTTGAACAGCTGATTCAACGCCTCGACGTTGTAGACGATGTGCTCGGCCGTCCTGGCATGCTGCGCGGGCGTCGCCGCCGCGTCGTTGAGCGAGGCCGCCAGCAGACCGATCGCGTGCAGCGGCTGACGCAAATCGTGGCTCGCGGCGGCGAAAAAACGGGTTTTGGCAAGACTCGCCTCTTCGGCGACGTGCTTTTGCGCGGCCAGCGACTCCGCCAGATACTGCTGATCGACCCGCGCCTGCACGACCTGCTGGAACAGCTTGCGGTAACTCAGCGCATAGACGTTGATCGCGAAGACGAAAAACGCGAGGACGATGGCGAGTATCGTGCGGTCGAACGTATGCGTGCCGAAATGCAGCACGATCGACGGAAACAACAGGAACGGAATGGCCGTCGAAAAATTCAGCAGATCGAAGCCGTTCGACATGAACACGCCGGCTGCCAGCGTGACGAGTAACACGGTATGCAGCAGCGGCAAATCGGTTTGCGGGCTCTGGAACGCGAACCATACCGCGATGCCCGGCGCGCTGTAGAGCAGCACGCCGCGCACCGCGTGCAGATAGATCCAGCCGCGCGGCGAGACGAGTTGCGGATAGCGCCGGTTGCAGATCCACAGCGCGAGGCTGCCGCAATTAGCCGCCGCATAAAACCCGAAGCACGCGATGAACAGCGGCGGCGACGGTATCGCCGGCCAGTAGATCGCCACCAGCACCGCGATCGAGAACCAGTGCGAAAAGAAAGCGATCGGATCTTGCGCGTACAGCACGCGCACCAGATCTTCGTCGATTGCACGCTGGATAGGCTCGGCCCGCATTGCGCGGTCTCCTTTGTCGATCGGAGTTGGCGCTTCAGCGCTTACTCCGGTCCCATGCACAGCATCGGGCACGGCAAATTCGGTGATAAGGCGCGGGAGCTCAGCGGCGCGGGCATAGCGGGCCGGGCGTGCGGCGCGAAGGGACTGCATCGGATGCTGCCTGTTTCGCCACTGCGTCGCAGCGTTGTGCCGCGGCTCACGCATCCTCACTCTTCAGACGAATGACGTGCCGCGCGCCGGATGGTTTACCCGGCAGTTTACCCATCAGCTACCACTTAATCCATATAGGCGAAGCCGTTTGCGGAATTCATACTGGCCTCACATTCAGCGCGGCTTCAAAACTCCAGCCACTCTTCACCGCCTGCCGTCGAGGCTCGCCGCGCTCCTGCCTTCCCCCTTATGGAGGTTTTCATGGGCGCAGTTCCGAGCCACGAGTTCGTCCGCAATCTCGACGATGCGATCCTGCCCGAGTTGTGGCGCCGGCGTACCCGCTTGTCCGCCGACGAAATGGTGTCGATGGTCGATCTGGTCAAGCGGGCGCTGCGGACCTACCATCCGCTCGAACTGCAGGCGCTCGGCGAGGACAAGGAAGAACTGGTCGCCCAGTTCATCTATTCGAAAGTGCTGCGCCTCGCGCCCGGCCACACCGAAACCCATGCCTGCGCCGACAGCGCGCCGTCCAACGGCTACGCATTGTGCGCGTATTTTCGCCGCTACCTGATCGACTGCCTGCGCAGCGCCGGCCATCAGCGCAACGTGTCGATGGAAAACGAAGGCATGGCGCAGGAAATCGATCTGCACGCCCAGGCGCTGGAAGACCCGGTGGAAAGCGTGCTGCTGCAATACGGCCTCGACGAACAGCGCGTGCGGCTCGCGGCGCGCACGTTTATCGACAACCTCGACGAGCCCGAGCGCATCGTGCTGGCCGGCAGCCTCGGCTGGTGTTCGGAAGGCAAAGGCGGTTTGTCGGCAGTCGCGGCTCAGCATCGGGTGCCCTCGTATCACTATCGCGCCGTCAAACTCGGCGTCACCATGAAAAAGACGGCCGGCGCCGAGGATTTTTCCAATACCAAGATCGGCCGCTGGCTGACCGACGTGCTCGGCATCGCGATCGACGTCGACAACCGCGCGGCGATTCTGCTCGCGCTGAACCTGCTCGCCGCCGAATCGAGCGACAGCGAAATGAATGAAGCGGCCGCGTAACAGCTGGCGACCGAGTGGCGTGGGCGAGCGGGAGCCGCGCCTCATCCCTCACGTGCCCCACACCTCGCGCGCCCTGTACGATGCGCCTTTTTTTGTCATCGTGCACCGCCTACGATAAAAAAGCCGCCGCCGCACGCCGTCTTCCTTGCGAAGTCCGGCGTCCCTCCCCCGCATGCCATTCCTGACGAGGTGGTCCTGATGAACCGCTTATCGAGCGCCATGACGGCGATGAAGTC
>WNGR01002971.1_pt1 | contig 25722 bp, 29 predicted proteins | sample 5407581 | NCBI WGS metagenome assembly WNGR01 (sample SAMN13153383, study PRJNA577476) | soil metagenome | isolation source: 80 cm soil or saprolite under Garry oak tree replicate 2 | place: USA:California | collected 2016-06-15
TAGGTCGACGAAAGGCCAGCGCAGGCCAAGGGCTTCGCCTTGGCGGAGGCCGCACGCCAGCCCGACCGACCAGCGGGCCCAATTCCGGGTCTCCTGTGCGGCCTCGAGCACGGCGAGGGCCTGCGCTTGGGTAAGCCCAGCCATCTCCGGTTGTCCCAGTGCAGGTGGCTCGACCAGGCGAAATGGATTACGTGCCAGGTTGCCGCGCCTGACTTGTTCCTCAAAGGCAGCCGACATGATCGCGTGAACTTTGCGCACATGCCCGGCGGCGTGCGCGGCGGCCAGCATTTCGGCGTAGCCGTCTTCGATGTGCTCGGGCAGGAGCCGGTCAATCCGCTGCCCGCCCCACCGCGGGAATACATCGTTGCGGCACTTTGACCAGTAGTCGGCGATCGTGCGCGGTGCCCGGCCCCGCTGGGGCAGCACCACATCGAGATGGCGGGTCATCATGTCCCGCACCGTCGGCGTGCGGCCCGGTTTTCCCGCCGCGCCGGCGTCGCGCTTGCGCTCCAGCTCGCGCACGGCGCGGCGCAGCGCGGCGAGGGATTTCCGCTCCAGGTGACGGCGGTCTGGGCGCCCATCCGGTTTGATGCCCATCCAGACCTTGGCCTCGAAGTACCCGCGGCGGTTGGGCGTCTCCGAGATCGTCGACATGCCGTTCGGCCTTCGCGGCCTGCTCACGGCTCTGAGTCCTTACCGGGTGCGTTTGGCCGGTATCCGGAGATCCGGAAAAGCGTCTCCAGGCTCGTGCCGGTTGCGTCGGCCAGCCTGATCAACGACGTGGCCTGGGGCGTCGCGCCGCGCCGCCACCTGCCGACCATCGACCGGTCGACCCCTACCGCCTTCGCAAGCGCCGCGTCCGACCTGTAGACGGCCGGTATGACCGAGTCCAGCCATCGTGCGAAGGCGGACGTGTCCCGGTCTCTCTCGGCTTCCTTTGGGCTTTCCGACACGCCAGGAGACTATCGTCCTGTGTTGAGTTTGCGCAACGGCATTATCCAATAAGGTGGTCTCTCACCGCTGAGCTTGTGGCCAGGCGATGCGGGTGACATGGGGATGATTGCCCCGGTCGAATAGGGGCTTAGCGGGCCTCACAAGCTGTGACAATAGGGCCGGACCGGCGTTGCACCGGTGTGTGGTTTCCTTCATGCAACACGCGTGAGGACGCAACAGGGAACCGATTGCACTGTGATGGTATCGGGGAGTACGGTGCCCCCTAGACCGTCCCGCATCAGCGGGAACTAAGCGGGCCTCGGCAGATGGAGTTGGCGCTCCTGCCAGGCCCGGCCGAACGATCCGCCATATATGGAGGTTCAGCCATGCCAGGCTATTCCGCCCCTGCCGAGTCGTCAGCCCCAGCGCTCCTGCTCAGGCCCGAAGAGGCCGCGCGCATGTTGCGCATTAGCCGCACCGCGGTATTCGGGCTGCTGGCGTCGGGCGACCTGCGCAGCATTACGATCGGCCGCCGTCGCCGCATCCCCCGCCAGGCGCTAGATGAATACGTTGCCCGCCGCCTGGCCGACGCCTGAGATCTCCCCTGCCCATGACGGGAACCGGGCCGGCCGGACCGGCCCCACCATTCAACGAAGAACCGGCCCCGCCGCCATCAACCCTCACCTCGCTACCGGGCAAGGAGCGAAGTCATGCCCACTCTATCCCGGCCGCTTGATGAACTGGCCGCGCGGCGTGAGCTTCGCGCCTGGCGGGCAGCGGTGGCCTGGCTGAACGCGCTCGGCTATCCGGCCATCGTGCCGCCCGAGCTGATCAGGCCCCTAAGAGGTGCGGGTCTGGTCGTGTGGCCAGGCCAGCGGCGCGCGGCATGAGCGTTACAGCCGCGAGTGTCGCGGCGAGCCAGACCATTTACGCGGCACTCGCCGACCTCATCGATCCCGCTCTAGAAAGCCGGTACCGGATGACGTTGGTTAAACAGGCTGCCGATGCTGCTCACGAACTCGGATGGTCGGCGGGATATGCGGCGGCAATCGGCGACGTGAAACGAGCCGAGCACGAGATGCGGGATGCCATACGCCTTGCTGGCCGCCGTATGGATCCGCGCGGGGCCGTCTGGCTCGCAGCCGTGACACGCCATGGAGGCACCGAGTACGGCGGTGAGAACAGGCCACGAGTGCCCGTTCCGGGCCCGCTCATCGAACGGGCACGACAGGCGCGGGAAGGGCGGCGCGGTGACTGAGAGATGCAGTTGCGGGAGGCCGCTTCTCGTCCGCCGGGGTGACCTGGAGCCGACGTGCGCAGAGTGCCAAAACCGCCCGGATCACTGCGACTGTACGCCGCTACCTGCCCGCGTCCAGGCCGGAACAGGACCGGAAACCATCCGGGCTGTGACCGAGGCGATCAACGCGGGGAAGATGCCGGAGACATATGTTACGAACGGCCGCGTCACGCACGTGGAAGAGGTCTCCGGCGCGGCCGCGGCGCTGGCTGGGGATGAGGACTCGCCCCTTCCGGTTGTGGCCAGCGAGGTTAAGCCACCGGAGCTGGCCTCGCTGCTCGCCAAGCACACGTTCACCTACAAAAACCGAGTCAGAAAAGACGACACTGGAAAGCCGAAAACCTACGCAGAGGAGGTCACGCCCGCGCCTGCGCTGCTTGCGGCGGCGCTGGCGCCTAAATGCTGGCCCGGCCTTGATTCCTTGGCCGGGATAGCTGGGGCACCGCTACTGCGGCCCGATGGCAGCCTCTTGCAAGATCCCGGGTACGACAAAGCAACCGCCCTATATCTGGCGAGCAAGGTACCGCTCGATCCCGTTCCGGACTCACCCAAGACAGAGCAGGTTGAGGCAGCCCGGGAGTTTCTACTTGATAGTTTTTTGCGTGACTTTCCTTGGGTGGATGACGCCGACAAGGCGAACTACCTCGGTGTCCTGACAACACCGATCCTGCGCCGGTATGTCCGCGCCTTGATTCCGTTCGTGGTATTCACGGCGACCATGCCCAGTTCGGGTAAGACCATCCTGACGTGCGGCCCCGGCATGCTTTACGGGCAGCGCGTCCTCACCTGGTCAGATGACGACACCGAACTTCGGAAGGTGATCACATCGGTCCTGGCCGACCCCGTGGGCACGATTATCTTCGACAACCTCGGCGAGGGCACCATCATCAAGTCCCCGATTCTTGCCCGTCTGATCACCGACCGGACATGGGCTGACCGGCTACTTGGCGGCAACGTCACAGCCACCTACGCCAATGACCGCCTTTGGTGCGCCACGGGAAACAACTTGCGGCTCGGCGGGGATATGGCCAGCCGGACCGTCCTCATCCACCTGGACCCGGACATGCCCCGGCCCGAGGAACGCACCGGGTTCGCAATCCCCGGCCTCGACCAATGGATTCTGCGCCCGGCCAACCAGCGCCGCGTGCTCTGGGCTCTTCTGGTGCTCGTCATCGACTGGACAAGCAAAGGCGCGCCCCGCGAGCATGGCATTACGATGCGGCAGTTCACACCGTGGGCGGAAGCCGTCGGCGGATTTCTCTCCCATCATGGCATTAAGGGATTCCTCGCTAACATCGACAACGCCAGAAACATCGACGACGAAGAGTCCACCTGGACGGCGTTTCTTGCCCAATGGCGCAAAATTCATGGCGAGAAGTGGATGACCACGCACGAGCTACGGGTCAGCGCCGACGCCGCGCCCGGGCAGCTCGATGACTGGGATGGCCTCTTCATCACGGACGGCCGCGGAAAGCCCCCCACTCAGGTGTCGCTCGGCAAACGCCTGGCCGGGCAGGTCGGCCGCTGGCGTGGCTCCTACGTGCTACGAGGCGATCAGGACCGGCGCACCAAGCTGAAAACATGGCGGGTTGAGGAGCGGCCAGAGTGATTTCGCGCTTATACGCGCGGGGCGAAACGACCACCGCAAGCACCGCACCCACCGCAAACTGGCATTTGACCTGCGGATACGCCCTTAAGCAAGATCCGCTTATCCACCGCACCTGCGGTGGGTTATCCACCGCAGGTGCCGCTTGTCGCGGTGGTTGCGGTGGATAGGGAATCCCCCGGTTTGCTATCCACCGCAACGCCGCGCACCAGGTCAAGCAGCACTTGCGGTGGATGCGGTGGATGCGGTGGGACTCCTCGCGCGCACGGAAGAAGCCGAGCGCCGCGCCGTGATCGAGGGCCGGGCTCGGCCTGGCGGTCACCTGCCGCCCCCCCGCAGCCCGCCGCGCCGGCGCGCTCGCCGAGCGGCGCGGCGTCATCGGAGCGGGGGGCCGGCCGGTCCGGCACGCTCGGGCCGCGGTGGTGCGGCGCGCCAGCTGGTCGAGAGGAAAAACGGCGCTGCGCCAAATTCGGCGTACAACTCGTACGCAGCGGGCGCTTTCAGGGCCTTAAAAAGACTTCTGCAATGCTAATCAGACCGTTTATTCCCGTGGCTAGTCGGCCCGGGCTAGTCCTCTCCCCTTAGCCGCAAAGCGCTTTGTTACTGGTCGAGGGGCCGGGGCTCGGCGCTCACGCCTGGCGGTGGCCCGGCGCGCCAAGCTAATCGAGGGCGAGGCTCGGCCCCGGTGGCCGCGTTCGTGCGGGCGCGCCAGGCTGGTCGAGGGGCCGGGGCTCGGCCTGGCGGCCCCGCTCGTGGCCCGGTGGCCCCGCTCGTGGCCCGGTGGCCCCCCGGTGGTGGCGCATGGCTGCGGTGGTGGCCCGCGCTCTCGGCCTGGCGCTCCGTGCGCACGTGGTCGGGCTTGACGGATCTGCCGACAGATCTGCCGACAGATCTGCCGATGAATTCGTTGGTCCCGCAGGGCAGAACTGTTACGGATTCTGTTCGCCGCCCATCGCGCCCGGACGGCCCCCGGTCTCCGGTTCTTGGTCTCAGCAGAATCGCTGTGCTGACGACTCGGCGGTGGGCGGAGTAACCTGGCATGGCTGAACCTCCGTATGGCGGATCGTTCGGCCGGGCCTGGCAGGAGCGCCAACTCCATCTGCCAGGCCCGTTTAGGTTTCCTCCTCGTAGGGCCCCCCCTTCCGGGTCGGCCGCTACCTTTGGGCCGCGTGTTCGACGTATCTGCGGGCTATCCCCCCGCGGGGGTGTACCCCGAGCTCGGTCGTGAGTGATCCGCTCCTGCACCGTTGCTTGAAGCGGCGGCCAGGATCTTCCCTGCGGTTGTGCGGCTGAGCGGCTTGTACGTGGCCGCCAGTTCGCGCGCTGATGGCGGCTCAAGGCCGGCGGAGAGGGCCGCGCCGACGGCCGCCTCCGCTGCATTTCTTCCGCTGGCACGCCTGGCCTTCACGGGTGGCTTCCTGGCGGTGGCCCTCTTTGCGGCCTGGGTGGCTCTTTGGGTGGCCTTGTCGCTGGCTGTCAGGGCGGCGGCGTAGCCGCGCTCACCGGCCTTGAGCAGGGCCGCCTCACGCGCCACGGTGAAGGCCAGGGGTGTGGCCGTCTCGTGGTGGCCCTCCACTATGGACTTCACGATCATGAGGCCGATGCCGAGCGCCGCGAACGCAGCCAGCGGGGGGACCGCATATGTGAAGCGTGTTGCCAGGTCACGCGTGGCGGCGTGCCCGACGTTTCCGGCCACGGACACGGCCAGCCCGGCGATCGCAACCCCCCACATCGTGGCCTTGCGCCGACGGGGCCAGGAGTAGACCATGGCCGCGAACAGGGCCAGTTCCCCAACCGCGATAAACGCGTCGACCTGCAGCGGCCAGATTTGCTCCCAGAAGCCATGCAGGCCATGCGCTGAGGCCCACGCCTGGAGTCCGCGATATGACTCTGCGAACGAGGCGAGGGAAGCCGCGATGACGATGGTTGCCAGGAGCGCGAGGGCCACCATAGCTGGGGCAGTCAGCCACTTGGACGGTCTTGTCTTCACCGGTTCTCTCCATCGCTCAGGGGCCGCAGCCTCGTGCGTGCGGATCATGCGATCACCCACGGCGAGCTCCACACCCAAGCCTCCGCTCATGGTCGGCCTCCGTTGAGCGCCCTACCGAGGGCCTCAGCGGCTTCGGGACTGAGGTCCGACAGGTAGATGTTGGTGTGCTGGGCTGATGGAGGCGCGGCCTGTTCGATCGCCGCGCGGCCGGGCACGCCCACCGCTGCCCGTGGGCTGGCGGGAGGGATCACCTCGGCGTAGACGGCGCGGGCTGGCTCCACCTGCATGGCCTGAAATTCCAGGCCCTGCCTGCGGTGGGTGCGGATGACCCACACAACGGCGCCGGCGATCACGGCGAGGCCCACGAGGCTGATAGCCGCGATGACCAGAACCGTCACGAGGCTGATAGCCGCGCTCACGACCGGGCCGAGCGCGTAGACGATGGCGGCCGCCACGAAGAACAGGCCGACCGCCACGAACGGGGCACCGCCGGCGCTTCCGCCGCCTCCGTGCGTGTGCGCTCCATCGAGATGCATTGGTGTGTGCTCCTTCGGGTTCCGGGGCCGGGTGAGGGCAGCCTTACAGCGGCCAGGGCGGCGTCCAGTGCGCCGCGGTGGCTATGGCGATGCCGATGAACGCCAGGTGAGCGCCAGCTATGGCAGGGGCCACGTGGCGGTAGATGAACGCTGAGAGCCAGTTCATGGGGTCGCTCCAGTCGCCGCGAGCGCTGCCAGGGCTGACAGGCCGGGCAGCTCGTGTGGGTCGTCTGGGTCGGGTATCCGGTTGTCCCCGTCTAGCGGGCCTGAGTAGCCAGCCGCTCGGAGCGCTCGGCCGCGCTCGTAGCGCTCGCGTCCTTCCTGCGTGTCCAGGCCAAAGGCCGCCGCGAGGTCCGGGGGCATAGCCCTGGTCTCAGTCGGCGCCGGCGGGACCTCGCGGGCTCGCCACTCGCGCATCTCGGCGCGCATGGCGTCGACGCGCTCCTGCTGCTGCTCTGCGGTTTCCCCGTTCAGCCACCACCGGGCGATCAGGCCGCCGAGCCGGGCCAAGCCACGGGCCAAGCGCCAGGCGGCGAGGCAGCCGCGCATGGCCTCGATCCGCCGCTTGTGCTGGTTGTGCTGGGTAATCGCACAGACCATGCAGTCACCGTCTCGGAACTCCAGCCAGTGAGGATGGGTAGCTGGGTGAGTGTGCTTGCCTGTCTTCCTTCCGAATTGCTGCTCTGCGGTCATTCCGGCCTCCTTCGGGGGGTTGGGTTCGGGCTTGGTGCTTGCCTGGCCAGGCGGTGCGCCGCGCACAGCCCGCACGCGATGGCTCCAAGGAGCACGCCGCCGGCCGCCTGCAGTTCGCCTGGTGTGGCGCGCACGGGGCCGAACGTCCCCAGTACCGTGGCACCAAGCCACACCGCACCGGCGCTCGCCGCGCACCTGAGCGCGCTGAGCGCGAGTTTCAGGCCGTACCAGGGTCCGCGCACAGCGTGGTAAGTCCAGGCGCTCACTGCGACCTCCGCTCGGCGAGCCGGTCACGGCGGCGCTCGGCGAGCCTGCGCAGCATCAGCCGGAAGCCTCGGTGAATGAGCCGCGAGGCGAACCGGGGGATGCGCCGGAGACCTTGGCAGCGCGGGCAGAGCCCATGTGGGTACGGCTCGCCTTTGCACACCGGGCATTTCGTCGTGGGGCTCACCAGGGCCACCACGACGTAGCAGCTCGCGGTGAGCGTGAGCAGTAGGAGCGCCCGGCCGAGGTCGGCCCACGGGACGCCCCCGGCGCTCTCAGCCGCTGGCAGAAGCAGCGCCATCGGCGTAACCCTGCGCGTATCCATCAGTGTGTCCTTCCTGGTAGCCCTCGGCGTGGCCGGCCAAGTGGCCTTCGGAGTAGCCGACCGTGTACCCGGCCGCGAAGCCCCGCCGGTACATCCGGCAGGGGAAGCGGGGGCAGTCCTGATCCGGGCACTCCTCTGGCTCGGGGTGGTCCTTGCGCTTGGCCGCGGCCGCCGACTTGGCCGCGGCGGCCTTGCGCTGCTTGAAGTCGGTTTTGGTCGTGCACACATGGGCGAACAGGTTGTTGTAGCTCTTGCCGCACGTGCCGCATTTGACGAGCGAGACCCGGGCCTTTGGCTTGACCTTGGTCCGGCCGGCTGGCCGCTTGCGGTCCATGCGGGTGACGCAGACGTGGGTGAACGGGTTGCTGTAGTGCTTGCCGCACCGGCCGCAGCGGACCACCCCTCCAGACAGCCGCGGCTTCCACGGCATCGCTTCCCTCCCGTTGTGTTGCGCTGGCCTGCGGCAGTCCGGCTGACCGTCCTAGGCGAGATCTCCAGCGGGCGCGGGCGCAGATCCGCCGCAGATCCGCAACACCGCAGGTCACGGGCTCGCGCCGTGTTGCGCGTGTTGTGCAGATCCGCGTTTTCGCAGGTCAGCGCGTGTTGCGCTGGCGCTACAGATTTCCGGTCCCCGCTACACATCGGCGGTCTCCCTCGCACCGAGCACGGCCTCTGCGGCTGCGCGCTCGCAGCCGGCGAGTGGCTTGCCGTTCGGCTCGCGGACGGGCTTGACCTTCACGCCAAGCTCCCGCAGCTGCGCCCCCACCGCGTCCGGGTTGATGTCGGCGTAGGCCTCGGGCATCTGATCGGCCAGGCGCGCGGCGATCGTGCCGAGGTACAGCTTCGAGTCACCGCCGAACACGGCCAGCACGTCGGCCAGGAAGCTCCGGCCGCCCTCGGTCCCGTCGCTGCCCACGCAGTAGCCGGACAGCGTGCCCGCCTGCTCTCGCAGCGCCCGGGCCCGCAGCGCTATCACGTCGGCCTTGGGGTTGTCGACGTTGTAGCCGTGGGAGATGCGCGGGTCGTCAGACTCGCCGGAGAGGTAGAAGATCCCCCGGTCGGTGCGCGCGAACATGGTTGCCTTGACGCCGTTCTTGTGCGCCCCGGTGCCCAGCACCATGTCGTTTTCCTGCCAGCCCATGACCTTCAGGCACATCCGCAGCACCGCGTTGGCGCTGATGCCGGTCGGGATGGACTTGGCGTCTGGCCGCTGCGTGGCCAGGATGAGGATGATCCCGAGCGCCGGGCCCCGCTTCACGAGGTCGGTGCAGATGGCCTCGAACTCCTTGCCGTACTTGGGATGCTCGAACCACATCTGGCATTCGTCGGCGCCGACCACGATCGGGTGCAGCCGTAGCGAGCGTCGGGAGGCCAGTTCGGGCGTGACCTTGTTCTCCGGGCACTGCTCCTTGGGCAGGGTGCGGATCACCTTGGTCCGGCGCCGCATCTCGGCTAGGAGCGCGCGCATGTCGTCCAGGGCGTACTCGATGTCCTCCTCGTCGTCACCGACCCGGTAGCGGTAGCCCACGCGCTCCAGGGCGGACAGATCGCCGGTCCCCTTGAGGTCGTAGGCGTGCACCTCGGCGCGCACGTCCAGGGCGGCGATAAGCAGCAGCAGGCGCAGCAGGAACGTCTTGCCCATGCGGGGGATCGAGCCGATGATCACGGACGCGAACATGAGCGTGACCTCAACCGGCCGCATCCGCTGGTCACGGGCTATCAGCACCGGCTTGAACAGGTCCGCCGTGCCCCGGCGCGCCAGCGGCCACGTGCCGAGGTTCGCCTTGCTCATATCCTCATAGCCGACCCACAGACCCAGCCGCCCCGGGTGCTGCCCCTGGACCGCTTCCGGCCAGACGCAGCCGAGCGCGCGGCGCAGCCCCGAGGCGAGGCTCTCGCGCCGGTCCATCACGTCGCCGGCGGTGACGCCGTAGGGCAGGTCGACGTTGGCCAGCCAGCCGGGGCCGTCCCGGTGGATCGGGTCAACCAGCGCCATGCCGCGCCCGTTCTTGATCGCGTCGTTGATGCCCGCGATGCCGAGGGCGCCGAGCGCGCGGAACACAACGTCGGCGGTCAGGTCCTCATACTGCGGCGGCACGACCGCCGGGGTCGTGATGGTCTTGTCTGTCGGCCTGCCGTAGTGGGCGAGGGTGAGCGCCAGGACCAGCGCCAGGACCGCCTGTACGTACCACGGGGCGTACAGGCGCACGGCCACGGCCGCCACGATCACGAAGAACGTGGTAGCGGCGATGATCTTGCCCCGCGTGCTGCGGGTCTGCTTGCCTTCGGTGTGCGCCCGCATGGCCTGAGCGCGGGCCTCGGCGCTGTCCGCGGCGACTCCCTGGCTCTCCAGGAGCCAGCCCTCTGGCCAGTGCCACCACAGGATCAGGCTGCCAAGCACCAGGCCGGCGCCCCGCAGGGCGTAGCGGAGGGTCTTTAGGCCATACCAGGGGATGCGGAGCCCATGGAAGGCCGTGCGGTGCGCTTGGTTACCTGTCCACTGGCTGGCCGTGGCCTTGACGTTGCCCCGGCTGATGGCCTGGGGAACAATCTTCCGGCGCTCGCCTGGAGCCTCCGGGTAGTCCTGCGGCGGCGCGGCTTGCTGGCCAGCGTCTACGCCCGGGCGCAGTTCGATCACGGGCGCGGTCTGGCTCGCGTCCTCACCGATGACCGGAATCTCGGTCGTCATCACAGACCCCCCCTGACCAGGCACCACACGACGCGCCCGGCCGCGTCGCCCTCGGTTCCCCACTCGGCGGCCAGGGCGCCGATGATCCGCAGGCCTCGCCCGTGCTCGGTAGTGGCCGGAGGGCCGCCGGCGAGCACGGGAGCGCGCACGGCGCCGGCGTCGGTGACCCGGATCACGGCCCATCCCGGGCCTGGCTGAACCGTCACCGTGACGGCCCCGCCAGGCTCCCCTGACCTGGTGTGGGCGATCGCGTTCGTCACGAGCTCCGAGACGCACACTTCCGCTGCGTCCTCAGCCGGGTTGCCGTTGAGCGCCTCGCGGACTAGCGCCCGGGCCTCCCGCACGGACGCAGGCACGCCAGGCAGGCGCACCTGTAGCGCTCCCTCGATCACCTCGACCACCGCAGTCACCGGGTACCTCCCGTACAGCCGTGTGCCGGGGTGCTTCGCGGGGCAGGCCCGGCGTGGCCCCCCACGGGGACGGGTCACGCCGGGTCTGCCTGTGCTTCCCCAAGCACTGCCAGGAATTATACACCTTGACTGTATAACCGTAGCCATGAAAAAACCACCCCTCACAACAGCGCGCGATAGCTCCTGGCCACTGACTTGATCACCTGCCGGGCCTGCTCGCCGAACACCGCAAGGGCCTCCAACTTGGCGAACCAGACGACGTACTCGGCGACGCGCTCGGAGTCGCCGAGCAACTCGGCGCCGTGCCGCAGGCCAAGCACCACCAGGCGGTCATCGAACAGCCCGAAGCCGTGCTGGGGGATCGTGTCCGCGACCGAGGCCTGCGGCACGACGCCAAAGCGGTACCTCGTGGCCGCATCCGCGAGCTTGGCGAGCTGCTCACGCATGGCGGCCGCGCCGATCGACCACCGCAGCGCCCCCTCGCTCACGACGAAGGTGAACTGCCGGTCCGAGTCGAGGATGTGCGCGCGTGCCAGCCGTGCCGCCACGGCGCGGTCTACGGCCTTGCCGCGGAGCCGGTCGGAGAACACGGCGCGTGCGTAGGCATCGGTCTGGAGAAGGCCGGGGATGAGCAGCGGTTGCCAGTTCCGGATCTCGCGGGAAACCTCTTCGACGGCCCCGAGCCGGGCCTGGTGTTCGCCGGCTTCGCGGAGGATGATTCGGGCCGAGATCCCCTCGGCGCGCGTGTCCCTGGCTGCCCAGAGGACGCACAGGGCAAGCATCGCCGGCGACGCCCGGTAAGCGCCGCACAGGCTCCGGACCTCCTCCTCGCTGGGGACGAAGGTCCCCGTCTCAATCCGGGACAGGCGTACCTGCCCGGCGCCGGGGCCGCCGAGGTGCGCTGCCTCGGCGGCGGCCGTCTGTGACAGCTTGGCGGACTTCCGCAGATCAACAAGGGTCCGGGACAGCCAGTCCCCTCCGCCGTCAGCCATCCCGGTAAACCTCCTGTCGTCTCAGGCCGCTTCGCGGCGGTGGTACTGCGGGTGAGTGCGCCACCACTTGGTGAACGGCGCCGCAGCCGACCAGGCGGCATCGCGCGCCTGGCGGTACCCAGCCAGCGCGGCCGGCGGCTCAACGGTCGCGCCAAGGAACCGGCCAGCCTGGTCGTAGTGCATGCTCACGGCTTCACGGTCATCGACCAGCCAGAAGTCTGTGAGAGCCAGGCTCGGCAGGCCGTGATCTGGCCGCAGTGGCAGTACCCGGATCTCTTCGAGGGCCGCGTTGAGCGCGTGCCCCCACTCGAACTCGAACCGGAGGTACGGCGATAGGGGCTCCGTGAAGGCATGGACGCGCCAGCGGCGCAGGCCCCGGCTGCGGTCGGCCGCCAGCCTGGCGTGCCAGGCGGCTTTGCGGGCCATGTCCGGCCCCGGTTCCCCGTGGATGTACCGGCCAAAGTCTCCGCCATCGGTGGGCACGTCGTAGGAATCCCGGGCCTCCATCCGGAACAGGTCCCTCTTGGCGCTCCTGAGCAGCGTGCCGAGCATGGCCGCGTCAAGCATCGGGGCCTCCGATGTGCGACGGGACCTCCACTGCGGTCTCGCCGTCGCCGATGCCAAGCTGGACACGCTCGGATGGATCTGTGATCTCGCGGCCGACGAACACGATGGTTCCCCGGTCGGTGCCGTACTTGGCAGGGCAGGTGTCGCCGTCTGTGCAGTCGTCGCCTCGAATCTTCGTGAACTTCACCGCTGAACCTCCTGGGAGCGCTTGGGGTCGCTCCGTCCAGCGTACAGCGCTAAACAGCGAGCGTGTATAGCCTCAAGGCAGGACCTCGGCGGACGCGTCGCCTGGATCCGCGCGACGCGTCGCGTTCGTCGCCGACAGACGCGACGCGTCGGCCCGGGCCACGTGCGACGGGTCGGCGGTGGCGGTGAACGCGGCCCACGCCCGGGAGACGGCACCCGAGCCGGGGAACAGGTCATCGAGGGTGTCCCCGGCCGCGGTGGCACGCGACGGCTCAAGCGCAGGCAGGGCGGTCATGCCACGTCCTCCAGGGCGAACAGGGCGGGCTGCGTTCCGGGGACCGGCGCGAGGCCGGGCATCGCGGCGGGGAGCTGCTGGAGCGCGTACAGGCCGCCCGCGGAAACCGAGGGCGGCGCGGCGGGGGCCCGCGCAAGATGCCGATCATGATGTGGCGGGATGGGCGGTGAGCACCCGGACCATCATGACTGGTCACCTCCTGACGGGAGCGCCCGGCGGCGACGGCTGCCGGTCATCCTCTGCGCCAGTGCCGACGCGCGCTCATCTGGGCGCGATGGGCGGCCCTCGGCCGTGACGGTGACATGCTGGACGCCGGGCGGCGGGTCGAGCCGGGCCTCGACGTACACCCGCACCAGCAGCGACGCGCCACGGTCAGCGCGCGGCTCCGAGACCGACAGCACTATGAGCCCGGGGGTACGCATCAGCGACTCGGCGGCTTCCCGGCACTCGTCCTCGGTGCCCCATAGACGGATCTTCACGGCTTCTCCTCGGGTTCATCGGGCGGGCAGCGGTCATACCCGGACTCGGCGAGGTCGGGCCTCCATCTGGAGCTGCCGCGCCTGCGGCGTCTGGCCCTCCATCTCGCGGATGGCCCGCCACGGGTCGTCGCTCAGGCTGGGATCTCTCATCGGGTGGCCTCCTGCCGCTGACGGTCCACGGCGGCGATCGCCGCCTCGCAGGCCATCAGGTGAGCCGTGTTCCTGCCGCCTTCCGCCTCCGTGATCTGCCGGGCCAGCGCGCCGTATTCGTCGGCGCGGTCGAGGTCGGCCTCGTGATCGGGGCAGACCTCGGTGGGCGAGGCCGCGCACGCCTCACAGGTGAGGCTGGCCCGGTAGCGGCGGTACTCGGCGGCGACCTCCAGCGCGTCGGCCACGGTGGTGGTCTGGTTCGAGGTAAGCGCCGCGTCGGCAGCCGCCTTGCCAGCTGCGTTTGCCCGCGTCACCCATTCGGCGATCACGGCGACTGTCTGCGGCTCCCACTGCGAGAGCCATTCGGCGATCCGGTCGTCATGCCGGCCCATGTCCACAGCGGCGGCCTCCAGCGCGCGGCCGAGCAGGCGGCGCGTGTGTGGCGCCATCTTGCCGGGCCCGGGGTCGCGCTCGAACGAGCGGTAGACGGCCTGCACGGCAGGAAGTGCCCGGGCCTGCGCTTCGGTCTCGAACGGCCCGCTCATGACCGGCCCCGGTAGTGCGAGCACTGGCAGCGCAGATCGTGAACCTCACGCTGCCCTAGGCGCATTGCCCAGCACGGCTCTTCGCTGGTGTCTGCCCGCCCGGCCTGTGCCGTCTGCTCACACCACCGCTGCGCCGCAGTGCGGGTCTTGTACCCGCGCGGGGCGAACTGCTCAAACGCGTCGGCGTCCAACGGGTCTGAGGTAACGCTGGCTCGCCACTGACCATCAGTGGCGCGAGAGACCGAGAGAAGCATGTTCCGGTGCTCGGCGACCCAGGTCGACCGTTCGGGGCTGCGTGTCCAGGTGACCCCGGTCATGACCTGGCCCCAGTGGGGTGAATGAGCCTCAGCCCACTGGGCCTGGGTTCGGGCTCAACGGGCTCCAGGCGCCGCAGGCGGGCGCTCAGCGCGCCAACCGCGGCGGTGAGATCCACCAAGGCATCGCCGAGGTCGTAAACAAGCTCGAAGAGCCGGTCCACGTCGCTGCCGGGTGGTTTCTGTACGGTGTTGGCCATGGTTCCTGTCCTCCATGCAGGGATAGGTTGCCATGCAGGGATAGGTTGCCTAGGGCCGCCGCTGCGCCGGGAGCGCATGCGGCGGTCCGCGTGATTGAAGGGGTTGGTGACCTTGCTGACGGGCCCCCGGCCGCGGCTGGCGCGCGCCTCAGCCGGGACAGTTTTCGGGACAGTACCCGCAGGATTCAGCGCGTTCCGGGAGGTGCCGCACCGGCCTATGACGTGCGGTTTCTGACTGCGGGGAATTGCCTGGAACGATGGGCAGGAACACTCGTAATGCGTAGGTCGTCGGTTCGATTCCGACAGGCGGCTCAGGTTAGAGGCTAACTTCGTTAGTGAGTTCAGATGTCGTGGCCCACGCGATAACCTTTTCTGTCTATGACATTTTAATCCGGGCTCTGCCAGGGTGGCTCCAGGGTCGATGTAGCTGATGCCCGCGCCGGTGAAGCGCTCGCCTACAAACTTTTTGATCGTTGCTGCCGCACGCCGCAGAGTTGGTTAGCAGAGAACTCAGCGCACTTGCCCGCCTCTTCGGGTCGTCGATGCTCGCCGCGGCCCGCCCCGCCTGTTCATCCAGGCAGACCCCGGCTAGCGCCTCCGCCACTACCGGCGTCGATACCCTTCAGCCAGCGCCAAGACAGATGAACGACCAGCCTGTTGCCTCGGCCACGGGGTCGGACTCGGATGCGCGGCGGGCGTCGCGCAGGGCCTCGGCCAGGCTCGCGCCACCGCGCAACTCGCGGTGAAGCGCGATCATCAGCGGCACCACTGCCACGTCGTTCACCGGCACAACGCTCGCCACGATCCCGGCGGTGCCCAAGGGGATCAGCGAGCTGGCCAACCCGAGCACCTCGTCCGCACCCGCTGGCGCGGCGACGCCGGAGTCACAGCTTGACAACACCAGGTGACGCGGACCTCGACGCAGCCGCTCCAGGTCGTAAACCGTTAACGGGCCGTCGTCGAGCCGCAGCGCGGAGAACAGTGGGCTGTCAGCGCGGAAAGTGCCGTGCGCCGCGATGTGCACCAGGCGGGCACCATCGATCGCACTCATGACTCGCGCCGCCGTCGCAGTGCCGCCGCCAAGCACAACAGGTTCGAACCCGCCGGTGTAGTCCGCAGCGAGCTGAGGCACCTCGGCTCCCTGTGTGGCCAGGCCGGGTCCGCGGACCAGCACGACCGGGCCGGCTGAGGCATCCTGGGCGTCGCCACCAACGGCCTGTCGGGCGCGAAGCCAGGACGCCGCCGAGGGCGCAACGCACACCGCGCGGGAGCGTAGCCGCGGCAGCAACCCCCATGGCACGGCGTGCAGTCGGCCAGGCGGTACGATGATCACATTCCCGCACCCGAGGTGCTCGCCGGCTTCGCCGAGAAGCACCCGCTCAAGCATCTCCCCCGTCTGGGTCAACCGGTCATGAGCCTCCATGGGAGAAGACACAGAAGGTCCGCGGGCCAGGCGCCTTAGCGCGAACCGGGCGAATTCGACCTCGCGAGCGGCTTGCTCGGTCGTGCCGGCCGCGAACCGCCGGACCTTGCCGTTGCCGCACACCAGGACGTGCAGTTCACCCCCAATGTCGGCCAGCTCGAGCAGCCGGTCGTCACCGAGCTCATCCAGCAGCCCTGAAACGTCGAATCCTCCGGTCCTGGCGCTTGAGGCATCGCGTCGGCCGGTGCCTAGGGTGCGTAGCGCCCGGGCGCGCACCGCCCGTTCCAGCCGTTGTCGTTCGTGGTAGAGCGGAGCGGTGGGCAGGCCCAGGCTCTGGGCCTGGGAGAGCCTGCTGCTGACGTCCCGGAGCGCAGCGAGGTCGGCCTGCAACCTCTCATCCGCGGGCGGACGCACCGGGGGCACGGCCAGCGCAATGGCCCGCCACCGCTCACTCCAGGCCAGCATCAGCCCAGGCCGGCCAAGCAGCAACGCATGCTGTAGGCCTAGATTTGCCAGCTCAGCACCGTGTGCCGTGGTCTGCGCCCGCAGCTCGGAGGACCCGAGCATGCTGCGATACCCGTAGATGACGTCCAGACCTCGTCGGCAGGCATACATGAGACGGTGCGGGTCGCCAACCGCCTCCGCACGCAGCGCCTCAGCCAGCCATGCGACCGCCCGAGGCAGCGCCGGGCCGTGCCGGCGGCCGGCGGCGGCGGCTGCTAGGTGCTTGTCCGCTACCGTCGTCCGGCCGAGCGCTAGAGCGACCCGGCCGGTGGCCAGGCGTGCCAGCGGCTGGTCGGGCGATGAGAGATCGGCCAGCTCTCGGACGCACCGCTGAGCATCCCGGAGCAAGGCGACGGTCGCCGGACCAGCCTGGACACTGGCGCTCACCTGCGCCAAGTGGGCGTGCGCCCGCCACCAACGCCGGCCCTGCCGATCAAACAGCCGGCGCGCCTCGGTGGCCCTGGCCAGAGCCGTGGCGGGCTGACCGGCGGCTAGCGCGCACCTGGCCGCAGTGAGCAGCAGTTCGGCCCGCTTGGTCGGCCGGCCATTGATCCATTCCAGCTGGCTGATCGCGTCGTCGGCCTCTTGCATGGCATCCCGGGCCAGCCCCGCCGCCGTCAGCGCGGAGCACCGGTGCAGGCTCAGATCAGGCTCCGAGGCGCCGAGCCGCTGGAATCGCTCCGCCGCCTCATCGAAGCAGGTCAGCGCCTCCGGCAGGTCGCCGAGCCGCAGGGCGACCAGCCCTCGGTTCACAGCGGTCTCCGCTGACTCCAGTTCCTGGCCGTTCGCGGTGAACAGGTCCTCGGCTCGCCGGAGGTCGGTGACGGCGCGTCGCGCCAAACCGGACGACAGGTAGCTGACCGCCCGTTCTTGCAGCGCCCGGGCTTCCCACATCTGATCGTCGGCCATCCTTAGCGCCGCCACCGCACTGTTCAGATCCGCGAGCGCCTCGCGATGACGCCCCAGGATCAGCAGGGCGGCGCCGCGGCGGAACAGCATCCTGCCGTGCAGGTTCCCCGTTGACTGCCGGACCGCCGCGTCGAGGGCGTTGCGGCCCGACACGCTCCGGCCGGCGAAGACCAGCGCGACCCCGAGCGTCCCGAGCACGTCGGCCTCGCGACCGGCCGAGCCGGCGCGTCGGGCCAGCCGCCGGGCGATCCGCAGCTCACCGATTGCCGCTTCAATGTCCCCGTACTCCCGGAGGACGATGCCGATGGCCTGCCGCGCGACCGAAGCCGCGATGGGGCCGGGATCGCCCGCGAGCACCATGCGGGCACGCTCCAGCGCCTCGTTGGGGCGGGACAGCGCCAGCGGAAGCAAATCGATGGGCCAGTCACCCTCCAGTTCGAAAGGGGCCATACCCATAGATATTTGGCCATGACGGGTGAGCAAGCAACGTCAATTCCGCGATGCAATCGATCTCGAAGGAGAGGATCTTTCTTCCGGGTCCTTGGGTGTATCAGACTCGGCGCAGGCAGATCCGAATGATCGACCGACCCGATCGCCCCGAGGGGAGCATCAGATGGACAGGGTGACTAGCGCGCAGTATCTGACCATGAAGGACTCGTTCTCTCGCGAGAACATCGACATCGAGGTCGCTTACACGTCGGCCGGGGATGTTGACCACATATACAACGTCGGCCGTCTGCTCGCCGTGGAACGCGGTGACAACGTCCAGCGGCTGCAGGCAGCGCTGCCTGGGCTGCGCCGCGCCGACCCGAGCGAGCAGCCAGGGATCGGCGATCTCGTGCTCCTGTCGATCGACGAGGCCGAAGATGGCAACTTGACCGTCTCCGAGGCGCTGAACCTCATCGACGAACGCCTCGAGGATAACCCGGCGCTGGCCGGCGACGAGCCTTTGGTCGGGCCGGTCCACATCGTGCACATCACGAAGATCTGCCCGGCCGGCGAGCCAGAGGTGCCGAGCGGGTATCCGACTCAGCCGTGGCCGAGGCCACGCCCAGCAGGCCGGGGCCACAATAGCGTGCTGATCGGGGTTTCCGACACCGGCCTGCTGCAGGACCTCGACCTCACCCGGCATCCGTGGCTGGCCCGCGTGGACGGGGAACCGGATCCACTCGGGCCGACCCTGCCAGGTGGCCTGCCGAGCATCCCGCAGTATGCCGGGCACGGGACCTTCGTGGCCGGTGTCGCGGGGTGTATGGCGCCCGAGGCCACCGTGTATGTCAACAATCACTTCACCAAGTCCGGCGGGGAACTGGAGCATGTGATAATCCAGAAGCTCGAACAGCTCATCCAGGAGCACTCCCCGCATGTGATCAGCCTTTCTGCCGGCACCTACACCCACAAGAACCGGCACCCGCTCGCCTTCAGCCACTTCCACAGGCGGCACCCCAACATCACGCTGGTCGCCGCGGCCGGCAACAACAGCACGGACCGGCCGTTCTGGCCTGCGGCCTTCGACTGGACGGTCTCGGTCGCCGCCCTCGGCGCCGACCAGCGCCACCGGGCGTGGTTTAGCAACTACGGCGACTGGGTGGACGTGTACGCGCTCGGCGAAGGCCTTGTCAACGCGTACGCCACCGGCGAGTACACCTACCATGAGCCGCCGAAACGGCCGACGAAGCAGACCTTCGACGGCATGGCCAGGTGGGACGGCACGTCGTTTTCCACGCCGCTGGTCGCCGGGCTCATCGCAGCCGAGATATCGCGTACTGGTGTCTCGGCTGCGGAGGCCAAGGAGGCCGTGCTCACGGCAGCCCGGGCACAGGAAATCAAAGGTGTCGGCCCAGCCCTGCTCCCCGGTGACATGGGGTAAGCCGGTGTCCGCAAGGGTCTGCGGCTGCGCTCGGAACCAGAGCAATGACCTCGTTGCGAGTCAACCGGCCAAGCACCCATCTCATGCATGCCCGGACCGGGCCCAGCCTCGCGAGCGTGCGCCACCGTCCGATCACGGCGACGGGCGGATCACAGCCCCGGATGCGCCAGCCAGCACATCAGCCTGGCCGACTCCGCCGAATAGGACACCACCGTCGCAGCGCCACCCCAAGCCCAGGACACCGCCGCCTTCCTGGCTGCTGCCGCCATACTTGCCGCGGGCGGTCGCCGCCCGGCGCCCACGTTGCAGGTGACTGGGCCATGTATCAGATCGCTCCCTGCCAGACTCTGGTCTTGTGAGTACGTGCGATCCACCCGCGTTGCGTAGGGATGGAGGCCGGAGCTGATGCTCCATTGTGATGGTGTTCTCGCCACGGGCTTTGCCCGATCCGCCCGCACGCGGGAGGCTGAATCATGCTGGCAGGCCTGAACGGGCCTCGCCAGGGAAGGCCGGTCATGCGTTACGACTCCTCATCTGTCGCCCCCCTGGTCGCCCGGGCTGCTAAGGGTGACCAGGCCGCGTGGAACGAAATTGTCGAGCGATACGCGCCGATGGTGTGGTCGATCTGCACCCGCTACCGGCTAAGCGGCCACGACATCGAGGACATCGGCCAGAGCGTGTGGTTGTCGCTGGTCGAGCAGCTTGGGAAACTGCGTGAGCCGGCAGCGCTGCCCGGGTGGCTGGCGACCACCACACAGCGTGAATGCCTGCGGGTGTTGCAGGCACCCCGCAGATACGGCCGCTTCGGGCCGGTGCCGGCCCCCCGAGCGGATGACACCGTGATCGAGCAAGAGGTTATTACGGCGGAACGGAACGCGGCGCTGCGCGCCGCGTTCGGCGAGCTCGCGCCCAGGTGCCGGGAACTGTTGATCATGCTCATCACCGAGCCGCCGCACTCCTACGCGGAGATCAGCACTACCCTGCAGATTCCGGTCGGGAGCATCGGCCCCCAGCGGGCGCGGTGCCTGGAACGGCTGCGCCGCTCAAGGTCCCTGTCGGGGTTCATGGACGGGGAGACTATGCCTGCACACATGTGGCCCTCAGGAGGTGAGACTCGTGCGTGACGGCTGGGACGACGACCAACTCCTGACGGCGCTGGGAGAGGCGATGAGAGAAAGCCAAGCCGTCCCGGCTCAGTTCATCGAGATGGCCAAGAATGCTTACGCCTGGCACAACATAGACGCCGAGCTCGCGCAGCTCACCTACGATTCCAGCCGCGACGAGAGCTGGAGTGCCACCGTACGGTCCGAAACTGCCTCGATCCGGGCCCTGACATTCACCTCAGCGCATTTCTCCATAGATCTCGAGGTCACCGAGGACTCTCTGCTCGGTCAGATCCTGCCTCCGCAGGAAGGAACGATCGAGACCGGAACCGGGGCCGGCGCGACCACGACCCCAGTCGACAAGGCCGGGCGTTTCTCCATCGAGCCCACACCAGCCAGCCCAATCCGCTTGCACTACCGCACCGCAGAAGGCACGGACTTGGTGACCGGCTGGATCACACTGTGACCGCGCTCTCGGCCACCGCATTCGCACGAGGAACGCCTGCCTCCGACCGGTGAGCCCGTCAGTCATCTGCACCTACCGGGTACGGGAGGACCGGTTCCGTGACCTTCTTGGCCGGCACTGGGGCACGCTGCACACCCTGGGCTTCGTCACCGACGAGGAGTCGCTGGTGTTCCGTGGCATGGACGGTGGCCTCACCTACGTCGAGATCTACACCTGGGTGGAAGGCGGGTTCGGCAGGCGCACGAGCATCCCGGCGTGCTCGCGATATGGGAGGCGATGGATCCGCTGCTCGAAGACCGTGATGGGTATCGCAAGTGGGAGTTTCCGCACTTCGCGCGGGTGACGTTGCCAGCGTGACCCCCCAGCCCCGTGGCCTGGCCGAACTCGAAGCCCTCGATGCCGTCTTCGGTGCCCTGGCGCATCAGTCGCGGCGCACCATTCTCTCCGTTCTCCAGGCACGGGGTGGTGAGATGACCTCGCGAGCCATAGCAGCGCGGTTCAACTGCTCCTGGCCGACCACCTCACAGCACCTGCGCGTGCTGGAGAAAGCTGGCCTGGTCTCAATCACGGTGCGGGGCCGGGAGCACGTTTACCGGCTGGAGGCGGGGCGCCTTCGCGCTGTCGCCGGAGCATGGCTCGACAGGTTCGCGTGACGTAAAGGCCGTGGCCCGGCAGGACGTCCTTCCCGGTGACGCAGGAGGGCTACGTCGGATGAGGATGTTGCCCACCGCGCCTCTTGGAGATCATTAATCAGCATCGGCGTCACTTTGGCGTTGTCCGATGATGTTCCGGACGGCTTTTCGGTAAGGCGAGATCAATACACCGATCCGCTCTTCCGCCCGTGGCGCCGAGTCGGGGATTTCCGGGGAGGGGTTGAGCGAGGGTGTTTCGGGCTGGAACCTGGGTTGTGAACCACCTGTGGCACAGCAAGTCTGGGCAGCGGAAGCGCACGCGGATGGCGGCTACGGGCTTTTCGGTGGTGCTGGCCGCCGGCGTTACCGCGGTCGCCGCCCCATCGGCTGTGTCGTCCGCAACCCAGACGGTGGTGTCGCTGACGTTCGATAACGGTGCGATCAGCCAGTACACGCTGGGATACCAGCAGGCGCTGCAGCCGCGTGGGGTGAATGCGACGTTCTATGTCAATAGCGGCACGGTGGGCAGGTCGACCACGATGTCGTGGTCGCAACTTTCCACGCTGGCAGCCGCGGGTGATGAGATCGGCGGCAAGACCGTTGATGGCACCAACCTGACCACTCTCAGCTCGTCGCAGCAGATCGCTGAGATCTGCAACGACCGGCAGGCCATACTCCAGCACGGGCTGAAGGCGAACAGTTTCGCCTATCCAGGTGGCGCCTTCAATACCACGATCGAGAGCGAGGTTCAGAACTGCGGTTACGGGAACGCCCGCACCGCGGGCAGCCTCTCCCCGACCGGCTCGACCTATGCGGAGACGCTACCCCCGAAGACCTGGCTGGCGCTGCGTGCCTACGCCCCGAGCGGCCAGGTCACGCTGTCCAATCTGGAGTCCCTGGTGTCGGGCGCGGCCTCCCATAGCGGCGGCTGGGTACCGCTTGTCATCCAGAAGGTGTGCTCGCAGAGCCTCGACCCATCGAACTACTCCACCTGCACCGCATCTTCCGGGTGGATTGACCTTGGTGACCTGAACACATTCCTGAGCTGGGTGCAGAATGCGGGGCAGGCTGGGGGCGCGCCGGCCGGTGCGGTGTTCAACACGATGGAGGCCACGGCCATCTCGGCTGACACGGTTGCGCCGGCCACGACCATCTCCTGCAATGGGTCCCCCTGCGCTTCCACCACATACACCGGCACCGTCACGGTGACATTGACACCCACCGACCTCGGCTCGGGTGTCGCGAGCACCCACTACACCACGGACGGCACGACGCCCACACTGTCCAGCCCGGCCTACGCGGGTGCGTTCCCGCTGACATCGTCCGCGACCGTCCAGTACCGTTCCTGGGACAACGCGGGCAACGCCGGGGCGGCTCAAAGCCAGGCGATCAATATCCAGCAAGCGCCGGATACCACACCCCCCACGACAACGATCTCCTGCAAAGGGGCAGCCTGCACCAGCAATCCCTATACCGCGCCGGTCACGGTGACTCTGACCGCGACGGACAATACCGGCGGCTGGGGCGTGGCCAACACGTACTACACCACCGATGGGTCCACGCCCACCACTTCCAGCACCGTGTACACGGGGCCGTTCACCGTGCAGCAGAACACGACGGTGAAGTTCTTCTCCACCGACCTGGCCGGTAATGCCGAGCAGCCGAACACCCAAGTGATCCAGTTCAAGACCGTGGTCTCCCTGACTTTTGACGACGGGGATGAGAGTCAATACTCGCTGGGGTTCCTGCGTGGGCTGCAGCCGCATGGCATGCCTGGAACGTTCTATATCGCCACAGGGTGGACGGGCGTTAATTCCGGTGCGATGACCTGGTCCCAGCTGAGTGACCTGTACAACAACAGCAACGACGTGGGTGGCCACACCGTTGACCACATCGATTTGACCAGCTCGTCCTACACCCAGCAGCAAAAGACCGCGGAGGTGTGCGACAACTTTCAGGCCCTCACCCGGCATGGGCTGGACCCGGTCTCCTTCGCCTACCCCTTCGGCGCCTACGACTCGAACGCCGAGCAGATCGTCCAGAGCTGCGGCTTCAGCTCCGCCCGGATCACCGGCGGCATCGACCGCAACGGCGTCGGCGCCGGGCCGGTGTACGCCGAGTCGATCCCGCCGAAGGATCCCTATGCCGTGCGAACGGTCTACAACGGCGGCGGCTCAGCCCCCTACACGCTCTCCTACCTGGAGAACTCGGTGACCGCCGCGGTGCAGAACGGCGGCGGCTGGGCGCCTCTCGTCCTCCACGAAATCTGCTCCCAGACCTATGACCCCGCCGACTACAGCTTCTGCTCAACCAGCTGGGCGCCGATTGAGCTTGACACATTCAACGCATTCCTCGACTGGCTGCAGAACGCCGGCCAGCCCGGCGGGGCGCCCGCCGGAGTCGTCGTGCAGACGGCCCGCCAGGTCGTCAACGGCCCGGATACAACCCCTCCCGCCACCACGCTTACCTGCGACGGATCGCCGTGCCAGGCCACGGCATACAACGGGTCGACCACCGTGGCTCTGTCGGCGGTGGACAAGGGCGGGTCGGGCATCAAGGCCACTTACTACACGACCGACGGCTCCACGCCAACCATCTCAAGCCCAGTCTGGAACAACCAGCCCTTCACGATCAACTCGGCCACGACGTTCAACTTCTTCTCCGTGGACAACGCGGGCAACGCCGAGCCCGTGGAAACCCAAACGGTGCAGGTGCAGCCGAACACCGATCCGGTCATCGGAGCGGCTGGCGACATCGCGTGCGATCCGGCGTCTCCAGCGTTCAATAACGGCTCCGGGACGGCTACGGACTGCAAGGCAATGAGCACCGTGGGCCTGCTGGCCGGCGTGGACGCGGTGCTGCCGCTAGGCGACGACCAGTACAACTGCGGCGGGGTCAGCGCCTTCGAGCAGTCCTACGGCCCGAGCTGGGGAGTGAAGAAATCCATCACCTACCCGGTGCCAGGTGACAAGGACTACGCCACCTCCGGTGGCACTGACTGCCCGGCCACCCCGGGCGCCGGGTACCAGACGTACTTCAGCAGCAGCGGCGGGCTGTCCGGTTCGCCGGTGCCTTCGGTGGTGAACGTGAACGACTCCACTGCCTACTACAGCTACAACCTCGGTAGCTGGCACATCATCGCGCTGAATACCTCTCCCTGTGCCCTCGGCACGCCATCTTTCTGCGCGGCAGGCTCGGCGCAGGAGCAGTGGCTGCAAAACGACCTGGCCAACGACACGGCCGCGTGCACCCTCACCTACTACCAGAACCCGCGCTGGACCTCCACGGCGGGCGGGGGCGATGCGAGCTACCAGCAGGTCTGGCAGGACCTGTATAACGGCGGCGTGGACGTGGTGCTGAACGGCGACTCGCACTGGTACGAGCGTTTCGCGCCAATGAACGCATCGGGTGCCATCGACAACACCAATGGCGTCCGTGAGTTCATTACCGGTACTGGCGGGGCGCCGCTGGACACGCCATCAACCGAGCTTCCCACCAGTCAGGTCCTCAACAACACCACGCATGGGGTCACCAAGCTGACCCTGCATAACGGCAGCTATGGCTGGCAGTTCGTTAACGACAGCGAGAGCGGTTTCACCGACTCAGGCAGCTCACCATGCCATGGCACGCCCGACCCGACGCCGCCCACCACGACAATGTCCTGCAACAACGGGACGTGCTCGGGCTGGTTCCACTCGCCGGTCTCGGTGTCCCTGGCCGCAACGGACAACCAGGGTGGCTCCGGAGTCAGCGCGACCTACTACACCACCGACGGCTCCACCCCCACGACCTCAGGCACCAAGTACACGGGCCCGTTCGCCGTTTCGAGCACGTCCACGGTGAAGTTCTTCTCGGTCGATAACGCCGGGAATACCGAGTCCGTTCGATCCCAGCAGGTGCAAATCGACACCTCCCCGCCGACTACGACCATCGCATGCAACGGGGCCCCGTGCTCAAGCAGTTTCTACAACGCTGCCGTCACAGTGACGTTGTCGGCCACCGATTCCGGCGGTTCGGGGGTGGCAGGCACCTTCTACACCACCGACGGCAGCGATCCGGCGACCAGCCCGACGGCAACCCCCTACACCGGTGCGTTCACGGTGCCAGCAACCGCGACGGTGAAGTACTACTCCACGGACGTGGCAGGCAATTCCGAGGCGGTCAATTCCCAGGAGATCCAGGTGGACGGCACCACGCCTGTCACCACCATCGCGTGCAACGCAGTGGCCTGCTCAGGCGGCTGGTACAACGCGGCCGTCCAGGTCACGCTTTCTGCGACCGACACTGGCGGCCCGGGGGTGGCGAACTCCTACTACACCACCGATGGCTCCACGCCGACGACGT
>WNGR01006741.1_pt1 | contig 25716 bp, 22 predicted proteins | sample 5407581 | NCBI WGS metagenome assembly WNGR01 (sample SAMN13153383, study PRJNA577476) | soil metagenome | isolation source: 80 cm soil or saprolite under Garry oak tree replicate 2 | place: USA:California | collected 2016-06-15
TGCTGGTAGGCCTCGTCGTAGCGCTCCCGCACGGCCTTGGTGATGGGCCAGGGCAGCACCAGGTTGAAGCCGTGATGCCCGGCGAAGTCGACGTTCCCCGGGCACCAGATCGGCACGCACGGCCGCTGGTAGGTCTCCATCGCCAGCTCCACCTCGGGGAACTGGTGCCAGGTCCGCCCTTCCCCCTTCATCTTCCCGGTGGTGAACGCCTCCAGGATGAGTTCCAGGGCCTCCATGAAGCGGTCGGATTTCTCCTCCGGCGCGTGCCCGTAGAAGCGGTGCTCGAAGGGCGAGATTCCCCTACCCACTCCCAGCTCGAAGCGCCCCTTGCTGAGCTGGTCGATCATGCAGACCTCCTCAGCCAGCCGCAACGGCTGATGCAGCGGCAGGCACGACACCAGCGTCCCCAGCCGGATCCGCTCGGTCTCCCGCGCCAGCGCCGCCAGCCAGGGGATCTGCGACGGCGCCATCGCCAGCCGGTGCCCGTGATGCTCCGCGATAAAGTACCCATGGACCCCGGCCTGATCAGCCTTGGCCACCAGCTCGACATGCTGGTCATACAAGGCACCGAGCGAGGCACCCTCGGGTCGCGTGAGATGCTCGAACAGCCCGAACTCGATGCCCATGCCTGCCCTCCCGCTCGCCGTCGACCGGTCCACGACACTGAAACATCAGCATCCTGTAATTGATGTTCCTGTATGTCAAATGGAGCGCCCGCTCATAGGCCTCGCTTGACGGAGTGGTATATACTCTCGATATATACCACGGTGTCTGCTCGAACTTCCAAAGGGAGGTCCCATGGCGGAGACGCGCATTGCCAAGCTCTTCCCCAACGGCCGTAGCCAGGCTGTTCGGCTGCCGCACGAGTTCCGCTTCGCGGGGGACCGGGTGCGGGTTCGCCGTTTTGGGCGGGGGATTCTGCTGGAGCCTCTGGTCACCGACGTGGACGAATGGTTCGCCGAGATGGACCGCGGTGACCCCGAGCCGTTCATGGCCGAAGGCCGCAACCAGCCCACCACGCCCATCCGCGCGGTCTTTTCGTGACCACAAGCTATCTGCTCGACACCAACGCCTGTATTGCGCTCATCAACGGCAACCCGCCCCAGGTGCGGCAACGTTTGGAGCAGGCTATTAAGCAGGGCGACAGCGTGGTGGTTCCTGCGGTGGTCGCGTTCGAGCTGTGGTATGGCACTGCCAAGAGCGCCCGCAGGCGAGCCAACGAGGAGCGGCTGGAAACATTTCTCTCTGGCCCGCTGGAGCTTGCGCCCTTCGACGATGAGGACGCCCGCGCGGCCGGCGAGATCAGGGCGACGCTGGAGCAGGCGGGCACGCCGATCGGTGCCTACGACCTGCTGATCGCCGGTCAGGCAGTCCGCTGTGACGCGACGCTGGTCACTGCCAACGCTTCTGAATTCTCGCGGGTCGCCGGGCTGCGCTGGAAGGATTGGGCCTCCTCGGATTCAGCCAAGTAGGTAGCTGTGGAAGAGGCCGTCGGGGTCGTGGACGGCGCGGAGGGCTTCGAGGCGGGCGTTGTGGGCTTCGGAGATGCCGGGCCAGGGGCGGCAGATGAGGTTTTCGTCGGCGAACTGGAAGCCGCGGGAGAGGTGCTCCAGGCGTTGCATCTGGGTGGTGGTCCAGGCGGCCAACTGCTCGTCGGTGAGGTTGTCGGTGGGTTCGGCGACGCCGTAGACGGCGAGGTAGTACTGGCCTTCCATGGAGAAGGCGAAGTCGGGGAGGTCGTGCTGGGTGAAGGGGTGGAACAGCAGGTGGGAGCGGGGGGTGGGGAAGCTTGTGAGCAGGTCGCGGAGGTGGGGGAGGAGCTGGTCGGGGGCGGCGTCGATCCAGAGGTTGTCGGCGACGTACTGCAGGCCGTCGGGGTAGACGTCGCGTAGTTGCTCGCCGGGTGAGGAGGGGTCCGACTCCATCACAGGGGTGCGGACCAGCGCCCGGCTGGCGACTGGGCAGCTTTCCAGGACCTGGAGGGCCGCTAAGGCCTGGTCCTCGGTGTCGGTGTGCGCCACGCCCCACAGGTTGAGGAGAGCGCCTGGGGCGACGGTCTCGGCGAAGCGCGGCAGGGCGAACATGCCGATGTCGAGGCCTGCCGGGGCGCCCGCCTGGTGCAGTTCCATGGACCAGCGCAGCACCGCCTCGGCGTCGTCGGCCGCGAAGAAGTAGGCGCGCGCCCGCACCGCGCCGGGGAGGGGGTGCAGGCGCAGGTGGAACCGGGTGACGATGCCGAAGAAGCCGGAGCCGGAGCCGCGTGCCGCCCAGAACAGGTCCGGGTTGGTGTGCTCGTCGGCGCGGACCAGCTCACCGTCGGCGGTGACCACCTCCATGGCGAGCACGTTCATGGCGGCGAGGCCGATACGGCCGCCGTTGAAGCCGAAGCCGCCCTGCAGGACGTAGCCGCCGAGGCCGACGTCGCGGCAGCCGCCGCTGGGGAAGCACAGGCCGTGCGGCTTGAGGTGGGGGAACAGCTCCTGGCTCTTGGTGCCCGGCCCGGCGATGGCGGTGCGGGTCGCCGGGTCGACGATGACCTCGTTGAGCTGTGACAGGTCGACCAGGATGCCGCCGTCGCGGATGCTCGAATCCACCCAACTGTGGCCGCCGGAGCGCGCCTTGACCTTGAGGCCCCGCTCGCGGGCGAGCCGCACCGCCGCGACCACGTCCTGGTCGCTGGTGGCCTGGACCACCGCGTCCGGGTAGCGGTCGACCCGGCGGGCGTTCCAGTCGGCCTCGGACCGTGCCGGCTTCAGCCTGGCTTCCTCGTAGCCCGGCTCGCCACGCCACAGGATCTTGCCCTCAAGTTCCCCTGCCACGGACCCTCCCTCGGTGCAGGCGCCGGTTCAGTCGTCGTCGGGTTCGCTGGAGTGCAGGCGCGTGCGCAGGTGGTCGCCCGCCGGATGTTCGCGCTCCCGCTGGTAGTGGTCGAGCAGCAGGTCGTGCCCGAGGTCGTTGCGGTAGTCGCGCCACACCGAGTGGATGTGGTTGCCGCTGTCGATGGCGTTGTCGAACTCGATCAGGATCTGGCGGGCCTGGATCCGGTAGTAGTGCGAGGTGCCCGGCTCCTGCTCGCCTGCCCAGCAGAAGTGCAGGTGCTGGAGGCCGTCCCGCTCGACCCGTTGCTTCTGCCGGTCGGCCAGCTCTTCGGGCATGCGGTCGAGGTAGCTGGCGACCAGGTCGCGGAGAATGCCCGCCTGCGCGCTGGTGAGGTCGGAGCCGGCGATCCCGGCGGGCTTGTCCTTCACGAACTTGAGCGCCTCGCGGTCGGCGTCGCTGATCACGTAGGCGGTGATGCCGAGGTCGTAGAAGTCGGGGACCTCGACCTTGCCGACCAGCGGGACCTGGCGGGTGGCGTAGTCGGCGGGGGCGACAGGGTGGATCACCGCGAGGCGGCGCTGCCCGGGATCCAGCGAGCGCAGCAGCTGGAAGCCGAGCGCCTCGTCGTCGTGCAGCGGGTCCAGCACCCCCGCGCGGGCCGGCTGGGCGCCCATGTTGCAGGGGGTGGCGCTCAGGTAGCGCTGGTTGATGATGGTGTAGTTGAGGCTGAGGTGGTGGCCGAGCAGCCGCCAGCCCCAGCTCTCCTCGAAGCCGGGGCGGCCGAAGAAGCTGAAGAAGTACTGGTCGGGATGGCGGGTGTCGCCCGAGATCAGCCCGCGGGTCGGCACCTCCAGCTCGCGCAGGACGTTCTCCATGGCCATGATCTGCAGGGCCTGGGTATAACCCCGCATGCTCAAGCCGAGCTTGAGCAGGGTGTGGCCAAGCGTCCGCTGATGCATGCCGAGGGCCGAGAGGGGCACCCCGCAGCGGTCCGGCTTGGGGATGAAATCCCAGTCCAGCCGCCTCGGGTCGTCCATCGCGAACTGCGCCTGGCGCCGCTGCTCCGGCGAGAGGCTGTAGAGGAACGCGTTGGTGGTCCACACCATCCGCGCGATGGTCTGCGGCGCCTCGAACGCCCAGCCGTCACCGGCACCATTACCGTCACCGGCGCTTTCCGCCAGGCTTGCCTCGGTCATCCGCCCCTCCTTTGTTGCCAATGCTCGCTATACCAGGCCCGGGTAGCTGCCACCGTCCAGGTGCAGGTTCACCCCCGAGATGTAGCCGGCGTGCACGCTGCACAGGAAGGCGCAGGCTGCCCCCAGCTCGCTGGGGAGCCCGAGGCGGCCCGCCGCGATGGAGGCCGCCTGGCGGCGGCGGGCCTCCTCGAAGGTGATGCCGTGACGCTCCATCTCGACCCGCGCCACCTGGAGCTGGCGGCCAGAGTCGATACGCTCGGGCAGCAGGTTGTTGATGGTGACGTTGTCGGCCACCACGTCCCGTGAGATCGCCTTCATCACCGCCGTCAGACCGGCCCGCGCGCCGGCCGAGGCCACCATGACCTGCCGGGGCGTGGTCACCATCGCCGAGGTGATGTTGACCACGCGCCCGAAGCGCCGCGCCCGCATGCCGCCGAGCACCGCGCGGAGCAGCGTGATCGGCGCCCAGTAATGCAGCTCCAGCGCCCTCGCGAAGTCCTCGTCGCCGATCTGGTCCAGGGTGCCCGGCTTGGGGCCGGCGTTGTTGGTCACCAGGATGTCCGGTTCCGGGAACGCGTCCAGCAGTGCCCGGCGCCCGGCCGGGTCGGTGAGGTCGGCGGCGACGGCGACCACCTCCGCCCCAGTCGCATCTTTGGCCGTCAGCTCCCGCAGTTCCGTCGCCGCCTGCTCCAGGCGTGCCGGGTCGCGGCCGTTGATCACCACGTTGACGCCCTTGCCGACCAGCGCCTCGGCGCAGGCCCGACCGAGGCCCTGACTGGAGGCGCAGACGATCCCCCAGCGTCCCTCGATGCCGAGATCCACGCTCTTCAGGCGTCCTTCTCGGCGGCGACGAGGTTGCGGAGGGTGCCGATGCCGGAGATCTCCACCTCGACGACGTCGCCGGGGAACAGGAAGAGCTGCGGGTCGCGGTAGAAGCCGACCCCGCCCGGCGTCCCGGTGGCGATAACGTCCCCTGGCGACAGCGGCGTGAAAGGCGGAGATGTAGGCGATCAGCCGTGGGATAGGGAACAGCAGGTCGCTGATGGGGGCATGCTGCACGGTTTCCCCATTGACCCGCGTGGTCAGCTCCTGCGCGGTGATCTCGGGCAGCTCGTCGGCCGTCACCAGCCAGGGGCCGAAGGCGCCGGCGTGGAAGAAGTTCTTGCCCGGTACGAACTGGGTGGTGTGCCGCTGCCAGTCGCGCACGGAGACGTCGTTGAAGGCGGCGTACCCGGCGACGTGGTCCATGGCCGCCGCCTCCGGGATCTGGTGGCCGCCCTGGCCGATGACCACCGCCAGCTCGCCCTCGTAGTCAACCTGGTCGCTGACGTCGGGTTTGATGATCGGCTGGCCGTGGCCGACCTGGCTGTCGGTGAAGCGGGTGAACACCGTGGGGAAGTCGACCTTCGGCCGGTTGCCCTCCGCCCGGTGGTCGTCGTAGTTGAGCCCGATGGCGAAGATCTTGCGGCTGTTGGGCACCGGCGGCAGCAGCTCGACCCCGCCGAGCGGCACCTCCGCCGCGCTGCCCGCGGCGTCCCGCACGGCCTCGCCCTGCCAGGCGCCCGCCTCCAGCAGTTGGCGGACCGAGCCGAGGTCGGGGCCGAAGCGCGCGCCGAGGTCGACGATCCCGTCGCCAGCGGCGGGAACCACCCCGTACGAGGTGGTCCCCTGGTCCTGGTATCGGAAGGTGACGAAACGCATTGATGACCGCCAAGTTCGTGAGGCCTAAAGTGGAAGCTGATGATATATCAGCCGTGCGGGGTCCGTTCCAGCCGCCTAGCGCATCGCTACTCAAGGGCGGCCTCCTATCAAGGAGTGTGATATTTTAGATCGTAGAATTGATGTTCCTGTAAGGTCAAGTGAAGCCCGGGACCCGGTTGGAGGCAGGGTTGGGTGATGGTTGCACCGGGGTGCCGGTCGCGGGAACAATGCGCCGTGTGAGGAGATGCCCATGAGCCCAGCGCGCTCGACGTCGGCTCCAGGACCAGGACCAGAACCACGGCCAGTCCGGCGGCCGATCCGGCCGGCCCGGGGGACCCGGGCCGTGACCGACGTCGGCGAGCCGCGGGTCTCCCTCGCCGACGCCGCCTACGACGAGATCCGGGGCCGCATCGTCAGGTGCGAGCTGCTCCCGGGGCAGCGCTTCACCGAGAAGCAGCTCGCCGCCGAGACCGGCTTCGGCGCGACGCCGGTGCGCGAGGCGCTGGCCCGCCTGGACAACGAGGGCCTGGTCGTCACCATGCCCCGCAAGGGCTACCAGGTCGCACCCCTGACCATCAAGGTGGTCGACGACCTCTTCGGCGTCTGGCGGATCGTCGGCCCGGAGCTGGCCAAGCTCGCAGTCGAGAACATGACCCAAGGCCAGTACCAGGAGATCCGCCAAGCCTTCGCCAAGCAGCGCCGCCTGGCCGCCAGCCGCAAGCTGCCCCCCGCCGACGAGGTGATCAGCACCGCCCACGAGAGCTTCCTGTTGCTCGCCGCAGCCACCGGCAACGACCGCCTGGTCGAGATCTACCTGCGCCTCTCCAACGAGATGGCCCGCGTCTTCACCATGGTCTACCACGTCTCCCCACCCCGCGAATGGTTCCCCGGCGGCGAACAGGACTACCTCGGCGCCCTCGACAACCGCGACGCCACCCTGATGTGCTCCATGGTCCGCGCCTTCATCGAACGCGCCCACATCGAAATCCTCAAAGCCCTCTGGAGCTGGCCCTCGGTTCGCACCACCGAGGTCGTCCCCCCAGCCGCCGTCTGACCCACCAGCAGGTTGATCCCAACAAGGGTCTGCCCCGCTGGGTGAGCGGGGCAGACCTGGCCGGGGCGGGAGCTAGACGAATTCGGCGAGGGGGAAGGCGCGGTGGCGGCGTGGGGGGACCAGGAAGTTTTGGCGGCGGGTGGCGGTGATGAAGCGTTCGAGGCCGTTGTCCTGGGGATCGACGTTGTTGGCCGCTTGGAGGTCGAGTGAGGCCTGGTTACGGCGCATGTCGGCGAAGAACTTGGCGGTGGGGACGAACACGGTGAACTGGAGCTTGGGCTGGCGGCTGCCGTCTGGCACGTCCAGCGAGTCGAAGCCTGGGCCGTCCATGCGGATGTGCAGGGGCGTCGAGTCGGCCGCGCGTGAGGAGCGCTGCAGGGCGCTGAGGTGGCCGAGCCGGTGCTCGCCGGCCTCGGTGTTGACAGCTTGGGCGTTGGCGGCGGCGTCGCCGGTGCCGTTGAAGAGGTTGGGCAGGAAGGCCGGGCCGCCGGCGTTGGTGAACTGGTCGGTGGCACCGCGGTTGGGTACCGGGTTGGAGCGGAACATGTACTGCGCCCGCTCCAGGTAGGTCTCCCCGCCGGCCTCGCCGGAGACGTTGCCGTTGGTGTCGTACCAGGACTCGAGATCCTGGATGTTGTGGGACAGGTGCTGGATGGCGGCGTTGTCGAAGTAGTTGCCCGGCCTGGCGGTGGTGAGGACCGCGTGGCTGCTGCCCGCGAAGGTGACGATGTTGCCCGACGCGGCGCTGCCGTTGGTCTGCTGGTCGAGGAAGCTCATCCACATGGGCGAGGTGTCGCGGACCTGGTTGGCGAACGACAGCCCGTTCTGCTGGGCCACCTTCTTCGGCAGGCCGCGCTGCTGGAACATCAGCCGGCTGGAGGTGAAGCTGAACAGCTGGGCCAGGATCGAGGGTACAATCCTGCCGTTGAGGACATTGGAGCCCCGCAGCCAGTTGAGCACGTCGTTGAGGATCGCGGTGGAGTCGCTGCGCAGCGTGAACAGCACGTCGTTGTTCTCAAGGCGCACCGGCACGTTGAACTTCCGCTTGGTGATGCCGTTGCCAGCCACGACGTCGGTCGGCGAGGGTGTCGCCCGCTCCAGGGCGAAGCGGCCGCTGCCGTCGTTGAGCCGGGGGATCGCCGCGGCCACCAGTGATGCCGGCAGCCGGTTGAAGTAGGGGACGCCGTAGGAGATGAAGGTGAAGATGCCGCTGGGGCTGAACGGGTAGGCCGCCTCGATCGTGTTGAGCCCGCTCGCTAGGACCGGCTGGGCGGAGTGGTTGGGGACGACGCGCAGCACGGCGGTGAGAAACACCGTGTAGACCGGGCCGAAGCGTGCGGTGACCGGGCCGGCGCCGTCGTCGATGTTGAGCGCCGGCGCGATGAAGTTGCCGATGTCGAACTGGATGTCGGGGAGTGTGGCCGCCTCGGCGGTTCCCCGCAGCGGCTTCCAGGCGACCTGCTCGAGGAGGGAGAGACTGGCAACGGTCGCACCGATGGTCCCTCCAGCCTTCAGAACGGTCCGGCGACTGACAGGCATGACGACCTCCCGGGGGGCGCGAAATCTGGGTAGAGTGTAAGAAATTCCCTTCCGCGCCGAATAGCTGTAAACACCCCTATACAGTTGGTTGGGGGAATGTGCTGCATAGGGTCTAAAAATCCCCCATGCTCTGCTTTGGGGGAATGTGCCGGCCAGCTCGACCGCGTCGGGGTCAGAGTCAGAGCAGGCCGCGGGCGTGGGCGGCGGCGACGGCTTGGGCGCGGTTGCGTACACCCAGCCTGCGGAACAGCCGGCGCTGGAGGTTCTCGACTGTCTTGACGGAGATGCCGAGCGCGCGGGCGGTCTGCTTCACCGACTCGCCGCGGTCGATTGAGACGAGGATCTCGCGCTCTCGGGGGGTCGGCGCCTGCCCGGCGGCGCGGCGGGCGGTGAGCTGGCCACGTGCCGCGTCCACCAGCATCCTCGCCTGCCGAGGGTCGAGCACGACCTGGCCGGCGCCAACCAGCTCGACGGTGGCGACGAGCTTTCTCGACTCATGGGTCGCTGACACCACCGCGTCGGCGCCGCGCAGCAGCGCCTCGACGGCCATGGCCGGGTCCAGGTCGCGCTCGGGGACCAGCACGATGCGGGCGCCCAGCTCGGCGGCCGTCTGCCAGTGACCGGGTTCGGGGTTGACCAGCACCGCCACCGGCTGGACATCGGGCAGGTCGGGCAGGTCACAACAGCTGCCGAGGATGCTGGCGAGCCGCGCCAGGGCCGGGCTCGGCCGACCAAGCACCACCAGGTGGCGCGGCGGGGCCCGGCCCTGGCCCAAGAGGAGGAGGCCCTCCCGCACGGCGAGGGCGACCGCATGGGCCTGCGATCGAACACCCAGCTTGGTGAAGATCTGGCGTTTTTGGTTTTCGATTGTCCGACGACTCACACCGAGTGTCTGCGCGATCTCGCCGCTGGTGTGGCCGCCGCCGATCAATCGCAGTATCTCGAGTTCGCGATCGGTGAGGGATCGCCGCATCCTCCACCCTTCAGGACTTCCCCCCGAACCGTCGTTGGCCTCGATTAGGAAGTTCTAAAGTTACCTGCGAGTCTAGGCGGTTCCTGACGAATGCACAATATTTGGCCCGTTACGCCGGGGCGGTGGCGGGTTGTCTCGGGGTGACGAAGAGGAGGTGGGCGGTCAGGTCAGCCACGTGCCTCCCCGACGTAGAGGCTGAGCAGGCGGTCGTCGCCACGGACATCGGCGGGGGTGCCGGTGAGCGCGACCCGGCCTTTCTCCAGGACGGCGACGTGGTCGGCGAGGGCGAGGCCCCGTTCGACGTTCTGCTCGATGACGATCATGGCCACGCCACGCTGGTTGATCTCGGCGAGCGCCTGGTAGAGGCGGTCGACCATGATCGGTGCCAGGCCGAGGGAGATCTCGTCGAAGATGACCAGGCGCGGGGCGGCCATGAGCGAGCGGCCGATGGCGAGCATCTGCTGCTGGCCGCCGGACAGCTCCGCGCCGGAGTTGCCGCGGTGCTCGCGCAGCGCCTCGAACAGCTCGTAGACCGCGCCGAGGCGGCGGTCCAGCTCGGCTCGCGACTGGGCGGTCCGCGCCCCGAGGACCAGGTTCTCCTCCACGGTGAGGTCGGCGAAGATGCGCCGTCCCTCCATGCAGTGCGCCACGCCCAGGCGCACGATCTGGTGGGCGGAGCGGCCGTCGACCCGCTGGCCGTCGAACCAGATCTCCCCGGCGCTGATCGGCAGCATGCCGTTGATCGTGCGGGCGGTGGTGGTCTTGCCGGCGCCGTTGGCACCGAGCAGCGCGAGCACCTCGCCGGCGGCGACGCTGAAGGAGACGTCGTGCAGGGCGCGGAAGGCACCGTACTGCGCGGCGATGCCCTTGACCTCCAGGATCGGGGTGTCGCCGTTGCGGCGGCCGTTGCCGACGGCAGTGCCGTTGCGCAGCGGCGCGACCTCGCCGCCGCCGGAGGTGCCGAGGTAGACCGCGGCGACCTGCGGGTCGCGCAGCACCTCGTCGGGGTCGCCCTCGACCAGCAGACGGCCGCCGTCGAGCACCACCAGGCGGTCGCAGCAGTCCCGGATCAGGTCCAGGACGTGCTCCACGATCAGGATCGCCTCGACCTCACCGCGCAGCGACCGGATCAGGTCGATCAGCTCGCGCAGTTCCGCCTCGACTAGGCCGGCGCCGATCTCGTCGAGCAGCAGGATCCGCGGGTGGACGGCCAGCGCCCGGGCCAGCTCCAGGCGCTTGAGGCGCAGCAGGCCGAGGTCGGCGGCTGGCACGTCAGCGAACTCGAGCAGGCCGCAGCGCTCCAGGATGCGGCGGCACTCGGCCCGCGCCGCCCTCCTTCCCCGCCGGGCGCCGTGCAGCTGGGCGACCATGAGGTTCTCCATCACGGTCAGGCGCCCGAAGGGGCGGGGCACCTGGTGGGTGCGCCCGATGCCGCGGCGGGCGCGGGCCTGGGCGCCGAGGCCGGTGGCGTCCTCGCCGAACAGCTCGACCTGGCCGTCCCCGTTGATGGCGCCGGACAGCAGGCCGATGAGGGTGCTCTTGCCGGCACCGTTCGGGCCGACAATCCCGAGCACCTCCCCGGCGCGAATCTCCAGGTTGACGCCGTCGACCGCGCGGACGCCGCCGTAGCGCTTGCCAACGCCGGCCGCACGCAGCAGCGGAGTGCCGGCCCCGGCCCCGGCCTTGATTTGGGTAACCGCGTTTGCCGCTTTGACCTCCCCGTCGCGGCCAGACCACAGGTCGGCGGGCGCCGCTTCGGCCACCGCCGCAGCGGGGACGGCACGCCGCCCCCGGGACGAGGAGCGGGTGAACCGCAGGACGGTGCCCCAGATGCCGGCGGGCGCCAGGCGGATGATCGCGATGAGGATGATGCCGACGAAGATGAGGTGCAGTTCCGGGTAGCTGGCGAGGCGCTCGGAGAGTGCGATGGAGGCGACCGAGCCGAGCAGCGGCCCGACGATCGTGCCGACACCGCCGATGATCGCGGCGTTGATCGATTCGATGGTCCAGTTCAGGTTGAAGGCGCCGAGCGGCTCGATGTAGCCGACGCGCTGCGCCTGGATCCCGCCGACCAGGCCCATGATCAGTGCTGCAGCGACGAACCCGACCAGCTTGGTGCGGAAGGTGGCGACACCGACTCGTTCGGCCACGTCCTCGTCGTCGCGGATCGCCATCAACCCCAGGCCGAGGCGGCTGCGCACGATCCAGGCGGTCGCCACTGTGGCCGCGATCGCGACCAGCAGCGACCAGTTGTAGACCTGCGCCTGGGTCGGCGCGGCGCTGAGCAGGGTGATGCCGTGGTTGCCGCCGAAGCCGTTGTAGTTGGACATGAAGATCGCCAGCGCCTGCGCCAGCACCAGCGAGGCGATAGCGAAGTACAGCCCCCGGAAGCGCAGCAGCGGCACCGCCACGACCACCGCGAACAGCACTGCGAACAGCCCGCCGGCCAGGATCGACGGCGCGATCCCGAGCCCGGCGGAGACCGCCAGCTTGGCGGTCGCATAGGAGCCGACCCCGACGAAGGCCGACACCGCCAGCGACACCACGCCGCCGTAGCCGGCCAGCATGCTCCACGCCTGCGCGAGCGCGGCCACCTGAGTGGTCTCGAAGCCGACCAGCAGCCAGTACTGGCTGGCCCACTGCGGCGCGGAGACCATTACCGCGACCACGACGGCGCTCACCACCAGCACCGCGACCGTCCGGGGGCGGAGATTCGAGAAGAGGCCTTGCGGCCGGACCGACAGCACGATCAGGAAGGCGACGAAGCCGATGAAGTCACGGTAGCCGTCGCCGAAGAACGCCCCGCCGACGCTCTCGATCACGCCGAGCAGCAGCGCCCCCAGCAGGGTGCCCTTGACCGAGCCGAGCCCCCCGAGCACCACCACCGCGAACCCGGTCAGCAGGTAGGTGAGGCCGGTCGTCGGGGTGAAGCTGAAGGTGATCCCAACCAGCACCCCGCCCACCGCCGCGCATGCCGCCGCCAGCCCGAAGACGAAGGCGTGGACGCGCCGCACGTCTACCCCGAGCGCGTCGGAGACCTCGGCGTCCTCGGAGCTGGCGCGGATCTGCAGGCCGAGCCTGGTGCGCTGCAGCATCAGGTGGAGCAGCCCGCACAGCACCAGCGCCACCGCGAACGAAATCAGATACATGTCGGCGATCCGCAGCCCCAGGACCTTCACCGCACCGGTGGCGTAACGGGCCGGCAGGGACTGCACGTCACCCGACCAGACCAGCACGAACAGGTTCTGGGCGATCACCGAGAGCCCGAAGGTGGTCAGCAGCGCCGGCTCCGGGCCCTTGGCCATCAGCGGCTCCAGCAGCAGCCGCTGCACCGGCGCGGCGACCAGGAACAGCACCGGGGCCACCACCACGATGGTCAGCAGGGGCGTGACGTGGCTGTGGCGGGTCAGCTCCAGCGCCAGGTAGGCGCCAAACACGATCAGCTCCCCATGGACCAGGTTGATCAGGCGCATCACGCCGAAGACCAGCGACAGGCCCAGCGCGGTGACCGCGAACAGCCCGCCGAGCAGCAGGCCGGAGACCAGCGCGTTGATGAACGCGGAGCCGGTCGGGATGGTCATGGCGACTCCCCTTGCTCCTCTGTGGCGCCTGTGGCGGTCGGGGTGCCGATGCGGTGCGCGGCTTGGGCCTCGACGGCGGCGAGGATGGCGGAGTGGTCCTCGCCGCCACGCCCTGCTGCGCGGAGCTGGCGCAGGAGCTGCTGCGCGGCGGCGGTGAGGGCCAGGGGGACGTTGGCCTGGCCGCCGCTGGCCAGGGCGATGTCCAGGTCCTTGTGGTGCAGGTCGACTTTGAAGCCGGGGGTGAAGCGGTGCTCCAGGAAGTTGTCGCGGCGGAGTTCCATCACGCGGTTGCCCGCCAGCCCCCGCGACAGCACCTCGAGGATGGCGCCGGGCGCGACGCCGAGCTTGGAGCCGAGCACCAGCGCCTCGCTCACCCCCGCGATGGTGATCGCCACCAGCAGCTGGTTGCAGGCCTTGACCACCTGGCCGGCTCCTGCCGGCCCGACGTGGACGATGCTGCCGCCGAGGATCTCCAGCAAGGGCCGGGCCCGCTCCAGGTCGGCGGCCTCCCCCCCGACCATGATCGACAGCGTGCCCTCCCGCGCGCCGACGTCGCCGCCGCTGACTGGGGCGTCGAGCGTGTGGATGCCCTTGCCGGCCGCGCGCTCGGCGATCTCGCGGCTGATCGCGGGCGAGACCGTGCTCATGTCGATAATCAGCGATCCGGGCCTGGCGGCTGGCAGCAGCACCAGGCGGTGCAGGATCACGTCGCGGACTGCCAGATCGTCGGCCAGCATGGTGATGATCACGTCGGCCCGCTTGCCGACGTCCTGGATGGTGACGACCCCGGTCGCGCCTTGCGCGACCAGCGCCTCCTGCGGCTCCTGGCTGCGGTTCCAGACGACGAGGTCGACCCCGGCGCGGAGGAGGTTCTCCGCCATCGGGCGGCCCATGACGCCGAGGCCGATGAAGCCGACGGTCCCGCTGCTGTTGCTGCTCATGTTCTGCTCCCACGCGGTCGTCCGAGCGTGTCGAGCCAGCCGAAGGAGTCGTCGGCGTTCCCGGTGGAAGGCCGGTACTCCAGCCCGACGAAGCCGTCGTAGCCCTTGCGCTCGATGTGATCGAGGACGTACCGGTAGTTAATCTCGCCGGTGCCCGGCTCGTTGCGTCCGGGCGCGTCAGCGATCTGGATGTGGCTGACCAGCGGCCAGTACGTGTCGATGGTCGCCGTGAGGTTGCACTCCATGCGCTGCATGTGGTAGGCGTCGTACTGGAGGCGGACGTTGGGCCGCCCGACCCGCTGCGCGAAGTCCGCCGCCGCCGCGGTGGTGGTGAGCAGGTAGGGGCCGTTCTCGAAGGAGTTGATCGCCTCGATCAGCACCTCGCAGCCGCGCGGGGCGGCCTGATCCGCCGCCCAGGCGACCTCGCCGGCCGCCCAGCCGTGCTGCTGTTCCAGGGTGGCGCGGTCGTGCTGCTGGCCGACCAGCAGGTTCAGCCGCGTGCAGCCACAGGCCTCAGCGATCCGGAGCGCTGCCGGGATGTTGGCGCGGAGCTGCTCGTGGCGCTCCGGGTCGTTGGCCAGCCCGCGCTCGCCGGCCGCCATGTCCCCGCCGTCGAAGTTGAGCAGCGCCAGCCCGAGCCGGTTGCGAGCGGTGAGTTCGGGCAGCTCCTCGGCCGCCTCCAACCCCGGCCACCACAGTTCGACCGTGTCGAACCCGGCGGCGGCCGCCCGCTCGAACCGCTCCGCGAAGGGCCGGTCGGTCCACAGAATCGACAGGTTGGCCGCGAACCGCAGCGTCATCGCTGGCCCACCTCCTCCTTATAGAGTCCAGGCAGGAAGCCTGTCAGGTAGGCGAACTCCTCGTGCACATGCCGCAGCCGCCCGGTGGTCAGCAGCTCCACGTCGCTGTCGGGCCCGACCGTCAGCCACCAGCAGCTCCGCAACTCGGTCCCATACCCCCGCTCGACCGCGACGTGCATGAAGCGTCCGGCCTCCTCCTGTTCGGGCCGGTCGTGCTCGTCCAGCAGGTGCACCACCGCGCAGACCGCCGCGCCCACCCCGTGCGCCTCGAATAAGCCCTCATCGAGTAGCTCCCTTGGTGGGATGAAGGTGATGTGGCTGCGAAGCACCGGGCCGAGCCCTCCGTAGCAGTGGTAGGTGAGGTGCGTCGCGCCGATGTAGCTGCCCGGCTGTTTGCCACGCACCCATGCGAACTTCTGATGGTCCACCGGATGGAACCTGAAATATGTCTCCTCGTCCATCCGGCCGAACCACCAGTCGATCATCGCTGGCGTGATCCCCCCGAGCCGGTCCAGCGCGGCAACCCGGACCCGGGTTGGTGACAGCACCTCGATCCGGTCGCCCCACTCGGGCGCCGTCACCACTTGGTTCGCCTCTGCCAACTCCACTGTTGGGGCCTTCCTCTTACCAGGTGGTGTGGCCGGCGTCGGCGGCGATGGCCGTCCCGGTGACGAAGGAGGCCTCGTCGCTGGCCAGGAACACCACCACGTCGGCGATCTCGCGCGGCTCGGCGTAGCGCTTGATGATCTGGCGGCCGGTGAGCAGCTTCATTGCCGCTTGCTTGTCCTCGAAGCTGGCGAGGTGGCGTTGCGCCATCGGGGTGTCCACGCCGCCGGGGCAGACCGCGTTGACGCGGATCTCGGGGCCGAACTCGACCGCGGCCGAGCGGGTCAGGCCGATCACCGCCGACTTCGAGGCCGAGTAGGCGCTCACGTTCGGCAGGGCGACCAGGCCGCCGACGGAGGCGACGTTGATGATCGAGCCGCCGCCCGCGCGCCGCATCTCCGGCGCGACCCGCTGGATCCCCAGCAGGTGGGACAGGACGTTGACGTGCATCAGCCGGTCGAAGTCCTCAGGGGTGGTGTCGGCCAGCGACTTCAGGATCAGGATGCCGACGTTGTTGAACAGCACGTCGATCTGGCCGAACCGCTCCACCGTCTGCGTGGCCAGTTGGTCGATCGTGGCCGGGTCGACGATGTCCCCGACGACCTGCACGACGCCATCGCCTGCACCACTGTCGCCGGTGCCGGCGACCTTCGCGAATTCGGCTTTGACTGCGGCGGCGGTCTCCTCCAGGTTGGCGGCGTCCTGGTCGGTGATGCCGACCCGCGCGCCCTCCTCCGCGAAGCGCACCGCCGCCGCCCGGCCGATGCCGCCGCCGGCACCGGTGACCAGCGCTACCTTTCCCGCCAGCCGAGTCATCGTCGACCTCCTCCGTCGGTTCGCCAGGTTGCTCGTCGTGCTCCGTGCATAGTTCCTGCGGTTACTGCTGCGCCTCGGCCTCCCGGCGCCGCCGGGCCGCCGCGACCAGCTCGCGGGTCACCTCCGCCTGGCGCGCGGCCGCTTCCTCGGGCGTCCACTCGCGGAAGCCGTGACCCACCGCCGCGCCGGTCTCGCCCCGGCGGACCTTCTCCACCAGGTAGGGATGGGGGACCGCCGTGCGATTCAAGGCTGGCATCAGCGTCTTGTGGATGTCCAGAAGCAACCCAAGCCCGACCAGGTCCGACTGCTCCAGGGGGCCGAGGATGCCAAGCCGCGCCCCGAACCCGAACCGGGCCACGATGTCCACCGTCTCGGCGTCGCAGACACCCTCGGCGACCAGCGCGATCGCCTCGCGCTTCAGGGCGTGCTGCATGCGGTTGCCGACAAAGCCCGGCGTATCGCTCCTGACGTGCACCGGTTTCATGCCCACCTGGCCGAGCAGCCGGATGGTCCACTCGACCAGGGTTGGTTCGCTTGCCTCTGACTGCACCACCTCGACCAGCGGGACCAGCGCCGGCGGGTTCCAGAAGTGGGTGCCGATGACCCGCTCGGGCTGCTCGCAGTCTCGCGCGATCTCTTTGATGGGGATGGCGGAGGTGTTGCTCGTCAGCACCGCGCTGGCGGGGGCGAGCCGGTCCAGGTCTGCGAAGATGGCCCGTTTGACTTCCACGCGCTCGGGGCCCGCCTCGATCACCAGGTCCGCGCCCTCCACCAGGGCCGCCAGATCCGTGTTGAGGGCGAGCCGCCGCAGGGCCTCGCCGCTGTCCCGCTCTGGATCGAGCAGCTCCAGCCCCGCCCGGACCCGGTCCGGCGCCGAGGCCAGCGCCGACGGCGCCGGGTCGTAAATGCTGACCTCCAGGCCGGCCGCCACGAACACCTGGGCGATGCCCGCGCCCATCAACCCCGCACCCACAATGGAGACCCTCGGCTCACCGGTCATGCTGCTGTGTACCCTCCGTCCACGTAGATGATCTGCCCGGTGACCCAGTCGGAGGCATCGGACAGCAGGTAGAGGGCGATGCCGATGAAGTCCTGCGGCTCGCCGAGCCGCTTCATCGGGATGCGGGAGTAGTTGCGCGCCCGCGCCTCCTCGCCCAGCTTGGTGTCGGCGAAGATCCAGTCGGTGAGGGTGGAGCGGAACACCGCCGGGGCGATGGCGTTGACGTTGATCCCGCGCGTTGCCCACTCGACCGCCAGCGTCCTGGTGAGGGCGTCGGTGGCGCCCTTGGAGGTGCAGTAGGCGCTGTAGCCGACCGGGTGGCCGTGGCGGCCGCGCACCGAGGAGATCAGCACCAGCTTGCCCTTGCCGCCCCGGGCGAACACGTGCGGGCCGAAGACCTTGGCCAGCAGCCAGGGGCCGCGGACGTTGGCGTCCATGACGGCCTGCCAGTCCTCGTAGGGCTGCTCCTCGATCGGGCCCGGCTGGTTGAGGCCGGAGGCGACCAGCATCGAGTCCACCTGGCCGAACGCCGCCACCGCCGTACTGATAATGACCTCGGCGTCCTCCAGGGTCTCGGGCCGGCGCACCAGGGTCTGGACCTCGCCGCCGGAGTTGCGCGCTGCGGCGGTCTCCCGGGCTTCGGCGGCGACCGCCTCCAGGGCCTGTTCGGAGCCGGAGACCAGCAGCAGCTTGCTGCCGAGCGCGGCGAGGGCGACCGCGACCGCGTGGCCGAGCGCACCCGAGGCGCCGGTGATCACCGTGACCTTGCCGGAGACGTCGAACAGCGACAGGGGGTTGTGGAGCGCGTCGTCAGCCACCATCTCAGGCTCCCACCGGGGTTCCCGTCGGGATGCGGAACTTCTGCTCCGGGTCGATGACCGCGACCACCCGGACCGAGCAGCCGTCGCCGTTGGCCCAGCGCCACGGGAACACCATGAAGGTGCAGCGCTTGCCGGTCACCGCATCCAGGTCGCCGCCGACGTTCTCCACCCCGGGGATCCCGGCCAGCAGCATGGTCTTGTGGGCGGGCTCCCAGTCGGGGAAGTCCATCATCACGTCCCGGCCGGTCTCGGCGCGGTACTCCTCCATCAGGTGCGGGTGGGTCGGGCCGGGGCCGTGCTCCACCATGCGGGTGCCGAGGGCGTGGTCGAGCGCCTGCACGTCGATGCCGACCAGCTTGACCTGCTTGTCGACCAGCCACTGCGCCGCCTCCTTGTAGAGGCCGCCGGAGTAGGCGTAGTAGCGGTCGTTGTCGCCGAAGTAGTGGTGGAAGCCGGTGTTGATCATGACGATGTCGCCCGGCTGGATCTTGGGCTCGGCCCGCTCCAGGTCGTCGGGGGTGACCACGCCCCACTTGCCCTTCGGGACCGAGATGGCCACGCCGGTGCCGAAGAAGCGCCACAGCGGGAAGTCGAGCAGGTAGGGCGTATTGGCGGTCACGTGCACCGGGACGTCCATGTGGGTCCCGCGGTGCATGATGCCGTCGTACTCGTAGGTACAGAAGCCGTGCATGGCGTGGTAGTAGAGCCTGCTGGTGACCAGCGGCGTGGCCATGGGGGAGGGCCACTGCGGCATGTTGTGGCCCAGCGGGTGGCTGAGGCTGTAGAACCGCAGGCCGTCGGTGCTGGTTGAAGGTGAAGGGGTGCCAGCCATCAGCTCAGGAACCTTTCTCCAGCCGGTATTCGCCGGTTGGGTCGAGGATGGCCACCAGGCGGATCACGCAGGCGTCACCCTCTGGCCAATACCACGGGATGGCGTGGAAGGCGCAGCGCATGCCGGTGACGCTGTCGAGGTCCCCGCCGACGTTCTCGATGGTGGGGATGCCGGCGCCGAGCAGGAGCCGGTGGGCGGGCATCCACGCGGGGAAGTCCTCCTGCGGCTCGTGCCCGGTGCGGGCGCGCCAGCGGCGCGGCAACTCCCTGACGATTGGGCCGACGCCCCGGTAGTTGCGGGCCAGTGAGGTGGCCATGGGGTGGTCGACGGTGGCGGTGTCGATGCCGGCGAGCTTGACCTGGTGGTCGGCCAGCCACTGCGCCGCCGCCTCGCTGAGGCCGGGGCTGTGGCCGAAGTACTCCATGCTGTCGGACCAGCCGTGGTGCCAGCCGGTGTTGAGCAGGACGATGTCGCCCGGTTGGACCTGCTCGCCGCTGGCCGCCTCGGCGGCCTCCAGGTCGTCAGGCTCGATCAGCTCCCATTCGCCCTTGGGGACCGGCAGCACCACGCCGTTGCCGAAAAAGCGGTCGAGCGGCAGGTCGCCGACGCTTTCCCCCCCAGCCACCAGGTGCAGGGGGGCGTTCACGTGGGTGCCGTGGTGCATCACTGTGACGATGCGCTGGGTCAGGACGCCGTACTGTGCGTGAGTGGAGAGCCGGTGGACCTGGATGTCCTTATAACCCGGGAATGCCGGGGTGTGAGCGCCCCAAACGTGGCTCAGCTCGACGAAGACGAGTCCCGTGGCGGGTTCAACGACCACCGTTGGCTCCTCTCCAGTCCTTGCGATTGAAGACGTTGCGTACCCGAAGATAATGTTCCAGGATGCGGTCACCCTGGTCCGCAGAACGAGACATTAGGAGGCGCCCTGATGGCTTGTCAAGGCATGCCCAGGGCTGGCCACACTGGCGAAATCGAGGTTGAGGAGCCCGAAGGATGGAACTCGGCTGCCTGTTTCCCCCGACGATGGAGACGCCCGCCCACATCGAGCGGGCGGAGGCGCTCGGGTACCGCCGCGCGCTGGTCTACGACTCGCCGGCGTTCCTGGCCGACCCCTGGGTGACGCTCGCCCTGGCAGCCGCCAGGACCTCGCGGATCGGCCTCGGCGTGGGGGTGATCACCCCGCGCCTGCGCCACGTCGTCGCCAGCGCCGGGGCGCTGGCGACCCTCAGCACGCTGGCGCCCGGCCGCATCGAGGTGGGCGTTGGCGCGGGCTTCACCAGCCAGCTCATGCTGGGCAAGCCGCCCGCCCGCTGGGCGGAGGTGGAGGCCTACACCATTGCCCTGCGGGCGCTGCTGCGGGGCGAGGAGGTCGAATGGGACGGGTCGGTCATCGGTCTGCGCTACGGCACCCGCGCCGGGGTGTGGCTGCCGGCGGACCTCCCCATCCGCATCGCCGCGCACGGGCCGCGCGGCTACGCCGCCGCTGAGCGCGTCGGTGACGGCATCATCACCAACCTGAGCCACCGCGGGAGCAACCCGCTGCCGCCGGACATGGGCCGCGTGCAGGTCCTGTACTACGGCACGGTGCTGGAGGAGGGCGAGGACCCCGGCAGCGAGCGGGTGCTGCACGCCGCCGGCCCCTACGCCGCCTTCCAGCTGCACATCGGCGACCACGGCATCGTGGCCGAAGCGCCCGAGTCGGCCGCGTTCCACCAGGCCGTCGCGCGGCTCGACCCGCGCCGCCGCCACCTGGAGGTCCACCGCGGCCACCTGATCGAGGTGACCGACCTGGAGCGCCCGCTGGTCACCGGCACGCTGATCGCCGGGACGACCGGCACCGGCACGCCGGGCGAGGTGCGCCGACGCCTCGACGAGATTGCCGCCTCCGGCGTGGAGGGGGTGCTGTACGGCCCTATGGGACCGGACATCCCACGGGAACTGGCGGCATTCGCCGCCGTATGGGACTGATGGAACTGAAAGGAGTATCCGTTGCAGATACGTCGCGTGGTCACCGGTCACACTGCTGAGGGGAAAGCCGTCGTCGTCAGCGACGGGCCCGCTCCCCGCAGCCACGACTTCGTGCACATCCCGATGATGGCCACCACCATGCTGTGGGCGACCGAGCCGGGCGAGCCGATCAGCCGGGACGGCGCCGACCCCACCGCGGCGGTCCGCTCCCAGGTGCCCGAGCCCGGCGGCACCTGCGTCGTCATCGTGACCTTCCCGCCGGACTCCGTCTACGCCGACCCGGGCTTCGACCCGGTGGCGGCCGACGCCGAGGGGCGCCTCGCCACTCCAGGGATCGCCGATCGGTTCGAGCCTGACAACCCGGGCATGCACTGGACCCCGACCGTCGACTACCAGATTGTCCTCGACGGCGAGCTCTGGCTGGAGTTGGACGACGGCGCCCTCACGCATCTTCGCCAAGGTGACGTGGTCATCCAGAACGGCACTCGCCACGGCTGGCGGAACCACACCGACAGACCAGCGACCCTGGCGGTCTTCCACGTCGGCGCCGAGCGAGTGTAGCCGGCACCTATAAGGCGTTCATACACGGTATTTCCGGCTCGCTCCGCTTTCCAGCGAACTCACAGGTTGGCTTCAGCCGCCCCCCAGCTAGGGCGGTCACTGTGGCGCCATGACCAGGACGACGGAGCACACCGTGACCGGCGAAGGCGAAGGCAAAGCCGACCGCCGGTCCCAGATGGCGGCGCCCCTTGCGGCCCCCCTCGCGGCCGGAGCGGCCGTGTCGCAAGGGGCGTCCGCCGCCCCCTCTGCAGCCCCCGCCGTCGAGGTCGTCATCCCGGTCTACAACGAGGAGCGCGACCTCGAACGCAGCGTCACCCGGCTGCACATCTACCTGGCCGAGTCGTTCCCGTTCAGCTTCCGCATCACCATCGCCGACAACGCCAGCACCGACCAGACCTGGCCGATCGCCCGCGTGCTGAGCGCCTCGCTCCCCGGCGTCCGCGCCGTCCACCTGGACGAGAAGGGGCGGGGGCGGGCGCTGCGGGCCGTGTGGGGGGCAAGCGACGCCACCGTTTTGGCCTACATGGACGTGGATCTGTCGACCGACCTGTCCGCGCTGCTGCCGCTGGTGGCCCCGCTGCTGTCGGGCCACAGCGACGTCGCCATCGGCACCCGGCTGAACGCGTCGTCGCGGGTGGTCCGCGGGCCCAAGCGCGAGATCATCTCCCGCTGCTACAACCTGCTGCTGCGCACCACCCTGCGGGCCCGGTTCTCCGATGCGCAGTGCGGCTTCAAGGCCATCCGCGCCGACCGGGCCCGCGAGTTGCTGCCATTGGTGGAGGACACGGCCTGGTTCTTCGACACCGAGCTGCTGGTCCTCGCCGAGCGGGCGGGGCTGCGGATCTACGAGGTGCCGGTGGACTGGGTCGACGACCCGGACTCCCGCGTGGACATCGTCGCGACCGCCCTCGCCGACCTGCGCGGCGTGCGGCGCCTGGCCTGGGGGCTTGCCAGCGGGAAGATCCCGGTGCGTACCCTCCGCCAGACGGCCACCGCCCACGGCCCCGAGGGCGCCCTGGATCCGCTGCCGGGGGTGCCTAGCGGCCTCGCCCGGCAGTTGCTGCGCTTCGCCGTGGTCGGAGTGGCAAGCACGCTTGCCTACCTGGTGCTGTTCGTGCTGCTGCACGACTGGATGGGCGCGCAGGTCGCCAATGCCCTCGCGTTGCTGCTGACCGCCGTGGGCAACACCGCGGTCAACCGGCGCGTCACCTTCGCCGTCCGCGGCGTCGCCCGCGCCGGGCGCCACCACCTCCAGGGCCTGGCCGTGTTCGCGCTCGGCTTGGTGCTGACCAGCAGCACCCTGGCGATCCTGCATGCCGTGACCAGGACGCCCGCCCGCATGCTGGAGCTTGGCGTGCTGGTCGCCGCCAACCTCGCCGCCACCCTGCTGCGGTTCGTGCTGTTCCGCACCTGGGTGTTCCCAACCACCCCGACAACGACAGCACCGCCGCCACTGACTCCGCCGCCGACTCCATCGATGCAAAGGATCCACCCATGACTACCACCATCGACAAGCCGACCGCCTGGGGGAGTGCCGCTCCCGCCAGCGGCTCCAGGCGCACCGGCCTGCTGCGGCGCCTGGTGCGCGGGCGGGAGAGCGACCAGCCCTGGGTCCGCCCGGCGCTGCTGGCGCTGCTGGCCGCGACCGCGCTGCTGTACCTGTGGTCGCTTGGCGCCTCCGGGTACGCCAACACCTTCTACGCCGCCGCCGTCCAGGCCGGGAGCAAGAGCTGGAAGGCGTTCTTCTTCGGTTCCTCCGACTCGTCCAACTTCATCACCGTGGACAAGACCCCGGCCTCGCTGTGGGTCATGGACATCTCGGCGCGTATCTTCGGCGTCAACTCCTGGAGCCTGCTGGTTCCCCAAGCCCTCGAAGGCGTCGCCACCGTCGGGATCCTGTACGCCGCGGTGCGGCGCTGGTTCTCGGCCCCTGCCGCGCTGCTGGCCGGCGCGGTCATGGCGCTGACGCCGGTCGCGGTGCTGATGTTCCGCTTCAACAACCCCGACGCGCTGCTCACCCTGCTGCTCGTCGCCGGCGCCTACGCGATGGTGCGGGCGGTCGAGAACGGCCGCACCAGCTGGCTGGTGCTGGCCGCCAGCTGCGTCGGCTTCGGCTACCTCACCAAGATGCTGCAGGCGCTGCTGGTGGTGCCCGCCTTCGCGCTGGTCTACCTGGTGGCAGGCCCGACGCCGCTGCGGCGGCGGATCGGCCAGCTGCTGATGGCCGGGGTCGCCATGGTCGTCTCTGCCGGCTGGTGGGTGGCGATCGTCGCGATGATCCCTGCCGCCGACCGGCCCTACATCGGCGGGTCGCAGCACAACAGCATCCTTGAGCTGACCTTCGGCTACAACGGCTTCGGCCGCCTCACCGGCAACGAGACCGGCAGTGTCGGTGGCGGCGGGGCCGGCGGTGGCGGCCGCTGGGGGACCACCGGGCTGTTCCGCCTCTTCAGCGAGATGGGCGGCGAGGTCACCTGGCTGCTCCCGGCGGCACTGATCCTGCTCGGCGCCGGGCTGTGGCTGACCCGCCGCACGCCCCGGGCCGACCGAACCCGCGCGGCCCTGCTGCTGTGGGGCGGCTGGCTGGTCGTCACCGGCCTGACCTTCAGCTATGCCGCCGGCATCATCCACCCCTACTACACCGTGGCGCTGGCACCCGCGATCGGCGCGGTCGTCGGCATCGGCGCGGCCTTCTTCTGGCGCTACCGCTCCCACTTCGTGGCGCGGGCGGTGCTCGCCGCCTCCCTGGCCGCCACCGGCTGGTGGTCGTTCACCCTGCTGGAGCGAGCCTTCGCTTCACCCGCCGGGCAGCCCTGGCGGTGGCGGCAGCCGGCCTGATCGTCGCGCTCGCCGCCCCAGCCGCCTACTCGATGTCCACCGCGGCACAGCCCCACAGCGGCGCGATCCCGTCGGTCGGCCCCGCCAGCGCCGGCCGCCTCGGCTTCGGCGGCGGCCGCCCCGGAGGTGGCGGCAACTTCGGCACCAACCGTCAGTTCGGCAACGGCCAGGGCCAGGCCCCCGGCGGCTTCCCCTTCGGAGGCACCAACGGCAACGGCCAGGGCAACGCCAATGGCCAAGGCACCACCGGCGGCCCCGGCAACTTCGCGAACCCGGGGGGCCAGGGTGGCCGTGGTGGCATCGGCAGCCTGCTCAACGGCAGCACCCCGAGCAGCCAGCTGGTCGCGCTCCTGAAGCAGGGCGCCAGCGGCTACCGCTGGACCGCCGCTGCCGTCGGCTCCAACTCCGCCGCCGGCGTCCAGCTCGCCGCCGGCGAACCGATCATGGCCATCGGCGGCTTCAACGGCACCGACCCAACCCCCACCCTGGCCCAATTCAAGCAATACGTCGCCCAAGGCAAGATCCACTACTTCATCGGCGGCAGCGGCCTCGGCTCCGGCCAGGGCGGCTCCAGCACCTCCAGCCAAATCACCTCCTGGGTCCAACAAACCTTCAAATCCACCACCGTCGGCGGCACCACCGTCTACGACCTCACCACCACCGCATAGCGGTCAGGAGGTGGCCGGCTCGATGGGTCGGGGGAGCTGCAACAGCTTCTCCGTCCCATCGGTGCCTGCCACCTCCATGCCGAGGTCGTGAGCAAGGCCGACGGCGCGCTGGACCAGCGGGTCGTTGCCGTCGGTAAGCTTGCCCTTGGCGAGGTGGATGGTGTCCTCCATCCCGGCGCGGGCGTTGCCGCCGATTGCAAGGCCAACCGCGGTCAGCGGGAGGCTCGCCCGCCCGACCGCGATCACCTGCCAGATGGCTCCTTCTGGGAGGCGGCGGACCATCGTCAGCAGGTTCTCGGGGGTCGCGGCCATGCCGCCGCGGACGCCGAGGACGATGCTGAACTGCAGTGGCTCGTCGAGCAGCCCCTCGTCTCGCAGTCGCAGGCAGGCGTCCAGGTGGCCGGTGTCGTAGATCTCCAGCTCCGGCTTGACGCCCAGCTCCCGCATGCGGGCCGCGAGGCGGCGCACCCCGGCGGGCGGGTTGCGGAACTCGCCCTCCCCAAAGCTCATCGAGCAGGGGTTCAGCGTCGCCATGCGGGGCCGCAGCTCGACCAGCTGCTCGCGCTCCTCGAACGGCACTGACAGGCCGACCCCGGTCGAAAGCTGGACCAGGATCGGGCACCGGTCGGCGATCATGTCCATCACGCGGCGGCCGATACGGAGGTCGGCGGTGGGTCGCTCCTGCTCGTCCCTGAGATGGACGTGGGCGACGGAGGCACCAAGGCTGTAAGCATCCCCGGCGGCCTTGGCGATCTCCTCGGGCGTGGTCGGCAACGAGGGGTTGTCGGCTTTGGTCGCGATTGGGCCGGTCGGCGCGACCGTGATGACGACGCTCATAGGTCCTCCCGGAGTTCCACCACTTGGACGTATCATCCCGCATTGCGCGCGAGCACGTGGCAAGCATCAATAGCAGAGGAGGCAACATCCATGCAGCTTTCCGAGGTCGGCGCCCTTCTCGACCCCACCCCACTCCCGATCGAGACCGGCTACGAACGCTTTCC
>WNGR01001576.1_pt1 | contig 25704 bp, 24 predicted proteins | sample 5407581 | NCBI WGS metagenome assembly WNGR01 (sample SAMN13153383, study PRJNA577476) | soil metagenome | isolation source: 80 cm soil or saprolite under Garry oak tree replicate 2 | place: USA:California | collected 2016-06-15
CGATCCACACCGCGCGGAGTACCTCCAGGTGTTCCAGCGGATGGCGCTGACCCTGCTGTTCCTCCAGCGCCCGGACGGCTTCTGGAACGTCGACCTCACCAACCCGTTCGACCACCCCGGCCCGGAGACCACCGGCACCGCGCTGCTCACCTACGGGCTGGCGTGGGGCGTCAACAACGGCGTGCTGCCCGCGTGGCTCTACACCCCGGTCGTGCAGCGGGCGTGGCACGGCATGACCATCAAAGCGTTGCAGCCCAGCGGCCTGCTTGGCTTCGTGCAGGGCGCGGCCACCGGCCCGAGGGACGCCCAACCCGTCACCGCGACCGACACCGCCGCGTACGGCGTCGGCGCGTTCCTGCTGGCCGGCCAGCAGGTGGCCGCCCTGACCCCGGGCTGCTGAGCCCCATGCCACAAGGAGCCCGTGTGTTCAAACATGCCCGCGTCGGTGTGCTGATGGTGGCGCTGGCCACCGCGCTCACGACCTTCTCCGCAGGCCAGGCGAGCGCCGCGCAGATCCGTGGCTGGCAGGTCGTCGGCCAGACGTCGGTGCTCACCGCGGCCGCGGGCGAAGGCGTGGCCACGGTCCGCGTGCCCGGCCAGGCGGCCCGGACGTACTTCACCGCCGGCCCGGCCATCCCGGCGCCGATCCAGGCCGAGGGGTGGGGCCACATCGGCGACCCGGACTCGCGCAACGGCTTCATCTTCGACCCGTACCAGCAGATCGTCCCCGCGCCCACCATGAAGATGTTCATGGTGACCACGCCGACCGGGCAGCAGTTCGAGTACACCCACCAGATGGCCGACGACGAGCTGGCGGTCAACGCCGCCGCCTACGACGCGATCACGCCCAACGGGCAGTGGATGGTGTCCAGTGAACTGGCCCCGATCACGCGCCTGCTGGTGTTCCCCACCCCGCTGGTCAACCCGTCGACCCCGCAGACCGGCGGCACCATCCAGGTCGCGTCGCGGATCCTGCTCGACCACCTGGTGCGCAACCTCCAGGGCTGCGACTTCGTCACCGCCACCAGGCTGATCTGCGCGTCGGACGACTCGAACAACGACATCTACCCGACGAGCAAGCCCCTGCTGCAGATCGACCTCAAGCACCAGTTGAACGGCAAGGACGTCACCGCGCGCGTCACGTCGCTGGGCCAGATCCCCCTCGCCAGCACGTGCGTCGGCGCCTACACCGTGGAGGGCGTCGACTACGACACGCCCACCGGCCAGCTGCGCGTCGAGGTCGTCCCACCGAGCCCCTGCAACACGAATGTCACGGTCTACACACTTCAGCACGCTTAGCGAGGGGATCCTCATGAGCCTGTCCAGACGTACCCTGTTGACCTCGACCGGCGCAGCGGTGGTGGCATCCGCCGCCCTACCCGGCCTCGCCTCAGCCGCACAGGAAGGCATACCGGGAAAGCAGATGACGCGTACGTTCACCGACGCCGCCAACTACACGGTGGCCAAACTGGGCGCGGTCGCGCCCACGGTCACCGGGTTCCCCGAGGGCTCGAAGTTCGAGAAGTGGACCTTCACCCAGGACGGCGACTGGGTGGGCGGTTTCTACTCAGGTTCCCTGTGGCTGGCATGGCTCTTCAGCGGTGAGGCCCAGTTCCAGACGATGGCCGAGTCGTTCGCGACGAAGCTGGCACCGCGCCAGTTGGACACCAGCACCCATGATCTCGGTTTCCTGTTCACGCCGTCCTGGATCACCGCATGGCGCCTGACCGGCGACCCGAAGTGGCGCGACGGCGCCGTCACGGCCGCGGGTTCACTGATCCAGCGGTTCAACCCGGCCGGCCAGTTCATCCGCGCGTGGGGCGCCCTGGGCACGGTACCCAACGCGGGCCGGGCGATCATGGACACGATCATGAACTTGGACCTGCTGTGGTTCGCCACTCAGCAGACCGGCGACCCCAAGTACCTGAACATCGCACTCGCGCACGCCCGCACCCAGCAGAAGTTCTTCCTGCGCCCGGACGGGTCCACCCCACACGTGTTCGACTTCGACCCGGTCACGGGCGCGCCGATCGGCCCGAACACGGTCCAGGGGTACAGCCCGACGTCGTGCTGGTCGCGTGGCCAGGCATGGGGCATTTACGGCTTCACCACGATGTTCCGCCGCACCGGTGAGAAGGACTTCATGACCACCGCGCGGCGCCTCGCCGATTTCGCGCTGCGCTCGTTGACCCCGGACAACGTGCCGGTGTGGGACTACCTGGCGCCGCAGGCACCCAACGACATCAAGGACGCGTCTGCTGGCGCGATCATGGCGTGCGGCCTGCTCGACTTGTCCGTCGCCGCACACGAACCGCGTTACCGCGAGGCCGCGTTGCAGATCCTCAATGCCATCAGTCGGACCTGCCTGACGACCAAGTCCACTCGCGCCGACGCCGTCGTGGCTCGCTGCACTCGCAACCGGCCGGCTGAGGATGGGATCGAGGTCTCCCTGCCGTATGCCGACTACTACCTGATGGAGGGCCTGATGCGGGTCCTCCATCCACAACAGATCGCGACGATCCTCGGCGAGTGAGGTTACGCGGGTGTCTGGGGCGTAGCCTCAGACACCCGCGACGCGACCTGTTCGAGTGCCGGCGTGCCGGTTTCCTTGTTTGGCAACACAATTCTGCGCCCAGACATACCGATCGCAGCCAACGCCGCCACCAGAGCGGCTATCGTCGTGACCCACCGCGCCGCAGTGAAAGCGGCATGCGTTGCCGCATAAGTATGGATCGTACCCAGAATGGCGACCAGCAGGCTGATGCCCAACACCGTCCCGACCTGACGACTCATGTTCACCACAGCACTACCGGTCGCCGACCGAGTAGCCGGCAGATCACGGGTAGCAGTAGACAGAATCGTCGGCAACGTCAACCCAACGCCCATCCCGGTCAACAACCAACCAGGCAACGCCTCAGTCAAATAAGCAGGCTGTTGCCCCAAACTGAACAAGATCACCACCGACCCGACGGCGAACAGCGCACACCCGACCGACGTCAGCAGCCCAGCCGACACCCGGTGCGAAACCCGCTGCGCAACAGCGGCGAACAACGGCACCATCAACGGCCCAGGCACAATAGCAAGACCGGTACGCAACGCCGAGTAATGCCAAACCTCCTGCAACCACAAGATATTAGCCAACAGCCCAGCAGCAAACGCAACCGTAAAGGCGATCGCCACCACGTTGGACCACGCGAAAGTACGCACCCGCAACAAAGCCGGCTCGATCACCGGCGACACATGCCGCGCCGACCGCCACCAAAAGACCACAGCCGTCACCAGGGCAACCAGCAGCGACGCGATCACCCGCCCACTCCCCCAACCCCAGTCCGGCGCCTTCACCAAACCCAACGCCAGCGCACCAACAGCCACCACAACCAGCCCGACACCAGCCAGGTCAGGCAACTGAGCGGACCGATCATGCCGAGTGTCCGGCAGGACAAGCGCCGCGATCACCAGCGCAACCAGACCGATCGGCACGTTGACCAGAAAGACCCAACGCCACGACACAGCCACCAACAGCCCACCAGCGACCGGCCCAGCAGCAGCCGCCAACCCACCGGTCGCCGCCCAAATACGGACAGCCCGAGTCCGCCGCGCCACCGGCACCGCCGTGATCAACAACCCGAGACTCGTCGGCGTCAACGCAGCCGCACCAACAGCCTGCAACCCACGGAAAGCAACCAGCGGCCACAAACCCGAACTAAAAGCACACGCCGCACTGCCGACAACGAACACGCCAAGACCAAGCAGGAACCCGGCCTTCTGACCGAACCGATCAGCAAGCCGCCCCAACGGAACCAGCAACGCCGCATAAAGAATCGCGTACGCATTGAGGATCCAACTCAGATCCCCGAGCGAGCCGCGGAAGTCACGGCCGATGGCGTCGAACGCCACGTTGACGATGAACAGGTCGAGGCTGGCCATGAACGCGGCAACGGAGAGCACCGGCAGCACCCAGCGGCCACCCTGGCTATGGTTTGACATAGTCAGTACCGTAGAGGCTGACTACACCGAACACAAGCCAGGGTAGGATCGGCAGATGCACTTGGAGGGCGTACTCGAGCAGCGGGACGCGTGGACGGCAGAACTGTGCTCGATCGACCGGGCCATGCGCGCGATCGGCAACCGGTCCACCCTGCTGCTGTTGCGCGAGGCCTTCTACGGCGCCCGCCGGTTCGACGAGTTCGCCCGGCGCGTCGGCGTCACCGAGGCGGTGGCCGCCGCACGGCTGAAGGAGCTGGTCGCCATCGGCGTCCTCGAACGCCGGCCCTACCAGGAGCCGGGACAGCGCACCAGGCACGAGTACGTGCTCACCGAAACCGGCCGTGACCTGCTGCCGGTGGCCATGGCCCTGATGCAGTGGGGCGACGAGCACCTGGCCGGCCCGGCGGGGCCGCCGCTGCGGGTCACGCACCACGGCTGCGGCGCCCAGGTCCGCGTCGAGGTGTGCTGCGACGCTGGCCACGAGGTGCCGCTGGACGAGCTGAGCGTCGCCCGCAGGTGAATTGGACCACGATCCAAGCGCAAGATTGGACCTTATCGGGGTACCACGACGCTGTCACGCTGGAGTCATGACACACACACCAGCACTCTCACCGACTCTGCGGCGACTGGACGACCGGCTGGACGGGCAACTGGTACTCCCCGGCGCCGCGGGCTACGACGAGTCCCGCACGGTGTGGAACGCCATGGTGGATCGGCGGCCCCGCGCCATCGTCCGCCCCGTGGGCGTGCACGACGTGGCTGCCGCGGTGCGTGCCGCCCGTGAACTGGACCTGCCGCTGGGCGTGCGGGGCGGCGGGCACGGCGTCCTCGGGCTCGCGGTGCCCGATGACGGCCTGATGATCGACCTCCGGTACATGAACGGGGTCCACGTCGACCCGGCGCGGCGGCGGGCGTGGGTATCCGGCGGTGCGCTGCTCGGCGCGCTGGACCGCGCGACCCAGCCACACGGCCTTGGCACCACCGCCGGCAACGTGTCGCACACCGGAGTCGGCGGCCTCACGCTCGGCGGCGGAATGGGCTGGCTGGCCCGCCAGTGCGGCATGGCCTGCGACAACGTGGTGTCCTTCGAGGTCGTCACGGCGACCGGCGAGATCGTGACCGCCAGCGCGACCCAGCATCCCGACCTGTACTGGGGACTGCGCGGCGGCGGCGGCAACTTCGGCATCGTCACCCGGTTCGAGTTCCGGCTGCACCAGGTGGGCACCCGGGCGCTGTCCACCGAGTGGACCTTCGCACCGGAGGACGCGGCGCGGGTGTTGCGCGGATGGCGCGACATCAACCAGACGGCGCCGCGCCAGGCCACGTTCGAGGCCAGCATCGACCACGACCAGCAGGTGACCGTCGGTTACGTGTGGGTCGGCGACATCGAGCAGGGCAAGAAACTCATCCCCCAGTTGCGCTCCCTCGGCCGCGCCACCAGCGAAACGGTCGACGAACTGTCCTATCTGGACCTGCAGACGCGGTACGACGCCCCGCAGGGCTACGACTTCCGCCGCTACGCCAAGGGCCACTACCTGGACAGCCTGCCCGACGCCGCGATCGACGCCCTGGTGGCCGCGCTGGCCGACGACCCGGCCGACGGCATCCGCCCCAACAGCGTGAGCCTGCTGTCCTACGGCGGCGCGATCGCCGACATCGCGGACGACGAGACCGCGTTCAGCCACCGCGGCGCCCAGTTCGAATACTCCGCGGGCCTGCGCTGGACCGACCCGGACGAGGACGACGCCCGGATGGCCGCCGCCCGCCGGCACGCCGCCTACCTGGACGACTTCGCCAACGGCGAGTACGTCAACACGATGACGGAGACCGGCGGCACGGGGCTGAAGCGCGCCTACTCCGACCGTCAACTCGCCCGCCTGACCGCCGTCAAGAACACCTACGACCCCGACAACGCGTTCCGCCTCAACCAGAACATCGCACCGAAGCGCCTGTCGGCCTGACAGTTGACATTGGCGCGCTCCGCGCCGCAAGGGCCTGGCCGCTTTATCGCGGTGCCCCTCCAATGACACAGCGCCCCCTCCGCTGGGCTCCGCCGCCGCTCCGGGGACGAAGACACCGCAGCGGACCAGGCCAGACGCCTCGCTTCGCTCGATCCAACGGTGGTCCGGTGTTACCGTGGGTAACCGGCCGGTAGCCATACACGCGGGGTACCGTTGGCTGACATGCGGTTCGGCCTGATCATGTACGCCACTGACTACACCATCGACCCGGTGAGTCTTGGTCGCGCGGCCGAGGAACGCGGCTTCGAATCCCTGTTCTTCCCCGAACACACCCACATCCCCGTGGCCAGCCGCCGCCCCGGCGCGACCGGCACCGACAAGCTGGACGGCTACGCCCACGCCTACGACCCGTTCGTCGCGCTCAGCGCCGTTGCCGCCACCACAACAACACTGAAGGTAGGCACGGGTGTCTGCCTTGTGGTGCAACGAGATCCGATCACCACTGCCAAGGAAGTGGCCAGCCTCGACCGGCTCTCCGGCGGCCGCATGCTGTTCGGCGTGGGGGCCGGCTGGAACCGTGCCGAGATGGCCAACCACGGCACCGAACCGGCCGACCGGATGGCCGTGTTCGCCGAACGCATGCACGCGATGCGCACGATCTGGACCCACGACGAGGCCGCCTACCACGGCCGACACGTCAACTTCGACCCGATCTGGAGCTGGCCCAAGCCGATCACCAAGCCGTACCCGCCGATCCTGGTGGGCGGCAACGGGTCCAGTGTCGAGGACCGGGTACTGGACTTCGGCGACGAGTGGCTGCCGCAGCGGGTCACGATGGCCAACGTGAGCGGGTTCGGCCGGCGTGCCGCCGCCCTGCAACGCCGGGCGGGCGCCCAGGGCCGCGGCCCGGTGCCGATCACGCTGTTCGGCGCCCAACCCGACCCGGCCACCATCGAGGCCTACGCGGACGTCGGCATCACACGCTGCCTGTTCGTGTTGCCCGACGGCGGCCCGGACACGGTGTTACCCCTGCTGGACCGGCTGGCCAAGGTGATCACGGAGACGTCCGTGGCTTCACAATAGGTCGAAAACGGGCTAGGTTGCCAAGCGCTCAGTCAGCACCGATGCCAAGGAGCCCGCATGCGGAAGTTCGCCGACCTGGCCGAGTTCGTCGCCGCGAAGGGCGAGCACCTCGGCTACAGCGACTGGCACGAGATCACCCAGGAGCAGGTCTCCATGTTCGCCGACGCGACCGGCGACCACCAGTGGATTCACGTGGACATCGACCGCGCCAAGGCGGGCCCGTTCGGCGGCCCCATCGCGCACGGCTTCCTGACGCTCTCCCTGCTGCCCATGCTGGGCGCGGAGATCTACCAGGTCGGCGGCCTGCGAATGGGCATCAACTACGGCCTGGAGAAGGTCCGCTTCCCGAATCCGGTCCTGGTCGGCGCCCGCGTGCGGGCCGGCGCGGAACTGCTCACGGTCAACGAGGTCGAGCGGGGCACCCAGGCGGTGGTCAAGTATGTCGTGGAGATCGAGAACGCGCCCAAACCGGCCTGCGTGGCCGAATTCGTCGTCCTGCTCGCCACCTGAGGATCTTCGATGACAGAAACTCTGGACGCCTCGGACATCCGCCACCGGGTGGCGGCACTGCTGGCCGAGCACGATCCGGCCGCCACGGACCGGCTGGACTTCCTACACGCCCGGTTCGACGCGGGCCTGGCCTGGGTGCACTTCCCGGTCGGCCTCGGCGGCCTGGACGCGCCGCGCGCCCTGCAGGCCGTCGCGGACGCCGAACTCGACCGTGTCGGGGCGCCGACGAACGACCCGCGCCGGATCGGCATCGGCCTCGGCATGGCGGCGCCGACCATCCTGCGTTTCGGTACGGCGGAACAGAAAACACGCTTCCTGCGTCCACTGTGGACCGGCGAGGAGGTGTGGTGCCAGCTGTTCAGCGAGCCCGGCGCCGGTTCCGACCTGGCCGCCGCCGCGACCCGTGCCGTCCCTGACGGCGACGACTGGGTCGTGAACGGCCAGAAGGTCTGGACGTCCGGCGCGCACTCCGCCCGCTGGGCCATCCTGCTCGTCCGCACCGACCCGGACGTGCCCAAACACGCCGGCCTGAGCTACTTCGTGTGCGACATGACCGCGCCCGGCGTCGACGTCCGGCCGCTGCGCCAGATCACCGGCGAGGCCGAGTTCAACGAGGTGTTCCTGACCGACGTGCGCATCCCGGACGCGCACCGGCTCGGCGCGGTCGGCCAGGGTTGGCAGGTCGCCCAGACCACCCTGATGAACGAGCGGGTCGCCATCGGCGGCCAGGCGGCGCCACGGGAGAGCGGCATGCTCGGCGTGGTCGCCGGCACCTGGCGCACCAACCCCGAACTACGCACCCACGAACTGCACGACCGGCTGCTGAAGCTGTGGGTGGAGGCCGAGGCCACCCGGATGGCCGGCGAACGGCTACGTCAGCAACTCGCCGTGGGCAGTCCCGGCCCGGAGGGCTCCGCGATGAAACTGGCGTTCGCCCGGCTCAGCCAGGCGCTGTCCGGTCTCGAGGTGGAAATGCTCGGCACCGAGGGCCTGCGCTACGACGACTGGACGATGCGCCGGCCGGACCTGGTCAACTTCACCGGTCGCGAAGCCGGTTACCGCTACTTGCGGGCCAAAGGCAACTCGATCGAGGGTGGCACGTCGGAGATCCTGCGCAACATCATCGCGGAACGGGTGCTGGGCCTGCCGTCGGAACCCAGGGTGGATAAAGACGTCCCGTGGAAGGACCTGCCGCGATGACCGACCTGCTGTACTCCGATGTCGAGGAAGCGCTGCGGTCCAGCGTGGCGGATCTGCTGGCCGATCGGTCCGGACCGACGCGGGTGCTGGCCACGATCGAGTCCGACCAGCCGTGTGACCTCGCCTTGTGGGAGACACTCGGTGGGCAGCTCGGTGTTGCGGCACTGTTGGTGCCGGAGAAGTTCGGTGGTGTCGGTGGTTCGGCGCGGGAAGCCGCTGTGGTGGCCGAAGAGTTGGGCCGCGCGGTTGCGCCGGTGCCGTTTCTGGGTAGCGCCGTCTTGGCCACGACGGCTTTGGTGGCTTGTGCTGCGGCGGATCCGTTGGCCGCGCTGGCCGCGGGCGATCTCGTTGCCGCGCTGGCCGTGCCCTTGGCCACGATGCTCGGTGATCCCTTTCCGAACACTGTGCATGTCACCTCCGGTCATGTGACCGGCCATGTGCGTTCCGTGGCTGACGTGGCTGTGGCTGGATTGCTTGTGGTGCCGGCGATGGGGCCGGATGGGCCTTCGTTGTACTCGGTGCCCGCCGATAGGGTCACTGTCACGCCGGTGATCGCGTTGGACCGTACTCGGGGGATTGCCGATGTCACGCTGGACTCGGCCGGCACGTTGTTGGCCGGGCCGGATCTGGCGCCTGCGGTGCTGGATGAGGCGTTGACTTTCGGGGCTGGTGTGCTGGCTTCGGAACAGCTCGGGGTGGCGCAATGGTGTTTGGATACGACCGTGAGTTATGTGAAGTCGCGCTATCAGTTTGGGCGGGCGGTCGGGTCGTTTCAGGCGTTGAAGCATCAGCTGGCGGATGTGTGGCTGGAGTTGGTTACCGCGCGAGCGGCTGCTCGTTACGCCGCTGATGCTCTGGCCAGTGGGTTGGATTTGGCTGTCGCGGTGTCGGTGGCGCAGGCGCATTGTTCGCTGGTGGCTGTGCATGCGGCTGAGGTGGCGGTGCAGTTGCATGGTGGCATCGGTATGACGTGGGAGCATCCTCTGCATCTGTTTTTGAAGCGTGCCAAGAGTAGCGAGATTGCCCTTGGTACTCCTGGGCGGCATCGGGCTCGGCTTGCCGGTCTGGTTGATCTGCCTGGTCCGGTCGCGTGACCACGGCTGCGGCTGCCGAGTTGTGGCCGGATGTTCGTCCGGACGCCGCTCGTCGGCTCATGCTGTCTGGTCTGCGGTCGTTCGCCGAGCGTGGCTTTCACGCGACTACGACCCGGGATATCGCGACCGGTGCTGGTATGAGTCCGGCTGCGCTGTATGTGTACTTTCCGTCAAAGGTGGGTTTGCTGTTCGCGATCAGTCATAGTGGGCATGAGCAGACGTTGGCGATGGTTACCTCTGCGATCGCGAAAGGTGCGGATCCGGTCAGCCGGATGCGGCATCTGGTTGCCGAGTTCGTGGCCTGGCATGCGGAGTGGCATACGGTTGCTCGGGTGGTTCAGTATGAGTTGGATGCGTTGCCGGCTCGGGACTTTGCTGTTGTGGCTGATTTGCGGCGGCAGATTGAGCGGTCGGTTCGGGATGTGATCGCTGATGGTGTTGCGAGTGGCGTGTTTGAGGTGCCTGATGTGCGTACAGCTGCTCGGGCGGTATTGTCGTTGGGGATTGATGTGGCTCGGTGGTATGGTGCCGCCGCTCGGACCAGCCCTGCTGAGTTGGGCTCGCACTACAGCGCTTTAATTCTGCGGATGCTTGGTGCTGGGTGACTTACACTTGCGGTCATGTGTGGTGGAGCTGAGTTGGATCGTCGGTTGTTGCATGTCGCTATCTAGCGTGGCACGCTTTGGCTACGGCGCCCTGCTTTCCCCGATACCCCCGGAAGCGAAAAGAGGCGCCTCGGTTGGGAGCCTGCTCTCGTTCGTCCGGCGGGTCCCGTTTGGTGGTTGGTGGTGTCACACGGGTTGGGAGCCCACTCCCGTCGAGTCCGGCGGGTTCTGGTTGGTGGTTGGTGGCTAGTCCGCAGTTGTTTGTGCGTGCCATCCGGCCGGTGGGTCCTCGCCTACTCGGCCGTCCACGGCCTCGCGGAGTAGGTCGGCGTGGCCTGTGTGGCGGCCGTATTCCTCTATCAGGTCGCACACCAGGCGTCGCAGGCTGAGCTGGCCGCGACCGGGCCACGAGAGGTGCACGAGTTGATCGAGGCCGCCGTCGGCCAGGGCGGCGTTGAGCTTTGCTCTGGATCGTTCGATGGTGTCGTCCCAGAGCGTGTACAGCTGTTCGGGCGTGTCGTCGGCGGCCGAGTTGAAGTCCCAGTCGGAGTCGTCGGTGTCCCAGTCCACGGCGTTCCACGGTGGGCTGAGTGGTGCGCCGCTGAGTTTGGTGGTGAACATCTGGTCTTCGGCGCGTGCTAGGTGCTTGAGCAGGCCGCCCAGGGTCAGTGAGGACGCGCCGATGCGCGTCCTCAGCCCTGCTGCGTCGAGGCCGTCGGCCTTCCAGCGGAACGTTGCGCGTAGGCGCTCCAGCGCACCGACCAGGTGCTCGGCCTCGGTGCCGGCTAGTGGTGGCTCCCATGGGTAGTCGCTGTCGATCACGGGGCCAGGGTACAACGTCAGAGCAGGTCAGAGGATCCGGTGAACCTTGCTACGCCGGTTTCCAACTGCGGTGGCAACTCCTCCACCGACGCCAGTACCGCCCGTACCTCCGCCAGCAACGCGGCATGGTCCCGCCAATAGGACTCCGGCAGATGCAACGCGGCCGCCAGCAGGTCGCCCGGATACAGATCGGCCTCGATGAGCGGCGAGTGCTGAAGTACCACCAATGCCCTTGGCAACACCACATCCAGGCCGACGCGCTGCCCGATCAGCAACCGCAGATCAGCTGCGGTCAGTTCGCCAACCAGTTTACGACGCAGCGCATGAACCGCGGCGACCAAACTCGTGGCGTCCTCGGGCGGTGGTCCCCAGGTCTCTCCCTCGATGTCGTCCAGCGATTGGTGATCTTGGCTCGGTACCGACATTCACTCCCCTTGGCCGCTACACGCTAGGTGGCAGAACGCACACACAGCGTACCGTCGCCGGCCGGATTCCCGGGAGCCATGAATGTTAGTTGCCAGGCAGCCACGCACCGCTGGGCATACCTGCGGCGATGTACGAGTCGTACCAGCGTTGCCACGACTCGGCACTGTCGGCGTGCGGTCCACTCGTGATCTGCCCTGCGATGTGCTTGTCCAGTTCGGCCAGGCACACCGACCAACCTGCGGCGTTGCGGGCCGCCGCGTTCTCGGCCTCCACCACGTCGATCAGTGTCAGGGTGCATTCATCCTCGCCCGTCGGCGACAGGTGGAAGTGGAGTTCGTCGCCGCCCCACGTGTACGCGAGGCGGTGGGGTGGGTCGAATACCAGGATCGTGCCCGTTGTCTGCTCGGTGTTGGGGTCGCCGGTGAACTCGATCGTCGCACCGACCTCCTGCTTCATCGCCACCGACGACGGGAACCAATGGGACAACTCGTCCGGTTCCGTGATGGCGGCCCACAAACGGGACACCGGGTGCGGATAGGTGCGCTCGAATCGCACCGCAGGCCGGCCATCGTGCTCGATATAGGTACCTCGATCCATTACGACTCCTCCAGATTGTCGTCAAGGTGCCGGCCCAGAATGTCGAGCCGGTCGTTCCACAGGCGCCGGTACGGGGCCAACCACTCGTCCAACTCGGCCATGCGGGCCGGGTCGATCCGGTAGATCCGCCGCTGCGCCTGCGTCTGGACGCGCACCAGGCCCGCCTCGCGCAGCACGCGCAGGTGTTTCGACGTCATCGGCTGACTGAAACCCAACTCGTCGGCCAATTCGCCCACCGCGCACGGGCGTTGCCGCAGCAGGTCGAGCACGGCCCGCCGATGCGGGTCCACGAGTGCCGACCACAGCGCCTCCGTCACGCCTCTAATATGCCGCTACGCGTATGTACCTGTCAAGACATATACTGCCGCTGTGCGGTCCCTTGTTGATGTCACGCCGTCGTTGCTCAGCGCCCTTGGCGCGCCTGGTTTCGACAATCGGCTCGCGGTGGGCGAGACCAGTGCCGTCTGTCTGCTGCTGATCGACGCGCTCGGCTGGGAACTGCTGCGCGCCCATGCCGCCGACGCGCCTCTCCTGAGCGAACTGGCCGGTCAACCGTTGACCGCCGGCTTTCCGGCCACCACGGCGGCCAGCGTGGCCACCATCGGCACCGGGCTGCCGGTCGGGCAGCACGGGATCGTCGGCATCAGTTTCGAGGTGCCCGGCCATCCCCTGTTGCATGCCCTGAGCTGGCGCAACCACGGCTCCGGGCCCAAGACCGACCTGCGCGACGAACTGGTGCCGGAGAAGGTCCAGCCGAACCCGACCGCGTTCGAACGGGCCGACGGCGTGACCGTGACGGTGACCGCTCCCCCGGTCCAGAATCGCTCCGGCCTGACCAGGGCCGCGCTGCGCGGTGGTCGGTTCCGCACCGCGCACGCGCTGGGCGACCTGATCACGAACGTCCAGGAAGCCTTGGCCGGCCCGAAACCCGCGTTCTGCTACGCCTACCACGGCGATCTCGACCTGCTCGGGCACGTGTACGGGCCGGGATCGCCCGCCTGGCGATTCCAGTTGCGCCAGATCGACCGGGTCGCGGCGGCGATCGCGGAAATCCTTCCGCCGGACGGAATGCTCGCGATCGTGGCCGACCACGGCATGGTCACGCTGACCGCCGACGAGGTGGTGGACGCCGACCGCACGCCTGCGCTGAACGACGGTGTCCGGGCCATCGGCGGCGACATCCGGGCCAGGCACGTGTACACCGAACCGGGCGCGGCGGCCGACGTGCTGACCGCGTGGCGCGACGTGCTCGGCAACCGGGCCGAGGTGCTGCCACGGGACGAGGCGATCGCGCGCGGTTGGTACGGCCCCCAGGTCAGCGACCTGGTCCGGCCACGACTCGGCGACGTCGTGACGGCGTCGAACGGCGGTGGTGGGGTGGTGTGCAGCCGGCAGGAGCCGATCGAGTCGCGGATGCTCGGCCACCACGCGTCGTATTCCACCACGGAGCAACTGGTGCCGTTCCTCACGGTCCGACGCTGACCGGAAGATCCGCCCGGCAGAATGTGGGCATGAGTCTCTACGACATCGAGCTGACCACGCTCGCCGGCGAGCCCACGACGCTGGCCGACCTGCGTGGCAAGGCCGTCCTGATCGTCAACGTGGCGTCCAAGTGCGGGCTCACCCCGCAGTACAACGGCCTGGAGCAGCTCCAGGAACGCTTCGCCGACCGGGGCTTCACGGTCGTCGGCGTCCCGTGCAACCAGTTCGGCAACCAGGAGCCGGGCACCGCCGAGGAAATCCAGACATTCTGCTCGACCACGTACGGCGTGACGTTCCCGATGATGTCGAAGATCAACGTGAACGACCCGGACCGCCACCCGCTGTACCAGGAACTGGTGCAGACCGCGGACGCCGAGGGCGCCGCCGGCGACGTCCAGTGGAATTTCGAGAAGTTCCTGATCGATCCCGAAGGCAAGGTCGTCAGCCGCTTCCGCCCGATGACCGGGCCAGAGGACGCGGCGGTCCTGTCGGCAGTGGAGTCCGTACTGCCCAGTTGACGCAACGGATCTGGTCGTTGACCAGCAATTGCCATATCGGACCTGGGACTCCGCCAGTAAGCCCGCAGCATCATCTATACGGCAACCGCCGGGTGACCAGAAGGCCACCCGGCGGTTTGCTCGCGAAAACTAGTTAACCGTAATAGTGAATGTACTGGTCGCGTTCTGGATGTTGACGGCGTTGTTGCTCTCCGTCAGCCCGTTGAACGTGGCCGAACCCGTTGCCGGGCCCTGACCGGCTTCTGGCAAGGGGTTTGCCCAGATGCCGAAACCGGACTTGGTGCTGAACTGATCGGTGCTGGGTTGCGCACCGGTGATCGTCGTGTTCGTGAATATCGTGTCCTGTACCGAACTCTGCGGGGTGCCGCCCACGTAGTCGGTCTGGAACATGATGCCGGCATAGGTGGGATCGGTGATGGTCCCGTCGGTGACCCGGATGCCGGTGAACACGTTGGTCGCCGCGAACACCCAGAGCGCCGGGAAGTCCTGCGCTCCGAAGAAGTGACCGCCATCCCGTACCAGGGAGAAGTTCGAGACGGTGGTCCTCGCTGCTGTTCCGAATCCCTGGAACGGGAATCCGAAGTTCAGCGAACTGAGCGTCACGCCGGGGAACGTCAGCGTGTCCGCCGAGAACAGGTTCTGGAACGTGTTGCCCTCGCCGCCGTAGATCGCGAACGATGCCGCGCGCCAGGTCAGCAGGGACGTCAGGTTCTGGAAATTGTTCCCGGTCAGGTCCGAGGAATTGTGGTCCTGTGCGGCGAACAGCGCGAAGCTGTCGTCACCGGTGCTGCGTGCCTCGGCATTGGTGACCGTGTTGTTCTGCGATCCGTTGTTCAGGTTGATGCCGTCGGCGAACGTGTCCCGGATGCGCAGGTTCGAGATGTTCAGGCCACTGACATGCGTGCCCCAGACGGCCACGATCATGTGCTCGACCCAGATGTTGCTGATCGTCAGGTTCGACACGTCCGTGATGTCGAAGACCTTGCCCGGCCCGTCGATTCGTGACGTGTAGTTGCCGAAGAATCCGAACCCGGTGAACGTCGATCCGTTGGCGCTGGCCTGGACCGAGAACCCGGCATCGGTGTTCGACTGGGTGATCGGCGTGCTGAACTGGGTGAACCACGGCCCCGCGCCGATGATCTGGAACGGGTGCCCGGACACCTGGAACTTGCCGGTCGTCTGGTACTGGCCCGCCGGCAGGTAGACGCCGGCGAACTTGCCGGTGGTGTCCGAACCGACGGTGTTCAGCGCGTTCTGGACCGACTGCTGGTCGAATCCGGTCGGCGTCAGGAACGTCGTCGGGTTCGGGTTGGCGACCGCGGTCGCCTGCTCCAGGTTCATGTAGTCGATCGCGTACTGGGACGTGTTCGACGCGTCCTTCTGGAGCTTGATCACGCTGCCCGTCGGGAACGAGGACGGCAGTACGAAGCTGGCCTCGTCGTAGATGTGGCGTGGCGAGCCGGCGCTTGGCGAGTTGCCCGGTCCGGTCTCGGCACCGTAGAGCCATTCGAAGTGCGACGACAGGCTCAGCGGCTGCACGAGGGTGCCGTTGACATACAGGTCAAGCGACGCGTTGATGCCGTCGCCGCCGGCCGCGTCCGGAATGGAGAACCGGACCACGAACGTGTTGGTGGGCTCCCGCGATGTCCACTGCACGAAGTTGCCGGTGTTGTTCAGCGTGACGGCCTCGCGGCCGGACGCCTCACCCGCGAGATCGCCGATCGTCCGGTTGGGACCGATGATCGCCGCGCCGCCGCCGATGGTGCCGGCTTCGGCCTCGTACGAGTCGTAGGGCATGTTCGCGCCCTGGCCGACGAACAGCGACGTGTTCGACGTGTTGTTGCCCTGCTTGATGGACAACTCGTTGGCATCGACCGCGATCACCGTGTGCACGGTGTACTTGCCGTTCACCGCCGTCCACGTGCCCATTGCGACGTTCGCGGTCGCGCCGGGTGCGAGTGTGCCGGTGAACGTACCGTTCAGCGTGGCCACCGTGGCATTGCTCGCATTGATCACGGTGAGCGTGATGCCGTGCGCCCCGCCCGCCGTGGCGATCGTGCCCTGGTTCTTCAGCGTCACCGTGAAGTTGACCGGGTTGCCGGCGGCCGGGTTGTTGGGTGTCCAGCTCACCGGTGCCGCTATCAGGTCCGAACTCTGGACCGGTGCGACCACCAGCGATGTCGGATCGGTGAGGTTGTTGTTGGTGTAACTCAGTTCGAAGAGGGTCTTCGCCTCATCGACCTTGGCCGTGTACTGATACGTGCCGGCCGTCTGGGGTCCCACGTTGGCGGTGACGGTCTGCGACGCGCCGACGGCCAGTGCGCCGACCGCGGCGGTGCCGACCTTGGTGGTGCCCAGGTAGAAGTTGACGTTGGACGCGGCAGATGCGGCCGTGCCGATGTTCTGCACCGTGGCGGACAACGTGACCGGATCGGTCTCCACCGGCGAGGTCGGCGTGAACGACGACGCGGTGACGGTCAGGTCCGGGTTGGGTGCCGGCGTGCCGAACACCTGGAACTCGGCCACCTGGCCGCCGGGCGCGCCGGTGTTGCTGGTGATGGACAGTTCGACGTCGGCCTCACGGCCGGTCACCGGGATGGTGACCTTGTTGCCGTTCGTCGCCGGGTTGAAGGTGTACTGCTGCGCCGGCACCAGGGTGGTGAACGCCGAGGCACTCTGCTCGCGGCCCAGCACGGCGATCGTCTGGGTGCGGGTCGACCAGATCGGGTCGGGGTTCAGTGCCACGACGACCGAGGACAGGTCCGCGTTCGCGCCGAGCTGCACGGTGGCCTGGGCCGGGGAGGTGGAGCCCTCGAAGTACGTGGTCAGGTCGCCGTCGTTGGCGTTGGTGACCACGAAGGTGAACGTGTTGGGCGTGCCGGTGATCGGCTTGCCCAGCGCCAGGTTCGTGGTTGCCCCGCCGCTGCCGTTCCGGGTCACGGTGTTGCTGGCCGCGGACTGGTTGCCGGCCGCGTCCTTCGCGATGACGAAGTACATCACCGTCGCCGTGTCGGGCTGGGCCTCGCTGAAGGTCAACGTGGTGCCGCTGACCGTGGCGTCCTGGGTTCCATTGCGGAACACGACGTACTGCGAGACGCCGACGTTGTCGGTGGCGGCGCCCCAGCTCAGCCTGACCTGGCCGGACGTGGGCGTGGTGACCGCGAGGTTGGTCGGCGCGGTCGGCGGTGTCGTGTCACCGGACGCGCCGGTGCGTGTGACGCTGTTGGAGTTGGCCGACTGGTTGCCGGCCGCGTCGTGTGCGCGCACGAAGTAGGTCGCGGTCAGCGATGCCGCTTCGGTGTCGGTGAAGGTCAACGCGCTGGCCGGCACCGAGGTCAGCAGCACGTTGTTCAGGAAGATGTCGTAGCCGGTCACGCCGACGTTGTCGGTGGCGGCGCCCCAGGTCAGCGCGATCTGGGTGGACGTGGGCTGCGTGAACGCCAGGTTGGCCGGCGCGGTCGGCGGCGTGGTGTCACCGCTGGTCGGGCCGAACACCTGCAGTTCGGACAGTTGGCCGCCGGGCTGGACGGAGTTCGCGGTGAAGTTCAGCCGGACGAAACGGGTGGTCGTGGCGCTGAGGTTGATCGTGACGGTGTTGCTGACGCCGTCGAAGCTGTAGGTCGCCGATGCGACCAGCGTGGTGAAGTTCGAGTTGTCGGTGCTGCCCTGCACGGACAGGGTCTGGGTGCGGGCGCCCCAGTTCGTGGTCGGCAGCATCATCACGAGCTTGTTGATGCTGACCGATGCGCCGAGGTCGACCTGCCACCACTGCGGGAAGGCGTTGTTGTTGGACTCCCAGTAGGTGGCCTGGTTGCCGTCGTTCGCGTTGGACGCCACCAGGTTCTGCGTGTTGCTGCTCGCGGTGGCCGGCTGGTTGAGTGCCAGGTTCGCCGAGGCCGTCGGCGCGGTTGGCGCGAAGACCTCGAGCTCGGAGACCTGGGCGGCGGGCCAGCCGCTGTTGGCGGTGACGTTCACCCGGACGAAGCGGTCGGTGGCCTGGCCGAAGCTGATCGTGACGGCGTTGGCGTTGCCGTCGAAGCTGTAGCCGGCCGACGCGACGAGCGTCGAGAAGTTGGTGCCGTCCGTGCTGCCCTGGACGGACAGGGTTTCGGTGCGCGCACCCCAGCCGGTGGGCAGCTTCAGGATGATCTGGTTGACGACGGTCGAGCTGCCCAGGTCGACCTGGAGCCACTGCGGGAACACGTTGTTCGTGCTTTCCCAGTAGGATGACTGGTTCGTGTCATTCGCGTTGCCGGGGGTAAATGTCGAATTGGTGCTGCTGGCCGTCATCGTCTTGCCGAGGGCGAGGTTCACGCCGGCGGCGGCGGCCGTCGGCGTGAGTCCGACTATCGGAAAGACCAACGCGACCAGACCGGCCAGCGTCGCGGCGATGAGCCGCACCCTCGTGCGCTTCCTTCGCATGGCGATCCTCTATCCACGTCGATAGGGTCTTTGCAAGAATGTGCAAGCTTCTTGCAGTGATTTGTTTAACTATTACAGGATGCTACCGCTGTGTTAACGACACCGGAACCTCGTCGCGTCACGTAAGTTCTTGCATTCACCGACAACGCGGGCGCACGCGCGTGACCAGCGGAAACAGGTGGCAAATGTGAACGCGCGGGTGATCAGGCACGCCGGGCGCGGGCACGACGCTTGCCTTCGTGCATTGCTTGCACGCGGGCGACGGGGATGGCGCGACCCTCCGCGACCAGGTCCTCGGGCAGCCGTTGCGGCGCCGGCATCGCGTCGGCCCACGGGTCCCGGTCGCCGAGCAGTTCGACCGCCGTGTGCAGCGTGAAGTCGGCCGGCTTGACATGATCGAGTTCGGCCCAGGAGACCGGGAACGACACCGGCGCACCCGGCCGCAGGCGCGGGCTGTAGGCGGCCACGACGGTCGCGCCGTGCGCCCGTGTCGAGTCGAGAAAGACCTTGCCCTCGCGGTCCTCCACGATGAACGCGGTGGTGGCGAGCACGGGGTCGATCCGCTCGGCCCGTGCCGCGATCGCCCTGGTCGCGGCGGCCATGTCGTCGGCGGAGTCCTCGGCGGACATCGGCACGAACACATGCACGCCCTTGGCCCCGCTCGTCTTGACCGCGCCGGCCAGGCCGGCCTCGTCCAGGGCCTGGTGCACCAGGTGCGCGGCCTGCACGGCCAGCTGGAACGCGTTCGCGATCGGCGGGTCGAGGTCCATGATCAGGTACGTCGGCTGCCCGATGTTGTCGGCCAAGTACAGCGTCGGGTGGTACTCGATCGCGCGCTGGTTGGCGAACCACAGCAGGGTCCGGCGGTCGTCGCACAGCGCGTAGGACACCTCACGTTTGGACGACTCGGCCCACAGCCGCACCGTGCGCACCCACTCCGGGGTGTACTTCGGCGTGTTCTTCTGCATGAAAGGCGCCTGGCCGCGCAGCGCCCGCACCACGGAAAGCGGGCGGTTACGCAACTCAGGGATGATGCGGTCGCGGACCGCGTCGAGGTAGTCGACCAGGTCGCGCTTGGTCGCGTCGGCGCCGTCGAACAGCGGTTGGTCCAGGTTGGTCAGCGACACGTCGTCGCGGACCTCACCGCTCTCGCTGGCCACGTGGACACTGTGCCCACGTCACCGCCGGAGGTCAACTCGGACGGTGCGCGGTTCTGCAAATTGCCTCGGTTGACGGGCGTGGCAATTCTGTTAAAAGGAGGACCGCTGCACCGGAGTGGTCCGGACCATTGCCAGCGGCCCGAACGGCCGGTATAACTTTCTTCACAAGACAGATTAAGGCTGGAACTCAGGTGTCCACCCGACGGCACGTGAATTACCGGTCCCATTAGTTCAGCCATGCCGACCCCGCACCCGGCACATGGCGCGACAGAGCATGTCCAGGTGGCACACACCTGCCCGCCAACACCCGTGCCACCGGAGTAACCCCAACAGGAGATCACATGCGCATAACCCGGACCAGGGCACTGCTGGCCGCGGCGTTACCCATAGCCGCTGGGGCGGTCTTCTTCGTCGCCACCCCGTCCGCCAGCGCCGCCGGTGCGGCGTTCCCCGCCCACTTCGCGGCGCCCTACCTGCAGATCAGCGGCGGCGACGCCGGCGACATGGCCCAAGACATGGCCTCCAGCGGCGTCAAGTTCTACACGCTGGCGTTCCTCACCCCCTCATCCGGCTGCAACATGGTCTTCGAGGCCGACGGCGGCGGGCCGGCCACGTTCGTGAACCAGATCCGCTCGCTCCAGGCGGCCGGCGGCAACGTCGCCATCTCCTTCGGTGGCGCCGCGGGCGGCGAAGTCGCCCAGACCTGCACCAACACGGCCAGCCTGACCGCCGCCTACGCCAACGTGATCAACTCGAACGGCATCCAGCGGTTGGACTTCGACATCGAGGGCAGCGTTCTCGGTGACACCGCGTCGACCGCCCGCCGTGACTCGGCGCTTGCGGCACTGCAGGCGCAGAACCCGGCCGTACAGGTCGACTTCACGCTCGCCGTCGCACCCAACGGCCTGCCGTCCCAGGAAATGGGCCTGCTGCAGGACGCCAAGAACAAGGGCGTCCGGGTCAGCACCGTCAACATCATGACGATGGACTTCGGCAACGGCCAGAGCGCCATCAACGACGCCATTTCCGCCGCGAACGCGACCTCCGGCCAGCTCGCCGGCCTGTACGGCATCTCGACGACGGCCGCGTTCAACATGATGGGCCTGACGCCGATCGCCGGCCAGAACGACGACAACGAGTTCTTCAGCCAGACGGACGCCCAGACGCTGGAGACCTTCGCCGCGCAGCACGGCGTCGGCGAACTGTCCTTCTGGGAGGTTGACGCCTTCGACAAGGGTGTCGGCTTCAACTACTCCCGCATCTTCAACGCCATCGGCGGCGGCGGTACCCCGCCGCCTCCGCCGCCCAACGGCAAGCAGATCACCGGCATCGGCGGCAAGTGCGTCGACGTCGCGGGCGCCAACAGCGCTGACGGCACCCAGGTCCAGCTGTTCACGTGCAACGGCACCGGCGCACAGTCCTGGACCCACACCGGCAGCACCTACCAGGCACTGGGCAAGTGCCTGGACGTAGCGGCGGCCGGCACCGCGAACGGCACCAAGGTGCAGTTGTTCAGCTGCAACGGCACCGGTGCGCAGTCGTGGACGCACACCTCGTCCAACCAGTTGGTGAACGCCAACTCCGGCAAGTGCTTGGACGCGACCGGCGTCAGCTCCGCGGACGGTACGCCGCTGCAGATCTGGACCTGTAGCGGTGGCACCAACCAGGCATGGGTCGGCCCGTAACTTCATAAGGTCTGATCTCCACAGATCGGGATGGGGAGCGCCTACAGGCGCTCCCCATCTTGTGGTTGCGGCTGTCGCAAGTATCTGCCACTCTGAGTGACGGCTCGTATCCATGGGGGGAACATGGCCACGCTCGTGGTGGACTTCGCCGCGCTCGACCGACTGCACACCGCGATTTCGTCATCGATCGAGGATGCGTCGCAGCACCTGCAAACCCTCGCTGAGCAGGTGCGCCGGCTGTCCACCGAGTGGTCGGGCGCAGCGTCGGACGGATTCCAGTCGATGGTGTCGGACTGGCTGGCGGCCGCGACGGATCTGCAGGAGCAGTTGGCGTTCCTACGGACCGTGGTCGAGACAGCGCACGAGAATCACGCGTCGGCCGTGGCCACCAACATCAACATGTGGCAGGTCTGACGCTGTGTACGGTCCCGATGGCGGCCCACGGATCCCGATCAAGATCCAGCCGACGGACTTCCACGACGTGGCGCAGCAGTTCGTGGACGCCGGTTCGAAGATCTACCAGGTGTTACCGACGTTGTTCCACGTACTCGGCGGCTTCCGCGGCCCGGCCGGCATCGACGAGTCGGCCAAGCGGTTCGACAGCACGTACCACCCGGCCGTGGCCAGCGTGGTCGACGGCGTCAACCGAGCCGTGAACCTACTGGGTGACATCGGCCTCGGCATCGACATGGCCGCCCGCAACCACTGGAACGCCGACGCAGCGGCCACGCCGAATGGCGCGCCCCCACCGCCGTGGTCCCCGGTCGACACCGGCCTGGTACTCCCCCAGTCCCTGACGGTGCCGTCCCTGGTCGGCAGCCCGAGCTTCATCCTGCCGCCCCCACTGTCCGACCTGGTCCCCGCAGGCCACGTAGACGACCTACAAACGGTGGCCCAGGCATTCCGCACCGCCCACGACACGATCGACGATGTATCGACGAGCCTGCACAACGCACTGGAGTTCCTGTTCTCCAACAACCAGTCCGCCGATCTGGACGCCCTGAACCAGTTCTGGGACCACGTAGGCGGCAACGCGGGGATACTTGGCGCGTTGCGGCAGTCATGCGACCAGATCGCCACGGCTGTGCAGCACTATGCGAACTGGACCATCGACACCCAGAACCAGATCCTCGACGCGGTCGGCAACTTCCTGAAGAACGTGGCCCTGGGCGCCCTGATAGGCATCCTGATCGGCACAATCACGGACGGCATCGGAGCCCTGGCCGCCATCCTGACCGCCGCCGACGAAGTAGGCGAAGGCGGTGCGCTGGTAGCCGCCATCAGCACCGCGGTGGCGGTGACCGACATCCGCCTGGCCGCGATCGGCGCGGCAGCCGGCGGCGTCGTCGGAGCGATGACATCGGCGATCAACAACACACCCAACCCGAACCTCGACTCCACCGACCCACAGTCAGTCACCGACAGCCAAGCAGAGGCGTCAGCCGAGCAACTGGCCAACAAGGCCCAGCCCAACACCGGCATCCACACCGAGCCATCGAACGCCCCCGACCCCAACGCCACCCCCGGCGGCCACCCCACCCGCATCAGCCCGAACGATGACGCCGTAACGGAGCGCTCCCTGCAACGAGAGAACGAGTCAGCCGACATCCTGGCCAAGAACGGTTACCACGTCGAGCAGAACCCGAACGTGCCCGGCGGCAGGAATCCCGACTACCGCATGGAGGGCAAGATCTTCGACAACTATGCGCCAACGAGCGCCGACGCCCGCAACATCGCGAAGGAGATGGAGAAGAAGGTCAACAAGCTCCAAGCCGACCGGATCGTACTCAACCTGAGCGACAGCCCGGTCGACCTGGCGAAAATGAGCGCACAGTTGCATGATTGGCCGATCCAGGGTCTTAAGGAGGTCAAGGTGATCGATGCTCAGGGCAACGTGATTGACTTCTACCCCTAGACCAAAGCACAGAGGACGATCCACATGGCCATAGAGTACGACCTGGAAATAGCGGCGCCTTTGCCCGCAGCGCCAGTTGCGAACGAGCTACTTGCGGTCGCCGAGACACTCGGACTGTTCGATACGGCGGTGACAGCAGAACTGCTCGTCCACGAGGGCGCGAGAACGAGACTCGGCATGTGGATCATGGTGCTTGATGTTGGCCGAGGACAGCATGACCCGGTGGCCGAAGACCTAGGATTCAGCCCGACAGTCGATGTGGGGTTTCGCATGGACAAGTTCACCGACATGTCCGCCCAAAAGGATGACATGATCCGGCTGGTGTCCACTATGTTGGACCGCGTCCCCGGCGACGCCGTGTTGCACTTTCAATACGAGCAAGTCTGGCTGCTGCGGCAGAATGGCGAACTGACCCTGAGCGAGGACGACGACATCTGGCCACCACAACGCCTGGCTGCGGTGCATCAGCCCTACCGCCGCGCCACACACGCCTTCAATTAGGACGGTCCGTATGGCCATCGACTACTATCTCCACCTGGGGACACCTCTAGCTGCTGCGGAAGTCGTGGGCGAATTGCAGGACTTCGCCCAGACACTGTCAGATAGACCGGTCACCCCAGAGTTGCTCCTCGGTGAAGGAATAGCAACCAAGCGCGGAACGTGGATCCATGCGACCGATACCAAAGTACCGTCGTGGAGCGTGATGCCAGAAGACTTTGGCTTCACGCCAACGGTAACAGTTTCGTTCCGCCAGGACAAGTTCACCGATACGCTGGCTCAAACGGATGACATGATTCGCCTGACATCCTATCTGCTGGATCATGTGCCCGGCGATGCTGCGCTCCACTTCGAATTCGAGTACATCATGCTGCTGCGTCGCGACGGTGAGCTGAGCCTGAATGAGCGCAGTGATATCTGGTCGCCGCAGCGCTTGGCTATGGTGCGGCAGTCATACCAGCGCGCGACCTACAAGTTCAGCTAGGCGAGGGTGATGGATTCGCCGGGGGCGAGGCGGGTGTAGGGGGAGCCGGTGCCGGGGCCTCGTTCGCCGAGTAGGGCGGCTACCAGGCCGAGGCCGTTTTCGTTTAGTAGAGAGTCGTGGATTGCGTAGGTTTGGGTGGGTTTTACTTCCCTTATCCAGTCTATTATTTCTGCCATTTTGGACCAGGGGGCGTGTACTGGGAGTAGTAGGTTTCCGATTGGCTGTTGGGGTGCTGTCAGGGCGTCGCCGGGGTGGAACACGGTGTTGTCGATCAGGAAGCCTATGTTGGTGATTCTGGGGATGTCCGGGTGGACGATCGCGTGCCAGGTGCCGTGGACCGTCACGTTGAAGCCGGCTGCGGTGAACTGGTCGCCTTCGCCGACTGCGTGGACTCGGTTGCCCAGGCCGGTCAGCTGGCCGGCGACCGACGTGTTCGTCCAGATTTCCAGGGCTGGGTTGGACTCGGCTGCTGCTCGTAGTGAGGATTCCATGAAATGGTCGGCGTGTTCGTGGGTCACCAACACGGCCGCGGCATTGTCCAGCGCGGCCGGGTCGGTGTAGGCGCCCGGGTCGATGACCAGTCGCTGGTCCTCCTTGGCCAGCCGGACGCACGCGTGACCGAACTTGGTGAGTTCCATGCCCCACACATTAGCGGCAGGCGGCCTACGGGGCTCGGTTGAGCAGCTCGATCGCCGCGCTCAGGTACGACGCCGCCGTCTGTTCGTCGTCGAAGGCCGTGGGCACGTCCCCCACGTTGTTCGCGGCGCGTGCCGCGTCCACGTACGAGAAGCCGTTGATGGCGTCCTGGTAGGCCGAATAGGGCACCGCCGGGTTGTAGTAGCAGGTCGAGCGTGCCGTGTTCTCGTAGTACACGGCGTTGGCCTCCGTGCTGGCCGCTGATGCGGCGTCACCGGCCCGGTCGTACTGAATGGCGTTGGTGTTCGGCAGAGCGGTGGCGAGTAATCGGATCATCTAGGTCTCCAGTCGCTGCGGGATTGGTACAGACCATTCAGATCAGCGTAGGACACCGGCTCCGCGTGGCGAAGTCATGATTCCGTGTAAAGGAAATCCGCGATCAGCGCGGTTACTTCGTTGGGACGCTCCAGGTTCGGCAAATGGCCGGCCCACGGGAGTTCGACATGATCAGGGAACGACGCGGCGATCTCGCGGAAGTCCGACACGTCGTGCGCGCCGGACACCGCAAGGCAGCGCGCGGTGATCGCGGACAGGTCGACCTCCACGGACGACTGGGCCA
>WNGR01001611.1_pt2 | contig 25696 bp, 19 predicted proteins | sample 5407581 | NCBI WGS metagenome assembly WNGR01 (sample SAMN13153383, study PRJNA577476) | soil metagenome | isolation source: 80 cm soil or saprolite under Garry oak tree replicate 2 | place: USA:California | collected 2016-06-15
TGGCAGAATAACTCTTCATCAGGAGGATATCCATGGGAATGGGGGTGCAGGGGGCTTTGCCCCCTGCCGGGGCGCGGGGAACCCTGTCCGGGGGACAGGTAATTGGGGACCCGCCTCTCCCCTTTTCCCAAAAAGGTTTATTGATTATGCATTAGCTACTCAGAGAAAAAGGAGATTAACTCTATGCGCCGGATGATTCTCATCCCCCTACTGACCATCCTCGCTGTCCTTGCTCTTGCAGGCGGTGTTGGATACTGGATCTATGACAGCTACAACTACTACCGCACTGATGATGCACTGGTGGCTGGAAAGATTGTGAATATCTCTGCCCCCACAACGGGAACCCTCACGACTCTTTCTGTTAAACAGGGTGATAACGTCACTGCTGGTCAGACAATCGCAACCGTTACCCCGCCACCAAGTGTGACTACAGGCGGTACAGTGACCAGCCCATCACCAATTGATCTCACCAGCCCGATTAATGGCACAATCGTACAACTCCCTGCGATACAAGGCCAGGGTGTCGCTCCCGGGCTGGCAATTGCTCAAGTGACGGACCTCAACACATTGACGGTGACTGCCTACGTAGACGAGAATGCTATCAACAATGTGAAGGTAGGCCAGGATGTAGATATCCACATCGATGCCTACAGCGATACCAGCTTCACCGGCCATGTGCAACAAATTGTGCAAGCAGCGGCAGGTCAGTTCTCACTACTACCGACGACGGATAACGCAAGTGGAAACTTTACCAAGGTTTCGCAGCGTGTTCCTGTAGTAATTACACTCGACGGCAATGGTGGCAAGGACCTGGTTCCCGGCCTGAGTGCGGAAGTGACTATTCATATACACTAGCCATTGCGTCCCCCTTCCCAGGCAACCTCACCAACATACCTCCCCTTGTAAGGGAGCCATATTCCTCTCCGCTTTAAGGTAGAAGGAGCATATTGTGAACTTATTAATTATTGGAGGGTTACTGGGAGTTACCCTGCTGGCCATTATCGGCATTGTGGTTATGGTTATGGGTGAGTCACGCGCTCAGAACTCAAGCACATCATCCCCTGTTTCTGCAAGGACCACACGCAGACTTGAGCCTGAGCCTGCCATAACAAGAGAGGTGTCAGAGATACCAGCTCCTACTCAACAACGATCCCTCGCTCCAAGAGAGACTACCACCGGCCTCCCCTCGATGAGTGGAGCACACTCAGTTGCCAGGCTCAACGGGCAGATTCACGAATTGGTGAATGAACTTCGAACGCTGCATCAGCAGGCTGGAGAACTCGAGCAACGACTCCAGGTACTGACTGAAGTTGTAGAGCGCATCGAGCAGGCACAGGGCAGACAGGTCAGCGTCGAGGAGGAGGAGACACTGCGCATCTCTCCACCAGATGATAGGCTGACGTAGTTGCACACTTCGTTCTTCATGAGAGCAGCAAGGGGAAGCTTCAAGAGGCAGCAACTGGCTTCTTAAGCAAACAAACACCTCTGCTCAATGCGGGCAGAGGTGTTTTCTTGAAGGTCTGGAAAGCCCTCAAAAGAGCCTGACAAACCGAACTCAGCGATCTACCAATGCCCGTGTCAGCGTCACAACCGTCACAAACATGCGATACAGATCAAGCAGGTTCTCCCCGGCAATGGCAACAGTGCGAGGTCCTACACGCTCAACACCGCGCACCCACAAAGCCATCTCTGCCATATCGGCGACGAGAAACGTGACCTCCAGGGAAACAGGTTTCTTAAACTCAGGCGGCTGCATGTTAGTGATATTGTGAACAGCTCGAACTGCACCTTCACGCAGCAGTTCACAGGCAACGGTTGGATGAATATGAGATGCGGCAAAACGCCCAAGTGATTGCTTGACGACGACCTTCTCTGCGTTCGGAGCGATACTCTGCGCCTCCCGCGTTGTCGTCTCATCCCCACTCACAAAAATAATGGGCACCCTATAATGGGCTGCCACCAGGGCATTAATACCCGACTCACCGACAACCTCGCCGTTGATCCGCACTTCCCAGATGGCCCCTGGATTATATGTATGCGAGAGCACCGCATGCTCTGCTCCAATCGAACCATGATAGCTGACAAAACAGACACCATCAAAGCTCGCATCAAGCCCTTCCATCATATATAACGGCTTATGTCGGCCAGTGATCAGCGTTGCATGTCCAAGAAGGTCTTGCGGATGCAGGTTGCGCATATAGTGGTGGGAATCGTTGACTACAAACTCTGTAGCCCCGGCCTCCGACGCACCTGTGATGACTGCATTCACCTCATCGGTGAGTAGTCGCCGCCCCTGTTCATATTCGGCATTGCCCTCGATTATCTGCTCCCAGGCGACAATGCCGCTTGTACCTTCAAAATCTGTAGAGAGAAAAAGTTTCATTATCCTGGATTACCGTTTCTAACTCACGCTCTAACGTTGGCGGAATGACCGAGACCCCAAATGCCTGACCATGCGGGTGGTATTGAGTCTGTCCTATGGCCTCACCGCTATTCTCGAAGATCATCACGGCAGGATAGCGCGAGGCCAGATCGCGATAGAGAGTTCGCCACAAGAGTGTTACTGCGTAGACTTCGTCCACGGTCAGTTGAGTGAAGGTGCGATTATGGTCACGGTGGTAAATGACGACATAGGCTTCACCTATAGGTGGTTGCAGAGGTGGAAAGTCGTTTGGATGTAACCAGACTTGCGTTTCAGGACTCACTCTCCCCTCTATGATATCCGCACAGAACGGGCAAGTTGTTACACCTTCACGCCGATTCATCCGATGTGGTGCATTTACAAGGTACTGGCGTAGAATAGGATTCCAGACTAAAGTGGTCGTTGGTTGCATTTGTTTTCCTGCATTTCAGAAAGGGCACGAATCATCTAGGGTGATGGGTCGCCTGGTTACCCATCAGGACACAGCGACCCTGGCGAGCGAAAGTTGCCAGCAGTTCACCCTTGTCGATTACGGTCTCGTTCTCTCCATCGGCAAACAGCCATTCATCCCATGTCGCTTTATCAGTAAAGAGCGCCCAGGCAACAGGAGCGACCTGAATTCTCGCCAGGCGCATAATCTCCAAAGCATCCTCAAAGCCAGGTTCTAATTGTTTGATGGGTTTAAGCCCCTCAGCAACCAGTGCTTCAAAAGTACGCACCGAACTGATTTCACCCTCCACGACTTCACATATAACCCCTAACGTCAGGTTCTCTTGCCCAATTGGATCACCTTCAGTCTCTCCAATCTCCCATACTCCGATGATCAAACTACAAGAGGTGGGCAGACTCTTTAGAAATCGGCTGATCTGTTCCTTGTTCCAGCCATGCCAGGAATAAGAGTCATCGTTCTGCTCAAGTCGTAGTGCAATATCTAATAACGGTCGAGCTGCAGGCCACAAAGATGAATCTGCGTCCAGCACCGCCAACTCTTCAGCTAACACTTCATGCTCCACTTCAGCTGCCTTTTCTACTCTTGTTCAAGTATACAACAAGGCTCGTCCCCATGCTATAATGAGTATAGGCGTCCTGTAGAGAGTCGTTCAGGTAGGGACACATATAGCGGGCTACGATGGACACGCAAACCCTTTCACTTTGCCTCGGCGTCGTGGGTATCCTGGGAACGCTTACACTTTTGGTTGCGGCCGGATTGGTGTCGTGGCATTATCGTTCTAGCCGTATACGGAACTATCGTTGGCGTCAGCGTAATTGGCGGCTGAAGCAAGTCACTGCCATTGCCTGTCTCTTCTTCCTGGCAATGGCTGCCAGCTATGCTGTCCTACATGAAGTCTGGGGGTGGGTTTACCTGGTTGGCGCATTCAAAACCGGCATCTGGTGGCTTCGTCGCGCAATCACTCAAAGGTTTTGAAAGAACGCGGCAGTTCGCAAGTGTTTTTGTGGGTGATGGGCTTTGCTGCCTGGGGAAACAAAGCCCATCACCCACACAGGGATCAATGAGTCTCCGCAGGCGGCAAAGCTTATTACTTTACACTGATCAGCGTTACATCAAAAATCAGGGTAGAATTGGCTGGAATTGGCCCCGTGGCTTGCTCTCCATAGCCAAGAGATGGTGGAATGTCCAGGCGTCGGATGCCACCTGGCTTCATGCCTATCAGTCCTTCATCAAATCCTTTGATGACCTGTCCCTGGCCGAGCGTGAGCGGTAAGGGTTGACCTCCACGGTCATAGGAACTATCGAACTTCTGGCAGGTGCTGGCAAGCCAGCCAGTATACTCGAGCGTTATGTTACTGTTCTTCTTTGCCGCAGTACCTTTTCCCACTTTGATATCGATATACTTCAGCCCATCCTTTAATGTAACTGGCTGACCAGTGATATGTGGTGATGTGGTTGGTCCAGCTGTAGGGGTCGCAGTAGCTGAATATATAGGGTCTGTCTGCGTCCCGGCGGGGGATACAAAACAGTCTTGACTGACAACAGTTGCAGTCGCATTCACTGCAATAGCAGTAGCAGTAGCTTGCTTGTGAGAAACTGCGGTTGCTGTTGCATTCTGCTGAGCAATGACACGCTGCTGATACTGCTGGACTTGCCAGAGAACGACAAAGCCAGCAGCAATCAAGAACAATGCTGCAACCACACTGAGCCAGATTTGCCGACGGCGACGGCGACGCTGCAGACGCATCAGTCGCTCTTGCTGACGTTGCCCTGGCCGACGCAGTTTGTCTGGTGTACCTGTACTCTTCCGTCCCTTCTCAGTTTGGGTCATAGAGATGTAAGCTCCTTAGTAGATAGTTTGGTTAGAATTATTGCAAGCAGAGAGTACCATCTTTCTGACATTCTGGCAAGAGGCAGGGACTATGACCTCACAATTATCTCGACATTGCTAACATGGTTGTGTTACAATACACTCACTATAGAATTCGACACTGAGAACCCACCACACGCTACGCCGCTTTAGCGGCTCTAGAGTGTCACTATGTTTAGAAAGGCAGAAAATATGCCATCACAGGGATATGCGCGCTTTCCAACCATCCACCAGGACAGTATTGCTTTCGTCTCTGAAGATGATCTCTGGCTACTCTCAAGTGAGGGAGGACGGGCCGAACGCCTGACTGCCAGTGTGGGTGAAGTGAGTTACCCTCGTTTTTCACCAGATGGCCAACTCCTGGCTTTTGTCGGCCGTGAAGAAGGGCCCAGTGAAGTATATGTCATGCCCGCCTCTGGTGGGCCTGCGCAACGCCTTACTTTCGAATCAGCCTCTTGCCGGGTCCTGGGATGGTCACCTGCTGGTGATGAGATCCTTTATGCTACCAATGCTGGTCAATTTACTCGTCGTTTTGAAGCCATCTTTGCGATCAGTCCTGATGGGGGTGAGCCTCGTCAACTCCCTGTAGGCATGGCAAATGCAATTTCTTATGGTCCACACGGCAGTATTGTGCTTGGGCGGAATATTCGAGAACCTGCACATTGGAAACGCTACCGAGGCGGCACAGTAGGCCATCTATGGTGTGATGCCAGTGGAAACGGCACCTTCCAGCGCCTGCTCAACCTGAATGGAAATATTGCTGACCCCTGCTGGGTTGGCGAGCGCATCTACTTTCTCTCCGACCATGAAGGAGTAGGCAGCATTTATTCCTGCACCCCTCTCGGCGAGGACATCCGCCGGCATACCGATCACCAGGACTTCTATGCGCGGAACCTCTCAAGCGACGGGCAACGCCTGGTCTATCATGCCGGGGCTGATCTCTACCTGTTCGATCCAGGCACTGATACAGGGCGTCGGCTTGATGTAGAACTCCCAAGCCAGCGCACTCAGCGCAACCGTAAATTCGTCTCCGCCGGGCAGTATCTCCACTCTTATGAGCTACACCCGCAGGGCTACGCTGTGACACTGACAACACGCGGGAAAGCCTTCTCAATGGCGAACTGGGAAGGTCCTGTGCTCCAGCATGGTGAATTGGATGGCGTTCGCTATCGCTTCTTGAACTGGCTTAATGATGGCAAACGACAGGTAGCCATTAACGATGAAATAGGACGAGAGGCCATCATCGTCTTTGATGCTGAAGAGGCCGGTGAGCCAAAGATATACAAGGAGATCGAGTTCGGTCGCGCTACCAACCTGGCCATCTCCCCCACAGACGACATCGTAGCTATCACCAATCACCGCAATGAACTGATCGTTGTGGATTTAGAGAAAGAAGAGTCCAGGGTGCTCGACCGCAGTGATTATGGGCGTATTCGAGGTATTACCTGGTCTCCTGATGGGAACTGGCTGGCCTACAGCTTCAGCCTCACCTCAAAGAAAGCGGCGATCAAACTCTGTAACCTGGAAACGGGCGAAACCCATTTTGCGACTGAACCAGTACTGGAGGATGTTGCACCCTCATTTGACCCTGAAGGAAAGTACCTGTACTTCCTGGGGTATCGTACATTCAATCCCGTCTACGATCAATTGCAATTTGACCTGGGCTTCCCGCGTGGAGTGCGTCCCTATGCAATTATGCTGCAGCGTGACCTGCGCTCCCCCTTCATCCCAGAACCTAAAGTTCCCAAGGAGAAAGAGAAAGAAAACGAGAAGGAGAAAGAGGACACTCCACAGAAGCCACAGGATAATAACAATACTGAAGATGCCGGGGAGAAGCAGGAGAACGGGAAGGAGGAAGAGAAAGAGAACGGCGAGAAGGAAGACGCTAAAAAATCAGATGCCATGGTTATCGACCTGGAGGGGATTACCGAACGCGCACTCGCTTTCCCTGTTCCAGAGGGTCGCTACACTACCATCCGTGGAATAAAGGGCAAAGCACTGTTCCTTTCGTTTCCGATTGAAGGAGCCATCCATTCGAACTCTGATTCCCAAGAGGCAAAAGGGCGTATTGAGGTCTACGACTTCGAGGCATATAAACATGAAGGGCTCATTGATAGTGTGAGTAGCTTTGATCTTTCGCGCGATAGAAAGACTTTGATCTATCGCTCAAACCACCGTCTACGTGCCCTGAAAGCAGGCGAGAAGCCATCCAAAGAAGGAGGAGATCGTCCCGGTCGCGAAAGCGGCTGGCTTGATCTTCATCGTGTGAAAGTTTCTGTACAGCCAGCCGCTGAGTGGAAGCAGATGTTTGCCGAGGCATGGCGTCTGCAACGCGAGCAGTTCTGGGCTGAAGATATGTCAGGCATAGACTGGGATAAGATTTATGCTCAGTATGCTCCCCTCGTTGAGCGTGTCAGTTCACGCTCAGAACTCTCCGACCTCCTCTGGGAACTCCAGGGAGAACTGGGCACCTCCCATGCGTATGAATGGGGTGGTGAGTATCGCCAGGGACCACACTATCAGCAGGGTTTCCTTGGCGTTGACTGGCGCTATGATGCTGAGAGTAATCGCTACCGGATCGCTCACATAGTAAAAGGTGATACCTGGGATAATAAAACAACCTCGCCACTCACTTCTCCTGGATTGAATGTTGTTGAAGGTGATGCCGTACTGGCGATCAACGGGCAGCGAGTCGGCCCCAATCGCAGTCCTCAAGAACTGCTGGTGAATCAGGCAGGGAACGAGGTACAACTGACCATCGAGAGCGCAGAGGACAAGGAAGTGCGCGTAATTACCGTCAAGGCTCTCTCGAATGAAAGCCCTGCACGCTACAGAGAGTGGGTTGAAAAGAACCGCCACACCGTCCATGAACGCTCCGGGGGAAAAGTGGGCTACATTCACATTCCCAACATGGGAGCAGATGGCTACGCAGAATTTCATCGCAGCTACCTGACCGAGTTTGACTATCCCGCGCTCCTCGTTGATGTTCGCTGGAATGGTGGCGGACATGTCTCCGGCCTACTCCTGGAGAAACTGGGGCGCAAACGCCTCGGCTATGATTTCCCGCGCTGGGACCAACCCGTACCCTATCCTGAAGAGTCCCCACGAGGCCCGATGGTAGCGCTAACTAATGAGCAAGCAGGTTCAGATGGCGACATCTTCTGTCACAGCTTCAAACTGATGGGCCTGGGTCCATTGATTGGAATGCGCACCTGGGGTGGCGTCATCGGCATCTCACCACGGTACTCACTCGTCGATGGCACAGTGACCACACAGCCGGAATTTGCTTTCTGGTTCAAGGATGTGGGCTGGAACGTGGAGAACTATGGCACTGATCCTGATATCGAGGTGGATATTGCCCCCCAGGATTATGTCAACAACATTGACCCACAACTGGACCGCGCCCTTGCAGAGGCCCTTCGTGTGATCGAGGAGCAGCCGACGCTGGAGCCGACGCCAGGGGAAAGACCACGACGGGGAAGATAATAGTATCATCAACCTGAAGCATCCTTCCCAGGCGACCGTAAGGGTCGCCTGGGAAGGATGCTTCAGGTTGATGTGTAATATTACTTTGCTTCATGGCCACACTCTTTCTCCTCCCACCCACGTCCCCACTGCAACCTCCGACGACGCTCCAAAGAACAGCACATCCAGGAAATCATCTGCATTCCAACCCGCCAGCATTGGATGGTTGAGATCTACAGCCACAAAATCGGCGAACATGCCAGGAGCAATTACACCTGCCTCTAACCCAAGTGCAGTCGCACCACGACGTGTACCATAGTCAAGTAATGAGGGGCCGGGAGAAGCTAATTCATCGGCGACTAATACACGACGACGTTGATAACGCATGCGGGCTGAATATTCAGCCCAGCGCAATTCTTCGATGGGATCGAGGCGGGTGTTGCTGTCGGAGCCAATTGCCAGGGGAATCTTTGCAGTTAGTAGTTCTGCATAGGGGGCGATTCCATCGCCGAGATCACCTTCGGTGGTGGGACAGACACAGACTGTGCAGCCGTACTGAGCAAGGAGGGCTATCTCAGTCTCGTTGGCATGGGTTGCATGAACGATAGTTGTCTGTGGTCCCAATGCACCGAAACGCTCCAGCAGTTCAATTGGAGTACAACCAAACGCCGCCTGGCATTGCTCGATCTCAGCCATTTGTTCATCAGCATGAATGTGGAGAGGGAGATGATGAGCCTGACTATAGGTTGCAATAGCACGAAACCATTGTTCTGGTACGGCACGCACAGAGTGAGGAGCCACTCCAATCGGAACACCTGCTATACGCAATGCCTCAACACGTTCAAGATAGGCTTCGACGGAGGCATCACAGAAGCGTCGTTGGATCTCCTCTGGCGGCTGATTGAAACCAGCCTGTGCATAGGCTGTCATGAGCAGAACGACACGAATACCTGCTTCTCGCCCGGCTTCTAAGATCGCTTCAGACATAGCGTTAGGGTTAGGGTAGGGTTGTCCGCCAGGTTGATGGTGTACATAGTGAAACTCGCCCACACTGGTATAGCCTGCCGCCAGCATTTCACCATAGGTACGTAGGGCTAACTTGTACAGGCTGTCCGGGTTCAGGCGTTGTGCTTCGGCATGCATTGCCTGCCGCCATGTCCAGAAGGTATCCTGTTTGGAGAGAGGGCGATGGGTATGGCCACGCAAGGTACGCTGAAAGACGTGGCTATGGGTGTTGACGAAGCCTGGGAGGAGAGCTATCGCAGGGAGGCTAGAGAGATCGAGAGGAGCAACATTGGAACGCGGTGTGATGGAGGCAATGCGGCCATCATCAGAGATGGAGATAAGCATGTTGGCCTGGAGTCCCTGAGGTGTATAGACGTAATCTGGGGCAAGCTGTTTCATAAAGTGACTCCTCACAATACGCCATAATCCCCAATCAGATGGAATCCTGCCCAGAAGTACGGATGCACGCGGTAGGGACGGACGGAGGTGCGGGCACGAGCTAGAAATGTACGTTGAGCTCCTGCCAGGGCAGCAGCTTTACCAAGATCGCTCATGAGCGCTTGATAGAATACCTCCATCAGTTCTGCACTACTGGCATCATCTACTTTCCAGAGTGTCGGCAGGAGAGAGGCAGCTCCTGCATACAAAAAGCCACGCCCAAGGCCAATTACTTCATCTACACCACCGACAACGGCTCGGCCTGTTTCACAGGCGCTCAGCGTAACCAGGGAGCACGAGGGAAGGTCGAGGTTGAAGACTTCGATGGTGCTTAACTGGCGATCAGCCAGTTTGATATACGAGAAGTTGGGGGCATCGAGTCGAAAGAGGCCATGGGCTGCAATATGAACAATGGGACTCCGCGCTCCCACTTGCTGTAAGAGAGAGGCTGTAGCCAGTTCATTGAGCGCAGGTTGTGTGCCGAGCTGTTTTGCGACAACACCGGCCTCCTGGAGGGCGTATGCAAGGCGACCGCCATCGGAAAGCCCCATGACCAGCGAGTTGCTCAAAGGCACTCGTTTTGCGGCTATACGCTCTCCGCGCTGGCGGCAGATGTCCAGGAGTGCACCTGCTGGCAGATAGGAGACATCCAGGTGCTCTACCACAAATTGCACACCATCGAAGAGACAGTGGAAAGGGAGATAGTGCAGCAAACCATATGGCACAATTATCAGGTGTTCGCAGGCATTCAAGGCATTGGAGACGGGCTTGAGCAAAAGGTCATAGAGACGTTGCAGCAGGCCAAGGCTATTCTCCTGTAGACCAGCAAATGCTTGTGGCCGATCTTGCGAACCAGCAGCCTGGGCGGCGAGATCGAGATTCACACGCCAGAGCGAGAGCAGTCGCTCTAACCTGGGAAGCGCATTCTGAACGCCATAGACTTCGACACCGTTGCGGGTGAGCTGGAAAATGTAGAGGTCTTGCCCCGCTATATAGTATTCCAGCATCAGGGTACCGCGTTCGAGTTTGGGCCCGAGCGAGGTTACGATGCTATCTGTCCACTGTGGATTTGGGCGAGCTACAAGGTCGCCTGCCAGGCGAAGTTGCATTTGTTCCAGCAGCCGTTCGATATGCCGCTCACGTTGCTGCATCTCCTGCCGGGCACGCACAGGACCTATTGCACGCCTGCGCATAATCGCGGTATCACTCAGATTCACCTGATCTTCCGCTTCATAGACAATCGAACTGTACCAGGCTTGCTCCTCACGCAATTTTGTCAAATCTTCAAGGATTGCCTCTCCCGCTTGATCACCGGCACGCAGGCGAATATCTGTATTGTTGCGCAAGTAATCACCCAGCACACGCGACTTGGACTTCTCGATGTAGATGAGTGCCTGGTCCCCACTTCCACGTCTGAGCGCCAGGATGACAGCACGCCGATAAATGGCCTCCTTGTCCTGCAGGAAGCTTGTTCGCTCATCCAGCACCAGCCGACTCTGTACCTCGTCGATCCCCTGCACCGCACGATGATATGAGTGTGCAGCCGCCTCCAGGTCTCCATAGTGCTCAGCAATCTGACCAAGGAGATAGTGACAGCGATACTTTAACTCAAGTAGCCCCTGCCCCTGCGCAATATCTAGAGCCTGATTACAGAGGTCCTGGGCAGTTGCCACATCTCCTCGGGCCGTAGCGATATAGGCTCGAAGGAGTGAGGCCCGTGCCAGTTGCGGAAGTGCTTCCTGTTCGGCAAAAGCATCAGCAGCATGCTGGGCCTCGTGCAAACTGGCCTCTAACTTCCCATCAGCAAAGTAGAGTTCTGCCTGTTGGAGACAGACTTTGGCAGCAAGGGCCATGAAGCCCATTTCCTCCAGAATAGTGCGAGCTTCTTGCAGCATGCCTTCAGCATCATGCAGATTCCCTTCCAGCATAGCCGACTCCGCCTGGTACATCAGCGTGCGTGCCAGGTTATGCCGGTGCCCAGGTGACTTACGGAAGAAGCCTACGGTCTCAGCAGCCAGCTCATACGCCTCGCGAGCACGATTCAAGCGCACAAGACAGAGACAAATTTCCTGTGCAACTTCCGCCGCATCAAATTGCATATTTTGCTTCTGGAAGATGCGACGGCTGCGATCAAAGCGAAGCAACGCCTCGCCATAGTGTCCCTGGTCGGCAGAGATCTGCGCAAGATTTAGTTCCGCCCGTGCTACGTCAATCTCCTGCCCGACATATTGAGCGAAGGTGGCACGAGCCTGTTCATGCAGGGCAACCGCCTCGCGGAACTTTCCCTGAGCCGCCAGGGTTATTGCCTTGTTTCCACGCGCACGAGCGATATACAGATCCACACCTTCACCCTGGAGAGCGTAGGTGTCAAGGGCGCGGTCGAAGAGGCGCAGAGCCAGGTCATACTGGCCCAGCTCATAATTGATCAGGGCCGCATTGACGTCCATCTGCCCGGCGCGTCGCAGTTTCCCATGGCGCATGAAGATTTCGTGAGCGGTATTGGCATCTTGCAATGCTTCGGCCATCCGATTAAGTCGCATACAGGCACTGATGCGCCCAAAGCGTGTCCGAGCCCAACTCACTTCATCCCCCATCTCCCAGAATGCTTTGCCAGCCTCATCAAAGAATTGCAGTGCCGCCTGGTCGTTATCCAGGCGGCGCAACGCATCGCCACGTGCCATCAACCCCAGGGCATAGTAGGCTCTGTTTCGCGTCAGCTCTCCAATTGCCAGCAAATAACTGGACAAGACAAAGGATGTCTGAGGGTCTTTAATCCACTGGCTATTCGCTTCGCGTTTGAGGAGATCGACCAGGCGGGCAATTGCGACATCACTGAAGGCCGGAAGATGTTTATAGAGTAAAAGTCGTCCTTTCTCCTCGTCTTTTACCGGGAGGAGGAGAGCAACCAGTTCTTGCGGTGTCATAGGGTCAGTGTTTCCGAACAACAAACAGACAACGTACAGGGAACAGGGCGACCGCAAAAGTCATCCCAGCAACTCTTATTGTATCATTGCCAGGCCTATTACCTGCGCTTCATCATCCCCCTATTACCTGCCCCCAGGCAGAGTGGCGCGCCCCCAGACAGGGTGTCTTGCGGTCGCAAGTCTCTTTCGCTTCAGAAAGTTCTGACGTTTTGAAACAGTCTGAAACAAAAAGAGTTACGAAGAAATAGTTTGTACGTTGTATTTATTGAAACCAGGAACTCTGGTATCAATCAATCCTGCAGGGCCAGCATCAGTTGTTCAATCACGACGATGCTCTCAGGCAACTGCAACTCCAGTGTATAGGTAGCTGGAGAGATCGACGAGAAGAAAAAATTGCCTAGCTCATCGATGTTTTGAGTATGTACCGTCTTTCCTTCCAGAGAAAGAACGACGGGTGTCCCCTGTAGCGCTTCCAGAGCTGTCCCCTGGCGGGTCACAAAGCCAATGAGTTGCAATATATCTCTGCGACTTGTCCCTCGCTCGACCTGGATCGAAATGCTCAGGTCTTCAGCCGTGTAGCGGCGAGGCCACACTCCGGCCTGGGTGACATCTCGCTGATAAGCAAAGCGTGGCTGCGGTGGAAGCAGGGAGGCAAGGATACGCCGAACTCCGACCTTTGCCTGGTCTTGCAGATAATCCAGGACACGTTTTGTCTCATGGGCAGCCCCATGATTATTTAGAGGGGTAGGACGCACAGCTATACGCGCTGCAGGCGTAGACTCAACGAGTAGCGGGTCGCCCGAGAGAAACTCTGAGAGCGTTGCTACTTCGACAGCACAGAGCACACACATGCTCAGGTGCATTTTGACAGCAGTCGCAAGATCGTCACTGAGCAGGCCCAACTGGTATTCGCCGAGAATCTGATTGGGTGGACAATTCCACCGGTAGAGCTTACTGGTAAGCTTGAGTTCTATTTGCTGGTAGTCTGCCAATTGCAATGAACAGCGTTGACAGCGCGCAACGTGCTGTACAACAGCCCCACGTACAGGCTCTCCTGCCACGTAGGCAAGCAGTTCTTCATCGCGAATAGCACCAGGATCACTACACTCCATGACCGTTTCCTTTAGATCAGTTTAGTTACAGGCTCAGAACATTTCAATGAGACAGTACAGCATACACAAAGGCTTCTATTCAGAGGTCTGTATACAAACAACTATCCCACCATAACGTCCTGTCACCTGCTGAGTGACCATTAACTCGGCACTCTGGTAGCCATAGGTGGACTCATGCGTTTGCTTTTTCCAGCTGTGAGACCTATGACTCTATTGGTAACAGCACCAAGAGTAGCTTTACAGTAAGTACACCGATAACCCTCCCTGTTGCTATCAAGGGTCGGCACGCTCGCTTCTGCTACTCAAAGCCTCTTTTGTCCTCTCACCTCAATAAACGGAGGACTTGGTTATTTTAGCATCCATGTTCAAATCACCAAAAACTTTCAGGACTTTTAGATCAGCTTTGTGAAGTTAGAGGTGCTGACGTTTAAATAACAACTGCAAACGACGATTGCGACGCAGCCGCTCCAATACATTGCGCTTGATGCGGTACACGTCGTCTACTGTAGGAAAGAGCCGCCGGTGCTGGCTGCTAATCTCGCTTGGCTTCATGCCATGAATATAGGCGAGATAGATCAACACCCGCTCATCCTCAGAATTCAGTTCTTCCTGAATGACCTGCCATAACCCCTGCGCAGAAATATTTGAGACCACATCATCGGCAGGATCATCTGCTGCAGGTTCATTTTCTATCAACTCTAACGTTTCTTCATACTGGCGGGCTTGCCGCGAACGCACTTCATCAGCCACAACACTATGGACACACATCTTGAGGTATTTCAGGACAGCAGCCAATGAGTCAAAGTTCTCCATTTTGACAGGGGTAAGGGCCTGGGCAAATTTGGCAAAGGCGGCATTGACGAGTGAAGCACTTCCATCCTGGCTCAACAAGGGAGTAGCCGTTGGATGTTGATTGACCCAGGTCAGTACAAGCGGCGAATACTGCTGATAGATGCATGCCCATGCATCGTCATCACGGTTGACAATGGCACGGCGAAATAGCTCCAAACAGAAGCGATCATTCGATGCACTCTGCTTTAGAAACTTGTTCGTCTCTTCGGAGCAACAACGAGCCAATTCATTAATTGAGAGCCGCTCCATCGGCGGCACGCTGTCGCTCTTTCCTCCCAGCCCAGGTCCAGGTTCCGTTGGCTGAGAACGGTTTCGAGACTCCATCGAAATTGCTCCCTACTTCTGACTGCTAGTACGCACTAATCGCGCCTGTGCAGTATAGCACGAGAAAGATGAGTCCACAAGGCACTATGGATGAGTCATGATGAACTATGATACAGCTTTTACACATTATGGCAGGTTTGAAGGAGACATGATAGGTAATCGCCCGAAAGTACCCCCCTTGTGCAGTGAGATGAAAAGGTGATTTTGTTACAGAAATCTCAACAAATTTCAGACTGTTCGTTATTATACAACAAAGACACATCCTTATTGCAAGCCTATTCGGCAGGAAGGAGCTGGCCATGGAAAACTGGTGGGAGATGGGAAAGCAGTTTCTTCAAGCGCTGCGCACTCCTCTCGGTATTATGGCAAGCGGTGCTGGAGAGCATTTCCATGCTCTCTTTGGGCGGGACTCGCTCTGGACAATTATGCTAGCACTCGAAACAGCACAACTACGGCCTGAAGACCAGGGCTACTGGTTATGGGTCTATGATCTATCAGCGACGGTGCTGCGTGGCCTGGCGCAGCTTCAGGGACGGGTAGAAAATGATTACAACGAGGAACAGCCGGGGAAGATTGTGCACGAGTACTGGAATCCCGTCCCTGCAGGCCACCAGCAAGCTGGCTGGCCTATGGTCGAAGGACGCTACTACGGCACCTTCGATGCAACTTTTCTCTACATCATTGCTGCACACAACTTCTACCAGTTATTTCAAGACGAGCAGCTTCTGGACGAATTATGGCCCAATATCGAGGCTGCATTGCACTGGGCATTGCATTACTCCGATACAGATAACGATGGACTTGTCGAATACAGTAGGCGCAATTCTGAGGGACGCGGCCTGCTACACCACGTCTGGAAGGACAGTTCGGATGCCATATTGCCTTCCAGTGGATTACCTCTGGAGCACCCTATTGCATGGATAGAGGTACAGGGCTACGCGCTTAACGCGTATGCCTGTATGCGTACACTCTATAAGAAACGAGGTGAATTAACGCCAGAACTAGACGCAGAACTGATGATGCGCATTGAGACTACCTCCGTTGCCCTTCAACGCTTCTGGCTAGATAATGAGGGTTGTCCAGCGATTGCGCTGGATGGGAATAAAAACCCGGTCACGGCAGTTTCCTCTAATGCCGGGCATTTGCTCTGGAGCAAGGCCATCGAGCCTGATCTGGCAGCCCAGATCGCAGGCCGTCTGATGCAGCCAGATATGCTCACCGATTGGGGCCTCCGTACATTGTCGCAGCATGTCCACTACTACAGCCCATTGGCCTACCATCGCGGCACTGTCTGGCCCTTTGATAATGCAGTGATTGCTATAGGCCTGCACCATTATGGATTTGAAGCCGAAGCACGAAGAATTGCTTCATCTGTGATGCGAGCTATCGAGGCATTTTCGCTACCAGTGGAACTTTACTGCGTCATTCCTTCTCGTTGGATTCGTGAGCCACGCATTAAACAGGACTGGCTGCTTGTCGATTATCCTCAATCCTGCATTGTACAGGCGTGGACAGCGGGGGCTATACTTTACTTCATGGCATTATTGGAGCAATCATAGGTCGAGACCGCTTAAGCTCCTCTTCGAGCCACCACAACCAGCCTGTGGCTGTCGACGGTCAACTTACTGCCATCCAATCCACCATAATATGCCTGCACTTGCAAGCCAGCCTCCCCCAGCATATGCGCCAGTTCCGTCAAGGTGTAGGCCCGCACGGAGTGGCTGTATTCTTTGCGCCTCCCATCAGGGTAGAACATCGTTACCAGGACGTTGGTACGGCTGGTGAGCAAATCAAATTGACGTTCTTCCAGAACGATAAGCCCATCCTGGTATCGATCGATGCCATGAGGTGAGAAATAACGTATCAAGCCTTCATGGTGCCTTGTCTCTAGCAAGAACTGGCCACCTGGCTTGAGGGCCTTGTGGACCTGGAAGAGCACCTTCTGATCTTCGCCCTCGTTTTCAAGGTAGCCGAAGGCAGTGAAGATATTGATTACGGCATCGAACTCATTCTCGAAAGGGATATCCCTCATGTCGCCGTGAACCCAGCGTACCTGGACACCCTGTGCTTCTGCTTCGGTCTGTGCATGTTGCAGGAAGACTTCGCTCAAGTCCAGACCGGTCACCTGGTAACCTCGTTGAGCTAGCGGAATGGCGAGCCGACCGTGTCCACAGCACAAATCAAGAAGAGAGCTTCCCGGCGACAAGGCGAGGAGATTGATGATGCCTTCGACCTCTTGTGCTGTCCGTTTAGGGGAGAGGATTGGCCCATAGATCTGCAGATAGTCTTCGCCGAAGAAGGTTTTGTACCAGGGGGTATCGTTCATTGTTCTTTTCACCTTCGCTATTCACCGCCTGCAGCAACCTCGCCTGGCACCCACAAGGGGTGCCATGGGGCGGGGTTTGGGCTTCCCTATTCGCCATAGGGTACCCAGATGTTCTTCACCTGTGTTGCCTCGCGCAGGAATTCTTCGCCCTCGCCCCGCGCAGGGTCTAGCCAGTTACGGGGGTGGCCGTAGCTGACCCAGGTGCGCTTCATGTTGCCTGCTGAGGCCAGTTCGACACGCTTACAGCCTTCGAGCGGACCAAAGTACCACATGGCATCTACATCGTCGTGATCGGCTAGCACCTGGCTCAAGGTATCACGATCACCTGTAACAATGTTCACTACACCGTCGGGCAAGTCAGAGGTCTCCAGGACTTGATAGAAATCGGTTGCGCTCAAGGGGGATTGTTGTGAAGGGATAACGATGATGGTATTGCCCATGGCGATGGCGGGAGCAATCAAGGAAATGAAGCCGAGCAAGGGATATTCATCTGGACAGGCTATACCAATCACACCTATTGCTTCCTTCATTGCCAGCACCACCCCGCGTAGCGGGGGACGATGCACATCTCCCTCAAACTTGTCGCTCCAGGCAGCGTAACTGAACAATCGCGAGACAGTTGCCTGCACTTCTGCGACGGCATCCTCATGCGCTCGCCCGGTTTGCTGGACAATTCTCCGGGCAAATTCATCTTCACGCGCTGAAAGGTTCTCTGCCATGTAATAGAGGATCTGTGCCCGGTTATGGGTTGTGCCAGCAGCCCAACCCTCCGCTGCATGTGCGGCTTCTACCGCATTGCGAATATCCTTCCGATTACCTTCACCCACCTGTCCAATCACCCGACCTTCGGGATCGTAGACGTTGCGACTATAACCAGAGTCTGGCCGTGCCTGCTTGCCGTTGATGAACATTTTCGGCGTTCGGTCAATAGGAGGAAACTCTGTGTAACCATCGGAAAGCGGGGCATGATCTTCGACATCCTCGTCGAGTGAAGGTTTAGAGCCATTAGCGGGTGCATATTCTTTGGCTATAGGAAAATCAGTCGTAGATGATTTATCTGTTTCCCAGGCGGGTCGCACATATTCGTACAAGCCTTCTTTGCCACCCTCGCGTCCGAAGCCACTTTCGCGATAACCACCGAAACCACTGGAGGCATCGAAGAGGTTGGTGCAGTTAATCCAGACGGTTCCGGCCTTGAGCTTTGGAGCGACATCCAGAGCGAGGTTAATGTTCTCACTCCATACACTTGCTGCCAGCCCATAGCGCGTGTTATTTGCAAGCGCTACGGCTTCAGCAGGTGTACGGAAGGTCATCGAGACGAGTACAGGGCCGAAGATTTCGACCTGGGCAATCGTTGTGGCCGGAGAGACATTGGTGAAGAGTGTTGGTGGGAAGAAGTAACCATCGGTGGGACAGGCCCAGGATGGTTGCCACATTACCGCACCTTCCTCGACGCCTTGTGCCACCAAACTCTGGATTTGCTTGAGTTGAGCAGAAGAGACAATCGCCCCGATATCTACCGCTTTGTCCAGGGGATCGCCGATGCGCAGTTTCTCCATACGCGCACGTACTTTTTCAATCAGGCGATCTGCAATATCTTCCTGCACAAGCAGACGGGAGCCTGCACAGCAGACCTGACCCTGGTTGAACCAGATGGCATCGACAATTCCTTCCACCACGCTATCCAGGTCGGCATCATCAAAGACGATGAAGGGTGACTTGCCTCCTAATTCGAGCGAGAGCTTTTTACCTGAGCCTGCGGTAGCACGGCGGAGGCTGCGTCCTACATCAGTCGAACCTGTAAAGGCGATCTTGTTTACGTCAGGATGGCGCACGAGTGCCTCACCTACCTGGGACGCCTCGCCTGTCACGATGTTGACCACTCCTGGCAGTAGACCAATCTCCTGTATGATCTCGGCGAATTTGAGGGCGGTCAGGGAGGTATAGCGTGCGGGTTTGAGTACGACGGTATTGCCCATGGCGAGGGCAGGTGCAATCTTCCAGGCCAGCATAAGTAGTGGGAAGTTCCAGGGGATGATCTGTCCCACAACACCGACAGGCTCGTAGCCGGGGAGTTCGGAGGCCATGAGTTGGGCCCAACCAGCATGATAGTAGAAGTGACGGGCAACGAGCGGGATATCGATATCACGAGTTTCACGGATGGGCTTGCCGTTATCCAGCGACTCCAACACGGCCAGCAGGCGCGAGTGCTTCTGAATATGACGGGCGATGGCATACATATAGCGAGCACGTATATGTCCCGGTGTCTTGCCCCAAAGTTCAAAAGCGCCACGAGCAGCAGCTACTGCTGCATCGACATCAGCGCTGTTGCCAGCAGCGATCTGGGTCAGAGGCTTGCCCGTCGAGGGATTGATGCTGTCAAGATATTGACCACTGGCAGGCTTGACCCACTGGTTATTGATGAACAGCCCGAATGTTTGCCGTTCCTTGAGCCATGCCAGCGCCGGAGCGGCTGCTTCTGGAGCAGGGCCATAGTCCATTGTCTCGAAGATTTCCATAACATTCATGTGCGCCTCCCCTGAAAGTTACCCGTTTGTGAATACCAAAGCCCCACCCCGACCCTACCCAACCACGCAATGTTCTGTCCACAGGTATTCGATTTTTCTGCAGAGCCCCACCCGCCTCCCAGGGCGACCGCAAGGGTCGCCCCTACCCAACTACGGTTCTGCCTCCCGCAGAGCTTGCAGTAGTTTGCTCGTTTTCTATACTTTATCACAAAACGGCAAACGGGTTCCTTTCTCGACCAGTAATTTCGCAAGTGGCCTGAGATGATGTTGATACGTTGTACACTTGGAGAATAGACCGGGTAAAGGTTGTCGCTGCGTTAGAATCCGATATGCAACCGATGGCCTGAAGTTGCATGAGGAACATATACTGCATACACACCAGCATACACCACACAGTTAATAGATATTTTGAGGAGGCTTCATGAGTCAATCGATAGCTCAGGCGCGTCAGTCAATAGGCGGGTTCTTGTCCAGGCATTCCTGGCTCTGGTCGTGGTTGCGTGCTGATGAGCCGAAGCAGCCATTTATTGCTGATCTCCGGGCACGTACCTTCCTGGTCTCTTTCACGATACTCTTCTTCGAACTGCTGTGCATCCGTTGGGTTCCATCCTACGTGCGCTACCTGAGTTATTTCAACAACTTCGTCCTGCTGGCTTCGTTCCTGGGGATTGGTCTCGGTATGCTCTCGGCACGTCGCCAACGTTTCTGGTTCCCACCATTCCCGCTGATGGTGCTGCTCCTGACCATCGTCGTTGCATTGAACAAGTTCGACCTGCGCATCAATTCGACCGAGGTGCTCTATTACGGGGCCGCTGAATCGCAAAGCGCAAAGGCAGAAAACTTTCTGGTTCTGCCTCTGATCTTCGGGCTGGTGACTGTCTGCTTCATCCCACTATCCCGCTCGTTTGGCCAGTTGTTCAGGCAGCTTGAGCCTCTCACCGCCTATACCTTTGACATCCTCGGCAGCCTGGCAGGGATCGCCTGCTTCTTCATCATCTCTTACTTCTCGCTGCCGCCGCTGGTCTGGTTCTTCATCCTGATGCTGCTGGTGCTGCTGCTGAGTGCTAAGCGAACCGTTGTGGCAACCGGAGTGGTGCTCCTCGCCAGCCTCGTCATCGCGGTGCAACTCCAGATCGGTGCCTACTGGTCACCATACTATAAGATATTGCTCCATCCTGCCTCGCAGGGAGGCTATATTGTCGATGTGAACAACTCTGGGAGCCACCAGGCAATGATCCCCTGGCAGTACAAGGAGCCTTTCTACAAGCGTGTATACCAGCTCTTTCCTGGCAACTCGTTCCACAAAGCGCTGATCCTCGGTGCAGGGAGCGGGTCCGATACGGCTATGGCACTGGCTAACGGAGTCCAGTCGATCACAGCAGTAGAGATTGATCCCACGATCCAGCAACTCGGAGCTCAATTCAACCCGGACCACCCCTACAGCAACCCGCGTGTGAAGATCGTCATCAATGATGGTCGCGCCTTCCTGCAGAATACCAACGAGAAGTATGACCTGATCATCTTCGCCCTACCCGACTCGCTTACCCTCACTTCGAGCAACACGAGCCTGCGCCTTGAGAGTTTCCTGCTAACCCAGGACTCGATCGCGACGGCGCGGACGCGGCTGAACCCTAACGGCCTGCTGGTGCTCTACAACTACTACCGTCAGCAGTGGCTGATTGAGAAACTCGCCGACATGGTTGGACACGCCTTCAACCAGGAGCCTCTCGTCTCGACCTATGGCGGCTGGGGGCGAGGCGCGGTCATCATGGACGGGCCACGGCTGGCAACGCTGCCAAAGGGCAAGTTCGGTCCTTATCACGAGCAAGCCTCGCCAAGCAACGACCGCTTGCAGATCATCGGTGAAGGATACTTCCCGTTGACCTCTCGTACACCAGCATCCGATGACTGGCCGTTTCTCTACCTGGTTGACCGGAGTTTCCCGCTGATCTACATTCTCGGTCTCGCCATGGTCGCCGTATTTGCCCTTGGTGGTACCTTGACACTCGCACCAAGAGGGACACTGCGCCGCTTTGACTGGCATATGTTCTTCCTGGGTGTCGCCTTCATGCTCCTCGAGGTCAAGAGCCTGACCACCTTCTCGCTGCTATTTGGCAGCACCTGGATGGTCAACTCGCTGGTCTTCTTCGCCATCCTGAGCAGCGTATTGCTCGCTGTGCTAGTGAACAGACGGCTCAAAATTCAGCGTATCAGAGTATTTTACCTGCTGCTCTTCGGCATACTCATTCTCAATCTGCTCCTCCCACCGGAAGCACTTCTGATAGGCAATGCAGTCGTCCGCTATCTCCTGGCGAGTGTCCTGGCTTTCGCGCCGGTGTTCCTGGCAAATATCATCTTCACGAACTCGTTCCGGGACACCGAGGCTGCCGATATCTCCTTCGCCTCGAACCTGATCGGCATTATGGTTGGCGGCGGACTGGAGTACTTCAGCATGCTCATCGGCTACCGTCTCCTGCTCGTCCTGGTGATCGTCTTCTACGCCTGTGCCATGCTGCTCCAGCGTCGTCGAAAAGCAGGGGCGTTGGAAGTGGAGGTGCCAGAAGTGGGAACGTCGGAGCCAAGCCTGACATCGTGAACCTTCAGCCTCAAAGTCTCTCCTTTCCACAAAAACTGACCTACCCTGTAGGTCAGTTTTTGTGGAAAGGAGAATTTCACACCATTGGATTGTAATGCGCAGCTGCGTAGTGACCAGTGGCAAAGTAGGAAAGCTGTCGTTCGATATCAGAGAGCAGGCCACTGGCACCAATGCGGAAGAGCGTATTATGCACCCACTCGTTACCCAGCTCTTCCTTCATCAAAATCAGCCAATCGAGCGATTGTTTCGCACTGCGGATACCGCCAGCAGGCTTGAAACCGACCTTATAGCCAGTGCGTTCAAAGTAATCGCGGATAGCACGTACCATCACTACACCAACCGGAAGCGTCGCATTCACCGGCTCCTTGCCCGTAGAGGTTTTGATAAAGTCAGCCCCTGCCATCATACACACCAGGCTCGCCATCCCCACATTGCGCAGGGTAGCCAGTTCATGCGTGGCAAGAATGGTCTTCATATGAGCATCACCACAGGCCGCACGGAACGCCTGCACTTCATCATAGAGAGCCTGCCAGTTGCCTGTCAGCACATGAGCACGGGAAATGACAATATCTATCTCAGTCGCGCCAGCCTTCAGCGAAGCCTCAATTTCTGCAAGTTTCAAGTCAAAGGGGATCTGACCAGCCGGAAAACCAGTCGAGACAGCCGCTACAGGAATGCCCGATCCACGCAGGGCCTCAACCGCCACAGGAACCAGGTTATGATAGACGCAAACCGCCCCAACCTTCAAATCAAGATTGCTCACTCCAAGGGCCTCCAACAAATCACGACGCACCGGCTGACGCGCCTTCGCACACAAGCGTAAGACATTCCCCGGTGTATCATCTCCCGCCAGAGTAGTGAGGTCAATACAGGTAATGGCACGCAGCAACCATGCCACCTGCCATTCTTTTTTGACGGTGCGGCGAGTAACCAGGGTGGCAGCACGTCGTTCAACTGCGCTACGGTTGATATACACTTCACGCACCCAGTCCATGTCCAGGGGGATGCCTGGATTGCGGATAGGTGCTGATACAGGAGCGGGTGTGATGAGTTGGGTTCCTGTGTTTTCTGCTTCTGTTCGTCGTTTGGTTGTGGTCATGGTGTGTTCCCTTTGGTGATGCTCAGTTTGTTTATGGTTATATGTGAATTTTGGCTTATGGGAGAGGGGGTTGTCAAGCTGGATAGTGCTTCGAGTTGTGATGGTTGTGGACTGACCCCCTGAGTACCAGACCAGCGAAGATGTCCCTCCCTCAAAAGTCAAAGAGGAGTGTCTGGGACGATTGGGACATCGGGGACAGAGGGGATGGAATGTCTGGGATGATTGGGACATCGGGGACAGGGGACAATCGGTGCGATCCATCGGCTTCTCCAATCGTTTCAGTTGGTTCGCCAGCGGTATCTGTGACTGATGTGACTCCTTTGATGAGAAGAGAATGTGACATTTGTGACTTCTGTTTTCATGGTAGTGATTAGTGGATGTTTATGAACCTATGCAGAGAGAGATGTTCGCTGGTGAGGCAAGTCAGCAGAGTATTGCTCTGATGAGAGTATACTCTATTTTTAGAGAGCAGGCAAGGGGTGAAAAGATTTGAAAAGTTTGCCCGATGCCCTGGTTTCCTTGACATGCTGGCTGCAATTCTCTACAATTAGGGTACTGAAGATGGTCAAATTAGAGGGTAAGACAATTGAAAGGGATTGCTCCTAAGGGAGGGGACGAGTATGGCAGACCGTGTGGGACAACAGCTTGGCAGCTATAAACTGATTCGTCTACTTGGAAAAGGAGGGTTCGCTGAAGTCCACCTTGGTGAGCATATCCGTCTCGGAAGCCAGGTTGCAATCAAAGTGTCACCTGCTCATATGGTAAGTGATGATGAGATGGAGCGGTTCAGTACTGAGGCCCGCATTCTCTCCTCCTTGAATCATCCCCACATTGTACGCTTCTTAGAATTCGGTATAGAGGGGCAAACTCCTTTCCTCGTTATGGAATATGCTCCTAATGGCACATTACAGGAGCGTTGTTTTTGATACTTGAAAACAGGCTCTCCCTAAGATTTGGGGAACACTGCCTGATTGATATTGGGTAACAGACTCCTGGAAGAGATGCAAAAGATCAGTCCATCTGTGACTCGTTTGCAGGAAAAAAACCAGTCGTCAAAAAGCGTTCTGGACGCAACGCAATGACCACATGGAGCTTCCCTGCCTCCAGCTTCGCCCGTCGCACACCCGCTTCACCGGGAATATACTTGCCAATGAGCTTGCGTGCCCAGCTTGCATCGGTGTCCGGCTGCACAGAAGCCTTGCCACGCACCATGATCTGGCGAAATGGACGGTAGCCCGTCTCCGTCTGACTTTCTTCAACCGTAATACAGAGCCCTGCACGTGGATCACGAGCCAAGTCCTGCACATGACGACTCTGTGGCCCGCTGGACAGGTAAAAGATCCCTTCTTCCCAAAGGAACCAGATCGGGATAACACGAGGGAATCCAGCGGGATCAAGCGTCGCCAGATACGCTGGAATCGCCAGAGAAGTCAAGTCGGCTCTTTCTTGCTGTGTGAGGGGGCGAGCAGGAGCCAGAGGGTCGTTGGTTGCCATGTTTCTTCTCCTCAGGTTCGATACCACAGCCTGCTTCTCATGACAGGCATTCCAGATGATTGTACTCCATACCTCTCTTCTCTTGAGGCAAAGAACGATTACACCGCATGCAGCACTTTCACGCGTAACAGATCGAGACGGGCGCGGCCAAACATTTGACGCTTCAAAAATTTGAGCCGGTTGACATGTCTCTCGGTGATGCCGTTACTCTCGGGCCGGGAGCAAGCTGCGTACACGGCGGCATAATCCCGGCAGATGCCATTGGCACAACTCTTGAGTTCGGCGACCTGACTCGCTTTCGCTCGGTTCAGCCACTCATGCAATACCTCGGCCTGCCGCTCTTTGAGCAGGGTCACAAATTCCTGACTCAAGAGATAAACGGTGTGGAGATCCGAACTCGCTTGGCACATGTGCTCGATCTGCTGCCGTTGCTTGGCGGTCAACTTCTCCGGTGGCACAATCATCAAAAAGGACGCTGACCGTGGGGAAAGACGGCGCTGCCCCCATTGCGCGAAGAGACGCGGTTTGGGTGGGCTCCCTCGCCACCGTTGGGGCGGCAGCTCTGCTCGCCACTCCGAGAGCCGCTTGCGCAATCCCGATTGGCATCCTGTATAGCCGCGCTCTTTGACGAGAGCAAAGAGACGGGAACAGTTATGAATACCGGCGTCCCACTGCTCACGCAGATACGGCAGATACGGATCAAGCTTGCTCTTGCGTGCTGTCCGCCGAAAGACGCTTTCTGCTCGTTCGGGAAAGCCAGGTGAGGAGATATAGCGCTGCACGGTTTTCC
>WNGR01013388.1_pt1 | contig 25679 bp, 27 predicted proteins | sample 5407581 | NCBI WGS metagenome assembly WNGR01 (sample SAMN13153383, study PRJNA577476) | soil metagenome | isolation source: 80 cm soil or saprolite under Garry oak tree replicate 2 | place: USA:California | collected 2016-06-15
GTTCCGGGCACCGCGACGGCTCGCCTCGACAGTGCCTACCGGCTCACGGTCTCACGCACCGAATATTCCTTTCCCATTTTTAGTAGGAATTACAGGCGCGCTATCATCGTAGTCGCGCGCACGTCCTACTTCTGGGTGAAGCCACCCGCGGGTGAAGTCAAGGCGACCGGACTCGAAGCGGCCGGTGAGGCCGAGATTTACGGCAAACAGGACGGAGCCTGGCAGCTCCTGGCACGTGAAAGCCTGTTCTCCGCGCATTAATGAAAGTCATAGCCAAAGGGAATGGTCGCTCCGAAGCGTTGCGAAACTCGTAGGGTGCCCGTTCCTGCGCTACTCCGAAATGAATTGGCTGCCTTTAACGTGGCCCGAACAGCACGGATATCGACGCCGAAAGAACCCCCTGGGAATATCCTATCCCGCGGGCGACCCGGCGAGAGCGCGGCGCACCGCGGCGGGTTCTTTCGCAATGACGGCTAGCAAGATGCGCGCGGTGCGGTCGGGACGGCGGCGGCCTTGCTCCCAAGCATGTATCGCGGTCACGTCCAGGCCGAATGCACGCGCGAAGGCGCTTTGCGACAGCCCCAGCCGATGCCGGAGCTTCGCCACATCCACGCGATCCGGCACCGTCACCGTGTAGCTCGGCAGCTCGATTTCGCCTCGCGCATGCGCCAACGCTTCGGAGAGGCCAGCAACAAGGCGGCGACCAAGCGCGCTATCCTTCCGCTTCGAGCGCGACGACAAGCTTGCGGATTTCACGCCTCTCGGCATCGGTCAGGTCCTCTTTCTCGCTCTTGGCATAAATATCGATCAGGTAGATAACGCCGCGTCGGCTCACGACAAAGTAGATGATCCGCACTCCGCCGCTCTTGCCTCGTCCCCCGCGTGCTGCCCGCGCCTTGCGGGCACCCCCGGTGCCACGGATCACCGGCCAGGCAGTCGGCGCCAGCGCGATTTCGAGTTCCGCCACAGCCCGCTCTATCGGCGTAAACAACTTGCGCGCCCGGCGGTCATAGCCGAGCGTGGCGACAACCTTCATGGCGCACATATACGACAATGCCTTATAGTAAGCAAGCAGTGATGAACAGGGTGCATTAGATAACGACCGAATCGGACGGATACGGTATGCCCGGCAGGGGAAGCAAAACGCGGTTCTTGCTGTACGGAGCTTATGGTTACACGGGTCGCCTGGCGGCCCAACTCGCGGCGGCAAAAAAACTCGATATCGTTCTCGCGGGCCGCAACAAGGACGCGCTCGCAGGATTGGGCGCTCGGCTGAATTTGCCGACACGCGTGGTCGGGCTCAATGACGCTCGGCAACTGGCTGAAGCCCTGAAGGACATTGCCTGCGTTGTACACATGGCGGGTCCATTCGCGGCTACTTCCGCTCCGATGCTGAGTGCGTGCCTGGCCACACAGACGAACTACGTCGATATCACGGGTGAAATTGAAGTCTTCGAGGCGATGTGGTCGCGAAAGGAGGAGATCCGGCGGGCTGGAATTACCGCAGTGCCGGGAGCTGGCTTTGATGTGGTTCCGACTGACTGCCTCGCGGCCTACGTGGCCGGCAAATTGGAGCGGCCGGCTTCGCTGGTGATCGCGCTGCGCGGGCTGGAAAGCGCATCTCAAGGTACCTTGCGCACCGCCATTCGCCAAGTTTCGAAACCTGTATTGTGCCGGCGGGCGGGAGCAATCGTTGCCCTCGACGACCGGTCGCCTCGCTGGATAGATTTCGGCTCTGGAGATGAACCATGTGTTCCTGTTTCGTGGGGCGACGTTGCCACTGCATTTCATAGCACCGGCGTAGGGAACATCACTGTCTATTTCCGCCGCACGAAACTTCTCCGTTCCGCGGATATTCTGGGAAAACTGTTCGGGCCATTGCTTCGAAGCCGTATCGGACAAAGAGGATTGGCGGCAATCGTCCGCAGTCTTCCAGAAGGACCGAGCCAAGCCGAAAGAATTGGCCACCGGGGCACGATTTGGGCGGAAGCGATCGACTGTTCGGGGAGGTCTTCCAAGGCAACTTTATCCACACCGGATGGCTACGACTTCGCGGCGAATAGCGCCCTGGAAATCTCCTCCAGAATCAGTTCGCTGCCGGCTGCACTCGGGTTGGTTACTCCGTCCCAGGCGTTCGGTGCGGACTTTGTGCTGAGTCTACCGGGATGCTCCCGAATGGACATTCCGTCTTCCTAATACGTCACAGAACTCGTAGGGTGGGCAAAGGCGCATCGCGAGCTGCGCTCTTTCCACCATCACGCTGCGCGCCTTTGCCCACCATGCGGCGCGGCACATGCTTCATGGCGTAAGCCGCGCGGTGGGCAAAGGCGCGGCGGCGATCGTGTGGGTGGAGAGGCAAGAGGACGCGCCTTTGCCCACCCTACGACACGATCGAAGAACATTCGCGCAAACGTCATTGAAGGCGGTTAACCACGCAGCGTTTCGTGGCCTCGGGCATAGAGCTCGGCGACATGGATGAGTCTGGTAACAACTGCGCGCTCGGCCGCATCGCGCGGTGCAAAGATCATGACCGTTTGCGGCGACACTGTCGGCAAGCCGGCCATCGGATGGGGGATGCCCCAACCCGTTTCGATCACCCGGCGATGGATCTCGGGCGGCAACACCATGTGCAAGGCGCCGTCAGGCGGCGCATGGAGGTGGGCGAACTCGGTGCCGTGCAGGAACGCCTCCGCCGGACCCTGTGCTTCTTCGTCGGACAGGAACATCCCGAGCGTGCCGTGGCTGGCGCGCAGCGAAGGCCGCTTGATAACGTTGGGCCAAGCGGCCACGATGTCATGCATCGCCTGATGGCTGGCGAGATCGGGGAACTGGTCGAGCTGCTGCTGCGGATTCGTCTTGGTCGTGCGGGGCGGCGGACCAGGCCGCCGCGGTGGCCAAGTTTCTTCCGCCAATTCAGTTGCTTGCATTGGCCTGCCCGTTCTCGTCCTTAACGCAAGCTACGCCGGCGCGCGCGAGCGGACGAGCTTGTAGACGACCGAATCCATCAGCGCCTGGAACGAAGCGTCGATGATGTTGGGTGACACGCCCACCGTGGTCCAATGCTCGCCCTTCTCGTCCTCGCTCTCGATCAGCACCCGCGCGAGGTCGAGGGCATGGACCGGGCCGGTGCCCTCTGCGGCCGAGATCAGCGGCTCGTCATTGCCGATCTTCACCTTGACGATCGCCATCGCCACGGTGACGCGTTCGCCGCGCGCATTGTATCGTTGTTCGACATTCGCATCGTATTTCTCGACATCGAAATATTTCGGCACGGTCCCGAGCGTGCGCCAGGCAAGCAGCGCAAACGAGGCATCCGCCGCCTCGTAGGCATAGCCGATGGCCTCGCGCTGCTTGACGAGGTCGAGCAGCTGCCCGACACGCAAATCATCCTTGTCGACTTTGACACCGAGGCCGTCGAGCACGGAAACGATTTCCGCGCGTTCGAGGCCGGCAAGCACGTTCGACTTGCCCGACTGATCCGACACCAAAAGCTTGCGCCGGTTGCCGACGATCTCGGGCGCGACGTGCTCGTAGGTCGCGGGGTCCTTGAGGATGGCGGAGGCGTGGATGCCGGCCTTGGTCGCGAACGCGCTCTCGCCCACATAGGGCGCATGGCGGTTGGGCGCGCGGTTGAGCATCTCGTCGAGCGCGCGCGAGACATGGACGAGATCCTTGAGCTTGTCGTCGGACACGCCGATGTCGAACCGGTCCGCGAATTCCGGCTTGAGCTTCAGCGTCGGAATGATGGAGACGAGATTGGCATTGCCGCAGCGCTCGCCGAGGCCGTTGAGCGTGCCCTGGATCTGGCGCGCGCCGGCGCGCACCGCGGCGAGCGAGTTCGCCACCCCCTGCTCGGTGTCATTGTGGGCGTGGATGCCGACATGGTCACCCGGGATCACCTGCACCACCTCGCCGACGATCCTTTCCACCTCGTGCGGGAGCGTCCCGCCATTGGTGTCGCAGAGCACGACCCAGCGCGCGCCCTCGTCATAGGCCGCCCTGGCGCAGGCGAGCGCGAATTGCGGATTGGACTTGTAGCCATCGAAGAAATGCTCGCAGTCGAGCAGCACTTCGCGGCCCTTGGCTTTGGCGGCGCGCACGCTGTCGCGGATCGAGGCGAGATTTTCCTCGGGCGTGGTCTCGAGCGCGACCCGCACATGGTAGTCCCACGATTTCGCGACCAGGCAGATGGCGTCGGCCTTGGCCTCGATGAGCGCCGCGAGGCCGGGATCGTTCGAGGCCGAGCGGCCGGGCCGGCGCGCCATGCCGAAAGCGGTGAAGGTCGCTTCGAGGTTGCGCTCCTCGGCGAACAGCTGGGTATCGGTCGGGTTGGCGCCGGGATAGCCGCCCTCGACATAGTCGATGCCCAGCTGGTCGAGCATGCGGGCGATCGTGAGCTTGTCATTGAGCGTGAAGTCGACGCCGTTCGTCTGCGCGCCGTCGCGCAGCGTGGTGTCGAAGAGGTAGAGCCGTTCGCGGGACATGGCGCTTCTCACAGCAGGAAACTAATTACGGGTCCAACTTCGGCATGAGCCGAAAGTCGACGGATTGCTCGGGATCGATGCTCCCCAGCATTGAGGGACGGGTATTGAACCGCTTTGCCACTTCCTCGATCGCCGCAGTTGCGTCCACATTGATGCCCCACTCCGCGAGTTGTCGCGCGACCCGGCGCGTCGTCATCAACATCAACGGAACGCGTGTCGTCTGCAGAATATGTGGCACGTCTTCATCCTCGTAAACGACGAGCGCGCCCGGAGTTCCAGGAACCCAAGTTTCGAGAAATTCCCGGATCGCCGTTTCGCCCGAATTCCGGGCAGTCGCCTTCAGCAACCGTTGCTCTTCAGCATTACGGGGGCCAGCCTCCAAGTGCTCGATCGCGAGACCGACGAGAGTCCGCGGGCATTCGATGGCATCACGATTGCGCGCGATCCACTCAGCAATCTCTTTGGCAAACGGCTTGCTAGGATCGCCCGTGGCTTCGGCCACAACACGATCGACGATGACCACCCGACGATTGGTAGAGCGAAGACCGTCCAGGAGTCCAGCGGCCGCCAGGCGGATGAGCGGCCCCGTATCTGCCATGACAATGGGATCGCGCTGGTCGAGCGTCATCATCGCGCGACCTCCCACGTGGTCCCGTCCTTGGTATCCTTAAGCACGATGCCCATGGCGGCAAGCTCGTCGCGGATGCGGTCGGCCTCTTTCCAGTCCTTACGCGCCCGCGCGGCCGTACGATCTGCGACTAACTGATTTATCCTTTTCTCAATCGCATCCTGCTCGCCCTGAATAAGCGTTACCGTGCCGTAACGATCAATTCTCACATCAAGCCCATCTCGCTGAATTGAAGAAAGCAACCTTGACCTGACAGACTCAGGCACATTGTTCGCAATCCCAGCACGCAACCTCTCTACTGTTTCCGAATACTTGAACAGATTGTGCTTGCCGACATTCATCGCAAGAACACCAAACTGAAAAAGACCGGGCCGACTAAGTTCTCGGAAGCCAAGGAACTTACATGCAGAGGCGAACTCAAGTAGTTCGCTCAGGCCACCCCTTTTTGCTCTCGAACAAAGGTCCCTGAGAGCAGCGATGGCATTGGGCGTATTTAGGTCGTCAGACAACGCTTCGACGATGGTATCTGGCTTTTTATCATTTGGCAGATTGTAGTGTGCCCCAAGTACGTGGCCCCACTCTTCTAACTCACTACGTGCAAGCATGGCACGATCGTCAGTCCAGTTGAGAGGCTGCCGATAGTGCGTCATAAGCATCTGCAGCCGAAGTACATCTCCTGGCCAGCTTTCAAGGAGCTCTCGGATAGTGAAAAAGTTGCCCAGGCTCTTGCTCATCTTCTCGCCTTCGACCAGGAGAAATCCGTTGTGCATCCAGAAATTCGCCATCACCGGAGAATGGAAGGCGCAGCGGGTCTGCGCGATCTCGTTCTCGTGGTGGGGGAAGACGAGGTCGATGCCGCCGCCGTGGATGTCGAAGGTTTCATCGAGATATTTCCACGACATCGCCGAGCATTCGATGTGCCAGCCTGGGCGGCCGGGCGTGGTAATGCCGGCCGGTGACGGCCAGGCCGGCTCGCCGGGCTTCGAGGGCTTCCACAGCACGAAGTCCATCGGGTCGCGCTTATAGGGCGCGACCTCGACGCGGGCGCCGGCGATCATCTCGTCGAGCGAGCGTTTGGAGAGCTTGCCGTAGTCCTTCATTGAAGAGACGCTGAACAGCACGTGCTCCTCGGCCACATAGGCGTGGCCCGAGGCGACGAGGCGCTCGATGAGTGTCTTCATCTCGTCGATGTGCTCGGTCGCCCGCGGCTCGACGGTGGGGGAGAGGCAGCCGAGCGCGCCGACGTCCTCGTGGTACTGCTTCTCGGTCTTCTCGGTGACTATGCGGATGGCCTCGTTGAGCGGCAGGCCCGGATACTCCTCGGCCGCGCGGGCGTTGATCTTGTCGTCCACGTCGGTGATGTTGCGCACATAGGTCACGTGATCGGCGCCGTAGAGATGACGCAGCAGCCGATAGAGCACGTCGAAGACGATGGCGGGCCGCGCATTGCCGATATGGGCGAAGTCGTAGACCGTCGGCCCGCACACGTACATCCGTATGTGCGCGGGATCGAGCGGCCGAAACACCCGCTTCTCGCGCGTGAGCGTGTCGTAGAGCTTGAGTTCCATCGAAGACGCCTTTCGACCTGCTGGCCGGGCGTCCCATCGGTCTCGATCAGGAGAAAAGACGGCCGCAGCCAGCGAGGATCGCTAGCGAATAATCTCCGGGCAAATGCCGCAGATATGGTTAAGGCCGTTCACGCGCCGGACAATGGGGAAGCGGGCGGCCCGCGTCAAGGGGAAAGGAGCGGCATTGCGCGACCCAAAACATTTCGCGTCATGCGAGTTTGCAAGACGATCCCTTCTGCTTTCGGCTGTGGGAGATCGCAAGCCAATGAGCGGCATCCGTCCCGGTCACGATCCCCGCGGACCCGCTAACCTTAATGATCGATAATCATCATCGGGCCGCGTGGGTTAACGAGACCTTAATGTTTTCCCATGCATTATCCGCATTTGTATCGATCCCTCAACCAGCGAGTCCTCCATGCGGTACCTCGTCGCCGCCCTTGCCTTCGCTGCCGTTCTCTGCGGCAGCGTCGCGGCCCAGGCCGAGAGGCGCATCTTCATCATTGCCAACAATCCCGACGGCTATGGCGTCGACCGGTGCCTGGCGACCGGGGCGGCCTGCGGGATTGCGGTCGCCACCGCCTACTGCAAGTCGCGCGATTTCAGCCAGGCGGCCTCCTTCCGCAGGGTCGAGCGCGAGGACATCACCGGCGCGGTCCCGACCGGCAACGCGGCCTGCCGCGGTGGCGGCTGCGACGAGTTCGTCGCCATCGAGTGCACGCGCTGAAGCTTTTGCCTTCCCAGATCGCCTGAGTGAGATCGCCGGGGCCGACGGCCTCGATCGGCATTGCCCGCGCCGCGATCGCGCGGCCCTGGCCGGCCAGCGGCCTGGGCCGGCTGCCGTTGCACATCCGCGCGTCTTCGGCCATGGTCCCGGCTTGCGTAGCGGCCGCCAGGGCAACGGGCCGCTTCGCTCGGGGGCGCGCGGCAAGATCATGAACTCCAGTCCGGTCCAGCACGCCGCAGCGAAGGCCGAGCCGGCCGAGGAAGCCCCGGCGACCGAGGGGGCCGAAGCGCCGATCCTCAGGCTCGAGGATTTCCTGCCGCATCGGCTCAACGTGCTCTCCAGCCTGGTGTCCCAGGCGCTCACCCGAGTCTATGCCCGCCACGGTATTGGAATACCGGAATGGCGGGTGCTGGTCAGTCTCGGCCAGTTCGGGGTGATGACCGGCAAGGCGATCGGCGCCCGCACCCACATGCACAAGACCAAGGTCTCCCGGGCGGTGGCGCAGCTCGAGCGGCGCAAATTCCTCGCCCGCCGCGCGAACCGCGACGATCTGCGCGAAGCCTTCCTGTCGCTGACCCCCGCGGGCCGCGCGGTCTACGAGGAGCTCGCCCCGCGCGCGCTCGAATTCACCGACCGCCTCTCCGAGGCGGTCACGCCCGCCGACCGTGCCGCCTTCGACCGCGCCATGAAGGATTTGACCGCGCGTTCGGCCAAGCTCGTGGCCGAGAGCGGCGGCCAGACCTGAAGCCTCGTGGCCCGGGCAACGCCCGCCCGTAAACCCCCGTAGATTCGGAGCCAGCAAACGTGAAGCTCTATTCCTATTTCCGCTCGTCCGCCGCCTATCGGGTGCGCATCGCCTTCCACCTGAAAGGCCTGAGCTACGAGACGATCCCGATCCATCTGCAGAAGGAGGGCGGGCTCAACCGGAAGCCGGAATTTCGGGCGGTCAATCCGCAAATGCGCTTGCCCGCGCTCAAGCTCGACTCGGGCGAGGTGCTCACCCAATCGCTCGCCATCATCGAATATCTCGACGAGGTGCACCCGCAGCCGCCGCTATTGCCGCGCGATCCGATCGACCGCGCGAGGGTGCGCGCGCTGGCACAGCTCATCGCCTGCGATATCCACCCGCTCAACAATGTCGGCCCGCTGCGCTACCTCAAGAATCAGCTCGGGCAAGATCAAGCCAAGATCGACGCCTGGTATCATCACTGGATTCTCGAAGGCTTCGACGCGATCGAAACAATGCTGCGCCCGGGTCCCTATGCCTTCGGCGCCGATGTCACGCTCGCCGATATCTGCCTGGTGCCGCAGGTCGCCAATGCGCGGCGGCTGAAAGTGCCGCTCGATCGCTTTCCCAAGATCCTCGCCGTCGACGCCGCCTGCGCGAAGCTCCCCGCCTTCGACAAGGCGCGGCCGGAGAACCAGCCGGATGCCGAATGACAATGCGGCTTTCAATCGCTCGGTCTTCGTGCGGCCGGCGCGTGCTGAACGTTGAAGCGTCGGACGAACCTCGTGGCGGAACCCCGGCAGCTCGCGCGCGTCGTCCTGTGGATGACCGGCACCCTGCTGTCGTTCAGCGTCATGGCGGTGTCGATCCGTGCGCTGTGGGGACCGCTGAGCATCATGGACATCCTCGCGGTCCGCTCCGCAGTCGGGCTTTCGATCATCATCCTGGTTCTGGCTGTCCATCCCGAATTGCGGCTGGCGATCGTGCGGGAGCGGCTCGGCCTGCACGCGCTCCGCAACACCATTGACTTCGGCTCGCAATATCTCTGGGCAACGAGCCGTTGTGCTCGGCCTCGCGGGCGTGGTCGTGATCCTGCGGCCCGGCATCGAGACCTTCCAGCCGGCCGCGCTGTTGGTGCTGACCGCGGCGTTTGGCTACGCGGCCCAGAACATCGCCACCAAAAAGCTGACGATGACGGAGAGCCCCTTCGCCATCGTCTTTTGGATGAACGTCATTCAACTCATCCTGAGCCTGATCGGCGCCGGGCCGCTGTTCTGGACCAGGATCGATCTGCAGCTCCTGCCCGCCGTTGCCGGCTTGGGGGCGAGCGGGGTGTTCGCGCATTTCTGCCTTAGCAATGCATTCCGGGCAGGCGATGCCAGCGTCGTCATCCCGCTCGATTTCCTGCGCATCCCCCTGATTGCGGTAGTCGGATGGTGGCTCTATGGGGAGCCGCTCGACATGTTCGTATTCGCCGGCGCCGGACTCATTGTCAGCGGGATCGTGTGGAACCTGCGCAGCGAGGCGCGGCCGCCGATCGTGCCCAAGGCCCACCGATTCATCACCACCGACGGAAAGACTCGCTCCGATGGCCTTTAGCCCCTACAGTAACCCCGCACCGCACCTCCCAGGCGCCGTTCACACTTTGGTCACCATTCCAGCGCTTCATCGGCCGATGATCGATCGCTGGCTTCGGGTCCGGGCCCTGCTTCATGATTGAGACAGTGATCTCGAATTCATTGCGCCGACTGGCCCCCGCCGCGCTCGTGCTCGCCGCCTGCCTGGCGCCCGCAGCGGCGCAGAAGCCCCCTGTCCCCTACCCTGGCTCGCCCCCCTCCCCTGGCGCACCGGCCCGCAACCCGTCCTGTATCCGGCTTGAAGCCCAACTCGGGGCCCTCGACCGTGGCACTTACGACCCGGCACGCGCGGACCAGATCAAACGGCTCGAGGACACGGCACGAGGTCAGCAAATCGACCTCGACCGCATCACCGCACAGGGACGGCGGATGGGCTGCGAAGGCCGTGGCTTCTTTTCCCTGTTCAGCGGGCAACCGCCACAATGCGGCCCGATCAATAACCAGATCCAGCAGGCGCGGGCGAACCTCGACCGCGTCCTGGGCGACCTTGAGCGCCTGCAGGGCAACAGCGCCGATCGCGAGAGCCAGCGCCGCTCGATTCTCGCCGCCCTCGGGCAGAATGACTGCGGCCCGCAATACCGCGCCTTCGCCAACCGGACCGGGGGCGGCGGTTTTTTCGACGGCCTGTTCGGGAACGGCACGATCATCAGCAATCCGGAGGTGCCCGCCGGCTCCGGGAACACCTATCGGACGCTCTGCGTGCGTACCTGTGACGGCTACTACTTCCCGATCTCGTACTCGACCGTGCCCGGCAAGTTCGCCGAGGATGAAAAGATCTGCCAGCGCCTGTGCCCGGCCGCCGAGACAATGCTCTACAGCCACCGCAACCCCGGCGAGGATGTGACCCAGGCGGTCTCGGCTGGTGGGCGCAGCTATTCGGAACTGCCCACGGCGTTCGCCTATCGCAAGCAGCTCAACCCGTCCTGCAGTTGCAAGCTGTCCGGCCAGACCTGGGCCGACGCGCTCAAGCAACTCGATGACCGCACTGTCGAGCGCGGCGACATCGTGGTCAACGAGGAGCGCGCGAGACTCCTGTCGCAGCCGGTCGATGCGCAGGGCCGGCCGCTGCGGCCAGCCGCGCGTCCGAACGACGCGGCGCCGAAAGCAGCAAGCCCGGCGCCTGCGTCCAACGACGCGGCGACGGCCGAGGAAAAACCGGACAACAGCGAGCCCGGCAAGCGCCAGGTGCGGACCATCGGCCCGACCTTCCTGCCAGCGCGGTGACAGGATCGGTCGCGGTGCGATCGCCAGCTAAAAATCGAACGCCTCGCTTTTCGCCGCTCCAGCGCCGTCCTTGAGCAGCGAGCGGTCCGGCTTTGGCAGTGGCGCACCGGAATCGCGGAAACGGTTGACGATCGGATAGCGGCGGTCGCGGCCGAAATTCTTCAACGTCACCTTGACGCCGGGCGCCGCCTGCCGGCGCTTGTACTCGGCGAGGTCGAGCATGCGCGCAACCTTCATCACCGTCTCGCGGTCGAAGCCCGCCTCGACGATTTTCGCGATCGGCTCCTCACGCTCGACCAGCCGTTCGAGGATGCGGTCGAGCAGGTCGTAGGGCGGCAGCGTGTCCTGGTCGGTCTGGTTCTCGCGCAGCTCCGCGCTCGGCGCGCGGGTGAGAATGTCGTCGGGGATCACTCGCGCGCTTGGTCCCAGCGCATCCTCCGGCTTCCATGAGTTGCGCGGATGCGCGAGCCGATAGACCTCGGTCTTGTAGAGGTCCTTGATCGGGTTGAAGCCGCCGTTCATATCGCCATAGAGCGTGGCGTAGCCGACCGACATTTCCGATTTGTTGCCGGTCGTCACCACCATCAGCCCGAACTTGTTGGAGATCGCCATCAGGATGGTGCCGCGCGCGCGCGCCTGCAGGTTCTCTTCAGTTACGTCGCGCGGCCTGCCCTCGAAAACAGGCGCCAGCGATTCTTCGAGACCAAGCACGGCACTTTCGATCGGCACGATCGAGTAGGCGCAGCCGAGCGTCTTGGCAACAGCCGCGGCGGCGTCGAGCGATGCCTGCGAGGTAAAGCGATAGGGCAGCATCACGCAACGCACGCGCTCTGGCCCGAGCGCGTCGACCGCGAGCGCCGCGACCAGCGCGGAATCGATGCCGCCGGAGAGACCGAGCACCACGCCCCTGAAGCCGTTCTTGTCGACATAGTCGCGCAGCCCCAGCATGCAGGCGCAATAATCGTCCTGGTCGGCGTCCTGGAGCTTTGCCACCGGTCCATCGATCGAGCGCCACCCATTGCCAGTACGCTGCCAACGCACGGTCGTCACCAGCTCGCGGAAGGCTGGGAGTTGGAAGGCGAGCGAGCGGTCGGCGTTGAGGCCGAACGAGGCGCCGTCAAATACGAGCTCGTCCTGGCCGCCGACCTGGTTGACATAGACGATCGGCAAGCCGCTCTCGGTGATGCGCGCGACCGCGATGTTGAGCCGCACTTCGTCCTTGTCGCGCCAATACGGCGAGCCGTTCGGGACGACCAGCAGTTCCGTGCCGGTCTCAGTCAGGCACTCGACGACTTCTGCGCCCCAAATATCCTCGCAGACCGGAATGCCGAGGCGCACGCCGCGGAAATTGATCGGCCCCGGCATGGGGCCAGGGATGAAGACGCGCTTCTCGTCGAACACGCCATAGTTCGGCAGATCGACCTTGAAACGCACGGCCGTGATGGCGCCGCCATCGAGCAGGCAATAGGCATTGTAGAGCTTGCCGCTCTCGACCCATGGCGTGCCGATCAGCATGGCCGGGCCGCGATCGGCGGTCTCGCGCGCGAGGTCCTCGACCTTCACCCGGCAGGCGGCCTGCAGCGCGGGCTTGAGCACGAGATCCTCGGGCGGGTAGCCGCACAGGAAGAGCTCGGGCAGCGCGACCAGATCGGCGCCATCACGCGCCGCCTGGGCACGGGCGCGGCGCGCCTTGTCGGCGTTGCCAGCGATGTCGCCGACGGTCGGATTGAGCTGCGCAATCGCGATCGCGAGCCTGTCGGTCGGACGGACGTTCATGATTTAGGTCTAGCCGCCAACCCGCCGGACCGCAATCGCCGCGAGCGCGCAGCAGCTACAACAGGCCGAAACGCTCGGCGAGCGCCAACAGCCAGGCAAACCCGGCGATCAGCAATGCCAGACCGACCGCCGCCGAGCCCATGTCCTTGACCTGGCCGATCTGTGGATCGACCGCACGGGTGACGCGGTCGGCGAGTTTTTCGATCGCGGTATTCAACAGCTCGACGACGAGCACGAACACGACCACGCCAATGAGGGCGAGCCGCTTCCAGGCCTCGCCCGCGACCACGAAGGCGAGCGGCACCGCGACAATGAGAGCGGCCAATTCCTGGCGAAAGGCCTCCTCGCTGCGCACCGCCGCGATCAGGCCGTGCCAGGTATTGATGGTGGCGCGCAGGAGTCGGTCCATGGATCGGTCATCGGCCGCCGAGCGCGGCGATCGCAGGCTCAATCTACCCTCGTTGCGGCGCAATTCCAGCCAGGGCCCGCGAAGCTCTAGTTACCGCTGATAAGCGGATAGGGCCCGAGCTTGATGCTGGTCTGCAAGAAGGCGCCGAAATTGCTGGTCTTCCACTGGACGACTTGCGGCATGGCATTGATGCCGACGATGTGGCCCTCGAAGTGCGTGAGACCCCTGGTTTGCATGTGCCAATAGCGGGCGCCAGCGCCGACCGTGAGGACGTCGTTCACCCGATAGGAGAGGAAGCCATCGAGCTGGTAGCCCCAGCCGTTGCCGTCCTCCGGCACCGGCCCGGTGAAGGCGCCGACCAGCGTAGCGGTCGGGTCGATGCGCAGCCAATGCCCGTCGGCGCCAGAGAGATGCACATAGGGCACGAAAGCAGCATCGAGGCTGAGCTTGAAGCGATTGATCTCGACTGCGGCATCGAGCCCGACGCGTAACGAGTGCCAATTGTTGACTTGACTGATCACTTTCACGAAATCGGGAATACCGCCAGCGCAAACGAGCGGATTGGTGGCGATCTCGCCGCAGCCATAGGCGTTCACGGTCTCGCGGAGGAAATGGTAGCCGGCATAGAGCCCGACATGGAAGTCCGCCCCCCAGAGGAGCTTGAACCCGCCGTCGACGCTGCCATAACTTTGAGAGCTGTTCTTGTTTGTGCTCAACGTCGCCGAATAGGGACTGATCCCCCGGCGGAAAATCCTCATCCTTGAGCTTGCCATCCCACAAGGCGCCGCCGCCGGCATAGCCCTTAAGGAACCAGCCGGTGTTGAAATCGAAGCGGCCGTAGCCCTCGCCGGTGAAGATTGTGAGGTTGTCGTAGGTGAGCCGGGACAACAGCTGGGTGCCGGTCGTGTCGTAAAGATTCTTGCCGGTCTTTGCGTGCCCGGACCAGAGCCGGAGCCCGAAATCGCCTGTAAAACTCGCGGGCGTGTCGAGAACTTTGTACGACCAGTCCGCCGCGCGCATGGGTACCGCGGTCGGCAAGCTGATCGCAAAGGCCACAGCCGCGCACGCACACGCCATCGAGATCGATTTGATTTTTTTCACGGCAGGCCCCCCGCCTGTTTCGGGGGCCATTCTTCCAGCCGATGATTTTCGCAATCCTTACAATTTGAGCGAACGCATCAAAGACCCTGGCCTATTGTTAATGCCCCAATAAATGGGCAATCGTTTACCTTCACAGAGGGTGAATGGGACAGGATGTTCCGGCAATATGTTTAGCCGTTCCGGACGTTTTCACCGCAAGCGGATCGGCGTCGATCAGCCAAATGCGTAAGTATCCATCGCAAGCACGCCGTTGCGATAGCTCGCGTGGATCCGCTTTCCCCTGGCGCCATTGACTGATCAGAGTCCCGCGACAGCAGGCAGTGGCTGGGCCTTGCCCGCGCGTTCCTCCTTGAGGAGATCGGCAAGCAGGAAGGCGAGATCGATCGCCTGTTCGGCGTTGAGTCGCGGGTCGCAGACCGTGTGGTAGCGGTCGTTGAGATCCTCGTCGGTGATGTCGCGTACGCCGCCGGTGCATTCGGTCACGTTTTGGCCGGTCATTTCGAGATGCACGCCGCCGGCATAGCTGCCTTCGGCCGCGTGCACTTGGAAGAAGCTGCGCACCTCCTTGAGGATTTGGTCGAACGGCCGCGTCTTGTAACCTGACGCCGAGGTGATCGTATTGCCGTGCATCGGATCGCAGGACCATACCACCTTGCGGCCCTCGCGCTTCACCGCGCGGATCATCACCGGCAGAATCTCCCCGGCCTTGTCGGCGCCGAAACGGCAGATCAGCGTCAGCCGTCCGGGATCGTTGTCGGGATTGAGGATATCGATCAGCCGCAGGAGATCGTCGGCCTTGAGCGAGGGCCCGCACTTGAGCCCGAGCGGGTTCTTGATGCCCCGGCAGTACTCGACATGGGCGTGATCGTATTGGCGCGTGCGGTCGCCGATCCAAAGCATGTGGCCAGAGGTGGCGTACCAGGTTCCCGGCCGCGTCGAGTCCTCGCGCGTCATCGACTGCTCGAAGCCGAGCAACAGCGCCTCGTGGCTGGTGTAGAAGTCGGTGGTGCGCAGCTCCGGATGGCTCTCGAGGTCGAGCCCGCAGGCCTGCATGAAGCCAAGCGCCTCCGAGATGCGGTTGGTGAGCTCCACATAGCGACGCCCCTGCGGGCTGTCCTTGACCGAGCCCAGCACCCACTGGCGCACATTGCCGAGATTGGCGTAGCCGCCGGTGGCGAAGGCTCGCAGCAGGTTCAGCGTCGCCGCCGACTGACGGTAGGCCTGCAACTGGCGGCTCGGGTCCGGCAGGCGGGCGTCGGGCGTGAAATCCGTGCCGTTGATGATGTCGCCGCGATAGACCGGCAGCTCCCGGCCATCGCGCTTTTCGACCGGCGAGGTGCGAGGCTTGGCGAACTGGCCGGCGATGCGGCCAACCTTCACCACCGGCGAGGCCGCCGCATAGGTGAGCACCACCGCCATCTGCAGGAAGACGCGGAAAAAGTCGCGGATGTTGTTGGCGCCGTGCTCGGCGAAGCTTTCCGCGCAATCGCCGCCCTGAAGCAGGAAAGCGTCGCCAGCCGCAACCCGCGCCAGCGCTTTGGTGAGGTTCCTCGCCTCACCTGCAAAAACCAGCGGCGGGAAGGTTGCAAGCTGCCGCTCAACCTCGGCAAGCGCGGGCTTGTCAGGGTAGTCGGGCATCTGCTGGATCGGCTTCTTGCGCCAGCTCTCCGGCGTCCAACGCTCGGCCACAGTCAATCTCCTTTGCGGGTTCGACCGCGCAACGTGCCAGGTCGCGTGGCAGGGTTATATACGAGAGCGGGTGCCGATTGCCAGCCGCACCTCATCGCCGTTCGGCTTGCCGATTCGTCCGGCGCATCGTGAACGAAGACTTGGCACCTCTCCTCGATGCGCAGAACGTCTCGCGCAACAAGTCAAATGAATAAATTCTACTCCGCCGCCTGCCGCTCATAGCTGACGGCCTTCTCGCGCATGGTCACGAGTTCCTCGGCGCCGGTCGGGTGCACCGCCATGATCGCGTCGAAGTCGGCCTTGGTAGCCCGCATCTTCACCGCGACGCCTATGAGCTGGATCATTTCGCCGGCCTCGGGCCCGACGATGTGGCAACCGACCACCCGGTCGTTGCTCGCGTCGACGACAAGCTTCATGAACGAGCGCGTGTCGCGACCTCCGAGCGTCGCCTTCATCGGGCGAAATAAGGTCTTGTAGATGTCGACCTTCGGCAGCCGGTGGCGGGCCTGCGCCTCGGTAAGTCCGATTGCCCCCACTTCCGGCTCGGAGAAGACCGCAGTCGGCACATTGCTGTGGTCAATCGGGGTCGACTTGCCGCCGAACACGGTATCGGCGAAGGCGTGGCCTTCGCGGATCGCGACCGGCGTGAGATTGACCCGGTTGGTGACATCGCCGACCGCGTGGATGTTGCGCACTGACGATTGCGAGAATTCGTCGACCGCGATGCCGCCGTTCTTGGCCAGCCGCACGCCCGCCGCTTCGAGCCCGAGCTTGGCGACATTCGGCCGCCGCCCGGTCGCGAACATCACCTTCTCGACTTCGATCAGGCTGTGGTCGGAGAGCTTTGCGGTAAAGGTGTCTTGGGTCGGCTCGACAGCCGCGACGGTCCTGCCGCAGATGATCCTTATGCCGCGCCTCTCCATTTCGCTGCGCAGATGCGCACGCACGTCGTCGTCGAAACCGCGCAGGATATTTTCGCCGCGATAGACCAAAGTGACCTCGGCGCCGAGGCCGGCAAAAATGCCCGCGAACTCGACTGCAATATAGCCGCCACCCTGGATGAGCACACGCTTGGGCAGCGCAGTCAGATGGAACGCCTCGTTCGAAGAGATGACATGTTCGATGCCCATGATCGGGTGGCCGTGGCTGGGCGCGGCGCCGGTGGCAATCAGAATATGCCCGGTGCGGATTTCTTCGCCGGTCGAAAGGAGGCGCACGGTATGCGCGTCTTTCAACACGGCACGGCCCTTGACCAGCTTAACATCCGCCCGTTCGAGCGCGGTGGTGTAAGCGGCCTCGAGCCGGGCGATCTCGCGGTCCTTGTTGGCGATCAGCTCCGCCCAGTCGAAGGAGGGCTACAGGTGCCGCCGACCCGGTATTCCTCGGCAATCATGACCCGCGCGCCATAGGAAGCCGCGATGCGCGCGGCGCGCACCCCGCCCGAGCCCGCACCGACCACGAAAAGATCGACGTCGCGATCAGGCATGCCGCCCCCTTTGCCCGACCAGCGAGGCTGCACGCATGAGGCCTTTACAAGTCATGCCCCTTCTTCTTCATCTCGGCCCGCATCTTGGCCATCATCTCAATCCCGAATTTGTCCTGCCAAGCCCGCACCCTCTCCAGGCTATCGTCAAGGATTTTGGGCTCCTCCGCGACGATCTTCTTGCCGAGCGGCGATTTGTAGAACGCGAGCGCATTCTTGAGCTCCTGCTCGGTGAAGCGCGACGCATAGAGCTTGGCAACCTCGTCTAAGAGCTCCGCGCTTCGGCTCGCATATTCGGCGCGCAAATTGCCCGCAACCTCGCCGAGGTCTTTGCTGAGCATCGGATTGGTCTGCAGCAACATCAATCGGACCCGGTCGATGATGCCAGGCACGATGGGATCATACATCGCAGCTGCGCCCTTGGCGGCGATGATCTCCTTGGCGAGCGTAACTGCATTCGGCGATGGTTGCTGCGCCCACCCTGGCGCCGCCAAGGCGATAAGGGCAAGCCCCAACAGGACGGCACGGATCGCCCCACACAGTGATTTCATGATCATGGCGATACTCCTCTCCGGTGGCATGGCTCAAGGCCGGTCGACAACGCGAACGCCCTCGGAACTCGCGAGAATGGCCGTTTGCGCTAGTCCAATGAATAGGCCGTGTTCAACCACGCCGGCAATGGCGGCGAGCCGATCCGCCAGCGCCTTCGGGTCACAAATCCGCTCCAGTGCGGCATCCAGGATCCAGTGCCCGCTGTCCGTGACGAAAGCGTGACCATCCTGGTCCCGCCGCAGCAGCGCCGGCCCAGGCGAGCCCGCCGCCGCGCTCGCCGCTTCGACCAGCCGCCGCGTTGCGGCGAGGCCGAACGGCACCACCTCGATCGGCAAGGGGAAACGGCCGAGCACGGGAACCCACTTCGTTTCATCGGCGATCACCACCATGCGGGCCGACGCCGAGGCCACGATCTTCTCGCGCAGCAGCGCACCGCCGCCCCCCTTGATGAGACTCAGGTCGGGGGCAATTTCATCGGCACCGTCCACCGTAAGGTCAAGGGCGGGAGTCTCGTCGAGGGTGGTGAGGGGTACCCCGAGCCGCTCGGCGTCGCCCCGGGTCGCCTCCGAGGTCGGCACCGCGACCACATCGAGGCCGGCGCGGACGCGTTCGGCCAGAAGGGCGACGAAATGCCGGGCGGTCGAGCCGGTGCCGAGGCCAAGCCGCATCCCAGGACGGACGAATTCGATCGCGCGGGCAGCAGCGGCGCGTTTTTGGGCATTGAGGTCCATCGCGGTGAGGCAGTGTCGACTCGCCTGAAAGTCCAAAGTCTGTCTAGCGTCGCTCCCCGGCAGAACATAGTCAAATTGCGCCCGCGGCATCCGACCGGAGCCTTGCCATGCCGGGGCCCACCAGCTAGCGATCCCAAATCATGCCTGTTCTAACCGTCGTCTTCGATCTCGATGGGACGCTGGTCGACACCGCGCCCGATCTCGTGGCAACGCTCAACACCGTCTTTGCTCACGAAGGTCTGCCACCGGTCGCCTACGAGCGAGCGCGCAATATGGTTGGAGGCGGCGCGCGGGCGATGATCGAGCGCGGACTCGCCGCGGAGAGCCGCAAGCTGCCGCCGGCGGAGATCGACCGGCTGGTGCGGGACTTCATCGACCATTATGCCGCCCATATCGCCGACCGCTCACGCCCCTTCGACGGGGTCGAAGCCGTCCTCGATGAGCTATCCGACAGCGGCTGTCGCCTTGCGGTCTGCACCAACAAGCTTGAATGGCTCTCGCTGCGGCTGCTCGATGCGCTCGACCTGTCGAGGCGATTTGCCGTCGTTTGCGGCGCAGACACATTCGGGGTGTCCAAGCCCGATCCCCGGATCCTGCTCGGCACGATCGGCCGGGCTGGCGGCCGCCCCGACCAAGCGGTGATGATCGGAGATTCGATGACTGACATCGCTACCGCGCGGGCCGCTCAAGTGCCGATGGTCGCAGTCGATTTCGGCTATACGGAAACCCCGATCGCAAAACTCAACCCGGATCGGGTGATCAGCAGCTACGCTGACCTGCCATCGAGCATTTTCGGCCTGTTCGGCGGCCACGAGGGCGAATTTGCAGGAATTCGTTAATCGTGAATTTACCTTATGCTTGCCACACTTAGGCGGAATTATTGGCGGGAAACAGAGGGCGCGGGCAAAACCGCGGCGGTTGCGCAGGGCGGATTGCGCCCGTATGGTCTCGACTGGGGACAAAGGCGGCCGTATGCCGCCCCAATGGTGGGAAGTACCATGAGCCGAGTTATTGCCGTCACGGCATGTGGCTTCGCCCTCGCCGCATGTTCGATGTCGATGCCAAGCCTTGACTTCTTCAGGTCGTCGCCGGCGACCGAAGTGTTGCGGGTCGAGTCCGAGCCGCCAGGAGCGGATGCCAGGACGACGCAGGGGCAGTCCTGCCGCACGCCCTGCGAGCTGACCGTGCCCTCAGGCAACGAACTTGCAGTGTCCTTCGCGCTCAACGGCTACCAGCCGCAAACCCTGCAGGTGCGTCCTGAGCTCGCTCCTGGGCCGAGCTACGGCGAGGCGGCCGCGGGCGCGCGCCTACAGCCAAACCCGGTCTACGCCGAGCTTTTGCCGGTCGGCCCGGCGCGGCCGGGAAAGAGAAAAGCCCCCGCCAAGAGGAAATCGACCGCCGCAGCACAGAAATCTGCGCCGCTCCCGGGACAGAGCCAAGCGAGCTCGCCAGACCCGAACGCATCCTATCCGGCCGGCTACCCGTGGCCGCCGGCGCCGCAATAATTTCATCCACACGCACCGGCCGCTCCTCATTTTGGCCGCTCACGAAGGCGGGCCACCCGGGGCGCTGGACGCTCTGGCCGATATCGGTCAGAATTCCTACATGATAGTGACAGGGCCGCAGCAACGAGGACGGGCTGCCGTCAGCGATCGAGCGGGGATGGTGGAATGACGCAAGGCCTTTCGGCACTCGAATTCAATCGCCAAGCAGATCGACCTAGGCGTCCGCTCGTCGACCCGTTTGCGCGCGCGATCACTTACCTTCGCGTCTCGGTGACCGATCGATGCGATTTCCGCTGCGTCTACTGCATGGCGGAGAACATGACGTTCCTGCCGAAGGCCGATCTGCTCAGCCTCGAAGAGCTCGACCGGTTGTGTAGCGCCTTCATCGCCAAAGGGGTGCGCAAGCTCCGGCTCACTGGCGGCGAACCACTTGTGCGGCGCGGAATCATGACGCTCGTCGGTTCGCTCTCGCGCCACCTCGCGACCGGCCAGCTCGACGAGCTCACGCTCACCACCAATGGCTCACAGCTGCCGAAATATGCCCGCGAGCTTGTCGACCACGGTGTCAAGCGCATCAACGTCTCGCTCGACACGCTCGACCCCGACAAGTTCCGTGCCATCACGCGCTGGGGCGAGCTCGACAAGGTCCTGGCCGGCATCGACGCCGCGCAGGCGGCAGGCCTCAAGGTCAAGATCAACGCGGTCGCCCTCAAGGGTGTCAACGAGGACGAGTTTCCCGACCTGATCGCCTGGGCGCATGGGCGCGGCATGGAGCTCACCCTGATCGAGGTGATGCCGCTCGGCGACGTCGGCGAGGGCCGGCTCGATCAGTATCTTCCGCTGTCGATCGTGCGGGCGCGTCTGGCCGAACGCTACACGCTCGACGAGATCGACTACCGCACCGGCGGCCCCGCCCGCTACGTCCGGGTGGCCGAGACTGGCGGGCGGCTGGGCTTCATCACTCCCCTCACCCATAATTTCTGCGAATCCTGCAATCGCGTGCGTGTCACCTGCACCGGGACGCTCTACATGTGCCTCGGCCAGGAGGACGCGGCCGACCTGCGCACCCCGCTGCGAGCGTCCGAGGCCGACGATCTCCTCGACGCCGCGATCGAGGAAGCGATCTTGCGCAAGCCCAAGGGCCACGATTTCATCATCGACCGCCGCCATCAGCGGCCGGCGCTCGCCCGCCACATGAGCGTCACCGGCGGCTGAGCTTCAAGCCGCTGCCGCAACGATCAGGCGGCGCACTTCTTCGGTCTTGAGTTTCTGCGGCTCGAAGCAGACCCCGGAGCTCTGCTCGCCCGCACGGACGACCTTGCCGGCGACCGGGTGGAGCGCAGGCAAGGTCAACACCAGCTTGGTGCCGACCGCGAGGCCGGGCAGATTCTCGATCAGGGCGCCGGATTCGCTGATGTCGAAGACGCGAGCGTCGAGGCTGCGTCCATCGAATTCGACCCGCGCCCTGGCATCGATGTCGTAACGCGGGTATTCGCGCAGCTCCGCGCGGGTCGCCTTGCGGGCGATATCGGGGATCGCGATCCGCAGCGATTGCGAGGTGCGCTGCATATCCATCGCGACGCCGGCCACGCCGATCGCGCTCGCGGTCGAGCGCACCACCATATCGGCGATCTCGGCCATGCGTTTGGCCACGTCGGAGACCGCAGCATTGGCCTTGCGCGAATTCTCCGAAAAACCCTCGATCGCCGCGCGCTGCTGCTGCATGGCCGCAGAGATCGAGCTGGTCACGTTGGAAAGCTGGTCGATCGCCTCCGCGACGCTGGCGAGCGAGGTCACCACCTGCCGGGTCCTCGATTGGATCTCGGCGATCTTGGCGCCGATCTGCTCGGTCGACTTGCCAGTCTCGTTGGCGAGCGATTTCACCTCGGAGGCGACGACCGCAAATCCCCTGCCAGCGTCGCCGGCGCGCGCTGCCTCGATGGTCGCGTTGAGGGCCAAGAGATTGGTCTGGTTGGCGACCGCGTTGATCACGCCCACGATCTCGCCGATGTCATCGGCGGCGGCTGCGAGCGCATTAATGATGTCGCGGGAATTGGTCGCACGTTGGACCGCGTCCTGGCTCGCGGCCGACCCGCGCTCGACCTGCGCGGCGACCGCCCCGATGGCCGAGATGATCTGATCGGAGAATTGGGCCGCCTGGTCGTTGGTTGCGCGCGAGCTTGCCGCCGCGCGCGCGGTCTCGTCGGAGGCGGCACGAACCATTTCGAGCGCACTGCGCATCTCGTCGGCCTTGGCCCGCAGCCCAATGGAGGCCTGCACGATCGAATGCATGCCGGCTTCGGTCGCCTGTTCGAGCTCGCTTGCCATGTTCGAGAGGTTGGTGCGGCGGGCTGATTGGCGCTTGCGGTCGACATCGATGAGGACGACATCGCGCCGGTGCTGCTCGCGCAGGAGGTCCGCCAGCCGATCGATCCCGGCCAGCAACCGGCCGATTTCGGTGCGGCCGCGCTGAGGTTGATCGGGTGCGGCATCGAGCTCGGCCCGCACGATCGCGTCGATCGTCTCGCCGGCATCCGCGAGCGGGCGATTAAGCGAGCGGCCGACCGCGTAGGCTACCCCCACCGCAAACGCGATCATCCCAAGATCGAAAGCAAGCGGTCCGAGCCCCGCAAGGGCGCCCGTCTCGGGCCAGGGCAGGGCCGCGCCGAAGCTGCGCGCGACCATGAACACGAGGAGCGGCAGCAGAGCGACGACAAGCTGCCTTTCCGCAATCTTCAAACGCCGCATGCGCTCTCCTTGGCCCGAAAGAGTTCGCCCGGAAGCGGCCGCGATGCGCGGGTCGCGCACGGGGCCATCCTGCTGCCCCGTTTCGGCCGGTTATAGCAAGCGCCTAGTTAACCGCCGGTTTAGGAAGCGTTAACCGTGGATTAGCTGAGCCAGGCGATTCCCCCCGCTTGCGGCGGAAGGCGCATGGGAGGGCCTTGGCACGCGGTCGCGAAGCCGCGCTCACGCTGCAGCAATCGATTATGGGAACCATGTCGTCACCAATGCCAGCCTACCCAACACGGCCGAAATCGCCAAAGCTTTCTCGCGCGGATGACGTTTGAAGGAAGAATAAGGCACTGCCGTCGAAGTCACTCAGGCCCTCATGCAAACCGCAGCTCACACACGACCCAAATCAGCTGCCGATCACCGCCGGGCCGGATTTGCCTCCCGTAACCGGCCAATTCCGCATGGCGCTGCACATTGTCGCGGTGCGCCCCGCGGTGTGGTAAGCTATAGCCTTAGACCAAGTTAGAACGCGGCTGCTCCGAGTTTAGATGGAGGCGGCGCAAGGGAGGACACTATGAACATCAATCGACGCCACATGCTTGCTGGAGCGATTGCCGCGCCCGCCGTGATTGCCGCATCGCGGCTCGGCATGGCCGCGCCGGCCCGAATGCTGAAAATTTCCCACCAGTTTCCGGGCGGCACGATCAACGAGGGTGACTTTCGCGATCGCCTGTGCCTCAAGTTCGCGGCTGAGCTCGAGAAGCGCACCAACGGCGAGCTTGGTGCCCAGGTCTATCCGAACTCATCTTTGATGAAGACTGTTCCGCAATATGACGCCCTGCGCAGAGGCGCACTCGATCTGAGCCTCTATCCGATCTCCTACGCCGGCGGCGAGGTTCCCGAGTACAATATCGGGCTGATGCCCGGCCTCGTGAGTTCCTACAAACAGGGTGCGGCCTGGAAATCGTCGCCTGTGGGCGACAAGTTCAGCGCCCTGTTGGCCAGCAAGAATGTCCTGATCCTGTCGTGGATCTGGCAGGCCGGCGGGGTGGTGAGCCGCGGCAACCCGATCGTCAATCCGCAGGACGCCAAAGGCCTGAAGATCCGCGGCGGCAGCCGTGAGATGGACATGATGCTGCAGGCGGCGGGAGCCACGACGCTGTCGACGCCGTCGAACGAGCTCTACGCCGCGATGCAGACGGGCGCGTGCGACGCAGCGATCACCTCCTCGACCAGCCTGATCTCGTTCCGGCTGGAAGAGGTCGCCAAGAGCCTCACCACGGGCCGCGGCAAGTCCTATTGGTTCATGCTCGAGCCGCTGATCATGTCGAAGCAGATCTTCGACAAGCTGCCGAAGAAGCAGCAGGACGTGATCCTGGCGCTCGGAGTCGAATTGGAACAGTTCGGCACCCAGGAGGCGATGGCCGACGACGAGAAAGTCGCCGAGGTCTATGCCAAGAAGGGCGCCAAGGTCGCCGATCTCGATGACGCCATCGTTGAAAAGTGGCGGGCCGTCGCGCGCCCGACCGCGTGGAAGGACTACGCGGGAAAGACGCCGCTGTCGGCGGAGCTCCTCAGACTGGCCGAGAGCGTCAACGTCTCTTGATGTCATTGAGGTCCCGCAATGGCGCACGGCCTCGACGATGTCGAGACCGCAAGCGAGGCGGTGTCCCCCGCGAACGCCGCCGAGCCGGTTGATCGCATCTTTGCGCGCGTCAATGTTGCCATCGTGATCGCTTCGTCGATCGCGCTCGTGGCCTCCGCGTTCGTTCTGACCTACAGCGTCGCCAGCCGTTATTTCTTCCATTTCTCGACCGACTGGCAGGACGAGTTGTCGGTGTTCCTGATCGTCGGGGCGGTGTTCATGTCGTCGGCGGCGATCCAGGCGCGCCGGGGTCATGTCGCCATCGAAGCCATTGCCAGCGTGCTGCCGCCGGGCGCGAACCGCGTCCGGCAAATCCTCGTCGATGTCGCGAGCTTCCTGTTTTGCGGCTATTTCGCATGGAAGTCCTGGACATTGCTGGAGGAGGCCTGGACCGATAACTATCATTCGGGCTCGACCTGGGGTCCGCCGCTGTGGATTCCCTATTCGCTCATGGCGGTCGGCATGACGCTGCTCAGTATTCAATTGCTGCTGCAGGTGATCGGTCAGCTCCGCCGGCACGAAGCCGCGTCATGACAACCTTGTCGATCGGCCTCCTCTATGGCGCTGCGACGCTGATCGTGATGTTCGCCGGCATGCCGATCGCGTTCGCGCTCGGCGCGGTCGCGATCGTGTTCATGATCGCGTTCATGCCCGAGTCGTCCGTCGATACCATCACGCAGAACGTCTATGAGGAGATGGCATCGATCACGCTGTTGTCGATACCGCTGTTCATCCTCAAGGGGGCCGCAATCGGCCGCTCGCCGGCAGGCCAGGATCTCTATGGCGCGTTCCACGCCTGGATGCATCGAATTCCCGGCGGTCTAGGCATCGCCAATGTCTTCGCCTGCGCGTTGTTCGCGGCGATGGCCGGATCTTCGCCCGCCACTTGTTCGGCAATCGGTTCGGCCGGCATCCCGGAAATGCGCAAGCGTGGCTATTCCGGCGGCTTTGCGGCCGGGATCATCGCCGCCGGGGGCACGCTCGGCATCCTCTTGCCCCCCTCGATCACGATGATCCTCTACGCGGTCGCGTCCGAGCAATCGCTGGGACGTCTTTTCCTTGC